>Ga0265798_10007812_pt1 | contig 13761 bp, 14 predicted proteins | sample P3T30metagenome_FD_192430 | JGI IMG/M metagenome (GOLD analysis project Ga0265798, IMG submission 192430) | Plant litter microbial communities from East Loma Ridge, Irvine, California - P3 T30 | ecosystem: Environmental > Terrestrial > Plant litter > Unclassified | place: USA: California...
ATAAAGGGTCGAAGTCGTCGCGCGGCGGGACGGAGCTGCCGCGCTGGCATTGTAAGCGTGGCTACCGGCGGCCGAGCTGCCGCCGGGTCGTTTTTTACTTTTCGATACTTTGTAAAGCCATTAGCGTCCGCCGATATTCATGCCGCCGCCGGGACCGCCCTTGTGGCCACCCCGTTCCTCATGTCCCTCGCCGCGGCGCGGCGGCGCTTCTCCCCGGCCCGGCCCTTCCGGCTTGCGCTGCAGCTGCTCGGCCAGGAACACGGCCACCGTCTGGCGCTGCGGCTCGTCCAGCGCGTCGTTGACGGTCAGCCACCATTCGCGCAGCTGGCGATTTTCCTGTGCGACGGCGCCTTCTTCCGCATCGAGGGCGCCCGTCAGGTCGCGCAGCTCGACGTTCCGGCCCTGCAGCGCCTGCAGCCCCTGCGCCCCCATCTTCTCCTGGCGCGACTGGCGCTCGCGCAGCAGGGCGCGGGTGCGGCTCTCCGTCTGGTTCCACAACGTGGCCTGGTTGGCGTTCAGCTTCAGCGACGCTTTCAGGTCCGGCGCCATCAGCATCAGGTCGGGCGCGCGCCAGTCCATGACGGGGGTAGCGTGGGCGGTGCCGGACAGCGCCAGCAGCAGCATGGCCAGCCTGCTCAATCGGTTCATGAATGCTCCGTGCAAAAAAAAGCCTGCGCGGGGAGCGCAGGCAAAAACCACTTCAGGGTAGAGAGAAATACGGGCTCAGTGTAGGACGCTGGTCCGGCCACTTCTGCCTTTCTTACATTTACTTACGCTCGTTAACGGAAGTCATACAAGCCGTCAACATCGGTAACGTGAATAAAGATTAACGGCTCCACGTAAAGCGTGGTAAAGGTCAGCGGATTTAAGGATCAGCCAGCACAACGTTTGAAAATCGGGTTTATACTGATTCGCATGGCGGCCGAGTGGCCGCCCTCGCATCTGAAGGTGATACATGGGCAAGAAACTGAAGAGTACCGGGCTGGTCGCCCTGGGTGTCGTGGCCGGCGTTGCCGTGTCCTTACAGTTCTCCGCACTGGCGCAGCGCGCCGGCGAACCGGCCCTGCCGCTGGAGGAATTGCGTCAGCTGGCCGACGTATATGGCCTGATCAAATCCGATTATGTCGAGCAGGTCGACGACAAGAAACTGCTCACGGAGGCCATCTCCGGCATGGTCGCCTCGCTCGACCCGCACTCCGCCTACCTGGACAAGAAAGCCTACGCCGAGCTGCGCGAAGGCTCGCAGGGCAAGTTCGTCGGCCTGGGCATCGAGATCGCGCAGAGCGACGACGGCTATATCAAGATCGTTTCCCCCATCGAGGATTCACCGGCCTACCGCGCCGGCATCAAGGCCGGCGACCTGATCACGCGCCTGGATGCCACGCCGCTGAAAGGCCTGTCGCTGGACGAATCGGTCAAGAAAATGCGCGGCGAACCGCACAGCAAGGTCACCCTGACGGTGCTGCGCAAGGACGAGCCGCAACCGCTGACTTTCAGCCTCGTGCGCGAGGAGATCCACCAGAAAAGCGTCAAGGGCAAGCTCGTCGAGCCGGGCTACGGCTGGCTGCGCGTGGCGCAGTTCCAGGAGCCGACGGTGGACGACCTGGCCGCGAAGATCACGGAACTGTACAAGCAGGACCCGAACCTGAAAGGCATCGTGCTCGACCTGCGCAACGATCCGGGCGGCGTGCTGCAGGGCGCCATCGGCGTGGCGGCCGCGTTCCTGCCGAAGGACACGGCAGTCGTTTCCACCAACGGCCAGCTGCCGGATTCAAAGGAAATCTACTACGCCCGCCCCGAGTTTTACTCGCTGCGCAGCGATACCGATGCGCTGGCGCGCCTGCCGGAAGCGGTCAAGCGCGTGCCGCTGGCGGTGCTGGTCAACACCGGCTCCGCATCGGCCTCGGAGATCGTCGCTGGCGCGCTGCAGGACTACAAGCGCGCCACGATCATCGGCAGCCAGACGTTCGGCAAGGGCTCCGTGCAGACGATCCGCCAGCTCACGGCCGATACGGCGCTGAAGCTGACGACGGCGCGCTACTACACGCCGCACGGCCGCTCGATCCAGGCCAAGGGCATCGTGCCCGACCTGGCCGTCAACGAATACCCGGATGGCGATGGCCTGAACGCGCTGCGCATGCGCGAGGCGGACCTGGAAAAACACCTGTCGAACGACCGCGAAGCGGAAGCGGCCAAGGACAAGCGCGACGAACTGGAAGAGCAGGTGCGCATCCTGGCGCTGGAGAAGAAACGCCAGCCGCTGGAATACGGCACGGGCGACGATTTCCAGCTGCGCCAGGCGCTGAATCACCTGAAAGGCTTGCCGGTACAGGTGGCCCGGCCGGAATCGCAGATCGTGCAGGCGGCGGTGCCGGCGCGCAAATAAGCCGGGAACACGCCTGCTGGAACGGCAACGGCGCCTGCAACGGCGCCGTTTTGTCGTCTTGATCGGATAATTCTTGATGTAAAATCAGCGCCTACGTACACTGCACTATTTAAAGGCAGCTGCCGGCAACCGCCGCGGTTTGCCAGCAAGGCCGTTTCGGCAGGTCAGCCCGGTTCACAGGGCGCCCGGTCCAAACGGCCTTGATGCTTCTTAACGAATACGAAAGCTTAATAATGAAACAAGCCGTCATCAGCGGAACCGGACTCTTTACGCCGCCCAATTCGATCTCGAACGAGGAACTGGTCGACAGCTTCAATGCCTACGTGGCCTTGCACAACGCGGAAAACGCGGCGGCCATCGAAGCGGGTACGGTGACGGCGCTGGAGCCATCCAGCGCGGCGTTCATCGAAAAGGCGTCCGGCATCAAGTCGCGCTACGTGATGAACAAGGAAGGCGTGCTGGATCCGAAACGCATGGCGCCGCACTACCCCGAGCGCGACAACGAAGAGCTGTCGCTGCAGGCGGAGATGTGCGTGGCCGCGGCGCAGCAGGCGCTGGACCGCGCCGGCCGCACGGCGGCCGACATCGACATGGTGCTGGTGGCCTGCTCGAACATGCAGCGCGCCTATCCCGCCATGGCCGTCGAGGTGCAACAGGCACTGGGCATCGAAGGTTTTGGCTTCGACATGAACGTGGCCTGTTCGTCCGCCACCTTCGGCATCCAGACGGCGGCAACGGCCGTGCAGACGGGCCAGGCGCGCGCCGTGCTGGTGCTGAACCCGGAAATCACCAGCGGTCACCTGGACTACCGCGACCGCGACAGCCACTTCATCTTCGGCGACGCCTGCACGGCCATCGTCATCGAGGCCGCCGACACGGCCGTGTCCACGCACCGCTTCGCGATCCTGGACATGAAACTGAAAACGTCGTTCTCGAACAATATCCGCAACAACTTCGGCTTCCTGAACCGCGGCGACGAAGCCGGCGTCGGCCAGCCCGATAAGCTGTTCAAGCAACAGGGCAGGAAGGTCTTTAAAGACGTTTGTCCGATGGCGGCCGAGATGATCAAGAACTCCATCGCCAACGCCGGCCTGGAAGTGCCGCAGGTGAGCCGCTACTGGCTGCACCAGGCCAACCTGAACATGAACCAGCTGATCGTGCGCATGATCCTGGGCCGCGATGCGACGCCGGACGAAGCACCGGTCATCCTGGACACGTATGCCAATACGTCGTCGGCCGGTTCCATCATCGCCTTCCACAAGCACCAGGACGACCTGCCGACGGGCGCCTACGGCGTCATCTGCTCGTTCGGTGCCGGTTACTCCATCGGTTCCGTCGTCGTCCAAAAATTGTAACCTCGGGGCCTGCGGGGCGGCTCGGTTTATACTGATTGACGGGACGGCAACAGCTGCCTCTCCGCTCAACCTGAAAGGAACCCGCCCTGCATGCACCATGACGTCACTCTGATCACCACCATTGCCGCGGCCCTTGGCCTCGGCCTCGTCTTCGGCTTCCTCGCCACCCGTTTCAAACTGCCGGCGCTGGTCGGCTACCTTGCGGCGGGCATCATCCTCGGTCCCACCACGCCCGGCTTCGTCGCCGATGCGCACCTGGCCGGCCAGCTGGCCGAAATCGGCGTCATGCTGATGATGTTCGGCGTCGGGCTGCATTTTTCGCTGGACGACCTGTGGGAAGTGCGGAAGGTGGCGCTGCCGGGCGCCATCCTGCAGATCGGCGCCGCGACCGTGATGGGCATGGGGCTGGCGCACTGGTGGGGCTGGAGCCTTGGCGGCGGTCTGGTGTTCGGCCTGGCGTTGTCCGTGGCCAGTACCGTCGTGCTGCTGCGCGCACTGGAGGAACGGGGCATTCTCGACTCCTTCAACGGCCGCATCGCCGTCGGCTGGCTGGTCGTCGAGGATCTCGTCACGGTGCTGATGCTGGTGCTGCTGCCGGCACTGGCGCCATCACTGGGCGGCGACACGACCGGTGTCGACCCGGATGCGAGCCTGCTGAAAACACTGGCGATCACGCTGGGCCAGGTCGCGCTGTTTGTCGGCTTCATGCTGGTCGTCGGCCGCAAGCTGTTCCCGTGGATCCTGTGGCAGGTCGCGCGCACCGGCTCGCGCGAGCTGTTCACGTTGTGCGTGATCGCCGCCGCCGTCGGCATCGCCTATGCTTCCACGTATCTGTTCGGCATCTCGTTCGCGCTGGGCGCGTTCTTTGCCGGCATGGTGCTGCGCGAATCGGAACTGGCGCACCGCGCCGCGCAGGAATCGCTGCCGTTGCGGGATGCGTTCGCGGTGCTGTTCTTTGTCTCCGTCGGCATGCTGTTCGAGCCGTCGATCCTCGTCGAGAAGCCGTTGCACGTGCTGGCGGTGCTGGCGATTATCGTCTTCGGTAAATCCCTGGCTGCCTTTTTACTGGTTGTCCTGCTGCGCTATCCCGCGAAATCGGCGCTGATGGTGTCGGCCAGCCTGGCGCAAATCGGCGAGTTCTCGTTCATCCTCGCCGCCCTCGGCATCTCGCTGAAGCTGATGCCGCAGGAGGGGCAAAGCTTGATCCTGGCCGGCGCGATTCTGTCGATCACCCTGAATCCGTTCATCTTCGCGCTGACGGGACCGCTGGAGCGCTGGCTCGGCAAGAACCGCATGCTGGCGGCGAAATTCGACCGCGCCGCCGATCCGCTTGCGGAGCTGCCGATGACGACCGCGCCAACGAAGCTGGCCGGCCAGGTCGTGCTGGTCGGCTATGGCCGCGTGGGCAAGCGCATCGCCGAGACGCTCAATGCGCAGGGCATCCACTATGTGGTCGCCGAGCAGAACCGCGAAAAGGTCGACCAGCTGCGCCAGGCTGGCGTGGCCGCCGTCGCCGGCAACGCGGCCGAAGCGGTGGTGCTGATCCAGGCCCACATCGCCAAGGCGCGCATGCTGGTGATCGCCACGCCTGACACGTTCCACGTCCGCACGATGGTCGACGTGGCGCGCACGCTGAACCCGGACATCCGCGTGGTCGTGCGCACCCACAGCGACGAAGAAGCCGACCTGCTGCGCAAGGAGCGCATGGGCAAGGTGTTTGTCGGCGAGGAAGAGCTGGCGAACGGGATGACGGACTACGTGCTGGCGACGTTCAAGGAGCCGCACAACAGCGGGCACTAGCCAACTACTGTTCTGCTTGTGTCCACTTCGGGGTCACACCCCGACCGGGACACAAGCTCATCAAGAGAAAAAAATAAAACAGTGGTTGAGCTTGTGTCTTGGTTAGGGGCGCAGCAGGGGTTTCGAGGAGCACCGCTCCTCGCCTGTGGAGCAAGTCAAGCCATGCATGGCTTTACTTCCTTCCACACCCCGACATAGACACAAGCTCATCAGGGTGAATAAAAAACTCTATGGCCCAGCTTGTGTCCTTGTCGGGGTGTGACCCCAAGGTGGACACGAACTCGGCTGTTGCTGAGGGCTTTACAGGCTGGCGGCCAGTTCGGCGCCTTCGCGGATGGCGCGCTTGGCGTCCAGTTCCGCTGCCAGTGCGGCGCCGCCGATCTTGTGCCAGCGCGGGCCGCCGTTGGCTGGCGTGCCTTCGGCGGGCATCAGCTCCGTCAGGCTGTCCTGGCCGGCGCAGACGATGACGTTGTCCACCGCCAGCAGGCGTTCTTCGCCGCCGATTTCGATGTGCAGGCCGTGATCGTCGATTCTCTTGTACTGCACGCCGCCCAGCATGACGACGCCATTTCTCGCCAGCACGGCGCGGTGCACCCAGCCCGACGTCTTGCCCAGCCCCGCGCCCGGCTTGCTGGTTTTGCGCTGCAGCAGGTACAGCTGGCGTACCGGTGTCGACGCCGCGGGAGGTACCAGGCCGCCGCCCGTGCTGGCGTGCAGGTCGACGCCCCATTCCGCCGTCCACGTGTCGATCGACAGCGGCAGCGGATGGCGGCTGTCGTGCAGCAGGTACTCGCCCATGTCGAAGCCGATGCCGCCCGCGCCGATGATCGCCACGCGCGCGCCGACCGGTTTTTTGTCGCGCAGCACGTCCAGGTAGCTGAGCACCTTCGGGTGATCGATGCCGTCGATGGCCGGCATGCGTACCTTGATGCCGGTGGCGACGATGACGTCGTCGAAGCCTGTCAACTCGTCGCGCGTCACCTTGCGGCCCAGGCGCACATCGACGCCGGTCAGTTCGAGGCGGCGCCCGAAATAGCGGATCGTCTCGGCGAATTCCTCCTTGCCGGGGATCTGCATGGCGATCTTGAACTGGCCGCCGATGCTGTCGGCGGCGTCGAACAAGGTCACGTCGTGTCCCCGCTCGGCCGCCACCGTCGCCGCCGACAGCCCCGCCGGTCCCGCGCCGACAACCGCCACCCGGCGCCGCGCCGCCGTAGGACGATACACCAGCTCCGTCTCATGGCAGGCGCGTGGATTGACGAGGCACGTGGCGCGCTTGTTCGAGAACGTGTGATCGAGACAGGCCTGGTTGCAGGCGATGCAGGTGTTGATCTCGTCGGCCCGGCCCTGCGCCGCCTTGTTGACGAATTCCGCGTCCGCCAGGAACGGCCGCGCCATCGACACCATGTCCGCGTCGCCGCGTGCCAGCACGGCCTCCGCTTCGCGCGGCATGTTGATGCGGTTCGACGCGACCACGGGAATAGTCACCTCACGGCGCAGGCGCCCGGCCACGCTCGCGAACGCGGCGCGCGGGACCGACGTGACGATCGTCGGCACCCGCGCTTCATGCCAGCCGATGCCCGTGTTCAGGATCGTCACGCCGGCCTGTTCCAGCGCGCGCGCCACCGTCACGACTTCTTCCCACGTGTTGCCGCCCTCGACGAGATCGAGCAGCGAATGGCGGTACATGATGATGAAATTCGCGCCGACGGCCGCGCGCACGCGCCGCACGATCTCGACGGGCAGGCGCATGCGGTTTTCGATGGCGCCGCCCCATTCGTCGGTGCGCAGGTTCGTCCGCGCGCACAGGAACTGGTTCAGCAGATACCCTTCGCTGCCCATCACCTCGATGCCGTCATAGCCGGCCTTCTGCGCCAGCCGCGCCGTGCGGACGTAGGCGCGGATCGTCGCTTCGATGCCGGATGTCGTCAGCGCCTTCGGCTTGAAAGGAGAGATGGGTGACTTGCGATCCGATGCCGACACGACGAACGGCTGATAGCCGTAGCGTCCCGCGTGCAGGATCTGCAGCAGGATCTTGCCGCCCTCCTCGTGCACGGCGCGCGTGACCTTGCGGTGGTTGAACACGTCGCCGGCGAAGTTCAGCGTGCCGCCGAACGGCAGCAGCCAGCCCTGCCGGTTGGGCGAGATGCCGCCGGTGACGATCAATCCGACGCCGCCGCGCGCCCGCTCGCGATAAAACGCGGCCAGCTTTCCGTAATGGTAGAAGCGATCCTCTAATCCGGTGTGCATGGAGCCCATGACGACACGGTTGCGCAAGGTGGTGAAACCCAGGTCGAGAGGGGCCAGCAGGTGGGGAAATGGGGTCATCAGGGTCCGATCGGGGCTTTGTGCGCTGCCTAACGGTGGCGGTGCGGCGCGCTTGTATTCTGCCACCAGTTACCTTACGCTGGAAGAATGAAAAGATTCCTGCTGTTATTTCTGATCGGCTGCACGGCCCCTGCGCTGGCGTTCGCGCAGCCGCAGCGCGCCGACATGCCGAAACTGCAGGTATCGGTCAAGCGCATCACGCAGGACGCGCTGCACATGTATGAAGTCGATGCCACCGGCACCGTGCAGGCACCGTTGCCGACCGTCTGGCGCATCCTCACCGGCTACGAGCGGATGGAGGAATTCGTGCCCGACCTGGTGTCGTGCCGGGTCCTGTCGCGCAACGGCAATGAGGTCATCATCGAGCAGTTCGGCACGGCGCGCTTCCTGTTCATGTCGCGCTCCATCCACCTGATCGTGCGCGCGACGGAGCAGCCGATGTCGTCGATCGACATCGACCTGATCTCGGGCGACATGAAGCACTACGAATCGCGCTGGGAACTCGTGCCCGTGCCGGAAACGGGCGGCACGCGCGTCATCTACACGGGCCGCATGATGCCCAATTTTTATGTGCCCGGCATCCTTGGCACGAACATCATCCGCGGCGATATCGAACGCATGATGGGCGCCGTACTGGCGCGCCTCGACAAGGGCAACACATCGAAGCTGCCCGGGCCGACGACGGACCTGGCGAAGCACCAGCCGGCGACGATCGCCCCTTAGGAAGGGCGGTAATCGGCCGCGCGCAATTCGGCAAACTGTTCCAGGCTGCCGATGCGGATCACCACCGGATTCATGCTCGACTGGCTGTGCATCGGCCGCCAGGCAAACTTCCATTCCTGTTCCATCGCATCCTGCGCCGTCATCGTGAACGCCGCGCCCAGTGCCGCGCGCGTGCCGTATTCGACGGCGCCGTCGATGCCGGCCCAGTTGGGCAACGTGCGCTGGACGGCGCGGTGCACGCGCTCGCCGAATTCCTCCGCATCGTGGATGACGAGGCAGCAGTCGGCACCGAAGTGCTCATACAGGTCGCGGCTCCAGGCCTGCGAGAACGACAGCGTGAGAAAACCGTTGGCCGGACGCAGGACGAAGTGGCCCTGCGTCAGGGCTGTTTCCAGTTCGCTGCGCGGACCGTAGCGGTGCAGCGTGGGGGGACGTTGATAGTCGTGCATAAAGCTTTACTCAGTGGTTTTGGGCGTCCGGCGCACGTGGCGGTGCGAACGCATGGCTGCCGAGGCGATGAAGATCTCGCGCAGCAGGAAGCCGAAGCTGAAAATCAGGCTGACCACGGCGGCCACGAACAGGCCCGCGATGTATTTGTCCAGCGTGACGTTGGTCGTATCGCCGATGAACAGCAAGGCGATGACGAGGCAGACAAACAGGCCGCACGCGGTCGACAGCGTGATGGCGTAGTTGATCAGGTGCGAGCGTCGATACAGCACATCGAGCTCGTTCAGGTAGTTGTCGCTGTAGGCGATGTCGAGCCGGTCTTCCAGTACCCGCGAGCTGTCGATGATGCGCGCCAGGCGGTTGATCAGTACCATCAGGTTCGTGCACACGCCGGTCAACAGGAAGACCGGTGCGATGGCCAGTTGAATGATGTGGCCGATATCGCCCAGCTGAATATTCATCACGTCTCAATGCGTCTTTATGTGGTTGCCTCGTTCAGGCATGAGTGTAGCAGGCCGCAAGCGCAGTGCCGAAACCGCGCTTGCGGCATCGGCTCTGTCAGGCGAAACGGCCCTGGCGGCGGAACAGCTCCGTCGCGGCCACCAGCTCGCGGCTGATGCCCGTCTCCATGGCCGCATGGCCTGCATCCGGCACCATTCTGACTTGCGAGCCGGGCCAGCGCTGGTGCAACATCCACGCGGAAACCGGTGGGCAGATGACGTCGTAACGGCCCTGCACGATCACGGCCGGCAGGTGGGCAATCCGGTCGACGTCGCGCAGCAGCTGGCCTTCGTCGAAGAAGCCGCCGTGGATCATGTAGTGCGCTTCAAGCCGGCCCAGGCCCAGGTCGACGGTGTCGCACGACGGCTCCGCCGGCTGCGGCATCAGAAACACGCGGCGGCCCTCGAAGCGGCTCCACGCGCGCACGGCCGGCCAGTAGACGTCCGGGTCCGGGTCCATGATGCGCTCATAATAGGTGCCCAGCACATTGTCGCGCTCTGCGGGCGACAGGTCCTGAACGAATTCGTCGTAAATCTCGGGATGGAACCAGCGCGAGCCGTGGATGAACCAGTCGATCTCCAGCTGCGTGCACAGGAAGATGCCGCGCAGGACAAATCCCAGGCAGCGCTCGGGATGCGCCTGGCCATACGCCAGCGCCAGCGTCGAGCCCCACGAGCCGCCGAACACCAGCCACTGCTCGATGCCGAACATCGTGCGCAGCGTTTCGATATCCTGGATCAGCAGTTGTGTCGTGTTGTTGCGCGTCTCGCCCACTGGCTGCGATTTGCCGGCGCCACGCTGGTCGAACAGGATCACGCGATAGTGGCGTGGATCGAAAAAGCGTCGATGTTGCGGCGACGTCCCCGCGCCGGGACCGCCGTGCAGGAACAGCACGGGGATGCCCTGCGGGTTGCCCACTTCTTCCCAGTAGATCGTATGCAGGTCGTCGACCGCCAGCATGCCGCTGCGCAGGGGGCTCACGGGAGGAAACAGGTAGGGCGACGGATCGGACATGGGGCGCTCGCGTAGATTCGAAGTACCCGATTGTAACGGTTTTGTCCGGCACGCCAGGGAAGCGGTGATTTATTGCTGGTGGATGAGATTAGTCCTGAAAAACGTGTTCAGCAAGGCGCAAATTCCCTGTCATACCGGGGTATGGCGGGAATTTGTGGCGCAGCTGGGCCCGTTTTCTCAGGGCTAAGATCGCCGCCATGAATTCATCAGCGCTTACCCACTGGTGCAGCTGGTGACGCACACCCTGAACGCCTCCGGCGGCTACACGTGCGAGCTGGAATTGGAAGTGATGGACGACCCCATCACGAAACGCCACCGCTCAAACTTCCGCTAAGGCGGCTATCAGCTCGCCATTGGGCCGTGTCAATCCACAGCACGGCCTTTCCTCAATATCAAGTTTCCCCGTTTTACCACTATAGATTCACGCGGTCACATGCGGCCGCGGGGGAGGAATCTATGCCTTACGTGTACAGGGACGTCGATGAACTGGCGAGTGGTGACACGCCCAACGCCGGCAACGGCGAGTGTGTTGACCTCATCAAGAAATACGTTCCGGGCCTCAAGGAAAGAAGCACCGCCACCTGGCGCGCCGGCGAATGGGTAATGGAGGCCGGCAGTAGAATCCGCCGGGGCACGGCGATTGCCACGTTCGACAAGGACGGACGCTTCCCGCAGCACCGCACCGGCCAGCATGCGGCCATCGTCCTGCGCGTCATGGGCTCTGGCATCTGGGTAGTCGATCAATGGCGAAACAACGGCGGTAAAATCACCCGGCGCCTGATTCGGTTGCCAGCACCGCGACAAGCGCGCAACCCTGACGGTTCGTTTCAGCGCACGAGCAACAACGCCTTAGCCTTCCGAGTGATCGAATGAGTGGTCGACGTCATCCCATGACATCCTTGCTTGCCGCTGCCGGCGCCACGCTTCTCCTGTGGTCGAATGCTGCACGCAGCGCCGAGCACAGGATCTCGTGTCCGCCGACCCTGACACCAGGATCCGTACAGGGAGCGGCCCCTGCAGGGTGGCGCCTGGCCATGCCCCAGGCCCTGCAGCTAACCGCGGCCGGGATGCTGCACGGGCCACCGGAAGAAGCCGGCTACCTGGCGCCGGACGAGAACGAGGACACCAAACAGGGCGGGCGTTCTGGCTGGACGCAGCGGTGGCGGTTTGCGCGGCCGCACTGGTACCCGACCTTCGTCTATTGCGGCTATGGCGGGGGCGCCGGCTCGCTGCAGCTGTTCCACCCGATTCCCGCGACAGTGACGGAATGCACGGCGACCAGCTCAAGCAAGGGCGACAGGCTTGAGCTGGCCAACTTCGTCTGCCGGTAACTCCACCCCTACCCACTGAGTTGGCGGTGTTTGTGTCCACATACATACACGGCGCTCTTGTTTGTCTTCACATACAAACATTACCGGGGCAGGCGCTGCGCCAGGCTCCAGCTTCTGCACCAGGCCCACCGTGCTAGACACCAGCGAGACGGCAGCGCCGGCGACGAGCAGCCACAAGCGCAGTACACGCGCCACTTTGTTCCATTTACTCATTTACAGCTCCGAAAAAGAAAGGTTGCAGACCGCATCGCACACCGGGCGGGGCCTACCGGTCTTGTGGTGGGTTTCCCGCTTGGCGTGCTGCTATTGGGCTGTCACGACTGCACAGCTGTACAGTCTGCTCACCAGTTTTATTCTCACGGCTGGCAAATAATTCGACCCAAAATAAATACAACACATCTGTTGTAGATATAACAGATGTGTTGCATAATTCTTTCACGGATTAACGAAAAGGGGTAGATGAAATACAGCGGGTTCGGGCGGTGGCTGGAACGGCAGGGGAGCGCAATTCGAACCCGGCCACGGCAGTCACCACAAGGTCACGTTGAACGGCAAACGCTCCACCCTCCCAGACCACGGCAGCAAGGAATAGGGAAGGGACTGGTGGAGAAGATCAAAAAAGACCTTGGACTGAAATGAAAGGAGGCCCGCAAGGGGCTGTCCCTCGCTGGCCTCATACCCCATGGACCCTTGAAAGGACCGAACCATGTTGAATTACCCTATCACCCTGACGCCGGACACCAACGGCACCTACCTGGTGGGCTTCCCCGACTTCCCGGAGGCCAATTCCGTGGGCGATACCGTGGACGAGGCGCTGGTCGAGGCCGTGGCGTGCCTGCGCACTGGCGTGGAGATGTATATGGAAGATCGCCGCGCGGTGCCGCTGCCGTCGGCTGCTGCCGCTGGCCAGCACACCGTCGCGCTGCCGGCGCTGGAGACGGCCAAGGTGCTGCTGTGGAATGAGATGATGGCCAAGAAGATGCGCAAGGCGGATCTGGCCCGACTGCTGCACGTCCACCAGCCGCAGGTCGACCGCCTATTCGACCTGCACCACTCGTCCAAACTGGACTTTGTAGAGCAGGCCGCCAGCGCACTGGGCCGCCGCCTTACTGTGGAACTGGCATGACCAGCTAAATCCCCACGGTCTGTCGGGCGTGGTCGCTGTGCAGGCGTCGAGGGACCGTATCTCGCCCTCGACGCCGCTTCGCTAGTCCATTACCTCAAACAGGTGCAGGGCTTTGGCTTTGGCCAGGACAAACAGGATCTTGATGATCAGGTAGCCTGACCGCAATGTGCTTTCCAGGATGGCAAATGCACGTGGCTGGGCGTGTTCGCCCAGGAGATTGATGGGGGTGTTTGCAAACATACGACTCCTATTGGTAAGGGTGAAAAAGCCTTGCTCTTACCCAGAGGTGCCATTACCATCACTCCATCCCTGATGTAATGTGAATGGGCACACTTCAGAATTCCCTCTGAGTGTGCCCATTTTACATTCAGAATCCCGCTACAGATCCGAATTTTTTGCGATCCACCGTTTTTTTCTCTTCCCTCGGGATATTATGCCGGCCGCATAAGCGGGATAACACGCTAGCTAGCTAACAAAAACAAATATCCCTCCCTTTGGCAAAGCCCGCAATTTGGGATTTTTTCAGCTAGGTAGGTAATAAATAGGGACCATGGCGGCGTTGTTCTTTTGCACCATGTTTCCTTGAGACAACGCCAATCAGCCCACGCCCAACCCGGGCAAGCTGGCTGTCCTGCCCTGCGGCTCAGCGATCCTGCCGTCCCTAACGGAAATCATCCTGGCCTAACTGGCTGGCGCCGGGGCCGAGATAACATCCAAATCGTTATCACACAGTCCCCAGTCAAACATCAG
>Ga0265798_10007814_pt1 | contig 13759 bp, 12 predicted proteins | sample P3T30metagenome_FD_192430 | JGI IMG/M metagenome (GOLD analysis project Ga0265798, IMG submission 192430) | Plant litter microbial communities from East Loma Ridge, Irvine, California - P3 T30 | ecosystem: Environmental > Terrestrial > Plant litter > Unclassified | place: USA: California...
CGCAAATAAACGATGAGGCCACAATAACGTGCACCATAATTCGGATCATGCACGTTGCTCACCGGTACTGCGCAATAGCTCCAACAGCGCATCTGCATCCATGTCCGCACAACTTCGATCGCCTCACCCAGGACATCTTCCCCACCACTAATGGCATATCCATGTCCTAATTCTACAACTCTGCTACAACAGGCTACACGTACGTTCAACAATGCGTCCTAAACTGCTGCCATCCAGCCACATAGTTCGTGCTCACGAGATTCAGTCTGACAATTATGCCAACTCGATTTATGCGTATTTCTACCGTCCCACCAAAAGGCCCGTGGATATCTGAAACTACTTGAAGCTATACAGTCAGACAGCTCATCCGGCCACAAGCCAGAGCTGACAAAGTCCGTGGGTGCTCAAGCTTGTTCCGCTTCCTTTCCTTCCCAATCAAATCCCGTCCACCGTCCCTCTTCATCGACACTTTCCTCATTTCCCAGACCCAGACAGTCTACCATTCTCATGACACTCTGCGCCACCATGTCATTAACGCTCTTGGGCCGCGTATAAAACGCCATGACAGGTGGGAACACCATAGCACCAGCTCTCGTCACTTCCAGCATGTTCTCAAGGTGAATCGTACTCAGCGGCGTTTCTCTTGCTGCTAGCACCAGCTTTCTCCGCTCCTTTAAACTCACGCCAGCTGCGCGCGTAATCAAGTCGGAATCGTACCCGATGCGAATCGCGGCGAGCGTCTTCATGGAACATGGCACCACGATCATGCCGTGCGTCAAGAAGGAGCCCGAGGATAAAGAGGCGGACACATCGCGCGGCGAGTACGTATAATCGGCTAGCGATTCGAGGTATCTGCTCGTGTTGTTTGGCGGATCCAGCTCGTACTTGAGTGTTGCGGCGCCCCACTTGGAAAGTATGAGGTGTGTCTCGACGTTGAGCTTTCGTAGTCGCTGGAGGAGTGATACGGCGAGCGGGGCTCCTGTAGCTCCTGTTACGGCGACAATGATTCGTTTGCACTGAATTGGACGTGCCAGGGATGATTGTAGTCGTGTGGGCGTGATGGTGATGGTGATTGGAGACGGAATGCGAAAGGCAGTGGCAACCTGTCGGGCCGAGTCGAAGATCTTTGGGGTCGGAGGCTGCATGAAGTGGCGGAACATTTTGGTGATTTGATGTAGCGCGCTGCAGATACGATCGGTCTGTATAGATAGAGGATTTATGCATTGTCCTGATATGTGAGGCGATTGGGGCTACGTCAGTCGGCTTGCTTATGCTGTCGCAGTTGTCATGACTGAGCAGATACACCACGAGCGGCTACACTCGGTTGACACGTTACTCACCAGTGAGTCATCAGTTTCAGCTTTACTTTTGCTATGCTTGTTGTGTGTTGTGTGTTACTCGCGATACGAATGGTGAAGGTGAATAAGCATACCGTCATCACAACAGACGCTGTTGCGCAAACAGCAACACTACAACCACGACAGCCCCATCACCCCAGCGACTTCATATCTTGCTACTCATCTGAAGATTGTCATGACACAAATGATCGCAGCCATGAGTCTAGGCAAAATTACAGCAACTCTGGGCCGCCCCGTCGTGTCCAGACCTCTCGCTCTCGCATATCGACAACAATCCACGATGAGCGCCTCGCCCGCTCACCTGAGCTTTCGTTCATTCGTCGATGCGCTGCGTGACGAGCATGACCTCGCAGACATCAACGAGGAAGTCGACCCAAAGCTCGAAGTGGCCGCAATCACGCGCCGTGCGTACGAACGTCGAGCCAAAGCGCCGCTTTTCAACAACGTCAAGGGCGCTCACGATGGTCTCTTCAGGATCCTAGGTGCCCCGGGAGGTCTTTCCAAAGATCCAGAGAAGTCGCATCGTCGTTTGGCTATGCATCTAGGTCTCGTACCTTCCGCCGGCCCCAAGGAAATCATCGATTTCATGCTGAAGGCGAAGGGCCAGCCGCCTATACCCCCAGTCCACGTTCAGACCGGGCCGTGCAAAGAGGTGAAGATACTCTGCAAAGACGTGGACCTGATAAAACTACCTGTCCCGCTTCTGAACAAGGCTGATGGCGGCGACTACATCCAGACGCTGGGCATCAACATTGTGCAAGATCCATCCGGAGAGCACCCATGGACAAACTGGTCGATCGCTCGCACGATGGTCCACGACAAGAACCGCATGACGGGGCTCATCATGAAGCCTCAACACATCGCGCGCATTTTCGAGAAATGGGTCGAGAAGGGCGAGGATGTTCCGTACGCGATTGCCCTCGGTGCGCCTCCAATCGCGGTGATGGCAGCCAGTATGCCCCTTCCAGCCGGTGTGTCTGAGGCAGAATACGTGGGCTCCCTATGCGGCTCGCCCCTTGAGCTCGTCAAGTGTGAAACCAACGACATCTACGTCCCAGCGAACAGCGAGATCGTGCTGGAAGGCACAATCTCTGTGCGTGATCGTGGCCCAGAGGGCCCGTTCGGAGAAATGCATGGATACAGTTTCTTAGACGAGAACTCGCAACAGCCGCTGTACACCGTGTCCGCCATCACGCATCGCAAGGACGCGATTCTTCCTATCTGCGTGCCTGGAAAAGCGTCGGGGCCCGATGAGACGCACACCATGATCGGAACACTGGCTTCAGCTGAGATGCGCCAATTGCTGCAGGATAACGGGTTCCCAGTCAAACAGGTGTTTGCGCTGTACGAATCGCAAGTCATCTGGGCAGCCGTGCAAGTAGACCGCGAGGCATTGTCGCTGCTCAAGACGAATGCGAAAGAGTTCTGTGAACGTGTAGGCAACTTGGTGTTCCGACACAAGAGTGGCATGCAGATCCATCGCCTTCTCATCGTGGGCGACGACATCGATCCCTTCAGCTTCAACGATGTCATGTGGGCGTATTCGACGCGCTGTCGACCCGCCGCAGACGAGTTCAACTTCGAGGACGTGACGGCGTATCCATTGGTGCCGTACATGAGCCATGGCCCTGGCACAAAGCTGACGGGGGGCAAGGTTGTAAGCAACTGCTTGTTGCCGGAGGAGTATGCAGGGAAGCAGGGCTGGGTCGCGTGTGATTTTGCGAACGGGTACCCGGAGGACGTGAAGACGAAGGTCCTGGATCGGTGGGATAGTTTGGGGCTTGAGTAGAATTGCTGCAGGATGCTAACGTCACATAAGTATTGATGCCTTGCTGGGATGATATATTGTGTCAACCTTCAGAACACACTGAGAGGAAAAGTCGGTGACTCGAAAGATGTGAATACTTGCGTTGTGATGTTCTTCTTTGGACGTGAAGTACTGCAGATTTTGCAAGCGATTCTTATGTTAGCAGCAGCATCAGAGATTCGAATATTTGATTGACTCACATGAGTAAAACCCAAGCTTTTTGACCATGTCGATGGTCTCCTTGAATGTTCCTATTTAGCATGCTCGGCGCCATGGTTCCCCAAGGTTCATATCAATCAAGAGCCGAGTCGGGTCATGATGCGACTATTCGTGTTCATCGCCACAGTCTTAGAGTCACCTAGACACCAAAGTCTCAACCGCTGAAGTGTGTGAAGTTAGAGCGCGACGCTTTACTGATCAGCATGGCTTTCCCTCAAAGCGTCACAATCCAACAAGATCTAGCGAGATGTGATGTTCGACGAGCTCATCACACCAATTCGGTTGCTCATTGATCACGTTCAAGAAACGAATGAAGAATCATTCGAGTCGAGATCGGCCGAGACTTTGGGTCACAAAGACCCACTTCTCCAGCAAAGGGTACCTGGTATAAGTCGAGCCGAGCTGTGCCGTGTGGGACGAAGGAAGCTGATCTTCGTGAGCCACACAGGGACATGCTGTGGAAATCCGTACGTCTTTGTGGATTGCTGTTTGCTTCGTTATTATAGGCGACCTTTGAGATATCGTGGTTGCTCACAAAGTTGCCAATAGAAGGCGTTTCTTCGAATCTAGAGTGCACGAACGGTGTGATTGTGAAAGCGACAGGAAGTCAGTGACTTGTAATGTAGCTTCAAACTTACCTGTCGTCGGGCTCTAAGTTACGGCGCTTATCCACAGTACGACTTCGTACCATCCTCTCGGCTACCTAATCCGAGGAGGTCAATCAGTCTGTAGGTTCCGACGAGTAGTGTGTGCTACAAGAGGGATTCCATCCAATCAATGATCAAAACCGGTAGTCCACGAGAGAAAGGTGGCGTATCACTTAGAAGATGTGGGCCTAGGCATTGCCGCAGTGAAGAACGTACTGGTGGCTCCACACCACCGTCTGTATGCACGCCAGCCGATAGCAGTGGACAGAGACCAGATTCATCTGATTCTCATGGCGTTACCGGCTCGCTGAACGACATCCAAGCGCGTCGAAAGCGCAAGATGGAGCGGTTCAAACTTCTAACGAAGGATATCGGCAGGAGCCTGTGACACCAACTTTCGCGTACGAAGAATAGCAGAGCACGTAGCGCTTTAAGGACACAGACCCAACCGAAGGGATTTTGCGATCGAGAATGCGTAAGCTGGTCAAAGTACCCAGGAATAGCTGGTCGGGGGGACGGCATGGTCGCGACCTAACCATAGCGCATCAAATAGATGGGGCCCTAATTGCGTACTCCACAGTTGCGGTCCGCTCATTTCGCGGCTCTCCTAGCTTACACTGGCCCGTAGCTGAAGTAGTAAAACGTCCGTTGTGTCTGGAAGACCGTTCCTTGATCTTATTCGACTTCTTATGAGATTTCTGTGAGACGCATCTAGATGTGCATAGAACTTCGATCTTTGCCGTATTTACCCTTTCGTTTACTGTAGCTCCTTCTAGGATAGCTAACGTCTTGCTGACGCAAGGAAAGGGTATGTTCAGCCGCAGTGAGACGTCATTAGAGGACGAAGAAGGGCGAGAGTATGGGGAAGAGGGGAGAGACGGCCGCATTCGAGAGCCACGAGAGGTTGAAGCAAGATTCTGGCGCCACTTTCTCGTGGTGACTTGGCTGGAAAAGGACAATGTCACAATTGATCGTGATGATGGAAGACGATTCGTTGGATCACGAATGTTGAAGGCGAAGTTGATCTGGGTCCAGGGTCTTACTGCGCTGTGATTGGCAAGCTTCTGTCGCGCTAACAAACGAAACATCGGCACCCAGATCTGGATATCGACCACGCGACAATCGCGTTGCGCTGAGCATGAGAGCTGTGTCGTACAGCACGAGGTAAGTAGGGGGAACAATAACACGCCTCCTCAATCCCGACATTCGGCAATTTTCTTCCACTCCATACATCATGGCTGCGCGGCAAAAGAACCGATAGTGGCTGTCGTCAACCCCTGGATTCGTTCAGCGATTGGTTGACGGCTCTGCCCAATCCCTTGCCGCAACAACGTTCATACCGGTTCCTGAATTCTGTTGGTCCCATCTATCCTCGTGGTACTGGACGCGGGAATACTCGTTGATTTGGTATCCGCCAAATCACGTCTCGCTGTTGTCTTGCGGGCGGGCGGCTTTCGCCACGGAGCGCTCTTAGCAGCTATGCGAGTGTTCCACTTGTACATCGAAGTGACTTTGACATTCTCGCGAACTAGTGCCCGCTCAGCAAGCGTGAATCCAGCCCTGGTTGGTGTAGCTGAGTACAAGTGGAGTACGACCCTGGGAAGCCTTGCCCCCAGACAATGATGAATCATATTTGACCTCCAGTCGTCCCGTGCTTGTGGTATCCGATGATGCTGCATCTTCATTCTCAAATCGACATCATCTGAAGTGGCTTTCCAAAGCTGTTTTCATCGACATCATGCGATCGCCACCTCTCGAGGTCCTCAAGACATGGCCGAAGCCCAACTACGTCGACCCCGTCACTCGCGGGCCTTCGCTCATGATAATCGAGTTGTCACTATTGCCAATAGCCATGATAATCGTAGCCCTCCGCATGTGGGTCAGGATCGGATGGTTGAAGAAGAGCTGGTGGGATGACTACACAATGGTGTTGGCGATGGTACGTGGATGCTGTGGCAGGTCGGAAAGGCCGAGAGCGTGGCGGTGCTGACTCCCAACAGGTCTTCTCGATAGGTGAGAAAGGTCCATGTACGAACAGCTTGTGATACATACACTGACTTCGTACATTCAAATCTAGGCACCACTGTCTTGGTTATCCTAGCGTCCCAGCTATATGGTTGGGATAGGCATGTATGGGATTTGAGGCCCGCCACCATAGAGCAAGGTCGACAAGCGTCTCTAGCAGGCCAGACTCTGTTTGTGCTCGCCTCTTCCACAGTTAAGATATCAATACTGGTTTCGTACTTCCGCATTGCGCCCGAAAAGTCGCTCTTCCGCAAGCTGGTATGGGCAACGTTCGCTCTGGTGTTCGCCGCCTTCATCGTCTTCTTGGTGGCTCTGTGGGTACAATGCATCCCCATATCAAGCTATTGGAAGCTGAAGGCCGACCACCGTGACTGCATCACTGAGGGACCACCACTCATGGTACAATCCACGCTAAATGTGGTCACCGACTTCATGATCTACACCCTACCTATCCCGACTTTGTTCAACCTTTCGCTCCCTTGGAGCCAGCGGATCGGCTTGATGATTCTCTTCAGCGTAGGAGGAGTCATAGTCGTCGCAGGATCGTTTCGTTGTTACTGGATCCACTACACCTTGTTCGAGACGTACGATGCAACATGGGAAGGATACCAGATCTGGGTATGGACAGCTGTCGAGACCAATGTCGGTGTGATTTGTGGCTGCATTCCAGCTCTCAAGCCACTGCTGTTCCCGGCAAGAGCAAGACAACAGGCAGCCAACTCCAAGTACGCCAATGGATCGAACCACAGCAGGCGGAAGGAGAAGATCACACCAGTTCTCGAGCAAGTCGAGTTAGATACCCGCAAGCTCACCGACAACGACGAGTCTCGGCCGGGAACATCAGCTCCACCACAAGATTTGCTAAATCTTCAACATCTACATCATCCATCGCGGCGGCCATGGAGTGGCGATACAGACAAGTCGTCGCGGTTCGACGAAATCGAACAGCAGAAGGCGTATAATTATGTCTGAATGCATAGCGCGACATCCCTTACCGTACGTAATGTCATAATATGCGTATGCTTCAGCATCACTGTAGTCAGTAGAACTTTTGGGTCACTACCCAATACGCTCAACTCATTCATCACTTTCTACATTACCTCGTGTAGCTTTCGTTGTACTGAAGACTTGTCAGACATCAGAAGTGGCGTATGCCTAATATCAGCAGCCTTTCCTTAGTCTCCTGATGACTAGGGAAGCTCATGGGCTTTGTATGCTGTTATGACAGCCACTCATAATGCCCTTTGTCGTGTTCTGCACATTCCCATCTTTTCAAATCATTACTTCGTGGGATGTCAAGACTTTATAAGTGACGTGCAGTCGATACCCATCTTAGATTGCCTGTGCAATATCTGAGGCTCGATGAAGTGCCGCCTACGTTACCCTGCTTTTCAGCGACAGCGTGTCGTCGTGTAATCGATCGAAGCGTCGCAGTGGACTTCGACCCAGGTGCTACGACTTACGACCTGCGACAACGATCCTAACACCGCCGGACATGGCATGAATACAGTGCAGCACATATCATTTTAAAGCAGGTGAGTGGAACAGGCATGGGCTGAAAAAGAGTCTAAACACCGCTATGCTCATTACATTCCTGTTTCAATAAGGCACGTCGCAAAGTTACTGATCTGTCAATCCGATACGATGGAGTTGAAAAATTACGATGGGCGCCGAAAAACAGTTCTGAGAAGTGTTTGTAGGGCGGATGTCTGTTTATCTAATTTTTCTCCGCTCCAATCGAAACTTTGTCCTGCGCTTCATGCTCCCCGTCTAGCTTCTCGGCCTCCTTGAGGGTTTTGACATTCTTCCACTCCAGGCCAAAGCTGAACACGAGGACCACTGCAGTCAACCCAAGCGCCAAGTACCAGATTCTACGCAGCGAATCGTTGTACGCTCCCAGTACGGCCGGTAGCTCATCGCGCGATGCTTGACTTCGAATTGAGGTGGCGCCTCCGTCCGCTAAGCTGCTCAAGTCTACACCGGGAAGGATAGGCCTCAACTTCTTGACGAGCTGACTCTGTAGTAACGCTTGACCGACTGTGACGAAAATTGTGGAACCCAGAAAGTTGGCAAGGTTGATGACCGACAAGCCTATGGAAACGTCCTCTCTGGAGAGTACTGTTTGCACCGCGATATTTGGGCCTTGGAGAATGAGACCCAGGCCGGCGCCCGTGATTATCTGCAAAATATCAGCGTTGCGGCCTACAGTCAGCGGACGAAGCATACCTGAAAACCAATCCACTTTCCAGTATCAACATTGGCTGTCCAGGTCGAAATCAACGCTGCGCCAACCATCGTCACCATAGCCCCAAAAATAGCAGCAGGGACATAGTATCCAACGGCGCTCGTGAACACCCCACTGGCGATGACAGCGAACACCACGCTAAGAAGTAATGGTATAAGCGACAGGCCAGAGCTCTGGGGTGACTTGTTCTGTATGACTTGAAACCATAGTGGCAGATAGAAAGCAAAGAGGACAAGAACGGAGCCGATCCCGAGACTTGCGAGCGAGCCTGAAATCACACTGCGCTGGCTGAGAATGTGGGGCGGCATCGATGCCTTCTCGCCGCGCCACACTTGAGCGACAACGAAGATGCTGGCAAAGACGCCAGAGACAACAAAAAGGCCAATCACGACACCGCTATTCCAATTGTATTCTTTGCCACCAAATTGGATGGCCAAGAGGAGGCAAACCAGACACACAGCGACCAAGACAAATCCAACGGGGTCGAGCTCAAGCAATTTGCCTTTCCAAGTGGAAGCTCTCTTGACGGGTGGTGTGCACTTCGGCGTGAGGAGAACAAGCAGAAGCATCGACACACCTCCGACCGGAAGATTGATCCAGAAGCACCATCGCCATGAACTTGACGTGAGATAGCCTCCGAGTACTGGTCCAAGGATAGACGTAAGGCCAAATACGGATCCAAGGCTGCCGATGTATTTTGGTCGGGACTGGATGGGGACAAGGAAGGAGACCAGCAGAAATGCGCCTGGTGGTACGCCTGCACCGCCAATACCAGAAATGACTCTTCCGATGATTAAGACTCCCGAAGTAGGAGCGGCCGCGCATACGATAGAACCTATCTCAAAGATGGCGATGTTGATGATCATGACCCATTTGACCGAGTAGTAGCGGTATATACGGCCAAAGGAGAGTTGAAGGACGCAGAGAGGTAGGAGGAAGCCCGACTCGTACCAGGCTATGTCGCCGAAGCTGTTGAACTGTTCCGTAATAGTTGGAATAGCGGTGCCGATGATCGTGCGATCCTGGGAGCAATGTCAGTTTACGTGTTGCAGCTTAGACCAGAACTTGCTAACCAGAGCGACGACGAAGAAGGCGAGCCAAATGGCAGCCATGGCAGGTAGGACCTTTTTAAAAGGTGGATACTTCGTTTCATCGCGTTCGTCGTGGGTGGCAAGTCCATGCGACTGATTTTCAGGCTCCAGCTTGGTGGTCGACATTGTGGCAGATGATGGGCCAGACTGCGAACCACCGGGCTATCGTTTGAACGGCTGGAGTCCTTCTTTCATAGTAAAAGTCATTGTAGTGCTCCGGAGATCTAGTCGTCATTGTTGGCGTTGGGATTGCAACGTTGGGCTGGAAAAGGAAAGACCGTGCATGATGAAGACAAGAAGATAACTCGGCACCGAAGCTCGGTCATTTGCTCCTTTCTCCCAAGTTACGACGGGAACCAATGTTTTTGCCGTGGTATTGATTGTGAAGGAGCAGGACAACACGTCGAAGCTAATGTTACCTAGGTAGCGCCCGAATACATTCAAAGTGGTTAGATTACCGAAGCCGATCGGACCGGACGTCTCCCCCCCGAGACTTCGCACTCTCAACTCTCGTCACCGAAAGCTGGCCATGACACACCCACAAGCCTGCAGGCCTTGCGCAAAGCGTAAGGTCCGTTGCGACAAGTTACTGCCATGCAATCATTGCAAGCGTCGCCCGTCCGATCGGTGCGTATATCCTCCCGACGCTCCTTCTACAGCAGGTCGCATTCGTCAGGTTGAACATCGTGCCTCTTCTTCTGCAGAAAGAGCCTCGCCCGCACCAGAACGTAGCAATGATCCGATGATGCTAGAAGAGGATGATGGAAACATCCAATATCTCGAGTCGTAAGTAAACGTTTGAAAGGCGCCCGTATTCATTGTGCCAACCTTCAGGACACACTGGGCGGCAATTTGTACTGAAATTTCACTGACCATGAGAGGCGTGCCTGGCAAGGTTGGCGGGGACGCATGACCAACAATGCAAATTCGCGACGACTCATCACTTCGTGTCCACGGCCGCATGCGATGGCAGGTTCACCATTTGCATTGACCGTTCAGAAAACATCTTTCGATCCAGTGCCCCACCAACGCTCAAGTTTCTTTTGGGACACTTTTGTCAAACGAGTCGAGCCTTTCCTGCGGATTCTCTTCTCTTGGTCATTACAAGAGCTAAGAACCAAGTCCACAAGGGTAGATCCGCAATCATCGCTTTCTGGCCCCGAGATAGCGCTGGAAATGGCCATATATTACGTCGCGACCAACAGCCTCCTGGATGAAGAATGCCAGCAAGCAACCGGTCTGTCGCAACCCAATCTGCTTGCTGAGCACCAAGCACGGTGCGAAAGCGCTCTATCGCGGCTGAATCTGCTTTGCATAACGGACCTCACTGCGATCAAAGCCATTGTCTTCTACGTAGTAGGTTGCCTCCTCGAACCATCCTTCATCAGCCTGACAATTATAGATTGCTAGTGTAGATCACCTTAGCCCACAAAGCCTCTGGTCGCTCATGGGAATGACGATTCGCAACGCTGAGAAGCTTGGCCTCCATCGTGATGGCACCATTCTCAGTCTATCTCCGATAGAAACGGAAGAGCGAAGACGGCTTTGGTGGCAACTCCAACAGGTGGACCTGGTGTTGGCAGTCAGAATGGGGCTGACTCCCATGACATTGACAGCCGACTGGGACGTGAAACTACCCCTGAATATTGAGGACGAAGATCTATATCGTGCAATGCCGGAGGCGCCAAAGGAGAGAAAAGGCTTGACGAGCATGTCCTACTGCCTGTTCCCATCATGGGTCGTGAACACGCAACGCCAGTCCTTACTTACGAAGAACGCGCGCTTCGAGCTTTCCTGGCAAGCGAACACTACACTGCCATCATCGTTCAAGGATGCGCTAGTGTCACGTCTTGAGGAAGGTATCAACCAGACATTTTTACAGTACTGCGACCCTCTCAATCCTTTGGATATTCGTCTCCAACTATTTGCGAGGCTATTCACGGTGTCAATGCAGCTACGAATCCTTCATGCTCGGATATCCGAGCACAGTAACGCTGAAGAACGCGCAGAGATCCTCAGAATTTCCTTACAATGCTTGCGCTATAACATCGCATTACAGAGCCAGCCAGCCCTGGTGCACTATCGATGGTTGATGAAGGGTTGGATTGTATGGCATGCTTGTGAGTGAACCAGCTAGTATGCTTGTTCAGTATTGATTGCAACAGTTATGATCGTGCTTATCGAGGCATCCGATACAAGAGAGACCAAAGCAACAGAACTGTGGGATATTCTCAGCGCAGTATACGAGTGTAATCCCGACCTTTACGACCTCGCCGACGACCGACGGAAGCTGCACGCGGCGGAGCTCGTCGTCGGCGCCTTGAACAGTCATCGGAGCAAGTTTGGCGGCATACCCTCCGAGAATCTCGCACCGTTCGAGCAGCTCACGCGGAAGCTCGCTGCTCATCAGGCAGCTGACGGGCAATCAGAAGAGCCTACGGGCAGCGCGGAGGGGTCGCTGGCTCAACACTCGATGTTTGAATTCGTAGATAGCGCTGGGTTTGACTTTGACATGGACGTCCATGAGATTGACTGGAGCTTCTGGAGTAGCATAGACTGAGTGTACCGCTCACAATGGTCTATCTGCGATTATGACGTTGGCAACCAAAGAGCATAGCCCGATCGAAAACGCTACGCAGTGATCAGGAGCATCGGCTCTCCTAGCGCAGGACGAACTTCTGCAACCGCTCCTCTGGCGACACCCAGACTTCCAAGATCTCGTACCGTCGTACTCCTGTATAATAGGCGTGACCAACAAAGTAGTGAAAATTTCCGCAGGGACGAAGTATTACTGGGTAGTCGCAACTAGCAACGATCGCGACGGTATCGCGTGGCTGTATGACTTCTGGTCCTAGGCCAAGGTGGCCTGTGGTAGTATTGTAAAGGCGGCATGATTGCCAAAACGCGGACAGACCGCGAAGTGTTGGAGAGAATAGCACGCCCTCATCGTCACACGCAGCTCTTGCCTCTTCTGATTCGAGAGCGGCAGCGCTATGGATAGTCTCAATAAACGCTCGCAGCGTCTCATTCAGGGCAACCGCTAATTTTGGGCTCGACAGTACTAGCTTTCGAATCTGTCTGAACCGAGAGATTGTGACATACATCGCGTGGTAGTCTTCTTTCAAGATGTCGATGGCTGGTAGACAGTCGCAAATCATCTTGGCAAAATGTAAAGCGTGTGAAAGCGCTAGCGGGTTATCAGATCCACGCCCTTCAAGGGGAGTGCTATATTGCCAAAACATAGCAACCTTTTCGAGCTGTTGCCAGAATGTCGTTTCCTCCGTCTCCCACCCATGACCATTCTGCGACATGACTCGTCCAACACGGGACCAGAAAGAAATGTGGGTTACAGGGTCTTCGGCCGCCACCTCCTGAACGGTAGAGAGAGGGACCCCGTAAACTTCGAGTTGCACACCCGACGCTTGCGGATGAGCTCTCAGCCGTGGCATAGTCCTGTGATCTTGTGGAGCAAATGCCCTGCTTCCGAGTATACAAGGCGGTGTCCTCCAGTCTACAACCCACGATGGGAGCTCAGAGCTGCCCTGTCTCCAGTCGGGGCCATGATGTATCAATGTCCAAAGGCTTGCCATGCGTTCTTCCCTCAGCAACATGCGCATTAGATCGCAATAAAGTTCTACGGTCGTCTTTCGATAGTCTGGAACGATTTCGCTCGAGAACCAGCTGCTGGTAGAGTACGGCAAACCCAAAACCGCATAGATACGGTCTCGATCATCCGAACACTTCAGACGTCTCGTCCACGTCAAGAGGTCAATGAGATCGTAAGTATGCCCGGAAAAGATCTTGCCGACCCAAACCGCATCGGCGTTTGTGGTAGCTAAATTGTATCCTCTTGCGCTAAGCCAAAGCACGGGTGTTGTCATGCCCACGTTGCCCCAAACGAACCTCGAATTCTGCGCAAGTACAAGTTCCTGAACCACCCAGAGCCTCGAGAACCACTCACATGTCATCAATTCGGACATTGCAAATGCTTCGGAGGGTGTGAGCTCTTGTTTGCCGTGCTTCTTACTCAGTACATCAAAGCATCGTTTGGCTTTCTTGAGGGGATCAGGTCCCAGCCACGCAACGACATTCTCAGCTCGCCTGTATATCTTTCCCATGATTCCAACCTGATGTCCGCGTTCTTCTGTGTTGCTCTGGTCAATACATACTGCATCTACCCAGACGACCGTCTCTTTATGTTTGTAGCGAAATCGACGAAGCGCCTCATCCAAGTTGCGTGTGACGGGCACCATGCATCCCAGATCTATCATCCATATGGTGCCGGATTGCCCCAAACATATGACAAAGCCCAGTAGTTGACAGCTGTTGCCATCTCGAGATCAACAGCCTTGAGCCAGCCCTTCAGC
>Ga0265798_10007815_pt1 | contig 13759 bp, 20 predicted proteins | sample P3T30metagenome_FD_192430 | JGI IMG/M metagenome (GOLD analysis project Ga0265798, IMG submission 192430) | Plant litter microbial communities from East Loma Ridge, Irvine, California - P3 T30 | ecosystem: Environmental > Terrestrial > Plant litter > Unclassified | place: USA: California...
ACAAGTAAGCAAGCAAGCAAGCAAGCAGACAAGACAAGACAAGACACGATAAGATAAGATAAGATGACAGAAGCAAGCAAGTAGACAAGTAGATAAGAAAAGACGATAGAAACGAATTGAAACAAATCAAAACCAGGAAAAAAGTAAAAAAGAAGAAAAAGAGAAGGAATTACAGAGGCAAAGAAGGAAAGGAAAGGAAAGGAAGAAAAGGTAGCAAGAAAGAATGAAAGAATAAAAGAAGGAAAGAAAGAAAACACCCGTAACTAAGCTCAAACTCAAACCTAAACAAAATGGCCTAGGGCCAAACACAAGGAAGATTTAATAAAGCGGTGAAAAACGGTGAAACGGTGTAACGGAGACATGGGGCTGACTGTATTCCTTTTCTTCTTCTTCCTTTTCTCTCTCTTTCTCTCTCTCTTTCTCTATACCCTTTGAAGGCATCGGGGTTTATTGTAGTAGTAGGTGGGGGAAAACATCCTTGATGCATAAACGCTCTTCACGTGATTGTGCACTGCTACACTTGGTCAAAACATAGTGACAAACAAACTACGTGACAGATTCACATGACAAGACAGACGGGCAATTGGCAAGAATTTACAGTCTTTCAACAACTTGATTCAACAGGGTACTACTTCCTTTCCTCCCAGTGTACGTCTAGGAACGCCTTCTTGCGTTTAACCAACCGCCAACCCCACCATCTTCATCCCACCCCACCCCGCCCCGCCGCCCCGACCCTCTTCATCCCTCATCTGCTAAACATTAAAAAAAAGGACGCCCCATTGCACACAAAGTTTCCCAAGACCTTTCATTCCATCGTTGCTTGTCCCCTCATAATACCCTTCCTCACCCATGCCATCGTCCTTCACCGAACACCCCAAAAGTACTCCAATTGTGCTTGTTGTTGCGATCCAAACGCGCTCATCTTCCTCTTTGCCATGGGCAAGCCGAACGAAAACAGAGAAAAAGAAAAGAACAGAAAAACCAAAAGGGTGATGTAACAATGCATTAAAAGCACAAAAAGGTATTGGTATGGTGTGAAAACAGCGCAGCGCAAACCCACAAAACCAAACCCCAGGATAAGTGAAAGAGATGCCGATCTTTATAAGTGACAGTATACTTTGTAGAGGCGATGCATAGAAGAACAAATGCCATGATATACAAAAGGCGCGCCGTTTATATGTGAAAAGGACTGGGTCGCAACGTTGACTGAAGAGTGCCACCGAGAGGAAGGGGAAACCAGGTGTTGGCGCAGCGGCGGTTCAAACGTGCGGATTTGCAAGTCCCAGTGCCATGATATGACGTGCGCGTGCCAGAAGGATTTCCGTCAACGGATAGGCGATGATATGAAATGTTAGATAAAACGCCCCAGGCTCCATGTAGATGCTGAATCAGCCTTCGAAAAGGACCAAAAGTAAAACAGTCTATAATTATGTGCTTTTGCGATGAATCCATTCTTGTGGGTATTGTCGTTTGCCGTGGCCACGTTAGGAAAAGTACAGAGACCGGAAGCCAGCAGTCTCCGTGTGAGATGGGCGCGAAGACTCATTCACTGCAATCGTCCATGAATGAGTTCTTTGGCCAATCGTATTTGGTTGATTTCCTGCCTGTTGTTAGTGACGTTTGAGTGAGAGGTACATGTTCTGGACTTACCAATCCGTGAGGTTGGGATTCGCATAGGGCTCTGGATGTTGCCTGATGTAGTCGGTGGTGGGGAAACCATCAGGATCGCACGTCATGATCTGATTGTCCTCTGGTTGGTAGATGCGGATATAGTCGATGCGCATGGTAGCTGGCAGATCTTTGGCGATTTCTTCAAGATTAATGGCCGCAAAACTGTTCGACATTCCAAAGTTGGCGATGATGGACATTGGCTCTTCGGGGATCTTTCGTGTGCCGAGGTTGCCGTTGGGACGAGTGGCTTTTTGGTGCATAGTCCAGGTCTTGTCTTCTCCAACATACCATGTAATGAAGCCGTCTTCGCCCGTCTTGTACTCGAACGAGTAGGTCTGGTATTGCTTGCCATCGTACCAGTTGTTGTTCAGGTTGGTCAGGCCAGAGATGGCCTGCTGGTAAGGTCCGCCCTTGTAAGCGTTCATGGTCGTGATTCGGGTATCGTAAACCTCCATGTATTCTGTTTGTTGTTAGTACGAAAACAAGTGTAGCAGGATTGGAAATATTTACCATAGTCGGGCATGTACCAGGTGTCAAAGGGTGCAGCTTGGAAAGACTGGGACACAACACCAATTGCGTTGCTTTCTCCAGGCCCCAAGAAATGAACGGAACCTTCAAGGGCATCGATTTCTGGGGCACTTCGGGACTTGCCTGGGCTGGGATGATCTTGGCCCTTGCAAGTGCAAGCGGGCAGCTTCATTCCAGGCAAGTAGCTGAGACCGTCGTACGAGCTTTGATTTGGTGTGATACCGATGTCGCACTCATCGTGGTAGCTGTACGGCCAGAGACCTTCGGTAGAAGCGAGATAACCGGGACGGGCAAGATTACCCATTGTCCAGAAACCGGGCCAGAAACCACTGACGTTGCCGCGACCGGGCAGCGAGATACTGGCCTCAAGATGGCCACCCTTGTAGCAGAGCTTGTTCCACGACTGAACCATACCGGAGCGATAATCAAGACCGTGACTTGGCTCGGCAGAGAACTTCAAGTTGAGAGAGCCATCCTTGGTAAAGGCCTGATCGGGATCGTACCACTGCGGAATGTCAGCGCTGTCAAGGCAGATGGGTATGCGCGTTGATGAAACTCACCTCCAAATCCATGGTAGCACCGTACCAGATGTCGACAGCCTGGAAAAAAGGATCGTCACCGTCGTAGAAGGTGCGACCGTCGACGTTGAATTCGTCTGAAAAGACTAGGACCTGTTTTGAGCCATCGGCAGAGGTTCGGGTCATGACTTCCTTGGGCGTGTCTGGATCGATGAGACCTCTGCGTACATTGGCGAGCAACGGCTCGCTTTGTTTGCCTTCTATGCAAAGCGGATTATTTGTACACGGCCCCCTTTCTGTTTTGGTGACATCTTGGACGAATGTGCTGTTGTGTGATTGTTAGTAGGGCGAGGACGTAGTTGGATGAGGAGAGAAAACGCACAGAATGGGGTAGCCGACAAAGAGCATGAGCAGACCGAGGGCCATTATAGCCAGACCTCCAAGATTGACCATACCTCTGCGGGTGAAGATGTCGCAATCTTTGGTGTCCTTGTCGTTGGGGTCGGGGTTGTGCAGGTAGTCGTCCTTTTCGACGTCTTCGGGGAAGAGCAGCAGGCCGGCCGAGGGTAATATGTTGAACTTTTCCGACACCGTCTGCGTGTTCAAGTCCTCTTCGCTGCCTGCGCGCGACGGCGCTCTTGAGTCGTCAAACGGCGAACCAAACGGGCCTCCAGTGTAGTCCGAACTCCAACTCGTGCGTCTCGAGGACAGGGCAGAGGGTGATTGCATGGGTGACTCGTCACGGTACGACCGTGTTGTTCTGAGCTTCTTGGGCGGCAGCAGCATTTCCGACGACTCTGCGATTGTGGCATTGCTGTAGATGTGGGAGTTGGTTGGCGACTGAAAGCCAGGAGCCGGGGCGGTCCCGGGGCGGATGGGCTGTGTCAACGAGCGCGCCGAGTTTGTTCGTGCAGATACGGGGCGTGTAGACGTTGCAGTCTCGTCGGTCAGCGGCTCTTGTGTGCCCGAGTTGAGGCGGAGATGGGGAGGGGCGTCTCCCCTGGGCGATTGCGGCATCATGGCGCAAAGGGAAGGTGTGGGCTAGCTAGCGAGTGTATAGGGTGAGGATTTGCGCTGGTAGAGCTGTCTGCTATTTCAGCAAGCCAAGCGGACGAGGCGCCGATGCTTCGTATTCGGTATGCGGGTAGAAACGAGTGTTGTGGTAAGCAATGACACGCAGCTGTCCGAAGATGGAGCCAGGCAGGGAGGGCGCGGTCCGGGCGAGTGGGAGATGTCCGAGCCGAGTACTGCGATGCCTTGTGGGCGAAAAGCTGCTCGGTGTCGCTGCCGGTGTCGAGAAGCAGGAAGGAGAGAGCGAGAGGGCAGAGACAGACAGAGGGAGGGAGGGGGAGGGGGAGAGAGAGAGGGAGAGAGCGAGAGGGAGAGAGGGCGAGCGGGCAACGGGTCGAGAACTGGACGGGCAGACGTCGGGGTCTAGGGGTGGGTGGGTGTGTATCGCTCCTGGCCCAAACGGGGGAGGCGGCCGGGATAAGGGAAATCGACCAGGAACGCGTGCCTGGCTGGGGCTTGGCACTCTGTCACAGCGGCAGGAGCGAGCGGCGCACGACTTGGGTTTGCCTGGATGCGGAAGCGTGTTCAGAGTCTGGGGGGGCGCAGATGGGCGAGGGTAGCAACAAGATGGCAAAAGACGTGGCAGCGGACGGTAATGAAGCAAGAAGCGACGGGCGGTGTGGCAAGCCGGGGCCTTGTTCGTCAGTCGAAGCTCTAGGGGAAGAGGGAAGATCGGTCGGTGGCAGGGCGGTGGCAGGGCGCTTGGATGCGGCGGGCATTGGAGGGCCGCTTACGCACTCGGCGGGAAGGCGTGTGCTTGCTAAATTTACTCGCACGTTTCAACACTTTGCACCTGTCGTGTGTCGTGTCTCCTATTGAGGGTGGAGCCCTGTCAAGCTGCAAAGAAGAATTGCCGTGCCTGGTCATGTGCCTGTTCGAAACCCTCACAGACTGTCGGTCATGCGTCGCAGCGACATTGTCGACAGCTTCACCCACACCCACCCGGCCTCGTGCGTGTTGCACGACGCTTGCTTTTCACCCTCCAGCCTCGCCATGCTCCCAGCTTGTGTTTCTACAGAAACGCGCCGTGTCTAGCTCTGCCCATCCCGTTCGCATGCCTTCTCAACAATTGCCAACCTTTTGCATACAAAGCCGGCTACTGTGTTTTTGCTGCTTTGGTGCCACTCAATAGCCCAAAGATCATCGCTTTGCTCTTACGCGTCGCACCACATATAATAAACGCGCTCCCCAACCTCACAAGCGCCATTTGGGTACCAGTGTTGCGAGCCCGTTGAGCCTGCACTTGCCATGTTATCCATCTAGCTAGAGCGCGTCGCTATATACACCTATCGTGACTATCGCGACTATCGTATCGCTGCCCGGGTACCGAGAATAGCGTGGCCATCTAACCCATTCTTTTTTTGTTGTGATCCATCCCCATGCGTCTCACATGCCCAACAGGTCGCAAGCAAGCCTCACAGAGAGAAAGAAAGAGAGAGAGAGAGAGAGAGAGAGAGAGAGAAAGAGATACATGTCTATAGTAGCGGATGAGGCCGATACGAGCCCGAGTGCCGGCACACAGGGCTAGGGACTACCCGACAATCATGGCGCAGCCAGTTCTGGAACATTGGCTTGTCCGCCCCGAAGCATGTCCGTAATTGGACGAGCTAGGCACAACCCCAATAAAAGACCCACATGATGCGGTAAGCCACAGGGCTGAGCGCAAACCATGCCCACGCAAAAAGTGTGAACGAGCAGCTTGCCAAAGTGCCGTTGTTGTTGTTGTTGTTGTTGCTTTCGCTGTGCTGTCTGTTCGATTCTTCCGATACACAACGTCATGATAGGACGACTCGTGCCCAAGTGCATGTGCATAAACCACCTTGGCTGCTTGCTCGGATCAAGGAGATGCCATGACCATGACCATGCCCATACTCCAAGGCTTTGGCCAACGGAAATTGCCCGCATGCCGCCAATCTTCAACAAATAACAATCGTGATCGTCGCATCTTTCAACCCCCATGCTCCACCAATCTGGCTGCGAAAAAAAACCGTTGCGCAACCACCATATCCATGCCAGCGCAACGTTTCAAACGGCCTTGTTTTGGCGCCATCATCGTCATTACGCACACATCGACAACATGGCCCGTATACTGCCTGAAACCGCGCAAGACCGTACGCCTTCTTCACATGTCTTATATTGTCTTATTGCCAGAGAAATAAATCCACCCCATCTTTACGACTCCACCGCAAGAGCCTTGAGTCCCACCAATCTGCCTTCCTTCTCGTCCACCGTGACCACGTAGTACTCTGCCCTAGCCCCCTGGAGCTCGACCCGGAACACCTTGACCGTGCCGTCTCCTGCCTGCTTGACCGCGTCCACCACCTTTTTGTATTGGCTCTCGAAGCCGGTGCCCTCGACTTGCTCGACCTTGTCGCTGCCGATGACTTTCTTCAGATCGTCTGCGAGTACGTCAGCCTTCTGTTGTAAGCGAGATACAACCCTCCACCACCGCGCGTCTTGTCCAAGTGGGGGGTGGGCCCTTCTCTTACCAGCAGACACACTGCTTCCCTCGAACCTCAGTGCAACAGGCTCAAAAGGCTCGTCCGCATCGCTAACGTAGTATTCCTCCACCTGCTCCAGCATCTTGGGCACCGCCGTGTTCACGCTCTTGCTGCCATGGCCCTTCTTCTGTGACGCATCCCTGCTTTCCGCACATCCAATGTCTTGATTTGCTTTGTCCAAAAAGGCCGCGTACTCGGCGTCCGACGACATGTTGCGCAAATCTCCCCTTTGAATGCCAATGTGCAAATGGGGCGGAGACGATATCAATGCGCCCACGCTGGTCGACTCTGTTTTACCTGGTGCGAGACGCCCGAGTCCGAGTCCGAGTCCGAGTTTGGTGTTGGAGCTTGTATTGAGTGAAGAAGATGCCTTCCTGCTGCAGACGTTGCTACACTTGCTGATATGCACAATCCTACAACTTGTCCTTGTGATAGTGTGAGTCGCCATGTACGGTGCCATGACGCAACTGGCTCCGTCTTACGCTTGCGCAGCCAGGAAAAAAAACCGGGCCCCACCAGCCGTCACCTGGGCACTCTCCCCACCTGGGCACCCACTTACTACACGCGCTTACACGCTTGCACCGTTACGGTCAATATACCTTTGTATAAAAATTACATTCTTTCCTAGGCTTCCAAATTGCTATATCATTCTCGTTGGTGTTGACAAACTCACAACACCCGCACAAGCGCCAGTACAAGATAAAAGCGCAGGGTATCATCGCCATGCCGAGGGACGCTGCCACGTAACCTCCTGTTGTTTTGACTCCACTCAAATATCTCCCAGCAAACCGATCGTCCCAACCGTTGCTCTCAACCCTCAAACAAAAAAATAGTGTTTTTTTTTCTGCTGTATAAATGAAACAAACCCGACAGAAGAATGGCTGCTCGTCGTCTTAACTTGAACTGTACACTTTTCTCTCATCACGCTCCTTGCGCCTTCTGCTCGACAGCAGCAGGAGCATGAGAGACGCCGTTGGTGGGCGCGGTGCGCGGGCTGCTTCGCTCAGATTTGCCACCATTAGGCTTGACATCTTCACCCTCGTCGTCGTAGTTCTCATCCACGTCCATGTGACGAGCAGCCGGCTCATGGTGTTCTGGACGCTCTATTGGACGCTCTATTGGCCGCTCAGCCCGCTCCTGTTTTGGCGTTTCTGACATGCGAGACAATGGTCGCGTAGTTGTCATTGGCGGAAGCGATGGCGGATGATGAGCAGCCTCAGAGGGGTGGTAGCCATCGTTGAACCGTCGAGGGTCGGGTCCATCTTGCGGACTGTGACGCGGCACTTGCGGCGACGACATGCGATGAGGGGGGGTGGGACGGCGGCTGTGAGGCTCTTCCATCTTTTGTCGCTTTTCCTCGTTGCTCGGAGGCTTGGCGATATGCTCATTATCTTCCCATTCGCGGTGTCGCTTTGGCGGCGCGGTTGGTGGGCGCTCCTCACGATCACGAGCTGCTTGCTCCGCTGCTGCTTGAGCAGATGCTGGCGGAGGTGCGCCACTGGCGATACCACCAGTAGCAGACGGGTCAGCATGATGTTGATATGGTCCCTGGTATCCGTTGCGTGGAGATGCTGCTCGGTTCTCGACGATTGGTCGGACTTCTGGCGGGGGGCTGGCGGGACGAACAGCATAAGGAGGCAATGCGGTTGGGGCCGGGGCCGGAGCTGGAGCTGGTGGGCCCCCAAGACCTGTAGGTGGAGGAGGAGGTGGGGGTGGGACACTGCCAGCATGGGGGCCATAGTTAGGGTTCGAGATCCGGTTGGGCTGCGGCGGTACCTGGGGCTGCTGTTGCTGCTGCTGCGGCGGCAATTGCGGTTGTGCATGAGTCGCCTGTGGAGTGAGCTGTGGTGGTTGAGGGTGGTAGGGACTAGGTGCGACATGATGCGTCTTTGGGGAAGGCGACATGCCGCGACGCATTGGCCCTGGTCCAGGAGGCGGGGGACCAGCTGGGCCTTGAGGACCAGGCCCGTTGGTGGGAGGACGGGGTGGCTCTGCATATGACCTGGGTGCCTCCTGTCTTGGGCTGACAGGCCTTGGGGGTGCATGGGTAGGAGGACGAATAGCCTCACGCTGCTCATATGGGTTCAACTGCTGAGGTGGTAGTCCAGGCTCACGGATCTGAGCAAGCGGTCGGTCCCATCCAGGTGCAAGGGCTGGGGGAGCAGGACCTTGTGGAGGCTGCTGGGGCTGGGGAGCACCCCATTGTGGAGCAGTAGGACCATGGACCGATGCAGGTTGATACGCCTGGGGGTGTACGTCCTGCGGGATCGGGGCATTGCCCTGGTTCGGAGCACCGGCAGAAGTTTGGCCATTCTGCAGGAGCTGCAGGCGAGCCTTGATGTGAATGTTGGACGGGTCCAGGTCGGCTGCGCGCTGGTAGGCATCGAGGGCATCGGCCGTTTGGTTGTTGCAGGATTCATACTGGAACATGGTCAGTTGGGAAGCTTGGAGTGTAAGAAGAACAAAAGACATACCAGTGTGCCGAGATCGTACCAAACCTCGGAAATGTTGGGGTTTAGGCGAATTGCTCGGGAGTACGCGTCCAAGGCGTCGCGGTACTGGTTGATCTGGTAGTACAGAACACCAATGCTACACCAGAATGTTGGGTTCCGTCCGTCACGGTACACAGCTTGTTGATAGGCCTCATAGGCCTTGGGATACTTTTGCTGTGACATGTAACAGCGACCCAGCAAGTACCAACTCTGGGCATCAGTTTGATCTGGAACACGTCGTTAGACACGCGCATGGTGGCATGGGAGTACAGGGCTTACCTGAGTTGACAGACTTTTCGAGGTATTCGATGGCCTGTTCCTGGCTTGCGTAGTTTGTGCTTTGCTGGTGGTGTAACCATCCGAGCTGTTGCAGCACCTTGGCGTGATTAGGATCACGCTCAAGGACCCGACGGTAGGCGCCCTTGGCCGCTTCAAACTACTCTACGTGTTAGTGGTTGAGTGCTTATGGAGCTAGGTAGGACAAACCTCCTTCTGTTGCTCATACACGTGACCGATTTGGAACCAGATGTCCTCCTCGGTCAGCGGGCGAGGCGGGTTGGTAACAATGTATTTGAAGCACTGTGGAGTTTAGCTGGTTTCATGCGTCGTAGCTTGGGGAGGCTTACGTCTAGACTTTGGTTGAACTTTTGCTGTTGCTTGTAGATTATGCCAAGACGGAAGTAGATCTCGTTGGCCTTTTCGAACGTCGGCTCCATGCGCATGACCTGCGAGAAAGCCTCTTCGGCATGTTCAAGCGATCCGTAGCGGTCATAGAGAATGCCAATTCCGTACCAGAGTTTGGGTTCCTGTTCATGTGTTAGGACGTGGTAAACAGGCGAGGGGGTTTGCGCGACACGACATACCTTGGGATCTTGCAAATGGTAGAGGGCTTGCTGGTAGGCCGAGTAAGCCTGCTGCAAATCATCCATCATCAAATAGCAGTGGCCTGCAAGAGTGTTAGTCGGGTCGGGTACGATTTGCAAAGCCATGTCTTACCGAGACTACCCCAGACATCACCGTTGGTCGAGTCGACTTTGAGAATGGTGCGCAGATACTCGACAGCGGCTGGGAAGGCATCTTTGGTGCGCAGAATACAGGCAATGCCTTGCATGGCTGGGACAGACCACTGGTTGAACTTCAAGGCCTGTTCGTAGCACTGCATGGCACCGTCGTAGTCCTGCATTTGCTCGGAGAGAGAACCTGGGGGCGCGTCAATTGGATGTTTGCGCATGTGCTAGGGTGCGTGGCTTACCCATCTGAGTCCATACAGCCTCGGTCAGCTGTCCCAAGTACTGCGACGGGGTCTTTGGCTGGTTTGCGTGGGGCGGGTGTCCGTTGACCTGCGCGTGGGCTGGATGCTGGCCTACGTGATGTAGGGGCATGCCCGTGGTGGGCGAAGGTTGCTGGTGCTGGGCCATGACGGCTGGTCGCGACAGCGCTGCCTACAATGCGACGAGTGCGCTACTGAAGCCGCGGCGGTGACGGGATGGTTGATGGTGAGCAAGTCAAAACCAAAGAGAGGCACGGGTAGTGTCGCCAGGGTGTCTGCTGGGGGCACGTTTAGATGGCATTTGATGGCGGGAATGGGGAACACTTACAGTTGTTGGCGGGCGCGTCTCGCAAGCGTGCCGACGGGTGGCAGTCGAGGCGTGGAGAGGCTGGCGCGGAGAAGAGCAGCAGCGCGCAGAGAGGAACACGGACGATGTGGACCCCCAACTCGTATCAGGCGAGGGTTGCGAGGATGCAGCAAAAGCTGATAGCTGGTCGCTGGACGCGTGTTGAGAAGAGACAGTCGTGGGATGCAGCCTCGTGTAGGAGAAACAAGTGAGGAAGTAGCAGACAGAGCGAAGAGGGAAGGGGCAGGGCGGTCCAACGCTCTTTCTGTGTGGGTTAGGGTTACGAGATGCTCCAGGACGATTGCATCTGTGCGAGCCATGGGCAAGCTGACCCCTGTCAACACCAAAAGCCACAATCGGGACCCGCCAACAAATTATGCCCAGACACGCCGCCCACCTTCTTACACGTGCTTACATGGCAGCCTTGTGTCCACCGCCCGCGTCCCATGGAGGGCACAAAGTTCATCATTCCACATCCATCCATCCACCCATCCATCCTCTTCATTCTCCTCATTCTCATTCTCATTCTCCTCCTCCTCCTCATCGTCATCCCCGCAACCATGGCAATGATTACTACTTGATGCGCGTCTGTCAGGAAACGAGGGTGTGGTCGATCCGGTAGCGTTCGTGCCAGGTTCCAAGGTTCTATCGGCTCCGCTGCTCGGTTCGATGGATACGGTACCAGTACCGCTATTGCGCTATATGCGGAGGCCAGATCAATCTGTTTCGGCCGACACACTCGTCCACAAGTCTGCTCCAATTTTTAGTCATTACAAGGGAAATGACGATGATCATGTTGTTGTTGTTGTTGCGGCGACTTTTATCCCACACTCGACAGTACAAAAATAATTTACGTTGCAGGTTCACCATGCAGATCCACCATGCCATTCCACATGCCTGTCCGCTCATCCAAGGTTGGGCGGACAGCTTTGTTTTTTCTGCGGCAAGGCCTGATCGCGTCGCGGAGCTTTATGATGATGAGGCTGCGCGGACAGAGATTTGCTACCCCAGGCAGTCAGTACCAGCCACGCGACTGGCGACGCCTCTTGCGCCAGCCAACAACACGACGACGACGACGACGACGACTCCAACGATGACTACAACGACTACGACGACGATAACCAGTGTCATCGGATACGGGTAGCGATGTGGAGTAGTGGGCAGACATTGGGTGTGCAGCACACAAGGGGGCTTGCACGCGCATGCTTGGTGCTGACGGTTACCGTCAAAGACTTGGCTCAGGGCAACGGCACCTTGCAGGCCTTGCTCGACGGGATACACAGGCTCTCAAGAAGTACGGGGGGGGCAGGGCAGACAAGGCACAGGGAGCGAGCGATGATCCCTCGCCAAGCGGCACGTCTCCTCCACATCTGAAGCTTCCGGTCGTCTGCTTAGTCTCGGCATGCATCAGTGCTGTGACCGCTCCCGCGAGCTCGTGTCACCCAATCCAACCCTGCCGCAGCCTGCAATCTGACAAGGAGTCGATCATTGAGCTGGCGCATGAGCACCAGAGCCGGGATTGCGTCGCCCCAGGCTGCAAGACCAGGCCGCTGGCGTCTGCCGCCGCCCCCAGTCGAGCCGTGATTGCGTCGACTTGGGCTTGGCCTGCTGCAGCCCACCGCACCGTTCGCGGATATGTGACAAGAGGCGCACCTGTCGATACCCTTTTGGGCCCTGGCGTTCCACCGAACAGCCTGACCGAAATAAGAACATCGGCCCGCCGCTAGGAACAAGCCACTCACTGGCCACGTGAAACTAACGACGGCCCATAGCCACACCAAGTGGACCCAGGGGAGGAGGCCTGCGCGTCATCAGAGCCAGCCGTGCCGGTATAAGCGAACGCTGCCCTGCGAATCCGGAAGGTCGCGAAGAACAAAGAGGCCACCATGCCTCGGAGCCCACCAACCCGCAGCTGCGCCTTTGCATATCCGCCGACTGCCCACGTCTGCTGCATGCAATGCGCCATGCTGTCCTGCAGCGTCTCCAGCCCGGCCATGTCAACACGCTTGCGAAACGCACCAACTGTTTGTTTCATCGTGCTCGTGTCGTGACGCTTTCGAGGCCCAGATCTGCACCGGCGCGACCGCCCGTGAGCTGAACCTCATCGTGCAATCTTCTTGGACACCCAACTGAACACCAGGCCCCGTCGCTGTGCACACTGTGTCGCGTGCTAGCCCCAAATGCCATGTGCAGCAAGTGCGCGCATCATTGCACTGTGCTCGCATACATTAGCTGCCCTAGTCGCGCCATTCTTGAATTACGGTGGCTGGATTATACCACAATTTCGAGTCGGCAGTGTCGTCGATCTTCGTGGAGTGGTTGTCCAACAAGCGGTACCCCAGCATTGCTTCTGTTTTCTTGTATTACCCAGCGCCCGCTCAGAAGCAAACATAGGTAGCCACGCCGCCAACCCAGGAAGCCTTTATCAATATCTCATCTCCCTGCGACGCTGCAACCACACACGCCCGCGCGCCCCAGCCGGCAAATGGCCGCCAGTTCATGCATTTAGCCAATACTCCTTCCCCCGTCCATACCAGCAGTACCAACAACCCCTACCATCGCCCCTCGCCCCTCCCCTCGTCCAACATATACATCCGAACGTCACACGGCGCTTAAACGCTTATACCCACTAACATGCGGCGGCGGCGTTCCTCTACCACCTAGCCAGGCTAATAAATGCTGTACTCTGGGGAGTAGCCCACAGTTGGCTCTTATATTGTAACAGCCGTTTCGTCTTGCGGCCGAGAGATCTGGAACATGGGCTTTCCCTCCGCAACTTAGATTGATTGCCATTCCTCCCTCTCTCCCTCTCTCTCCCTCTCCCTTCCTTCCTCTCTTCCTCTCTTTTCTGCGACACTCCCCCGGAAGGTCTGCATGGTCGCTAATGCAGACGATCGACAGACCCCGCGTGGGCAAGGCAGGTAAGTGGTTGACAACCGCCGTTGGCTGACAGGCCGCGCATGCCGACTCTCTGTCTTGGTCCGACCACAACCTCCGCCAGATCCACAACGAACCTGCAGCCTGCTGCTGGTGGAAGAAGGGGACAAGCCTATTCTGCGTCTCCACTCTTTTTTGTAGGCTCCACATCTTTAGCACATCCCCATTCCTCGATTCAGGATTGTCGAAGCAACGGCTATTTGCTAATGCACCACCCACTGTGGGTTGAGAGTGTGCAGCTGAAAAGGCAAACGGGCGAGGGTGCTGAAATAGGATGTCGTACCACCATTGCATTCCCCCACCCAACTCATTCCACAACTCGTAAATCTTCTGGTCCCTCTCATCCCTTTCGCAGCATCGCATGTGTCCATGCTCGCAAATAGGTCGTCTAATATCTTTATATATATATCTCTCTCTCTCTCTGC
>Ga0265798_10007818_pt1 | contig 13756 bp, 11 predicted proteins | sample P3T30metagenome_FD_192430 | JGI IMG/M metagenome (GOLD analysis project Ga0265798, IMG submission 192430) | Plant litter microbial communities from East Loma Ridge, Irvine, California - P3 T30 | ecosystem: Environmental > Terrestrial > Plant litter > Unclassified | place: USA: California...
CCCAGCCAGGCATTGAACTCCTCAGCCGACATCGGTTCGCTCATCTCCTGCTCCGACGCCAGGATGCGCCCGAGCAGCTCGCCGTTCTGCAGGATACGCCGCTCCAGGTCGCAGGCTCCCTCCCGCCCCGAGAAGAATTCCCACAGGCGCACCATGGCCAGCGTATCGAGGTGGCAGTAGGCCAACAGTTGGCCTTCGATCTGGCGCTTGCGTTCAAGTGCGGTATCCGGCGCGATCGCTTCCAGAAAGGCCTGCATCGCCGCGCCGCCGTCCTGTACCCCTTCGAGCTGGTCGTAGCGCAGGTCGGGTGCGATGGCCGGCAGCACCCGCTTGATGCTCCAGCTGCCTTCCTGCGAAGGGTGGTAGTAGCGCTGGCGCGCCACCGGCAGCAAATCCACCACGCGCGCGTTGATCGCCAGCAGGGCCGCGGCCAGGTCGGGGAAGCGCGCGGCCAGTTCGGCGATGCGGGCGGTCTCGAAACCGGCGTTGTAGACGAAGACCGGGCCCGCGCCGCGGCAGGCATCGGCCAGCGCTTCGGCAAACGCACGCGAAGGATCGCTCCCGGACAAATCGAGGAAGGCGCGGTGATCCAGCTCCCCCGTTTCGTCCAGCCGATGCACGCTGAACTGGAACGGGATCATCTGGAACGGGCGGGTGCCGGCCCAGACCGGCACCGCGAAGGCGATGGTCTCGAAGTCGATGAACCAGGCCGGCAGCGGGTAGGGCGCCAGGTCGGCGGCGGCGCCCTCGGCATCCACATAGGCCGTGCCGGCCAGGGTGTGCTGCTTGACGCGCAGCTGCATGGCGTTCAGGAGGGCGTCCGGCACTTCGCGCATATCGGCGGCGCCGTCGTCGATGTGCTGCTTCAGGGCGCGGCTGGCGATGCGCGGCAGCCAGCGTACCGGATAGTCGGCCTGCGGCATGCCGGCAGTGCAGTGCGCGGTGAAGCCGCATGCATGCGGGCTAGCGCAGTGCTCCCCGGGCCGGACGGCCGGCTCCTGCTCCTGCGCCGCCACCTCCTGGGCGCGGGCGACCCAGGCCGCGACCTCGGCGCTGCGCCCGAATGCTTCCGCGCTCAGGTCTTCCTCGACCAGCAGGCCGCGGTAGTCGCCGTTCCCGGGATACATCCAGCTGCTGTCGATGCGGGCCAGCGCGATGCCGTCGAGCGCGACGCCGGCCGCGCGCGCCACGAAAGCCTGGATGGCCGCATCGTCGCGGTGATAGTCCTTGAGTTTGGTGGCAGACTTGACTTCGACCATGCGCCAGCGCTCTGCATTGGGATCGAGCGGCAGCAGGATGTCGGCAAAGGCGAGGGCGCCATCAGCCTCGAAGCCGGCTTCGAAGACCGGCTGCGCGCCGGCGAGCAAGTCTTGGCTGCGTGCCAGTGCCGTGTCGATGCCGTCGCCCATGGGATCGAGCAGCACGCCCTGGCGCTCGGGGTCATACAGCCGGCGCGCCAGCTCGCCAACCCGGTGTCCGTTCGCGAACACGGCCTGGCTTGCGTCATCGTCCTGGCACAGGCCGGGGCGGTGCAGTTCGAGCCAGAGGCGGCGTTCGCACTGGCGGAAGGCCAGCAGCTTGGACTTGGACAGGCGCGGCATGGACGTACCCTCATGGTGAAAGATGATGTCAATATTATTGCTTATTTGAAATAAAATGTCATGGCGCTGATCGCTTGCTCCCAGTGTTGCCGGAGGTGGAGGCGGAGGTAGAGGCAGCGCAGCGCGCCAGGAAGGCGCGGAACAGCTCGCACAGCAGGGGAATCTGGGTATCGAGGCGATGGCCGCCCGGCACCAGGTGCAGGGTGCAGCCGCGCAGCCGCGCAAATGTAACCGAGTTCTCGCAGGGGATGACCTCGTCGTCCCAGCCGTGCACGATCTCCGCCTGGGTGGCCAGGATGGCCGGGGCCGGGACCGGGTAGTCCGGCATGTAGAGCGCCGGGGCGAGCAGGAACACGCCGTCGGCGTCGACCCACACCGAGGCTTCGGCGGCAACCCAGCCGCCCATGCTCGACCCCACCAGCAGCAGCGGCTGGTCCACGTCCTTGCAGGCATCCCGCAGCTGGTCCAGGCGTACGCGCGGATCGGCGGTATGCGAGTAGTCGAGACTCAGCACGTCCCAGCCCTGCTGCCGCGCCACGTCGGCCAGCGCGACGATCTTGCTGCCGTTCGGGCCGCTTTCTTTTCCGTGCACGAAATGCACCAGTCCCTTGCTCATTGTGGTTCTCCGTTGACATGACCGGTCGCCAGCGGCGCCGGCGGTGTCCAGTGCCGGCAAGTATACGGGTGAGGGCGACAGGCGCCGTCGCAGCGCTGTCGCAGTCCCTGCGGCCCGGGGCAATACCAGGATCGCAAGCGGACTTGTCGACATTTCTTATTGACAATATCTTTGCTAAGATGGAATGGTGAACCACTACCCGCGGCCGCCGACCGGCTGCCCCTTGCACATGCCTGCACTGATCGAACACATCGACGCCATCGCGCGCAAGAAGGGCCGCGCAGTCCTCTACCTCGAATTCCATCCGCAGCCGTATCGGGAGTGGCGCGCCTACCGTTTCGAGGACGAGCCGACGCGCGCCGAGGTGCTGGCCTGGCTCGACGCGCACGGCGTAGCCTGGGCTCCCTGCGGCCCGATCGCGGACCCCGCAATGCTGCCGCCCTGGCTCGGCCAGGTCTGGCTCGACGTTCCCTACGACGAGTCGCTTCCCGCCTACTGCGCGCTGCGCGACTACCTGGAGCACCCGGACGGGACGATGCGCCATGCCGGGGTGCGCTTCTACGCTATGCCGCTCGATCTGGCGATGCAGAATGCCGCGCACGACGAACCGGGTTTCTGGGAACGCCGGGCGGAAGACTTCTGATGGCGACCAACCAGCAATCGCTGCTGCGCCAGTGGCACATGCTGCGCATGGTGCCGCGCGCGCCGCAGAAGGTGTCGGCGCGCGAACTGTGCGAGCGCCTGTGCGCGGCCGGCTTCGCGGTGGTCAAGCGCACCGTCGAGCGCGACCTGAAGGAATTGTCGGACGTGTTCCCGATCGTGGCCGACAGCCGCGATAAGCCGTATGGCTGGAGCTGGCTGCGCGAGGCATCGAGCTTCGACCTGCCCGGACTGACCCTGCCCGAGGCCCTGACCCTGTCCCTGGTCGAGCAGCATTTGCAGCACCAGCTGCCGCCGAACGCGGTCGATGCGCTGCGTCCGCACTTCCAGTCGGCGGCGCGCACCCTGGCGGCGGTGGACGACGCCGCGCCGCCGCGCGCCTGGCTGGGCAAGGTGCGCAGCGTGCCGCCCCAGCAGCCGCTGCTGCCGCCGCGCATGGACGACGAATGCCAGCGCATCGTCTACATGGCGCTGATGCAGGACCGCCAGCTCCGGCTGCACTACCGCAAGCGCGACGCCGGCGCCGCGACCGTGTATCCCGCGGTCCACCCGCTGGCCGTAGTGCAGCGCGGTGGCCTGGTCTACCTGGTGTGCACCTTCGGCAGCTACGACGACGTCCGCACCATCGCCCTGCACCGGCTACAGCAGGCCGAGGCGCTGTACGAACCGGCGCGGCGCCAGCCCGGTTTCGACGTCGACGCCTTTATCGCGTCCGGCGAGTTCGGCGTGATTGCCGGTGCGCCGATCACCCTGCGCGCCGTGTTCACGCGCGCCGCCGGCGAACACCTGTTCGAAACGCCGCTCAGCGCCGACCAGGTGCTGGCGCCCGACGCCGCGGGAGGCCTGCAATTGTCGGCCACCGTGCCGCATACCCGTGCGCTGGTGTGGTGGCTGCTCGGTTTCGGCGACGGGGTGGTGATCCAGGAGCCGGCCGGGCTGCGCGAGGAGCTGGCCGGCATCGCGCGGCGCATGGCGGCGGCGTATGGGGCGGAGGCGCCTCTTCCAGCTTAGGCCAGCAGCGCGGCCAGGCAGCGCTCGGCCCGCTCCGACAGCACCAGTTCCACGGCCATCTGGGCCCGCGTCAGTGCAACGAACAGACGGCGCCGCGCCGCTTCGTCGAGCTCCGCGAAGTCCATCTCGGTGATCACCACGGCCGGCGCGCTCTGGCCTTTGAAGCGGTACACCGATTCCACCAGCAGCTCGCCCTGGCTCCAGCGCGGCTCGCCGCCGGCATCGTATTCACCGGTGAAGCGGCGGGTGGCATGGGGACCGATGCCGGCCCGGTTCAGCAGCGCCGACTTGTCGCGGCCGCGGCCGCAGACGACGGCGATGTCGGCCAGGGCGAAGCCGCGTGCCAGCAGGGCGCCCACCGCGTCTTCGGTCCGGGCCAGCAGTTCCTCGCTGGAGGCATAGGTGCGGATGCCGGGCAATTCGCCGCGCAGCGGATTCAGGGCGCGGATCGGTGGGCGCACCAGTGCCAGCGCGTTGATCAGGTCGCAGATCACCTGCGGGCTGCGGAAGTTGTCGCTGCACGTGATCGTGACGGCGTCGCCCAGCTCGAAACCTTCTTTCTGGTACAGGCGCTGGGCCTCGTCTTCCAGCACATACAGCCGGCCGTCGGGCCGTAGCCGGCTGCACAGGCTTTCCACCCAGCCCGGGTCGAAGTCCTGGGCCTCGTCGATGATCAGCAGGTCCAGGTTTTGCGCGAAGCCGGCGCTGGCGGCAACGTAGTGCGCGGCCATGCGCTCGAAGGCCTGCGGCGAAAAGTCGGGATCGCCTTCGCTGCGGCGGTAGTGCTCGACGCACAGTTCGTGGAAGTTCACCACCTCGACCTTCGGCGAAGCCAGCCGGCGCACGTGGTCGGCCAGGCTGCGGTTGTAGCAGACGTAGCGCGCGTCCAGGCGCTCGGCGGCGGCGCTCTCGAGCAGTTGCAGCGCGAGCTGGGTCTTGCCCGAGCCGGCCGTGGCCTGGATGCGGAAGATGCCGGTCGGCGACCCGGTGCGCGGCACCCAGGCCGCGAGGCCGTCCGCAAGACGGCGCACGGTGCCAAGCAGCTGGTCGCGCATCGCCTCGAGATTCGGCGTGACCTGGAACTGGTTCAGCAGCAGCCGGCGCAAGGCCGTGCGGTCGACCGAGCTGCCGGTGGCGGCGAACCACTGCCGCACTGTCGACACCATGTTGCCGAAACCGGCGGCGTCGATGATCCGCTCGCGCGGGATCGAGATCACCTGGCTGTCGCCGATTTCGTAGTCGGGCAGTACCAGGCAGCTCATCAGGTTCGTCTCCAGGCCGGCCTCCTTGAGCCGGTTCTGCATCGCCACGCGCTGCAGGCGGCCCTGGCGCGCCACGTCGCATTCGCCGTCCCCATACAGCTTGAAGATCTCGCCGTCGCGCAGCACCACCGCCCCGGCTTTGACTTCCATCAGCAGCAGGCAGCCTTGCGGCGACAGTACCGCGACGTCGATCTCGCCGTAGCAATCGCGCCCGCCGCGCAGGGTATGCAGGGCGATGTTATGGAAGACTTCGAAGCCTTCGGGCAGGTGGTCGCGCAGGCGTTCCAGCACGTCGAGTTCGCGGTAGCGTCCGGCATCGGTACGAAGCGGGGGAAGGAGTTGCGGGGAAAGGGTGGCCATGGCACGAAGAAAATGAACGGACTTGCCTATTATCAACAATCCATGTGCTTCGACACAAGAGCCGAAACTTTGTCGCAACGCTGCGACAACACTTGTCGCCAGGACTGCGACGATCACCTGCAAGCAGGCACGACGACACCGCCTGGCATACCTGCCAATTTCGACTGAGCAACAAATAAGTTTCTAGAGTGAAAATTTGTTCGATAAAATAGAACAATTGTTGTTCAAGATGTTGTGCAGATCTCCCATGACGGCCGCCTGCACGGGGCATTTCCATACAGGGCAAGACCAGGAATGCGATTCGGATGAAATACCAGGACATGCAAAAGCAGATCGACGCGCTGGCGTCGGAGGGGCAGTTGGCGAAACCCATCGTGGTCGCCTACGGCCTGATGAACGCAGGTAAAAGTTTTTTGATGAACATGTTGACGGACCATGTCGACGACGAGTTATTCAAGACGAACGACGTGCGCGAAACCGTGGTGAACGCGCGCCATGAAGGCGAGACCTGCGTCTTCCTCGATACGCCCGGGCTCGACGCAAACGACGAGGATGACGCGCATGCGCAGCGCGGCGCCCGCGAAGGCGACATCGTGCTGTTCGTGCACCAGCCGCAGGGCGAGCTCGAAGCCGTCGAGCTCAGCTTCCTGGAGGCGCTGCGCGACACGCTGGCCGAGCACGCGTCCAGCAACATCGTGGTAGTGCTCAGCAAGATCGACAAGGAAGCGCCGGAGAAGATCGCGCTGATCGAGGGGCGCATCGCGCAGCAATGCGAACAGGCGCTCGGCTTCGCGCCGCGCATCTTCCGCGTGTCCGGCAAGCGCTACCAGGACGGCATGCGCAAGGACCAGGCCGTGATGGTTGCCGCCAGCGGCATCGAACTCCTGGCCGCTTACCTGCGCCAGGCGGCCGGGGACGTGCGCGCGGTGCGCGCCCGCAAGCGCGGCCTGCAGATCGACGCCCTGCTGGCGCAGGCCGCGCACGGCCGCCGCCGGGCACAGGAAAGCCGCCAGGCCCTGCAGGATACGGTCACGGCGGGCTTCGCCGCTTTCAACGAGCAGGCCGCGCAGCTGCGCCGCCACATCGACACCAACGCTGCGGCGTACAAGAAAATCTGAGGATACCCATGGCATTACCCTGGTTGATCGGCATCGCCGCCGTCAGCATCGGCGCGGCGATCGTCAAGGCCGTCAGCAGCGACGATTCGCCGAGCAGCAGTTCGAGCAGCGTCGACACGGCCGAGGAGCAGCGCCGCCGGGAGGCGGCGGCATTGAAGCAGCGCGAGCAGGAGCGCGAGCGCGAGCGCGCCAACGCGCGCACCCTGTTCGCCGAGGGCGGCGCGCGCCTGGGCGACAGCCTGGCCGCGGCGCTCGACGACGTCGCCGATGTCGCCCAGGCCGACGCGCCTTCCTTCGGCGCCAAACTCGGCGCCAAGGGCTGTACCCTGCCGCCGGCCGAGCCGATGCATGCGGAAGACATCAAGCGTGCCCTGGGCGAAGCCTTCCCGCCCGAAGACGCCGCCGTCGCGCAGATCGCCGATAACCTCGACCTGTACACCCGCGCCTACGACGTGCGCCTGCAGGGAAGCCGCACGTTGCGCCGCCAGCTGGCGAAGATCGCGACGCTCGACGCCGAGGCCGAGGCATGGAGCCGGATCGAGCAGCAACTGCTGGCGCTGAAGGCCGGCGCCGCGCCGTCCGCACGCAGAAAGAAGAATTGATGAGCACACCCATCCGTCGTACCGAACTCCTGGCATCGTTCCAGGAACTGGAAAACCAGTTCAGCAATACGCTGGACTGGGCAAAAGGCCAGGAAAGCGCCTTCGAGGACTTGCGCAAGCGCTTCCTGGCCACGATCGACAAGCAGCTGGCGCGGGCGCGCAAGCAGCTCAAGGCAAGCCATCCCGCCCATGGCCAGCTAAGCGCCTTCATCGACCTGATGGCCGCCACCAAGGAAGAATGGAAGGCCAAGGTGCTCGACCGTAAAAAGGGCGTCGGCTTCCAGGAAGAGTTCGGGGACTCGCTGCTGGTCTTCGTCAACGGCAAGGTCAAGTCCGGCAAGAGCTCGCTCGGCAACTACATGGCCTGGGGCCACACCGACCCCACGCCGGACATGAAGCGCCAGGCCGCGGGCAAGGACGCACCCAAGTTCTTTTCCCGCGACCAGACGGCGGCGAAGGGGGGCGACGTGGAGAACGAGGCGGAAGACCGGTGCGAGTTCCGTGTCGGCGCCGTCGAAGCCACCAGCACGATCCAGGGCTTTCGCCTGCCGGGCCTGACCTGGGTCGACTCGCCCGGGCTGCACTCGATGAACCGCGAAAACGGCGAGCTGGCGCTGCGTTACGTCGACCACGCCGACCTGATCCTGTACACCATGAAGTCCGACTCCCCGGGCCGCGGCAGCGACGTCTCGGAGGTCGAGCGCCTGGTCGGGCAGGACAAGAAGATCGTGGTGCTGCTGACCGGCAGCGACGACATCGAGGAAGCCCCGGCCCCGGATGGCATGAGCCTGGTGCAGACCGTGGTGATGAAGGATGCCGAGCGCAGCGGGCGCCAGGTGGCCTATGTGCGCGCGGAGCTGGAAAAGGCCTGCGGCGCGGCGCTCGCGGCAAGCGTCGACATCGCGCCGATCTCGGCCCGCCATGCCCAGCTGCACGCCGGCGACGAGGCGCGCCTGGCCGAAAGCGGCATGGGCGAACTGTTTGCGACCCTGCACCGGATCGCGCACGCCGAGGGCCTGCGGCTCAAGCAGCGCACCCCGGTTGCGAATCTCTACTACTTCCTGCAGTCGTGTCACGCCGACCTGGGGCCGTACGACGCCCTGATCGCCGGTTTCCGCCAGCCCTTGAAAGACGCGAAACTGCGCACGGACAAGCGCCTGAACACGGTCGTCCACGCCGCGCAGGCGCAACTGCAGGACTTCGTCGATTGCTACGTCGAGCGGCTCGAGGCCGAGCGCCACGGCGAAGCCCTGGGTGCCCAGCTGGCCGCGTTCCAGAAGGCCCTGAACAAGCAGATGCAGGACACTGTCAAGACCCACCTCGCCGACATTTTCGACGACATGATGTCCGGCTTTGCCGCGGCCATCGAGGACACCTACCAGGCCAGCGACCTGGTGCGCCTGCCCGACTTCGCAGTGCAGAAGGTCACCGAAAAGATCCCGCACGTCCGCTCCGGCACCCGCGGACGCAACAGCCTGTTGGGCAGCATCGCACTGGGCACGGTCGGCTTCTTCCTCGGCGGCCCGGCCGGGGCGGGCATTGGCGCCAGCCTTGGCGGGGCATTGGGCGGCGCAAGCGGCGACAGTGCGTCGACGCGCTACAGCGAAATCGACGTCACCGTCGGCGACAATCTGCAGGAGATCCGCCTGCACGCCGTGCGCCAGGCCCAGGAAGTGCTCGACAGCCAGATCCGCAGCGCCGCCGACGCGCTGTGGCGCTCGGTGGAGCAGGAGGTGGACGGCCTGCTCGATCCGCTGGCCGCCACCATTCGCACATTCGACACCGACCTGCAAGCGCTCTTGCGTATCATCGACATCGAACAGGAAGCATCATGAGCATCAATTCCATCCAGCTCCTCGACGCCTACGAGCAGACCCGCGCCATCGTTGCCGATCATCCCGGCCTGGCCGCGCAGTTCGCGCCGGTCGAGACGGCGTTCGAGGACAAGAAGGGCAAGGCCGATGCGGTCGTCATGGTCTACGGCGTCTACAACGCCGGCAAGAGTACCCTGATCAACGCCCTGGTCGGGCGCGAGGCCGCCGAGGTCGACGACGTCCCGAAGACGGATACGGTCACGGCCTACCAGTGGGGCAGCTACAGCATCCTCGATACGCCGGGTGTGGACGCGCCGATCGAGCACGAGCAGGTGACCCTGGCCCAGATGCAGAAGGCCGACGCCATCATCTTCGTGGTCGACCCGCTCGGCACCGTGGAAGAGGAAAAGACCCTGGACGTGCTGCTCGACATGGTCGAGGCGCGCAAGCAGATCTACCTCGTCTTCAACGAAAAGAAGCCGGTGGATCCGGACACCTTCGTCCACTTGAAGGACCAGGTGCGGTCGCGCTTGCAGGTGCTGGCCGCGGCGCGCGGGCTGTCCGACGTGCTCAAGGAAATCCCGATCTCGAAAGTGAACGCGCGCCGCGCACTGCAGGGCATCGTCAGGCAGCAGCCGTTGATGGTCGAGCTGAGCGACTTCCCCGCCTTCGAGCAGCAGCTCAGGACCTTCTTGCAGGGCATCGGCACGAACCAGATCTACGGCCGCCTGAAGGGCGAGCTGCAGGACTTCCTGGAAGCGGCCGTCGCCGCCTTCGAGGCGTGTTCGGAAAGCGCCACCGTCAAGCAATACGACCGGCTGCTGCAGCGCATCAACGCCGAACGGTCGCGCTTTGCGCGCGACATGGCGCGCGTGCTGGCGCGCCAGCGCAGCCACGTCCACGAGATGAGCAAGGTATATTTGCGCACTGCGCCGCAGGAATCCCAGGAGCAGCTCGAAGGCTTGCTGCGCAAGGCCGGCGAGCAGGTCAGCCATAGCCTGGAGAGCGAACTCCAGGCCGTGGTGTCGCTGGTGCAGGCCGAGATCGACGAATTCGAGGTCAGCCTGCCGCAGCTGCGGCATGCGCAGGCGCCAGGTAGCGTGCCGGGTTTCGGCGGCGCCGGCGCGGCCGATGACGGCACGGCGGACGAGGGCACGCTGGCCATGCCGGACGGCGCAGGGGCGTCGATCCCGATCAAGGAGGCGGTCCAGCAATTGGGCGGCCTGGCCAGGCCGGAGCACATCGTCAGTGGGCTGAAGCTGGTCAAGCAGACCATGCCTGGGCTGATGAAGGGGATCGGCATCAAGACCATGGAAAAGTGGGGCGCGGCCATCATCGGCAAGTGGATTCCCTATGTTGGCCTCGCGGCGACGGTCGGCCAGGGCCTGTACACCCTGCTCAAGGGCGATCCGGAAGCCGAGCGCCTGCGCAAGCTGCACGAGGAGCAGCAGCGCGCGCGCGAACGCGCCGTCCAGCAGATGGAAGATTTCGCGCAGGGCCTGGCCGAAGGCTTCGAGAACGCGATGGCGGCCATCGTCGCCAGGGAGAGCGCCGCGTTCTTCGACAACGTCAACGACCAGCTCACCCGCCTGCGGGCCGGCTTCAGCGATGCGGAGCAGGAGAACAGCCGCCGCATCGAGGCGGTGCTTGCCGTCGCGCGCCAGGTAGCCGGCGCCTGATGAGCGGGCCGGCCGCCACGCCGTTTCCGTGCACTGGCTGCGGCAAGTGCTGCCGCCTGGTCAGCCGCAGTCCTGAAACCGCATGGCTGGACCGGGGCGACGGCACCTGCCGCAACTTCGACGAAGCCACGCTCGGGTGCACGATCTACGCGCAACGGCCGCTGGTGTGCCGGGTGCAGGACTACCATGCCGCGCACCTGGCCGAACGGATCTCCTGGGATGACTTCGTGAAGGTGAACCTGGAGATCTGTGCGCGTTTGTAGCGCAGGACTGGCATGCGGCGGGTTTTTTCCTGGCACGCCGGCTCAGAGACGATGCGTGCGCCACGCTCGCGTTTGCCTCTCTACCATGAAGACATCTGATCAAACAGGAGAATGCCATGCCAAGAGGAGCCAGCCCGAAACGCGAACGCGAAGCCAAGAAACTGGAACGCAAGTTCAAGAAGGAAAAACGCTACAAGGGACGCGAGGATGAAGTCGCGGCCCGCATCGTCAACAAGCAGCGCGCCGCCGCCGGCGAAACCAAGACGCGGCACAAGCCGAAGCGCCGCACGGCATCCCGCCGCAAGAGCCGCAGCAGCCATTCGCGCACGCGGCGCAGCACGTCGAAGAAGTCTTCCAGCTGATCTTGTCCCGCACGCGGGGGCGCGGCAGCCACCACTGCCGCGCCCCCGGCTTGAAGCCTGCAGTGATGTTGACTGTTCGCGTTGTCACATTACAACGCGTCCCCGCGCAAGCGCGCAGTCATACCGTGTTCAATTGAATATTTAACAGTAATTTCGTTCCGTCCTGCTATTCTAGTTTCCGCTTGGAAATTTCCATCTAGTACCGCACTCCCAGCACGAATTTCATGAGGCCAGCCGGTCGGATCACGCACATCCGTCCCGCAGCATGCATGGCTGCGCCATTTCACCGACCACCTATAAACAGAATAAGAATGCTCACTTCCGCCACCCTCGCTACTGCCGACAGCCGGCTCGACATGGCCCACGCCGCCCTCGACGCCATCCAGCGCACCCAGGCTGTCGTCGAATTCGACATGCAGGGCCATGTCCTGCACGCTAACCAGAACTTCCTCGATGCGATGGGCTACACGCTGGGCGAGATCGTGGGCCGCCACCACCGCATGTTCTGCGCCGCCGACTACGTGGCCTCCGAGGCCTACGGCGCCTTCTGGAACACGCTGGGCAGCGGCCAGCCGAGCCAGGGCGAATACATGCGCCTGGGGCGCGACGGCGTGCCGGTGTGGCTGCAGGCCTCGTACAACCCGGTGTTCGACGGCGAGGGCCGCCCGGCCAAGGTGATCAAGTTCGCCACCAACATCACCGCGTCCCGGCTGCAGCAGGCCGAGAACGCCGCCAAGATCGACGCCATCGACCGGGTCCAGGCAGTGATCGAATTCGGCCTCGACGGCAGCATCCTGCACGCCAACGCCAGCTTCCTGGACACGCTCGGCTATACCCTCGACGAGCTGCGTGGCCAGCACCACCGCCTGTTCTGCGAACCGGCCTACGCGGCGTCGCCTGAATACGCGCTGTTCTGGGCCCACCTGGGCAAGGGCGAAGTCCACGCTGGCCAGTTCAAGCGCCGCCACAAGGCCGGGCGCGATGTCTGGATCAGCGCCTCGTACAACCCGGTGTTCGGCCCCGACGGCAAGCCCGTCAAGGTGATTAAGTACGCCACCGACATCACCGAGCAAACCCTGCGCAACGCCGACTACGAAGGCAAGAGCCAGGCGATCGACCGGGTCCAGGCCGTGATCGAGTTTGACTTGCAGGGCAGGGTGCTGACCGCGAACGCCAACTTCCTCGATGCCATGGGCTACGCCCTGGATGAGATCCGCGGCCAGCACCACCGCATGTTCTGCGACCCGGCCCTGGCCGGTTCGCCCGAGTACCTGGCCTTCTGGGACCGCCTGGGGCGCGGCGAGTTCAACGCCGGCGAATACCGCCGCGTCACGCGCGCCGGCAAGGAAGTCTGGCTGCTGGCTTCCTACAACCCGATCTTCGACGCCGACGGCAAGCCGATCAAGATCGTCAAGTTCGCCACCGACATCACGCAGCAGAAACGCCAGGACACCGAAGTCAAGGGCAAGCTGGAGTCGATCGGCCGTTCGCAGGCCGTGATCGAATTCGATTTGCGCGGCAATGTGCTGAGCGCGAACGATAACTTCCTGCGCACCATGGGCTATACAAGCGACGAAGTCGCCGGCGCCCACCACAGCATGTTCTGCGACCCGACGCTGGTGAAAAGCGCCACCTACCGCCATTTCTGGGCCAACCTGGCGCAGGGCCAGTTCCAGTCCGGGCGCTTCCAGCGGCGCGGCAAGCACGACGCCGACATCTGGATCGTCGCCACCTACAATCCCATCCTCGACGTCAACGGCAAGCCCTACAAGGTGGTGAAGTTCGCGATGGACGTCACCGAGCAGGTGCACCGCGAAGAGCTGGTCAGCGCCAAGGTGAAGGCGATTGGCGGCGTGCTGAACGAACTGACGCAGTCGATCGCGGCCATCGCCCAGGGTTCGCAGCAGTCGAGCGAACTGGCCACGCGCACCCAGCGCGACGCGGCCGAAGGCAGTAAGCTGCTGGACCGTTCGCGCCAGTCGATCGGCGCGATCCAGCAGGCCTCGGGCGACGTGCGCGAGATCATCGACACCATTAGCGACATCGCCGGCCAGACCCACCTGCTGGCCTTCAACGCGGCAATCGAGGCGGCGCGCGCGGGCGAGCACGGCAAGGGCTTCTCGGTGGTCGCCAACGAGGTGCGCAAGCTGGCCGAGAAATCGGCGCTGGCCGCGCGCGAGATCGCCAAGCTGATCAACGAGACGGTGACCCGGGTCGGCGAAGGCACGCGCCTGTCCGGCGAGGTCGAGGATGCATTCGGGCGCATCGTCGACTCGGTGGAAAAGACCAGCGCATCGATCGGCGGCATCCATGCCTCGACCAGCGCCCAGGCCAGCGCCACGCGCAACGCCTCGGCGCTGCTGGGCGAACTGGAACGCATCGCCACGGAGCGCTGAGCGATGCCGTCG
>Ga0265798_10007819_pt1 | contig 13754 bp, 8 predicted proteins | sample P3T30metagenome_FD_192430 | JGI IMG/M metagenome (GOLD analysis project Ga0265798, IMG submission 192430) | Plant litter microbial communities from East Loma Ridge, Irvine, California - P3 T30 | ecosystem: Environmental > Terrestrial > Plant litter > Unclassified | place: USA: California...
TATCGTGCGATCGCCTCCGTCGTCGCCCGTCGACTCAGAGCCGTTTTGCTGAGCTCCCACACGTCAGGGAATGACAGACTCGTCTGTGCATCCTGGTGGACGTAGTACCCCTCGTCTTGCCACGTCACCTCGGGGTCCCTTACGCTCGGCGCAAGCGGTAGAAGCAGCCACCGATGGGCTCCGACTGACCGCATGCAAGGCCGCCTGGTGTTGAAGCAAGTCTTGCAGGCGAAGCAGCCTGACTGATCGAGGGTCCAGGACGTGCCTTTCTTAGATCTTAACAGACGGTCGATGCAACCTCGTCGACCTTCGTGGCTGAACGTTGAGAATTTGTGTTCGCTGCCAAAGACTTTCAGCAGGTCCAATATAGAGTTCAGGAGTCCGGGTGCGAGGAGACTGAGCGTTGCGTATGTGTGCTGGGTGTAGCTGCTGCTCTCGACCACAGGCAAGATCTTGACCGACGTTGGCGGGCGAGATCGTACTAGAATGTATTCTCCGCTGTCGATCAGAGCGTCCGGAGACGCGGGCGTATTGAGCTGCCGGTCACCAGTAGCGGCGATTTCTGAGCTGTGTGCTGGAGAACGTGCAGTGGAAGGACTCTCAGCTCTAGTCGCCGACTGATTAGCTGCGCACTTTGCAAATTGAAGTGCCACACACGCCTTACTTCACCACCTGGTCAAGCGAGTCTTCCGCCAGTGCAGAAGGACTATCTGTCTCCATGTTGTCGTAGCTAATCTCTTCGTCTGACTCAAGCGATTCTCTCAATGCTTGCTCCAATCGCGTTGACGATGCTGCAGTCGGCGCACTTCCTCGCGAAGCGCCTGATTTTCTGCTCCATCATTGGTGAGATGCCCGATAGCTGTGCATTTGGCGAATAGCTCCTCAATACGCCCGTTTTTGTCCTGCAACATCTGGTGCATTTCCCTCCACAGTCGATCCTTCGAGGCCACTATTTCGTCTTTTTCCATGATCAGGCGATCCTTCTCGGCCATCAGCTGTCGGATGGTGAGCACGCAGTCTTCACTCGAGCATGACGACATGTTGTCGGCGGTTGTAAGTATTCGAGCATATGCCGTGGCGGATGGGAAACGGCGGCGTGATGTCTCCGAGCGAGTCGAAGTCGAAGTCTGAGCTATTGTCATGCTTTACGGACGGAGATTTCTGCGTCTCATCAATTCGCAAATGTCACATGTGAAAGCTGTCACATGCTAAGTTCGCTTGCTTTGAGAATTGTCCGTAGCAGCATCTGCGGCACCGTTGACAGCCTCTTCACCAAGAACTTTGGAGGCAGCCATGAACCTGTAGTTGAGTGCCGTTAGCCTCATGTGTGAATCTTCGCGCGACTGTTGTGTAACCTACATGCCGCCGGCATATCCTCCAAGACCTCGCATGCCCTCCGCTTGCACTGCAGTCATGCGCAAGAGGTTCTCCATGTCACTCATATTGGCTGTCAATTGCGCGAGTTGCGCATGTAGATGCGAGAGCTGCCGTGTCTTGGAGGCTGAGGTCGGGACGGTGGACAATCGAGAGGTGCTGTGCGTGTGCGTATGCGTCGCGCCTGGCGTACGCGGGTTGTGCGACATCTTTTTGGCGTAGGGCGCAAGAGTCTCAAAGAGCGACAATATTACTGTGGTCGAGATAGGTCGCACAAGAGTTCGACGATTGTGTATGTTGATGTTGTAAGAAAGTGTTGTTTATCTGAGGGGTGGTTGTGCCGAATGCGGAAGGTGTTCCGGTCGTCAACTCCTCGAGAGTAACAACAAGATGCATCTCTTCGCCGAAACGTCTGAACATATTCTCTCAGTTTCCAATCAACATTCTATCATGTCGAATCCCAACACGGCAAAACTCCGCCGTATCGTGTTGACCGGTTCCATTGCCGCCATCACTGCTACAGGTGCGTGGTATGGCGCAGGACTGAAGGTGCAACAGGAACGAAACGAAGTAAGCAGAAACCGGGATTCAAGTTCTCTCATACCATACTGATTCGATAATAGGTCAGACAAGCAACATTGGAGGCCTCTGATAACGAAAAGATGGAGCAAATGCAAACGCTACGCAGCCAGCTTGCTCGCCAGAGAGACGAGCTGCAGACCAAAATCGATCAGCTGACTAACGGCACCGGTCCGTCTAGTATGCCACCGCGAGGACGGTAGGGCTATGGATGTGGAGACATTGTTGGATTTGGCAAGTTACGTTCCTCTTGCGCCACTGACGAGGAATCAAGACGTTGGCGCTTCATGGCGTATGCTTGTCTTGGTCGTGTTCGCTAGTGGCGAAGAGAAGATCCGCTGAAGAGGATTGATCTGCTCTACGAAACAAATCCACCGAGCAGCAGACGGAGATCAGATGCATGGTATGCATGCCATGGGCAATTTGTTTAGAGATGAGACAATGAGGGTTTTTCGTTGTCAAAGTGGCTCCGGCGGAGATACCAGTAGCATATTGAAGGCTCGAGTCGCTGACTGGGTAGATGACTACCGGGTCTTGGAGAATGTGCATGATCTCGAACTCAGGCGACGTGTCGGTCAGTCGGTCCACTGATGAGCGTCTACTGCGCTCGTGTCAAGACTGCCGTGTTTAGCATTGGGCTGCTCGACTCCAGGCTCTGGAAGCCGGCTTCACAACCGCGTTCAGTCTGGCCTCATCACTCCCTGCACAAACAACACCAGATCGGCAACACTCCGTCGTGGCAGACAGGATGTTCGAGCGCTGACCTCACAACAATGACGACGACGATCGGGCTGGTGCACGAAGCCAGGTCTCGCCAACTTGAAAGGAAACTGCAGATTTTGCGAATAGCGTGCACAGATAGGCCATGTCCTGGACTAGAATACAGACAAACATCATCTCTGGTCACGCATCGGGCGATGCCGGACAATTTCTGATCCAACTTAGAGTCTTGCGCAGACTAACAACTCGCTCCATACGCTCGAGTCCTTGCGCCGCGACTGCCCTGACGGCTCGTCAACACCAAGAAGAGCGATTCCTGAGCGGCGTGGTGGACACCCGATACAAGCCTGCAGCCAAGACAATCCTTGTCGCAGATACAAGCGCGACAAGCAAGCTGCCCCCAGCCTCTGCGGAGTCTCCAATTCTCCATGAATCTCCGTCCCCAACGTAAATGGAGAGCATGGAGTTGTGAGCATGGGCTTTGGAGACAGTCCACGCGGCTCTGTGAGTGGCTATTGACTTTGGTAGCCCGAAGTTTGGCAGCTGCGCGGGAAAAGCTTGGAAGCTCTGATACTTTCTGCTGATGTGTCAGCCGGTGTTCAGGCGAGCTGCCGATGCCATGGCCAATCAAAGATATCACACCAGAGTGCCGAATCCCCGATCGACTTGGGCCCAGCTTTTGCTTGCGGCACGTTGAAACGTCGGCTCTTGATCTTTGTTCGAATTTTCTGACATTCAGACATGACGATAGGTGGCACTGAGAATTTGCATTCTCTGAGGCATGATGGTACCTCTGAACATCTCAAGTGCCTGCATTTAGTCCTCCTCGAGTTGGATACTCTCTTTGTAACGACAACGGATCTGACTTCGCCGGGGCACAACAAAGAAGAAACTAAGAACTGCAAAGAACGCGCTAAAAAATTTACTAGCAATCAAGCTCCACATTCTAATCGGTCCGAAAGCTTGGTGGAGCCACCATCAACCCTCAGACAAGCGTTTGGGTGACGGCACATCTCGCAAACGACACGAGGATTCCCGCACATTCTCGACATGGTGTCCCGCGGGGAGCGTGCTGGAGCGTCTGGAGCACATGGAGGGTGGAGGGCACCGATGGAGGCCCCGGGATTGTGTCACGCGTTCTCCGGCGGGCGAGGACCTGGGGTATAAGAAGGCGGAGAGGGCGCCCTTGGGGATGGGCTGGTCACTTTCTCTCTTCTAACCTGTCTCTACAAACCACACAGGCGTCTGTAACAAGCGTCTCATACTTCACCATGGGTGAGAAAGACTCAAAGGCGGATAGCCGCACGGAAAATGTCGAATACAGCGAGAGCGCTAGCAGCAGCAACCTGAAGCATGGCGACGACATCCAGATGGCGGTACGCTCTGGCAGCACCGCCCACGTCACCAATACAGCAGATGCAATCGACATTGCCAAAAACGGAGGATGGGAGGCCGATGCTCTGATCAAGGAGCTCGAGGAGGAGATCCAACGCTCTGGTTACAAGAAGGGTTTCTTCGACATCGAGTTCGCCAACCCGAAGCTTTTCACCATCTGGCTCGTCATCTTCGCTTCCATGGGTGGTCTCCTTTCCGGTCTCGATCAGTCTCTTATCTCCGGCGCCAACCTCTTCCTTCCTGGGGATCTGGGTCTTGATGAACGCCAAAACAGTTTGGTCAACGCCGCTATGCCCCTTGGCGCCATTGGTGGTGCGCTCATGATCTCTCCCTGCAACGAATTCTTCGGTCGCCGCTGGGCTATCCTCATCTCCTGCATTCTCTACACAATCGGTGGCGCCCTTTGCGCCGGTGCCATGAACTTCGCCATGATCGTCGTTGCCCGTCTGATCCTTGGAGCCGGTGTTGGTCTTGAAGGTGGTACCGTCCCCGTCTACGTCGCCGAGACCGTCGAGCGCAAGCTTCGTGGAAACTTGGTGTCTCTCTACCAGCTCAACATTGCTCTTGGTGAAGTCCTCGGATATGCCGTCGCTGCGATGTTCGTCTCCGTTCCTGGCAACTGGCGCTACATTCTTGGAAGCTCCCTTGTCTTCTCTACCATCATGGGCATAGGTATGCTCTACATGCCCGAGTCTCCGCGTTTCTTGCTGCACAAGGGCCGTGTTCTTGATGCCTACAAGGTCTGGAAGCGCATCAGAGGCATTCAGACGATGGAGGCTCGTGAGGAGTTCTTCATCATGAAGGTTGGCATGGAGCAGGAGCAGGCTGAGGTCGCTGCTGGCTCTGGTTCTCGGAGCATGCCCTGGTTGGACTTCTTCACCCAGCCTAGGGCTCGTCGCGCTGTTGTCTACGCCAACATCATGATCTTCCTTGGACAGTTCACCGGCGTCAACGCCATAATGTACTACATGTCGACCCTTATGTCGCAGGTGGGCTTTAACGAGCTTGAGGCCAACTATATGTCCCTCGTTGGCGGTGGTGCGCTTCTTATCGGAACCATACCCGCCGCATTCCTCATGGAGACCTGCGGTCGTCGCTTCTGGGCGACTGTCACCCTTCCTGGATTCTTCCTGGGTCTCATCATCACCGGTATCTCATACATGGACTTCATCCAGGACCACCAGGCTGCCAAACTCGGTGTCTACTTCACCGGCATGATCATGTACATGCTGTTCTTCGGTTGCTACGCCACTCTCACATGGGTCATTCCTTCGGAGTCTTACCCAACCTACCTCCGCTCATACGGAATGACCACGTCCTCTGGCTTCCTGTTCCTGTGCTCCTTCATTATCACCTACAACTTCCGTGGCATGCAGGATGCCATGACCAAGCAAGGTCTGAGCATGGGCTTCTTCGGAGGTATTGCGTTGCTCGGTTGGTTCTACCAGCTCTTGTTCATGCCTGAGACCAAGGGCAAGACCCTTGAGGAGATTGACCTCATCTTTGAGAGGCCGACCAGGTCGATTGTGGCGGAGAACATCAAGAACATCAAGGAGACCACCTCAGATCTCTGCCACTTCCGATTCAAGAAGGTGTTCATTGATGACAACAAGGCCAAGGCTGCTGTTGCTCTGACTGAGGAGAGATTCGGTCACTAAATTAGATACCCATTACGATAAACATAGAGATAGACATGAAACATGAATGTTATTAAACATTATACTTGAGTTTCCGCGTCTAGCTACTGTGTTCGCCCAAATGTCTACTGGTGCAGTGTTCTAGGCGGCAAGTTGGGGTTGGTCGCTCAACTGAGGAAGGTGCGAAGACAAGCTTAAATCGACCTCACCTTGGGGAGTTTACGACGTACATGTCAACATTCGACGACTCGACAACACAGTTTCGACTTCACTGCCGTCTACTCGCAGGACCATCAACTCACCATCACTGCACCACTGAGCCAAAGCACCATCATGGCTCGACAGCATCACCGCCGCTCATGGATCCCCAACAATGACCCGATCACAATCCGCGTCGGCACTCGCAGAGTACTACGCCGACACCACGAGATCCAGGTGACTGGTCCCAAAGACGCCGGCCGCTTCGCACGTCTGGTTGCAGATCAAACACGCCTTCATCCGAGAGAACCACTCATCATCTCGATCAACGGCCATCAGCCATGGTTGGAGGAGATCTTATCTTCGTGCCTCGAAGACTTCTGGGACCACATCAGCGAGGTCAACCGCGAGCTACAATTCGCTGGCACCGCGAGATTTCCTGAGCGGGCTTCCAGGCGCGGCCGACCAGCAGCATGGGCTTTCATTGTGGATCAGATGAATGTTCCGCAAGTGTACTCCTGGTCTGTCAACTTAGAGCCGCCTGAGGCACACGGGCGTGAGATCCCCTTCATCGAGCAGTACCGCATGAGAGTTGGGGTCTGGTTCTGCGGACAAGGAGCCTGCAAGATCAATCGGGCCATCAGCACCACGCTCATCTTCACCCGATCCACTCCCATCGCCGAGCACATCATTGGCGATCTCCTGTTCAAACAGCTGTACAAGGATAGAGACTTCAACCAGCCGCGTGAAGACGAAGAGGGTATCTGCTGGACTTTCTCTCGGATGTACTGGCTCCTTACCGATTGGCCGAATGTCATCCGCGAAGTGACGGCTCGTCTTGATGAGGCTGAGATCAACTGCAGTCAGCGACATTTCGCCGTCAAGCTGCGTACGCGAACCATGCACATTGAGGTGGATCGCATCTATGAGCTTCAGGAGTACTTGCGCTTCCAATCCCGCTCCTTCAAGAAGCTGGCGAAGCTCAACGAGAGTGTCGCTCCGGTGGAGCATGACCTTCCTTTATGGGGTGACATTGACAATGCCGTGGACGACCTCGAGCAGTTCGAATCATCACTTGACAACCTGAAGGAGCGCTTCCTCAACTTGCTCGATCTCGAATTCAACATCCAGAACGCCGATCAGAGCGAAGACGCCTCATTCCTCGCCATCATCGCGACGTTGTTCATGCCTGTCTCCTTTCTGGCATCCGTCTTTGGTATCCAAAACATCAACTGGCGCCCGAAGTGGTACTTCTGGTCTGCATTGCCCGTGTTCATTGCTTCCTGCATCTTCGTCACCGTCTTCCCGTTCAGCATCCGTAGGTACCAGAAGACACGGTACGGGATTGAGTCAACGCGAGTTCTACTTCGCCAGCATGACTACACTATGCTAGGGAGTGAGCTGCCGGAGGGTGTAGATGTGCCTGGTAGCAATCGGATGGGACGGCTGAAGGATCGCGCGCAGAGGCAGTCTGTGGGAGAGGAGGTGGACGATACGGCAGCGCCTCGTCCAAGGAGTCGGAGTGGTGCGAGGAGCAGTAAGGAGTGAACTGTTGGTATGTCGCTTCGGTCGGGGAGGTTGCGCATACTTGAGAAGCGGAAGCTCCGGTATGCTTGGGGTAAGCAGGGTTAGGGTCGTCCAATGAACAACGATGATACAGGTCCACTCTCGATACAATGAGCATCCATTAATCGATAAATGGGACCATGTTGATACAATGCAACGATCCTATACCAATTTTGTGCCCGTGACATGTCGTGGTCGACAATAGGTACCATCTTTGATATCATGCGAGAACTTGGTATAAATCACGTTAGGTTTATGACGTGTTTCGCTCGATTAACGACAGCCCTTCAATGCTTTCAAGAATAGTCACATACAGTATGGTGGTAGCTTACTAACTCCGATCATCAAATGCTGGCATTAGCAATATATCTGGTGAATCGGTTAGATACCTATCAAGGCTCTGCAGACACATGGAGTCAGACGGCCCCCTCAAGTTGGCTACGATAAGACTCGGCATAGAGATACGTCGATCGATCGACAGATACGTCGAATCACAAGGAAGGCATATATCGATAGCCAGTCGCCGTGAGTGATTGTAGCGAGTCAACATGCCAAAGGTGGGAGTCGAAAGCGTCGATCGTCGTGGCTGACAAGTTGGCCGAAGGGGGTCGCCGAAGCTGCCCCTCCACGAACGAACGAACATTGCAACCCGAAGAAATGCTGCATGAGCTTGCTCAGTAAGCAGGAGAGGAATGGTTACTATACGTAGCAGCTTTGATCTTTGTCTCGTTCTATCGATATCAGGTGAGACTGAAAAATTAAACCACCAAGTCAAATCTCAGATTAGTGTGCCCCGATTGCGATAGATCGAGTCCCACCAAATCTGTATCTAACTGGCTTGAGCAGAAGAAGTGCAAAAAATTGGACGCTGTGGGAATTGAACCCACGACCTTTCACATGATCGATGATGCGAAGCGACTGAAGGCGATGTTAGTGTTGCTCGTTAGAGGCCGTGCTCGAACGGAATTACTCACAAATCATACCCCTGAGAGGTTGTTAGTTTGATGTTGCGGATTACCGCTGAGACATTTGTGTCTTACCTAGACCAAGCGCCCGGATGATGTAATCCGATTGATTTTGTTGATTATAAAGCCTTGACAACAATGGAAAGAGCTATCATCAGCGTCCATCTCATTGCCATAACGCTGTTTATGATGCTCAGATGTTTTTGGGATCGTACTGTCATTTTCGGGAGAGATATCAAGTGAGATTCGGAAGGATATCACTCGAACACGCACCACCGACGGCACGGTCATGCACACACAACGAGCCTTCACCTGCGACCGGTATCTGACATCGTCAACTACCATGTAGAGCGATCATCAGGGCTGTTGGTATACAGGATGATCGAATTGATCACATTTATAATTTTGACCAGATTTGCGAGGTATGCGACCCTTTCTGGTCATGCTCTGACCATTTGCTAGATTCTAATAATAGATCCTGATAATAGATTACTTCTATCAGGCTGGTGTAATTGTATGCACTTTTACGATTTCCTGTCAAGGCGAAACCTTGGGTAACAAGCGATGCAACGCATGAAGGACGACGGATAAAACGATAAAGTCGAGCAAGGTATCACTAAATCGAGACGAATCAAGCAGGTTGTGACTTGGAGCAAGGTCAACCTTTGGCATTATCATTATCGAACAGAGTGGAGGCCGCTAATCTATAATCCTCAATTCGACAGTCCGTTGCAGCCTGAGCACATGATCTTCACGCCTCATCAACAGCTTTCTCCTCCGCCGTTTCAGGCGTCTTCTTCTCTCGGATATCCTTCCAACCCAAACCGAAGGCAAAGAAGAACGACAATACCGTAAGCGCCGTTATCATGTAGAACACCCGGTCAATGCTCTTGGAGTAGGCAAGCAAGATACCTCTGATCTCGCTGGGATCGAGGATCTTTCTGAACCCAGTGGCTCCCGCTTCGATAATTGCCGCTGCATCCATGCCTGGATCTTGCTGGGGGATCTGTTGCCGCAGAGATTGAGTGAAGATTGTTGCGCCGAAGCTGAGGAACAATGCTCCGAAGATCATGCCCGTGAACATGATGAGCGAGATTGCGAGCGGCGCTTGGGCAGGTGGTAGAGTGTGCTGGACCGCGACGATGGGCATCTGGAAGCCTATGCCCCTGCCTGCACCGAACAAGATCTGATAACCAATCCATTCTCCTGTGGCAGTCCCAGGGCTGAAGGTTGAGCATAACCCATAACCAATTGCCATCAGGGCGGCGCTGGCGAGAGCAAAGGGCAGATACCGGCCGACCTTGCCTACTAGCTTGCCAGCTAAGACTGCCGAGATGAGCTGCGCGAGGATACTGGGAAGCATGTAGACACCGCTCATCGTCGGGGTGACTCCGTTGACTGCTTGGAAATAGATGGGCAGGTAGTAGATTGCGACTGCGAGGGGAGTGGTTAGACAAGTTCAGTTCTGATGGCTGGCAACAATTTAACTCACCGAACATGCTGCCCATCAGGATGCCAAGAAACAAGCAGGACGTCCAGACAGTCAACTTAGACGCCATAGAGAAAGGGATGAGCGCCTTGTCGCCTTTCCAGTGGTTCCAAAGTGCCCAGATGGCGAAGTTGCCAACGAAACCGCAGAAGAGTCCGATCACAGTCGCGCTGTCCCATGCGTATCTGGATATTGTTGTTAGTGATTGCTGAAATTAGTTCGAGAGGACCTTACTCACTCGTTTCCGCCCCACTGCACGGCAAGCAACAGCATCATCACGCTGGGCGCAAACAAAGCAAAGCCGACAAGGTCAAGCTTGTTGTGCAAGTCCTTCACAACTTCCATGGCCTTGGGCTTGGCCACGCCACCTTCCGGAATGCGACTGAAGAGCAGCATTGCAGCAACAATGGCACCCGGAGGGAGGTTGATGTAAAAGCACCAACGCCAGCTGTATTGCATGTCAGCGTTTTGTTCGATCCAATAGTTGAGGGAGTTTGTATCGTCACGTACGTGCTATATTGTGTCAAGACGCCTCCAATGAGAGGTCCAACCACGGCACCCAATTGTGCGATGCCTTGACATGCACCGATAAGACCAGGTCGCTGGACGAGCGGTACCGCAGCTGAGATGATCGTAAAGGCTCCGTTCTGCAGGCCTGCGGTGCCCATGCCTTGAATAGCTCGTCCAACAATGAGCACATTCGACGAAGGGGCAACTCCACAGATTAGTGAGCCCAGTTCAAAGAGAGCGAAGAAGCTGATGAAGACCCGTTTGTTCTTGAAGTTCACGTAGAGCTTCCCTGTCAATGGTTGCAGTGCGCCGCTGGCCAGCTGATAAGCTGCTCCGTACCATCCCACATTTGATAATGAGCGGAACTCATTGGTGATCTGAGGTACTGCCTGATTGTTCGGTCAGTAAAGTCATTGGACTTGCAAGAGGGATTCTACTCACTGTCGCAATGATGGAGACATCGAGCATGATAAGGAAGAACGTGCAACACAGAGGGAGCATGAGAATCCAGAGCTTCAGACCCGAGACCCATTCTGTCTCCTTGGCCGGTTGATCGTGCTCGAAGACTGACATTGTTCGTTGCACTTCGGGTGCGACAGTGCTGATGTTTGTCTTGGAGTCGGCTGTATAGACGGGAAGAGGGTGCTGGTCAGAGCTTGGGGGACCAGGCGGCGAAGACATTGTTGAGGTGATGTGATGATCAATGGACGGACAGACGTTCGCAAGAAGGCCTTCAGGTTTGTTGTGGGTGTAACAGAGAAGTGCTCATGTCGTGCAAGCTTGGCAGCAAAGTGGTGTTTATCAAGGAGAAGGGGAGGGCAGAGTGACTCCTTTGGTTCAGATGTTGAGGTAGCTACCTGAAACGGAGTTAACGATCTCCGACATATAGATGCCTCTCCTTGCCCGACCGTTCTTCAAACTTGCACCTGTACAGAAGGCCGGTGTCTATTGTATGCATGTCGCCGGTCGGACAAACGCCGCCCGCTCCTTACCTCTTTCAATTGTTATCGCCGCTCAGGTCCGTTAATTGCGAGATCATCAAGTCGCCATGTATCGAGCTTTCTGCCTGCTTTGATAGTCTTCCATGCATCGCGTCGTTTTACCACGATCGTCTGTGGCTCCTCGACCACGCGTAGGCATTGGTCAAGTTTGAGATGGAGGTGTGTGGCTTGAGCATTCCTGTGGAGAGAAGGAGTCAGAAACGGCGCCTGCGATGATTGGCCCAAATGGAACGGGGCCGGGATTCGCTCTGCCAAACCCGGCCGACAGAACGCAAACAAACAACATCCGGGTCGGTCGGCGCCAACTCTTGTCCTTCCGCCGATGTCTTCGTTCGACATACTTCCTATCCTAAATCGTTCGCACTCGCAAACATCGCCCCTCCTGGATGGCAAGTACCGCCGATAACATGCAGGCCGCCGCCTACGGTCTGGCATGCGAGGCGTGCGCCAGGATGAAATGTAAGTGTGTACAGCTGCCCTCGTCGGAAGACGGGAGGTGTGAACGGTAGGTGATGATTGAAACCCGATCTGTCTCTTTGACGAACTCCTGTCCACAGAATTCCTCTGCCGCCTACGGGGCTGACATTCGGAATTCACAGCTGTGACCGGTTGGGCAAAATCTGCCGGCCTTCTGCTAGCAAGAGGCAGCTCAAACAGGATGGTGTCCGTAATTCTCGCGTGGAAAAGACGCGGTCAGACGATGTGTTGAGACTCGAGCGAAAGCTCGATCAATTAGTCGCCCACCTTCAGGTACCAGGACACAGTACTGCATCGCCAGCCACTAGTGCAACATCGCGCTTGCCTTCTAACACGGTCCGTTCAATTTTGCTGTGCATCTCATCTCATTAGCTGACTCACAGTTGGTTCGGTCGTAGCCCGATGATGTCTCCCCGGAAGAGGCACAGGAAAATCTGATCAGATTCAAGGAATGCAGCTTGAATTTCTTCCCTTTCCTCTACTTACCACAGACGGCGGCGGAACTGCAGCGAGATAGGCCTTGTCTGTGGCTATGTATCACAGCAATCGCATCGAGACAGATGTCGAAACAGCGGGAACGCATTGCCGCTGTGCATGAGATGTTCGCGTCGCGTATCGCAGGCAAGTTGGAGGCCTCCATCGACATGCTTCTCGCTCTACTCTGCTACATCCAATGGTCCCATTTGCAAGGCAAGCATCCGGTAACAATCCGGACATCACTCACGATCTTCTCCCAACTCGCAGTCGCACTGGTGTACGATCTTGGACTGAACAAACCCGTCGCCAAAGATCCTCCACAACTGACTTGCATACCGCCGCCTCATCTGAGACCTCCACAAAGGCCACCGAGAACCATGGAGGAACGTAGAGCTGTACTCGGCACCTTTGTCATCACCTCCACGTGAGTGAGCTTGTCTCGTATTGCACCCGATCAAATTCCACACCATTCTACACAACCACTACTGACACACCGAAGACTCTCATCGGCTCTGAAACGAATAGATTCTATGCGCTGGACCGCTCACCTGCAGGAGTGCTTGCACGAGATCGAAACTCGTCGCGAAGGCCCGTTAGACGATGCCCTTGTGCAGTGCGTCACGATCCAGCTGATCGCCGACAAGGCGATCAACTCGGCGTCGCTGGACGTCAACATAGAGCTGGATCCCTACTTTCGTCCGCCTCCGAACCTCTTCGCACAAGAAATGCTTACACAACTCGGTCAACTGAGATCATCGATGAGTGCCACGACTTGGCAACAGAGTAAGTACCATCTGCGTTAGACTGGACTGACCGACATCCATCACATGTGACTTGTTGCCGATCTCTGACTTTGCCGCAGCTGCAGTCCGACTTCATCTACACGCCGCCGAAGTCTCCATCACTGAAGCTGCGCTGTTTGGAGACCCTACTATCGTTCGGCACTCTAGTGTCCATCGGACCCAGTATCTTTACGCTTGCACCCAAGCGGTGAAGCAGTGGTACGAAGTCTTCTTCAACATTCCAGTTCGAGACATGAACGGCGTCACGACATCCACGATGATGCAGATGCGCCATGCCATAGGGCTACTGTACATTTTGTCGACAATCGACGAACCAGGCTGGAGGAAGGAGGACGTATCCGACATCGTGAACCTCTACCCTATCCTCGATCGCCTTGCAAATGCCCTCTCGCAGGTTCCAGCGGCTGCGAGCGAGCAACATGATCTTGACTCTTCGGACTACGCTGATCACTGGTGGACCCATGTCGCTTCTACTATCAGGACCATGCGCACGATTTGGGCCGGCCAGGATGAACTTGGGAATAGTGCCATGCCAGAGTTGGTCTCTGCTGCAGTTGGCAATG
>Ga0265798_10007820_pt1 | contig 13754 bp, 18 predicted proteins | sample P3T30metagenome_FD_192430 | JGI IMG/M metagenome (GOLD analysis project Ga0265798, IMG submission 192430) | Plant litter microbial communities from East Loma Ridge, Irvine, California - P3 T30 | ecosystem: Environmental > Terrestrial > Plant litter > Unclassified | place: USA: California...
CAGGTTTGCTTGCTTCAGCGGCAACGGCAACATGACGCGGAGGCTCAGAACTTCTACCGCTATCTCCTGTAAATTTCCTTGATCCATACTCGGTGCCTGCGTCTAGCCCGTGGAGAGCCATTCCAAACACTCCGCCCATTCTCCTTTGGGACTTCTGACTCTTCCAGCTAGCCGTGGTGATCGGTTTACCCTTCCCACCTGCGAGCCAGAAGAGCGTAGACGGAACACGCTGATGATCTCGTAGAGCCGAAGGTGAGCCGGCGCCGCCTCTAAGGCTGACAGTTGGAGGAAGTGTGACGGGCTGTATGGTGTGACTCGCTGAGACGGCGGGAGTATCGATAGAAGGGCCTGTGATGCGAGCAAAGATCGAGGCGAGACCGAACAGTGGTAAGTAGGAGAAGATCGAGCGTGACTGCGGGTATGTAGCTGCGAAACTTGCTGTGCGTGAGGTTGCTGGATTGGTAACGTCTCCGCCGCCAGATGTGGATCTGCCCGTTCGTGGTGTCTCTTGACATCCATCGCGTCTCGAGATACCTTTCGGAAGGCGAGATGTACCGTGTGCCCTCCTCAAAGCGCGTGCTACTTCGGCAATATTGGGAGTCCTCGCTGGCGGCAAGTAATCATCGCTACCTGAGTCAGTGTCATAACCATGACTATCACATGTAAGTAGCAGTTGCTTCATCGTCAGACCACAGCTTCGAGTATGAATGTTTTCGTCTCCTCCACTACCACCTCGCAATCTTGGCATTTCATCGTAAGCAGGACCCTCTTGGAAATCCGGTAGCTGGTCGTTTGTCTTAAAGTCATCTTCAGAGTCTCTATGTCTCGTGCGACGGCGACTATCAGCTGACCGTATTGAAGCCCGGGATTGTCGCCCTGATTGCTCTGGGGAGCGTCTAGGATAGACATTACTATGATACAGCTGTGCATTGATGCTGGCTTGCTGCTCAGGACGCGGTCGTTCAACAACAACATGTCCACCGGTTTCGAGATAGCCCTCAACGACCAGATTGCTGCGCGAAGGCTGCGACGACTGGCGTTGCTCTGCACTGTTAGTAAAGGCGGCTGAAAATTTCTGGCCATAGAAGACCGTCTCGGAGAAGTCTGTCGTCGGATCCGAAGTTTTCTTGCGACGGGCAGCACGGGCGAAATCGATTAGCGGACTCGGGGCTCCGGCACGTATGGCATCCAAGTGCTGCGATACTTCACTTTCCCGAACGTAAGGGTAGTCCTTAGAGTTGCGTAAGTAACGATGATAATGTAGTTCGGGACTGATTGGCCTCACTTGGTTGAACTCAAGAGCGCTTTTCGATCGCGGGGGAATGTCTTCACTCCTGGTAGCACTTCTCTGCTGCAGCGCCGGATTGATAGCACCAGGTCGCGGCACAGGCAGTGCTGCTCTCCGTGGTGGGTTGCCTATCCTTTTCGCCGCGATTTCTGGAGGGACTATACGCGGACATTCTTCGGATGAGGGACTGTGCTGTGGACGAGAGTCTCGAACTGCTGGTTCCTCATTGACCTTACGACCCGGCTTCCGTCTGAAGGCTGATTTCATGTGCGAGAGCGCGCTTTGGGACTGACATTCATTGCATGGTTCGCTGGAGGGCGACTTTGGTGGCCGCATGCCACAGAAATCGCAGCGTCGACGTTCCACACTGGGGAAGGTATGGTATTCACTTGCATCATATGGACAGGGCTGGCTGGTTTCAGACAGCGGTGGTACCTGCAGTCGAATGACTGGAGGGGGTTGAGGAGCTTGCTGGTCAGCGCCAGCAACGCCTCGCTGCATTATGACTTCTTCTCCGAGTGACGTGCATGATCGTAGAGCTGAACTGATATGCGGGCTTGATCTTCGTATGGGAAGGGCTGCCAGGATTGTATTGAAACCGGAAGAAATGCGTCGCTTGAGAGTCCTTGGCCGCTCGGGTGGGACTATCGGTGAGTCTGGTTCAGAAATGAGCTTCGCTGGGTTTGGCATTTTCAGTAAATTGAGGCTATGGTTATGGGATATCTGGATAGCGAAGCGCAGGTTAAGAGCAAGCGAAGGTGTGATTTGAGAGCTTTCGTTACTTCCAAATGGCTCGAACGTCAGAGATCTGTGAACTGTGAAAGTCTCGATCTGGACCATAAGTTGGGCACCTTATGAATGGTAGAGCATTTGTGAATATTGACAGCAGCCATGACGTGGTGGAGTGAGGAACGTCTGCGAACGGTCTATTGGTGAACACAGTGGCAAACGTGAACAGGAGGACAACGCCGGAATACCAGCAACCGTGGTCTATACAAGATGTCGCACTCTCATATCTGATGAGATCGTGGCCGTGAAATGCTCCAGCTTGGTACGCGAGGGTAGCATTGCTTCCGGCTGCGACCAACGACATACTACCTACCCACAGCCGTTGACAACACTCTCGGTCTTAGTACCTTGAGAGGCGTCCCTCTTCAGGCCAGTCGTACATCTCTCGTAGGTGGTTTCGATCAGATGCGCGTTCTTGCCTCCAGCCATCGTCATCGTCGTTGTTGAAGTAGTCACAGTTGTAGTTGCGTGACGGGCCTGGTGAACAACCAGCGCACCTACCACGACGGTCGCCAACTTGATCTGTAAGAACTTCGCAGAGAATACAGAGCACGTGAACTCGATTGCAGATTGTGAGTAGTGTTCCTGGGACGTACAGCGCATCGCTTACCCCGCATTTGAGACAAAATCTTGTGTGGGCCAAAATACCACTGCGACACCATTTGCCTTTTCTCATATCGTCGGCAAAGGCTTTCCAGTGGTGAAAGCGGATGCAGCCTTTGCAAGTATACAGTTGTTTAGTCTTGGCCCAAGGAGTTCCTTCAGCGGCCAGAAACTCGGCATGCGTCGGTGTGGGTATGATTGATCTGAAATAGCGAGTTGTGAAAGCCAAGTTGGCTTTGTTGCTTAGGTCGAGAAGACTGATTATTTCCAGATGAAGCTCAACGGGCAGGCGAAGGAGGGGCGGAGAAGACATGGTGTGCACACGCTGTGCGCGTCGAACGGGCTTTCGAAGTCGCTTCGTCTAAGACCAGCGCGTCAGTTGGTGTTATGTGAAGATCGGCGTCCAGCTTACGATTGATGCCTTCCAAGTGGCTGCGGATTTCTTCCCTGGCGCCCTTTGCTGCCTGTTGCGCGAAGTATGCAGAACGCGAAGGGTGAAAGCAAGTCGCAGACTCTGCTTTTTGTCGAGAGGACGTGCAATACACTCCTAGGTCATGAGGATTGCAAAAGTGAGCAGGCTGTCTGTGAGCACAATTACAATATACGCCTCTTGTGTAATGCGAAAGCCACACGGACCTTTAAACCCGCGCATCCCTAGGTTCCTCAGGCACGACCAATGGTGGAGCCCATTGTTCGCGGCATTGTTGCCGTGTTCCGCCAGTTGCCTCCCTTGGTATGTTACACGACTTCAGGGTCCGGAAATTGCGATGGGGTATTCTTTCCCGTTTGTCAGCCACACCGTATACGTAGCACATTATCGCCTCAGCAAGGGCCTACTAGAGTTCAGACTAGAAGGTCTCGATGGCTACAATAGATTCCCGGTGCGCCTCCCGACACCACTGCAACTATTCCTTCTTCAAATCGTTGAGAACCATGTAGCGCGACAGGGAAATCCAGCCCCAACGAAACCAGCGCATCTGGCTTTCGTGTGCCGTGGTCATGGCTTTCTGGGCAGTCCTGTAACCGACCGGTGAGCTGACGAACAGGAGTGGAGTCGGAAAGCCTCCGAGCTCTTTCTTGCGGAGAATTGCGCCAATAATTGTAGCTGGTGCGTCCAACAAGCTAAGATATTTACGGAATATGGAGGTAGTGGTGAGGGTGTACAGCTTGACAGGGCACTCCCACCCGCTGTGTCGGTGCATGAGCGCCTTCAAGAAGGTATGCGCTCCGTCGTGGAGCGACTTGTGATTGGGATGGCCGGAGACGCCGTGTGCGTCAAAGGTGATTATAGTGTCGACAGTCGCCTGCGGTGCCTCCTTGGAAGAGATTGAGGTCATGTTTGGGGCGAAGGCGGTGGTGAGTAGGTTGGAGATTAGACGAGGGTGCCATGTTACTGTCATGGAATCGGGGAAGTTCCTGGGCCATAGTCAGTATGTTGCAGTCGGACGTGCATGTTGATGCGTACTTGTCTTCCACCACGAGAATGTCCTCCTTGCTCCCGATTCCCAGCTGCAGCCCACTCTTGACCAGCTCCTTCTTGCGGATTTCGCCAAGGCCATCGGCATCGCCTGTTGCACGAATGAGATGAGTGATTGCCTCTGAGAGCACTGGGGATGTGTGAGGGCCATACCGCTACTGAGGCACAATATCTTGACGTGATTTCCGCGTTCCGGACGCGTCAATGCCAGTAAAGTCGGCGCAAAAAACATGGCCTCATCGTCAGGATGCGCGATCAGCAGTAGGATGCGTTTGTTTTGTAATGTGGGGAAAGATGCGCCGAGGGTGCTGGTGTACATCCAGAAAACAAAGATGAGGACAGGCACCGATGCCCACACAGTCCAATTCATGGTCAGCAAGCGCATATAAGGAGTATGTTCGATTTGGTGTTTGCTACTGTATTGCTGCTATGTACCTGCGTCAGGAGAGGTAGCGCGTGCGCATGAAGCCATCGGGGTTCTGGAACGAGCTTTGACCCACGTCATCTTCGAGATTCCTTAGAGCCGCACGCGACATGTCTCGACCCTAACACCACACTCCCCAGATACACACACATCACCATGTCTACCGGCAACAGGAAAGAGCGACGTGCCAAGGAGTCCAAGACAAGCGCGAATGGCAAGGGAAGCGGCTTCCAGCCCACCAACGAGATCGATGAAGACGGCGTCGAAATGATCCTGAAGCATCCAGACTTCTCCAAGCCAACGGGCAAGACACTTTTTGACTTGGCCGAAGAGAGACAGCGAGAGCTAGACAAGATGAACGGTAGAACACGAGTCGTTAAAGTACCAGTAGCCTCTACACCTGCATCGCCCGACGACGTTCCTCCGATCGGACCCCTCGGGGACGCCGTCCTCTACTCCATCACGATGGCAGTCCTCCACCTCACCCTCGACGTCCTCGTATACAGCCAATACCGGGAGGACATACTCTGGAACGAGATCCTGTGGCGCGCTTCTACAGCGTGGCCCATATTCATCCTAGCGGTCTACCTCACCCACGTCGACTTTTCGTACCGATTCCCCATACTTAGAGACGCTACCTTCTTTGGAGGCTCTGTCGTGGCGGGGTGCTACCTGATATACTCGGGCAACAAGCATGGCTACTTCTACGTCATGAAGTCAGCTCCTCCAGTTGGTACGCTCTGGATCTGGAGCGTTGTGGAGATGAGTCTGCCGTTTGCGGTCACAAGCGTGGCTGCTGTTCTTGGATACATCTGGTGGAACGGGTTCGACTTTTTCTAGAGTAGTAGCAAGTATACTCTCCGGTTCAAGTCGCAAACACCGTTACTTGAGAACGAGGTCTTCGGCACGCATGCCGCTGGCGGACAATATAGGCAATCCCAATTCCATTGTCGGCACCCGGCTTTCTCGAGAACTGGGCCTCCTCTGCTTGAGGCAGCGAACTAAAGATACATTCATTTGCGGCCCCCACGTGAGAGTCTTGGAATTGCTCGGCCGCATAGCAAGCACAGTACATCTTGCATCATACAGTACGAGCCGTATCCGCTATTGCTTACGACTGGGTGTTTATACACGCATACCAGTGGCCAACAAAGCGGGATATTCAGAATGCGTCAATGCTCCCCGACCAACTCAAGGTTCGAGTTATGACAGCGAATCATCAATATACCCATGTGCGTTCTCACGTAAGGCAGCTGAATACTGTTCAGCCGCAAATTGTCCACGTCACAAACCCCGCTTCTGTTTGACTTTGAGAGCTCAAAACTCAATCTTGCCCTAACTACGTTATCACGAAAGACTACGAAAGTATAGTTCTCTGTGTCCTTCGAATCTTCATTGTCTCCCGAATGTCATCCGATCTTGGTCGCGGTGAACAGTCGTTTACCGGCGACCGGTCAACCCCACCGCCAGCTCGTATCCCGCAATTATCATCGGGGCTCCTCAACATTGATCCTCCTCGTGCCGAAAGATCTTCTATCCCAATCACGCCTACCGTCGATCTCCAGCACATTCAACGTTGGCGTCAAGCTTGTCGTGCAACACACGGCGCTTGCTGCAACGACGACTACTCCAACGCCTTGGCAAAGAGCATCGATCAGCTCATGCTGGTCGACGTGATTAGTGGCTCGCTTACCATTCTACCCACTTCGTCGCCAATCAAGTATGTCGCCCTTTCGTATGTGTGGGGCAATGCGCCGATGTTCAAGACGACGACGAACAACATCGAAACTCTGCTGCAGCGAGGAGCTTTGTACGAGCCATCGAACAATGCAGTGCTTCCTGACACAATTCGGGATGCCATTCATCTAGTCAAGGCTCTAGGCGAGAAGTACCTGTGGGTGGATTGTCTATCCGTTGTTCAAGATGCCGGTTCAGAGAAGATGGACATTACGTTGCGGGCTATGGCCCGTATCTACGCAAGCGCAGAGTTCACGATCGTTGCAGCGGGTGGCGAGGATGCAGGACACGGTTTGAGGGGTATTGGGGGTCCCTCGACGAACCGAACTCCTAATCCCAGTTCGTTTTCCCGCCGATGGGATGCATATCCAAGAGGTTCGAAATGGGCAACTAGGGGCTGGACGTTTCAAGAATCGCTGTTCTCGCGCCGTCTCCTTGTTTTCAGAAATACTGTGTCGTGGGTATGTGGACGCTGTGAATGGCGCGAGGGCGTTGACAAGATCACGTCCACGCAAGACAGCCACGATCGCGAAAGCATCACGTCTTTGAGGATGGAAGACACTAAATGGCCAGCAGAGCGCCCACATCTCGGCGTCCCAATGGGCATGATGTCCTTGATTCCCAAGATACCGACCCTCGGTCGATGGGGAATGCTTGTGGAAAACTTCTCTTCGCGGGATCTCAAGTACGAGAAAGACGCTCAAGCAGCATTCGCGGGTGCTACTGATATCATGGACGCTACTTTCCCAGACGGTCTACTCCACGGCATACCGAAGTTCTTCTTCGATATCGCATTGCTTTGGCGACCTCAGAATTCCGCACGTAGACGTGAGGGCGAACCTAGTTGGTCGTGGACAGGCTGGAAGAACGGAACCATAGACTGCCTGTCTGCTTGGTATCCCTTTTATCCCAGGATATTTCGTGATACCGGCCTTGAGTTAGATTGGGTCGCTATTGCGACCTTGAAACCGGTGGCAGAGTATCGGTTGGCGAACGCGGTGGATGGAAGTAGTTCGCAGTTCAACGGTTTCTACCGATATCAAGCTCTTCGGAAAGACCCTGACGAGACACTTCCCACAGGATGGAGCCGAAATTACGACCCAGAAGGCGACTACTTCACGAACACTGCCTATTCACAAAGTACTAGATATCCGTTCCCACTTCCTATCGTAGACCCAACCGAGCGAAGGCCACATGTTCCAATTTCTACTGTTCTTCGCTGCCGAGCTCCATGCATACACCTGACTTTTGGGCGTGTGAAGGCTGGCGACAACAGGCACCGTATGCTGCGCAACGATAAGCAGATAATCGGCAATATTACCATAACGTGCGAGACCTTGGACCATGAACCCGAAGATGGTAGTGATTGTGAGCTTGTCGCTATCTCAGAAGCCGAAACTTCGCAGCAAGTGGGAGTAGAAGAGTATGGGTGGCCTGATTTTTCTTTCGAGGAGTACCAGAAGTTTTTTAGCGGAGTATCTTTAAGGAGTAATAGTCGGAAAGCATCGTTCTACAATGTTATGTACATTGAATGGGTAGGGAATGTCGCCGAAAGACGAGGATTAGGTGTTGTGCTGAAAGAGTCTTGGGACGCACTACAACCCGAGGTCAAAGAGTTCAACCTAGGTTGAGCCACATCGTGATATCGAAGAGGTGTCTGTCTACTTAAGCTACTCTTCGATACTATGTCATGCTCCACAGTCCTTCAGGTCTATACCACTCCTTCCTCAATCCTCTCACCACAGTGCGAAGAACCAATGAAAAAGCCATCAAAAATTATGCCAGGAACCGCCCACAAAGAGCCATCAGACAAGACCAGTCCCGCAATGGTGCCATGCAGCTGATCTAAGCCGGTCTATGCGAATGCGTGTGCTCACCGACCCTGACTGATAAGTATGGAGAACAAAGTGGAAGCGATGCGAGCTTATATAGACAGTGGGGTCACAAGATAGACAGGTTTAGTGGGAAGGCAGCAAGATGTATATACCACGTGAATGAGGATGCCTAAAGCGAAAGAAGATAGCGAGACGGCTTCAATAGCGTTCACGAAGTTGTGGGGACATTCAATAGTGTAGGCAGAAGCTGACATGCAGGGGCACGTGATAGCAGCAGCCTACACGACAGGCTTTGTATTTCTCTTCATTGGTTGGGGCATGCTTCAGCGTTCCTTTTTGAGCAAATGTGACATCTACGCGGTCCAGATCTGCACGTATCCCACACTACTGTCCCTCCGCCAGCCTCAACGCTTCCATCCTACTCGTACTTTGTGGATCCAGATACGGTCGCTCACCCAAGCTGACCACTCTATACCCCTTCCGCGGTCCTTGGCCATCGGTATCGTAAGTCGCTGTATGAAGTACGCTTCTGTTATCCCAGATGGCGACGTCATTTGGGTTCTGCCATCTATGTCTGATCTGGAGATCGTGGTTCTCAGTGATGAGCTGTAGGAACCAGGCTTTAGTACGCTCCGATTCCTCCGAACTCAGCTCATTGATACGCTGGACGTGGTGGCCAACGCTGTAGAGAGACTTCCATCCCGTAACGGGGTTTGTGCGGATGCAGGGGTGGACAGCGGTAAGGGAGTCGCCAGTGTTCTCCGGTGCACCTCGCGCAGCGGTGTAAACGGGGAAGTTGTTTTCTTTGGCCGCTCGATTGAAGTCTGGTTGGGCGTATGTTGCGGTGAGAGATTCAAAGAACTTCTGATACGGCTTCGAGAGGCGGTCGTAAAGGTCGTACCCTGATGCCCATAGAGTATCTAGAGTACTCTTAGCCTAGTCAACGGGGGTATGACTACTTGTCCCACTCACCTCCACCTGAATTTGGTAGCTGTGTCATTCTCAGGATTGCATAGTCGCTTGGTACCGGCTCGAAAGTGATATCGCTGTGCCAGCCATGCTTGCCAGTCTGTGACCGCTCTTTGAAGAGTTGCTTCGCCAGATCCGAGCTAATGACACTGATCTCGTTGTCGTTACCCCCAAGACGGTTTCCCGCGTTTCTAACTGGATGTATATGCAGCTTGGATGTTTCTGGTTTACCAGAAAGCTCGCCGAGGCGCTGGGCCAGCTCTTTTTGAAGTTCATCATCCAAATCATCCTGCTTGCGGAAGTAGACAACACCGCGCTGAGAAACTTTCCCAAACGTTAGTGTTCAGTCATTGGGAAAACATCGAGTGTGGCTTACTTGTGATTGCCAGGTCGCGTATCAAATCGTCAGAGTTTGGCGCGCGCAACCATTCCTTCAGACTTACATCCACAAATTCGCGGCCGATGACTGGTGTAACGTCGAAAGACTCGAAGGCATCCAGGACGCCTTTGGTCTTCAGAGGCTCGCGAGGATATCCAGGCTGCGTCTTGATGCCTATGTCCTCAATGGTAGTGGTGGTCAAGGTGTTCGTAGCCATGGTCAACGATGCTGATTTGCACTGCTACAGGGTATTTCGCATTCCGACAGAGCGATGCCACACTTATCTTTTACTCGCGTTCGCCACATCTACTATCCCTGAGCGCATTTGCATCGAAAGACTGATGAACAGTAGCTCGTCGGCTTGTGCATTGGCATCGTAGCATCATCGCATGGATACTATGGTGCAATCATTCTCGGCACACTTACGATAGTGGCGGTAGTCGCTTCCTGCAACCACAATCTTCCATGATGCGCGATATCGACGAGGTGTTGCGGGGTTGGGGCTACGACATGTGGGGGTGGAATGGCGTGCTGCTTGGCAGAGTCTCATTCACAGCTAGCAATGACATCGATCCGGAAATAACGCGTCGCGGCCTTTCCGCGCATGCAACGGCGGATGTAGTGTTAGTATGGCAGAGAGATGCTTCGTCGCTCTTGCCTTCCTACCTGTAGGGTAGAGTGAGCACACTAGTCCTCGATTAGTTTGGACCGAACGCGACGCGACCGCGACTTCCCAGCCCCTTGCTATTTCGAGCTGCGTCATTCATGATAACATCGCCGTCATGCACAGGAACCTTCAACCGTCTCAATAAAGACATCGCTACCCTTACAAGGTACTCAGATTGCTAAGTGCAAATTTCGCGTAGGCTATTCCGGCAGTGTCTGACGGCATCTTCGCCATTCTCGCAACATACCTCGCTACGATGCACCGGCGATCAAAGACGGATCCTCTTCTCAAAACACTGATACCGACCCTTGTATATGACAATCGAAGTACACCAACAGCGTTCATGCCAAGCCCACGGAGCCGAGGGTGGACTTTTCGGAACGAATCTGCCAGCATGGATGTCGTATCCTTCCGATGAACGGCTGTTGTATCGATGTTCAGAGACTCCGACTGATCTAAGACGATAGTGAAATATACGCTATCGCGCGACTGACCTTTCGCATGCGGTCTATTTGTAGCTGCATTGTCTGCTTCCAGGCCAAATTGGGATCCACATGTGGCCGCGGAAGGCAATTCCTCGACTCGGATCGCAGGGTAATGGCGGCATCAAAGTGTATCGTCAACTGACCTGTCAGCGTATCTCTGGCTGGATATGTATGCACTGTCAATGAAGCTCCTCGCATACAATCATTGGTATCGAGTTTCTGTCGCATAAACGTCATTCCTTATCTATGGCTTTCGCAACCAAGTCTCTCGGCTTTCAGAGCCTTGTCTAGACGGTAAGGTTCTTCATTTTAGCGCATGTTGTGACATGTACCCGGAGTTGCATCATCTGTCGATACAGTTCCTAATCATAGACATATCCGGTCCCTTATAACACTCCCTCGGTACATTCGTTAATCAGTACCGACCGATTGGTCTAAACCAGATCAAAACGAATCACGAGAAGAAGTTTGCTTTCATATATCCTTGCAGATATGGCTGCATCTACACCAGTAGAAAAGCAGGCCCCCATCACCGAAACCGCTGACCAAAGGTCGTCACACGGCTCGAAGTCACCACCGCCACATCATGGCTCACACGAAGACCATCCGTTCAGCGACCCGGCAACGGCTCAGCGCTGGCGTCAAATATACGATGATGCCGAGTACGAAGGACGTCATCGGTTCGATCCAACGTATACATGGGAAGCTGAAGAAGAGAAACGTCTAGTCAAAAAGGTGAGTAAATCAAGTCATGACACTGATCAGGGCTGACGCTCTCGGTGTAGCTGGACTGGCGTATAGCTTTCTGGGCATGGATCATGTTCATATCGATGGAGTTGAATCGAAGGAACATCAATCGAGCGATCTCAGACAATTTGCTGAAAGACCTGGGTGCGTATTATCTAGATGAGAGACAAAATATGGTGATCACTGATTTAGGGCAGGCATGAATACAAACGACTTCAACTATGGTCAAACTGTAAGCTTGAAACAGCTAGCCACTTTCGCAACTCTCGTTGACGCCAATCTAGATCTTTCTCGGTTCATTCCTCTTTGCCGAACTTCCCAGTGGCTTGATAAGCAAGAAGCTTGGTGCTGATCGGTAAGTCCATCTTGCCTACTCACCGTCTCGTCAGGCTTCAAGGACTGACCGTATGGCAGGTGGATCCCAACCATTATCTGCATATGGTCCATTGTCAGCGCCTCACAATGCGCCATGAAGACTAAAGCCCACTACTTCGCTATTCGATGCATCCTTGGTCTTCTCATGGGCGGCTTCATCCCAGACATCGTCCTCTGGTTGACATACTTTTACAAATCCACGGAACTTCCCCACCGGCTAGCGTGGTTCTGGACTGCGCTGAGTACCTGCAATATTGTTGGCTCTCTGCTTGCAGCGGGTATATTGCAGATGCGAGGACTTCATGGCTGGGGAGGTTGGCAGTATCTGTGAGTTGCCTTTACACTGTCTTTCAACTTGCACCATTGATAACACAAACAGGTTCTTAATCGAAGGCATCATGACACTAGCCATCGGCATCCTCTCCTTCGGCCTCATGCCCCCCGGCGCCTGCCAAACGCAACACTGGTTCCGCGGCAAAAACGGCTGGTTCACTCCTCACGAAGAGTACATCCTCGTAAACCGCGTCCTCCGCGACGATCCCTCAAAAGGCGACATGAACAACCGCCAAGCAGTCGGCCTCCCGCTCCTCTGGAAAGCAGCATGCGACTGGGAACAATGGCCCCTCTACATCATTGGCCTGACCGCCTATGTCCCACCTAACCCGCCCCAAAACTACCTCTCGTATATCCTGCGCCAACTCGGCTTCTCCGTCTTCGAAGCCAACTTACTCGCCATACCCAGCCAGTTCCTCTACGCTATCCAACTCCTCGCCGTGACCTGGCTATCCGAGAAGTTCAAAGAACGCTCCATGATATCCAGTCTATCAAACATCTGGATCTTCCCCTGGCTCGTCGCTCTTGTCGTTCTGCCCGCAGATGCAAATCCCTGGGTCAGATACGCGCTCCTCACAGGTCTACTGTCCTATCCGTACTGCCACGCCATCCTCGTAAGTTGGAACGCGAAGAACTCGAATTCCGTCCGTACACGCGCCGTCTCCGCGGCTTTCTACAACATGTTTGTGCAGTCTGGCAATATCATTGCTACTAATATTTATCGCGATGACGATCAGCCGTTGTATCGCAGGGGCAATAGGATACTGCTGGGTATCTGTGTGTACAATGTTTTCTTGTTCTATGCTGTAAAGGCATTCTACATTTGGAGAAATCGCGTAAGGGATGGGCAGTGGAAGGCTATGACCAAAGAAGAGCAAGAAGACTATGTTTTCAACACGAAGGATGAGGGGATGAAGAGGTTGGACTTCAGGTTTTCCCACTGATGAGGAGGGGTATCGATTGAAGATTGTGGACCCACTCTATCGAAAGAAAAATAAACGTGTACGTAGATAGTAGAACAGTTATCGAATGAACTAGATATACATGTTACTTCTACGTATCTTTCATCTCATTGTTCCATGCTTTAGTAAGCTACAGAGTCTGTTTGCAACTGTCAGTCTTCTCTATTTCAGTCCTCTTAAATATACAGTACATTCAATGCTGTCTTCTGTACTAGTGTGAAGACAAAGCTGGAGACTATTTGTACTTCTTGCTCGGGTCACGACCGTACACAGCTTGCTTTTCACGGTTTTATTCGTTCGTGAGGGCCTTACAATCGTACGCTGTACCCGGTGTACAACGTGGGCCTGAAGGATAACATCCCGTACTTGACGCCGTACCTAGGGTATAGCTTTGGTTTGAGGAGTACAATATAGCTCAAGTATGGTAGAAATGACTTCGTTGTCCCCCTTGGAAGCGACATTCCAACTTCTCAACTCGTTTGAGCAGGTGACGCGCAAATCTCATCTCCTGCCGTCTATCTTCGTATGCGGAGTACCCAGTCTCCACACCTCTAAGAGCACCTTTGGCCATGCGAAAGCGTTCCTCTTGAGCCCTTATGAGGTAGTATCTCGCCTCAAAAGCCTCTTTTGCCGACGGCCACAGCTCTGGGTGGAGTTCGCGGTTCTACCGTCGTTCAGCGAGCC
>Ga0265798_10007822_pt1 | contig 13752 bp, 12 predicted proteins | sample P3T30metagenome_FD_192430 | JGI IMG/M metagenome (GOLD analysis project Ga0265798, IMG submission 192430) | Plant litter microbial communities from East Loma Ridge, Irvine, California - P3 T30 | ecosystem: Environmental > Terrestrial > Plant litter > Unclassified | place: USA: California...
AGAGAACGTTCAAACTATAATTGGCGAAAATAACTACGCCTTAGCTGCCTAATTTAGAATTACGCTAGCTTTTGTTCCTCTAACTGCTGCATTGTTAGGTTAGAATCAGGAGCATCGAAATAACAATGCTGGCGACTGCCAGGTACGGGGCAGTCGTGAGATAAAGTACCTAAGGAGAAAGGCAAGGTAGGTTTCCGGCCCGTCTGATCCCGACAAGAAAATGGAAAATAAGCATGTAGAAGGCATAATTTATCACACAACTGGACAAGGGTTCGAACCCCTTCGGCTCCACAAACAAAAAGGGATGATTTAACAATCATCCCTTTTTCTATTTACCACCTATGCTTTGCTATACTGTTCCAAAGTCTTTCTAATAATCGCTAAACTTTCCTGCATCTCCCCTTCCGTAATCACCAACGGCGGCGCAAAGCGGATGATATGTCCATGCGTAGGTTTAGCCAGTAAGCCCATATCCTTCAGCGCAACACACAAATCCCATGCAGTACGGCCATCAGCCTGTTCAACAATCTCCACCGCATTCATCAAGCCGCGTCCACGAACAACAGAAATGACACCTGGAAACTGCTCCTGCATTTGCTGCAAACCTGAACGGAACAATTCTCCCATCCTTACTGCGTTCTCAGCCAATTGCTCATCCTCAACCACGGCCAGAGCCGCCATTGCAACGGCACAAGCCAAAGGGTTCCCCCCAAAAGTTGACCCATGCTCACCAGGTTTAATTGTAAGCATAATTTCATCATCGGCAAGCACGGCTGAAACCGGTAGCACGCCGCCAGATAAAGCCTTGCCCAAAATCAGCACATCCGGACGAACATCATCATAATTGCAAGCCAGTAACATCCCTGTGCGTGCTATGCCCGTCTGTATTTCATCCGCAATAAACAAAACGTTATGCTGCTTACATAAGGCATAAGCCTTAGACAAATAGCCGTCGGCCGGTAGTTTAATTCCTGCTTCACCTTGTATAGGTTCTACCAGAAAAGCACAAACATCAGGGTTTTGCAACTGCGCTTCCAATGCTTCCAGGTTGTTGTGTGGCACGGAAACATAACCAGACATATATGGGCCGAAGTTATTTGTGGCGCTCGGGTCTGTAGAGAAAGAGATAATTCCGGTGGTACGCCCATGGAAGTTCTCATCTGCAACAATGATCGTTGCTTTCTGATCAGGGATGCCCTTCTTCACGTACCCCCACCTTCTGGCAAGTTTAATCGCCGTCTCTACCGCTTCCGCACCCGAATTCATCATCAGCACTTTCTCATATCCAAAGTAACTGGTTATGTATTGCTCACATTCACCAAGTTTGGAGCTGTAGAAAGCACGGGAAGTCAGTGTAAGTTGACTGGCCTGTGTAGTCAGCGCCCCAATGATGCGCGGATGGCAGTGCCCCTGGTTTACTGCACTATAAGCAGAAAGAAAATCGAAGTACCGCTTACCCTCGGGGTCCCAGACGTGAACGCCTTTACCTCGATCTAACACCACCGGAAGCGGATGATAATTATGTGCACCGTATTTATCTTCAAGTGCAATAGCCTCCTGGCTGGAAATCATTCTTTTCATAGCATTATGTTATATGGCCCAAATTACAAATTCTGCGCAGCAATCAGAATCAAAGCAGCTAAAGGACAGCGTCCTCCGCACTGAATGCTCAATTAGCTTCTCAATTCGGCTCGGCTTCTACACGAATTTTCCCGTTTTCCAATTTACATATGTCGCAGCATAGCTAAAGCCTTAATTTCGCTGCACATCTAAAATAAACATCCCCTATGACCTCATTTTACCGCAACACCATTATTGCAGCATGCTGCCTAGCAATGCTCGCTTCCTGTGAAAAGAAAACGACAGATCTGGATAAATTGGAAGCTAAAAAAACCGGCATTTCCGCAGAAAAGGTTTACCCATTAGCAGGCAATGACATGTCTACGAACATCCTGCCTAAAAAGAATCTACCAGCAGCAGTGCTCACAAATTACTATGATGTAAAAGTTAAATTGATAGACACCGTATGTGATGAGTACCTGAAAGAAACTAGAAAATTCGATATATCTAAGCTGAAGGATGGTGAATTTACATACGACATTAAAGACAAGAAGGTTACCCTATCTTCAACCATGGGCTTTAGGAAATTAAACAATGGACCTAAAGGCTGGTGGACACACTGGAACTACAGTCCTTACACCGAGTCTGAATACCCGAATGTACTTTTCGCGGAAAGCGAAGAAGGCTTCGTATCCAATGTCATGATCCTTAACCTGAACAAAAAGGTGACAACATTCGGCTTCGAAATTGCCCCAAATGCGACAGGCATGGACCTCAACGTTAATGTAAGTTACCAGGAAGAAGACAGCAAACTGGAGAATGAGCTTTTCAGCGTAAATCAAACAGTAAGCGCACCATCAGGTGCCAGATTAATTGCGGTGAAATCACAAACACCATTTAAAAAGATTACCATAGTCCTGGAAAACAAGAAGCCGGAGCTGCCAGGTTTAGCCATCTCGAACATCCGATATACACTAGCAAAATAATAAAACACCTATAACAAGAAAGGGCATTCCAAACGGAATGCCCTTTCTTGTTAGAAAACAAATCTGCTATTGCGGATTCTGAACCACAACACCATTACTAAAGTTGATTTCATCCTGTGGAATCAGGAACTGCCAGCGCACATCACCTGCAGGAACCTCAAGAACGCCGTTTGCATAACTTGCATTATGGTTAGCACCATTCCTGTTTAGCGGTGAATTTGTACGTTTCAAGTCGTAGAAACGGAAACCTTCACCCCATAGCTCCACGCGTCGCTGTAACATGATTTCGTTGATCAGCGCTTCACCAGTATTAGCAGACTGCACATAAGATGGATCCCTGTTCACCGCCAATGGGTAAAGTGCCGCAGCAGCGCCAGCGTTATCACCGCTTCTTGCCAATGCTTCAGCCTCAATCAGGTACATTTCCGCAGCACGCATGTATGGCACATCGCCGATACTTAAGCTTGGATCCGCTACCCTGAACTTTCTACTCATGTATGGCGCTCTGATGGACGCAGAAGTTGGTATTGGGAAAGTGGTATTTGTTCCAGTCGGATCCCACACTTCTTTACGTACGTCAGTCGGGGAAATGGTATTATACAAGGTAGAAGAGATCGACTTCGGACTGGTACGGATTACCGTAGAACTATAATTCGCAGACATGTACGCGAAGAAAGAATAGAAATAACTGGTCTGATCCGATTGGATTCTTGATGCCCAGATCCATTCCGGATTGTCATAATTGTTAAACCCGGCTAAATACTGCGTATTGCTCATCAAAGTATAACCTGTTCTCGCAGCTCTTGCAGCTGCGGCAGCTGCTGCCCAGTCACCCTGAACCAACGCGATACGAGCCTTAATACCTTGTGCGGTATTTACATTCAAATGCGATTTATTTACGCCTTTATAGTTTGCAAGATCTGTGATGGCCTGATTGATATCTGTGTTAATCTGTGCATATACTTCTGCAACGGTGCTCCTTGGCGTGGGTGTAATTTTTGGATCAAGCACCAGCGGTACGGCAAGTGACGCATTCTGTGCCCCCGGAACATACCGTTCTCCGAAAAGTTGTACCATTTGGAAGTATGCCCAGGCACGATAAGCAAGTGCCTGCCCCCTGATGGCCATCTTGTCTGCCTCCGCCCCTTCCGCGCTTTCGATATTCGCAAGGATCATGTTTGCATTACCGATGATCACATAGTAGAATTGATAGTTGTAAAACAACATGCTGCTTGTCGCATCACGGTGTCTGATCCAACGGTATTCAGGCAATAACCAGGTACTTGATGAGGTATTAAAAACCATATCCTCACCCAGGATGTCCATGTAAAGCATGTTACCACTCTGCCCGCCTTGTGCCTGCACACCAAATATCTGTGAGTACATGGTGCGGTGTATACCATTCAATGCTGCCCAGGCATTCTTTGTGGTGCCGAATGCCGTACCAGTTTCCACCTGATCGGTGGGGGTTGTTTGAAGGAATTCCTTCTTGCAGGCGGCTCCTGATATGATCACCAGTAAACCGAGTACAATTTTGTTATATATAAATTTCATGTTCTTATTGCTAGATTAAAAGTTCACGTTTACACCAACTGAGATGGTTCTGCTGAAGTTGTAGTTGTTTCCAACGGTACCGTTAAATGAAGTTCCCGGGAACATTCCTCTTCTTTTTGATGCCAGCGCCAGGTTTTCACCGCTCACGTAAATGCTTGCCGACTGTGCCTTGATGGCCGTCATCCAGTCTTTCGGAAGTTCATAATTCAGGGTAACTCTATTCAGCTGGAAGTAACTTGCATCAACCAGGAATCTACTACTTTGACCAGCAAAGTTTGCCACCTGACCGTTGTCCAATCTTGGCACATTCGTCACGTCACCAGGATTTTTCCAGCGGTTCAATGCATCAACATGCAAAGCGGTACCATAGTTACCACCATGCATTAAAGCCGCATAAGCGCCATCATAAACCTTACCGCCAGTCTGGAAATTGAACTGCACATCAAGACTGAAGTTTTTGTATCCAAAGTTGTGCGTCATAGATCCGTAGATGTCTGGAATCGCACTATCACCAGTGTAACGGTAGTTGGCTTCACCCAGTACGCTGGTTACGGTATCAGCACCAATGATCTTGGTGTTGTTCGTCTGGATGTTTGTTTTATATAGCGCATTTCCATTTTCCGGATCAACACCATAGTAATCACGCAGGTAGAAGTCGTAAATAGAATGACCTACACTGTACCCTTTGGTTCCATCCTGGATCAGCGGTGAATTGTCCGGCATCTTCGTTATCCTGTTTTTAAAGGAGGTCAGGTTTAACGTTGTGGTGTAACTGAAAGCACGACCCTTAACGATTTGGCCAGTTAAGGTCAACTCACCACCTGAATTGTATAGATTACCAATATTTGTCGGAATGGTAAAGTTTCCGTCGTTGTAACTACCACCATTAGATAGCGGCTGCTGAACCTGGAAAATTAAACCATCTGTTTTTCTTTTAAAGTACTCTACACTACCACCAAGACGGCCACCGAACATGCTAAAATCAACACCTGCATCAAAGTTCTTTGAGGTTTCCCAGGTCAGGTCAGGGTTGGATAGTGAACGCTGGATGATACCGGCTTCAGTCTGGTTATTTCTGCCAAGATCATACAATGCCTGATATGGATAGTATCCTAAGCCACCATCATTTCCAAGCACACCATATGATGCACGAAGTTTCAACTGATCTACCCAGCTCGCTTTAAAGAAAGATTCACGGTTGATGTTCCAGCCCCCACTTACGGACCAGAAGTTTGCCCACCTTACACTTGGTGAAAATTTCGAGTTACCATCGCGTCTGAAGCTACCGCTGAAAAGGTATTTCGAATCATAATCATACGATACTCTTGACAAATAACTTTCTATGGTCGCATTGTCTTCGTATGAAGTTGTACCCAATACCGTCGCAAAGTTTACCAGTTCAGTAATACCATCTACGATGATACCGCTACGGCTACCAGATAGATAGTTGTACTTGTAACCGTAGTTCTCATGTCCGGCGAGTACTTGTAGATTATGCTTGTCAAAGCGCTTGTTATATTCCGCAAGTTGCGAGAAGGTATAACTTGTGGTACGATACAGGTACTGGTAAGCTCTTCCAGATGGTGCACCATCACCCACGTTAGGGTTATCATAGGTGCGGTCCTGTGTATCCTGGAAGTCAAAACTCAATCTTGCAGTCGCTTTCAGTCCTGGTAGGATGTGCACGCTACCAAAGGTACGGGCACCGATCGCACCTCTCACCTGGTTTTGGCGATCGTTCAGGTTTTCATAGATGGTGTGACGACCAGAAGCAAATGGACGACCATCACCGAAATCGTACTGTGGCTGACCGTTAGCATCCAGCACCAATGCCCCGCTTGCATCATGCAAATGCACCGGATAAATTGGCGCAATCATTCTGGAGATGTAAAATGGATTGATGAAACTGGTTCCACCATCGGCATTATCGTAACGTGATTTAGAATACGTACCATTCAGGTTTAAGCCAGTGCTGAACCAGGTTACTGGTTGCGTATTGAGGTTCAAACGTCCATTGAAACGCTTTAAGCTGGAGTTAATCAAATATCCCTCATCATTGGTGTAACCCAATGATCCAAAATAATCCGACTTTTCACTTCCGCCAGAATAAGACATGGTGTAATTCTGACGCTTTTTACCGCCTTGCATGGCTTGATCTGCCCAATCTAAATCATCCGCATACAACAGGCTTGCTGCAGGATTAAGCACACCTTCTGCGGAGACAATCTGGTTATCGGCAACGTTGAAAGGATTATAGCCTAACAAACTTTTAATGCCGCTGTATCTGCTGCCGTTATAGGTGGTGATGTTCCCCGAAGCAATACCACCAGCTATGTCCAATGGAATCTTCGAAGATCCGTAGGCCAGGGTATTTCTTTGAACTTCCCACATTAAAGGGTAATACTGAAAAGCGTCTACGCGCTCATACTCTGGCAAACCGCGACTTACCCAGCCGGTATTTGCTTTGAAGTTCAGTGTCTGACGACCAGCTTTACCTTTCTTGGTGGTGATTAGCACGACCCCGTTACCAGCTCTTGAACCGTAAAGGGCAGCTGTTGCCGCATCTTTTAAGAGGGATACCGACTCAATGTCTGCAGGGTCAATGTTTGAGATGGAACCATCAAACACACTACCATCGACAACATAAAGCGCATCGTTAGAGGCAGAGATGGAACCAAATCCACGAATACGGATCCCCGGTGTAGAACCTGGAGCACCGCTGGAGGTTGTTGCCTGAATACCTGGTGCAGAGCCTGCAACAGCACTCATCACGTTGGTAATTGGTCTGTTCTCAAAATCAGCACTATTGATCTGTGCAGAAGACCCTGTGTAGGTATTCTTGTTTGCAGTACCATAAGCAACGATCAGGACTTCGCTAAGTTGATTCTGATCAGGCGCCAGCGTGAGGTTTACTGTGGTTCTGTTACCGGCGTTGATTTCCTGACTTGCATACCCAACATAGCTGAACACCAAAACTGGCGTGCCGCCTGCTGGTACTTTAATGGAATAGGTACCGTTACTTCCAGTCTGACTGACTACGTTGGTTCCTTTGACTTTGATGCTTACACTGGGCATTGGGAGCCCATCATCTTTTGAGGTGACTGTTCCGGTTATTGTTTTAACCTGCGCATAGGCAGAGCCAACAATAAGGAACAAAAACAATAAACTTTGTACGAGTTTTTGCATTTGTACTGGTTTTAGGTTAGGGAATTGACAATTAAGTCTAAGGTATCACATTCCTAAAATAAAAAAGGCAAAAAACCGTTGTGTAAAATATTTTATATACAATCTAAATAAAAAACAGCTTTAATATTGCTGCATTATCAAAAGTCATGGAAAAAATTGGGGCGAAAACCAGAATTAAAGTACTATGCCTGCATAACATCAGTATTTAATGGGAATTTTAAGGATAAAAATTCATAAGATAGACCTTGAAAGCCCAAATTAACGAGTTTTTGGTGCCTTATTAAGCAAATAAACGATCATATAAAGCAGAAATGCAGTACTACAACTCAATTTAGTCGCTATTCTAAGATAAAAAATCGAGAGCATCTATCAAAATTTATTTTTACAAAAAGAATATGCGTTCAGGCCAGACTGCAATTAATCTCGCAGCTGCCCCATTGCTTTCAATGCTGAAGAAAGCCCCTTCGGATTGTTGGTGCCAATCAGCAATTTCTTCTGGTCCACAAACTCCAGTTGCAAGCCTTGATTCCCAGAGACGTTGAAAGCGGTTCCCGTGCCGAACATCCCATACCTTAAGCCCCAGCCTCCATATTCTGTGATTGCCGAATATTTTCGCACATAAGATCTGTTGATCCTGGACCATGGATAGTGTTTGAACTTGAGGTGAAAAGGGAAAAATCTTACGTAAATACCGTCAGCCTTAATAAGCGTTTCAAGCCGAAGGCTATAGAAAAATCCGCTAAACAGGAAACTAACAAGCGTTACAACCATAACACCGGTGTCACTCATTGGATTGTCTCCAACAGGCTGCCCTGTAATCACCTGCTTATAAAATCCATAAGTAAAAACCAGGTTCACTATAACCAGGATCAGCCACAACCACCACTGCGTAAATCTTTGTATTTCTTTATAAACGTAATCTTGCTCCATACCTATTTCTTCAATCCTGCCAGACACCAATACGATACTTCATTGTCGTCAGGCATCTCGCGATCCAAAATAGGAAAAAATACACAGCTAAAAGTCATAAACCCGAACAGGCACGCTAAGCCGGCAAAGCACCCGAACAATTACGATTTCCAAGTTGTTTAGCCGATAACTTATACATTTGTTGTCTAGAAATAAATCATATGAATACTGAAAAAGCAATATTAGCCGGTGGATGTTTTTGGGGTATGGAGGAGTTGATTCGCCAATATCCAGGTGTTATTTCCACGGTCGTTGGCTATACAGGTGGCGATGTGCCTAACGCAACTTACCGCAACCACGGAACGCACGCGGAAGCGATTGCCATTACCTTTGATCCCTCGCAGCTGTCATACCGCAAATTATTGGAGTACTTCTTTCAAATCCATAATCCAACAACCAGAAACAGGCAGGGAAATGACATCGGCGTTTCTTACCGCTCTGCCATATTCTACTTAAATGAAGAACAGCAGGAAGTTGCCAATACCCTGATTGCTGAAATGGATGCATCCGGTGTGTGGCCGGGCAAGGTCGTAACGGAGGTGGTTCCGGCAGGCGATTTTTGGGATGCAGAAGAAGAGCATCAAGCTTATCTGCAGAAAAATCCTTACGGATATACCTGCCACTTTGAAAGACCGGAGTGGGCATTGGAAGCCAATTAAAAAGAACACGGAGCATAAATTCAAGCACACCTTAGCCACACCTGGCGCACACCTTACCCACACCTCGCCCACGCAAAGTGTGGGTAAGGTGTTTTTCTTGTGTTAATAAATTCTTTAACACTCGCGATTTCTGATGCGCTTTTTTGTATCTTTAAGAAACAAATTAACGTTCTCAGATGGCAAAATATCGACAAGGAATAAACGGCGTGTTCGTCGGCAAAGTGGGTACCGTGGTTGGTTGTGTATGGAAAGGCATACCTTACATGCGGGCGAAAGGCCGCCCACGCACTAGCGAGCCCAGCGAAAAAGAAGAAACCAATAGGAACAAGTTCAAGATCGCACATGCCTGGCTACAGCCCCTGCTCAACTTTCTCCGGGTCGGGTTCGCAGGCTATACCGCCACATCCGAAGGCTACAATGCAGCAAAATCTTATAACCTGAAAAACGCCGTACTACAGGGCGAAGTTATGCCGGAGCTGGTCAAGGTCAGCTATGGTGATCTTCCGCTTTCAGCGGACATCAGTTGCGAACTGCAGGAAAACAAGCTCCATTTTAGTTGGTCGCCAGATTACATACCCGAAACAAGCAACAAAGATCAGGCGATGGTACTCGCCTATCATCCCGAAAGTCGGACCATGGTATATGATGTTCACGGGTCTTTCAGGAATGTGGGCCATCACGTCATGGATACCTACAAGGCCTTTCTAGGACAAACCGTCCATGTCTATGCGGCATTTATTTCGGCAGACAGGACGAGACAGAGCAACAGCCAATATCTGGGCACAATAGATTGCTAATACTCTTCTTCCGGCGCGGGAGACAGGAAGAGTGTCTGTGCGAAGTTTACCAGGAACAGCTGCCTTTTGGCACGCGTAATGGCGGTGTACAGCCAGCGGAGAAAGTCCAGATCAATCATCTCTTCTGTTAAGTATCCCTGATCTACAAAAACAGCATCCCATTGCCCACCCTGGGCTTTATGGCAGGTTACGGCGTAGGCAAATTTGATTTGCAGGGCATTGTAATATGGATCTTCCTTGATTGCAAGGAGTCGCTCCTTCTTGTTGGTAATGTGTGCATAATCCAGACTGATTTCCTCGAAAAGCTTCCTACTGTCTTCATAAGCGAGGTTTGGACTCTCCGAGGTGAGCGTGTCCAGCATGACCTTACAGGTGATGCTGCCGGCATCGGGATAATCCATAAATTCCAATTGCACTTCCGAAAAGCGGAAGCCATAACGTTCCTCCTGATTACGAACCCTGGTGATTCTGGCCATATCGCCATTGGCAATAAAAGACGTCGCTTCATTATCTGGTAACCAGAAATAGTTGTTGCGCACCACCATGATCTGATCACCACCGGTAAGTTCCTCATCGCGATAAAGAATTCTCGCCCTGATCTGCTGGTTATAAATGTTTGCAGATTTGTTCGAGCGGCAAACGACCAGGGTATTCTCCATATCGAATTTACCATAAGCGTATTCCAGACCTTCAACCAGCTTTAATCCTGTCATGCGGAAGATATCCTTATAGCCACTGGTGTAAAACTTTGGTATGGGTAGCGCGCCTTCCCTATCTTCTGGCATCTCATTTTCGTACTGGAAAATCATTTCCCGCAGCATGGTCGCATTCGCCAGAATACCCGAGGTTTTCTCCTGGCGCACCACTTCCCGCAGTTCGACTTCCGTAACACTCTTATAAAAGGTGCCTGCGATGTAAGCGCCGTTAAGCGCAGGACTCTCCATGCTGCCCACAGGAGGAAGCTGGGCAGTGTCGCCGACAAATATCACTGCGCAATTCTTACGATTGTAGACATAGTCCATCAGATCTTTCAGAAAGGAGGAACCCGACTGGGTGTTCCACTCATCTGCGATCATGGATGCTTCATCAATGATAAACACGGTATGTTCCGCCAGGTTGGGGGCCAGCTGATAGCTCATGTCTGTAGAAACGGCCGACTTTTTCCGGTAAATTCTCTTGTGAATGGTTAGGGCGGTACGACCGGAATAGTTGCTCATCACCTTTGCTGCGCGGCCCGTTGGAGCAAGCAAGGCTGCACGAAGACGAAACTTCGGCAGGGCTTTCACCAGGGCAGCAACAGAGGTTGTTTTTCCGGTACCGGCATAGCCACGAAGGATAAAACATTGGCCATCGAGCGGTTGCGATAAAAACAGCGCCATCTTTCTACAAAATTCCAGCTGTTCGGCAGTAGGTGTAAATTGATAGGATTGGGCAATCAATTGGGCTTTATCCATTTTACAAATATGCAATGCTGTGGTTATAGAAAAAAGGATTAATTTTGCTAAGATGAATAACAAAAACAGCATCTTATTAGAGGATCCGGCATTTGATCCGGTAGCGGCTTTAAATTGTAATTTGTTGTTGAAGATTACGGCAGATAGCTTTTCCTATGCCATTGTTAACACTGCCGAGCAGAAAGTTGAAGTGGTTTACGATTGCCAGGACTTCCAGCCTACAGCATACAATCTTTCTTCTACCATTCTTTCTGATCCTTATTTAAGCCTGCTGTTTAATCGTGTCAAGATCTCGTCGTACACGACCAATACCGTGTCGATACCAAAGGCGCTTTACACTGAAGCGGTTGCTGCACCCTATTTTCAATACTTCAGCGACCTGGACCATTATTCGAGCAATGTTTACACTGCTGCCTATTCCGGACAGGATTTTACGAATCTATTTCTGCTTCCAAATGCTGTAGAATCCGCCCTTAAATCACACTGGCGTGAAGCAGGCACCTATGAGCAGACCGCCGGATTGCTGGCCTTAAATGCAGAAGTTGCAACACAGCAGTTTTATCTTGATTTTACCGCAGGGTCCTTTCAGGCAATGTTACTTCAACATGGGAAGATGATCTTCCAGAACGTTTTTCAGATTGAAAACCCGGAGGAATTCCATTACTACTTACTGCTACTGCTGAAGCAGCTTAACATCGACACAACGCAAACGAGACTACTTGCGAGCGGGATCTTTAATGAAGGCGACGAACAATACGATATCCTGATGAAATACTTCCCGGTGATACAACTTTGCACGCCTGCTGAAGATCTTACCAACAATTCTATTCTGGAGGATATGCCTTCACATTATTACACCAGCTTACTAGCACTGAATCTATGCGAATAATTGGAGGAAAACTTAAGGGCATCCGCATGAATGCGCCAGCAAGTTTACCCGTTAGACCGACTACTGACATGGCAAAAGAAGCCTTGTTTAACATACTATATAATACGTACGATTTCGACAATTGTGAGGTGCTGGATTTATTCTCCGGTACGGGGAACATCAGCATTGAATTTGCCTCCCGTGACATCAAAAGTGTGACATCAGTAGATAAACACTCCGGCTGTGTTTACTGGCTAGAATCTGTAATCAAGAAATATGAGCTGAATCAAATCCACACCATAAAGGGTGACGTTTTTAAGTTCCTCGATCAGCATAAGAAGTCGTACCAGATCATTTTTGCAGATCCGCCATACGACCTGCCGAACATTCCGCAGATTGCGGAGAAGGTTATTAAGAATGGATTACTAACCGACAATGGCGTGCTGGTTATTGAACATCCCTCCTTCCTGAAGCTTAACTTTCTTGAAGGTTTTACCGAAACGCGCCGATACGGTAACTCTTCCTTCAGCTTTTTTGAAAACCCAGTAGAAGCATAGTATGAAAATAGCACTATTTCCAGGTTCTTTCGATCCCATAACGATTGCGCATGTGGATATTCTGAAGCGATCTTTGCCCCTGTTCGACAAGATTGTTGTGGGCATAGGCCTCAACAGTTCAAAACAAGGATTTCTTTCTGCTGATAAGCGTGAAGAGATTGTACGAGCGGTATTTCAGCACGAAGCCAATATTGAAGTGCAGACCTATGAAGGCCTGACGGTAGATTTCTGCAGGAAGATTAAGGCTACTTATATGGTGAGAGGCATTCGCTCTGTAGCGGATTTTGAGTACGAGCGTGCCATCGCGCAGATCAACCAGACGATGATGCCGGAAGTGGAGTCCATCTTCATATTGAGCAAACCGGAATATTCAGCCATCAGCTCTACGATTGTGCGCGATATTTTACGTAATGGTGGTGATGTAAGCTCCTTCCTTCCGAAAGAAGCCATGCAGTATCTATAAAAAAGCGGATTGAAGCAGTTGAGCTGCTGTTGATTTTACTAGAGCAGGTCGCCCGACTTTAGCACATCAAGGATAAGTGGGTAGGTGTTTTTCAACACTGGGGCAAGCTCGTTTGGAGTTAGCCATTCTGCTTTGGTGATACCCTCTTCTTTTTGCGGCACCAGCTTCGGTGAGCCCTTAACCGTCATGCTGTACCAGTTGGTTTTTTTCAGCACAATGCGGTTGTTCATTTCGTAAATGTGGTAGGTTCTGCAGAGTTTTTCTTTGTTTTTGAAGATTTTCACGCCACATTCTTCTTCAACCTCACGTAAAGCGGCTTCCTTCATTTTTTCGCCCTTTTCTACTTTACCCTTCGGAAGATCCCAGCGTTTGTTCCTGAAAATGAACAAGTAGCCTTTATCGGCATTTTTTACAAGTCCGCCAGCAGCTTTGATGAGCTGACAGGATTCTTTGATCCTTTTAAAAACGACTTTAGGAGATTCTGTTAGAATCACATAATGACCAGCTGATCCTTTACTAAGATTTTTATAAAATGTTTTAAATTCAAACCCTTCAGCTTCAAGAAGTTGTAGATTCTCGACTTCATCAGGCATCGTGTCTGATATAAACAAACTGTTATCGTTGATATAAATTCTGTAATTTTGGATCATGTTTAATAAAAGTGATATTGAATTAAAGGTAGCTGTATTTCTTTTACAA
>Ga0265798_10007823_pt1 | contig 13750 bp, 12 predicted proteins | sample P3T30metagenome_FD_192430 | JGI IMG/M metagenome (GOLD analysis project Ga0265798, IMG submission 192430) | Plant litter microbial communities from East Loma Ridge, Irvine, California - P3 T30 | ecosystem: Environmental > Terrestrial > Plant litter > Unclassified | place: USA: California...
CCCCGTCCCCGGCCAGCAGCTCGACCGGGGGCGCCCTGAACGGGCTCGCCCCCTGCACCGCCCGGAGCGCCCGACGGTCGAGCCCGCGGGAGCCCGAACTACGCTCGATCTCGGCCTGACGCACCGAACCGTCGGCGGCGATCTCGATCCGCACCAACACGGTGCCGGCTGCCCGGCGGGTGTTCGCGTGCCGATCAGCGCGATCGACCGCGTCGATCCGGGTGACGAGGCCGGACAGCCAGGTGCGCACCGCCGGCGAGACCCCCATCCGCGCCGCCGCCGGCCAGGGCAGCAGCAGAACGCCGAGGAGCGCGGCGGTCCCGTAAGTCAACACGCGTGACGACATGCTGGAACAACGATCCTGTGCCTGATGGTAGCCCGGCTATCCTCACGCCGAAGGGTTTACCGGCCGTGACCCCGGCCCCGGTGTCCGGGGGCAAAGCCTGCGGTGCCGCGGGGCCCGAGCAACCTTCAGGACGGCTCGGTCTTTGCGATCTCGATCCGTTGCGGATCGTCAGCCGGCCGGATGGAAACCTTGATCCATGATGTGAAACACACCTACCGTGACGCTTATGAGGGTCGATTATCCGGTTTCGACGCAGACCAGCGCCGCCGGCATCGTCCCGGTTCCGGGACACAGGCGCGGCACCCCTTGAACCATCCCCGCCGATGGGTCCAAAGGCTCCGGCGACGCCGCAGACAACACACGTGATCCAGGAGAAAGCCTCAGATGACCCGATTGGCGGAGCTGCAGAACGACCCCGCGTTCCAGCAGGCCGTGCTCGCCGTGCGCGGGGCGGCCAGTACGCTGAGCGGTCGGGCGGTCACCGCCGAGGAAGCCAGCTTTCTGGTGGGTATCGCGTTGGCCACCTTCGCCAATGCCGGTGGCCTGAACGAGCCGACCCTGAGCCGTCTCGGACGGTTCTCGGACACGCTCGGGCAGAACGAGACCCTCGACAGCCTGACGAAGCACTGAGGCGATCGGGCGCCGGTTCGGTTCGGCGTCCGGCATCGCTGCTGGTCCTGCGGGAGACGCAGAGACTCCGATGCCCCCGATGGGACGATGCGGCACTTCGAGATAGCCGTCAGACGACGCTCTCGTGGGCCTCCGACTACAAGAACCCCATCCGCCGGGCCAGCATCACCGCGAAGGCGAGGCCCGCCGCGAGGCTGACCACCAGCATCGCGACATTCGTCCAGAACCGGACCGGCCGACTCGAGCCCTCGATCCCGCTGGCGCGCAGCCTGACCCAGGGCACATAGAGGAACAGCGCAACCACGGTCAGGACCATGAACGCGAAGGTGGCGATCCGGCCCGCCAGCAGCGCGGCCCCGGCCAGGACGACCCAGCCGAGGACGATACCCAGCATCGTGAAGAGGGCCGTCGTGTTCAATCCTGCATCATCCCCAAACGGATGGAACGGCGCGCCATCCTAGGCGCCACGGGAAGCCGACAGGCTCGACGACGCCTTTCCGGCGATCCTTCAAGCAAACCCGAGGATCGGCGCAGCAAGACCCCGCTGTACCCTTGAAACGATCAGTCAGTCAGGAGAAATTCTGGTGCTGCGAGACAGGATTGAACTGTCGACCTCTTCATTACCAATGAAGTGCTCTACCACTGAGCTACCGCAGCAAGCGCCGTGGCGACCCCGCTTGGGGGCGTGTCCGTCCGGCTGAGAGGGGCAATAACGGATCATCGCCGGCTTGGCAACGGTGGGTTACGCGTCCGTCGCCTTAACTTGCCGGCATGTGGCGCGAATGATCGCCGCGAGGCCCGGTTCGGACACGGCCTCGGCGGCCTCGGCAGGCGTGAACCAGCGCAACTCGCGCTGATTCGCCTCCGGGAAGTTCTTGAGCTGCTTGCGAACCTTCAGCGGGAACACCTTGACCTGGCACAGGACCGCGTCGAGGTTCTTCAGGCGCTTCTGGTAGACGTAGTAGCCGAGTGGCCGCTTGCCGACATCGCCGCGCAGGCCGGCTTCCTCGTAGGCTTCGCGCGCCGCTGCTTCGAACGGCTTGCGGCCCTTCATCGGCCACCCCTTCGGGATGACCCAGCGCCGGCTTTCCCGGGAGGTCACCAGGAGGATCCGGTTCTCACCGTCGCGCCCCTGCTGAAACGGCAGAACGCCCACCTGCCGGCGCGGTTCGGCCGTGTCCTCGATCGCGGCCGTCACGACAGGACCGGCCGGGTCGGAACCCGCGTTGCGCCCCGCCGGATCGGCGACGCGACAGGGAGATGAAGCGGAGGGCAGATTGTCTGATCCTCGGTCGGCGCGGGCGTGCATCAGCAACAGGGTACGCAGTATCAACAACTGACGTCAACGTAAGCGCGCGACCGAGGGAAAAGTTCAGTACAAGACTGATATCTCCCACTCTTCTCTCGTTATCCGGCTAAGGCCGGACCAGCCGATCCGTCATGCCGTCCGCCGCGCGGCCCGCTCGCCCGAGGCCGGGACCGCCGCAGAGGCCATGCCGGCGGAGACCGCGTCGGCCCCCGGACCAGCCGGCGGGCTGGCGGCGGGGATGATGGTCGGAAGCGGGGCGAGCGACACCGGTTCGGCCGGGACGAGGACGGGCTTCGGCAGGTCGGGCTCCTCCGGCTCCACCGCGGGCTCGGAGGGTGCCAACGTGTTCGGCGGCTCGCGCCACGCGAACGCGTCGAGGCGGCCGCTGACCGGCGAGACCGGCGCCCAGGTGTCGGACGCGATGCCGTCGGCGATCCAGACCGGGTCGCGCGGCGCCCGGGCCGCCCGGGACAGCCACTCGCGGGCCTGACCGGACGCCGCGCCGTGCTCGGCCTCCTCGATCGCCGCCATCATCAGGCTGGAGCGGACGGTCGGGCGGTCGGCGAGCAGCGGCTTCAGGGCCTCCCGGGCCCGGCCGTATTCGCGCGCGTCGAGAGACGCCTGCGCCACGGCGAGGCGGGATTCCGGATCCCAGGACGTGAGTTTGGCCAGGGTCTCGGCCCGGGCCAGGCGGTCGCGGACCGAATCACCGGGGCGCAGGCCGAGATAGACCTTGGCGAGGTCGGGGTGCGGATTGGTCTTCCAGGCCGTCTCGACGACCTTGGCGGCCTTGCGCAGGTCGCCCCGGCGCGAGAGCAGGCGCCCCGCGATGCAGGCTGCCGGTACCAGGTCGGGGGCGAGCTTGACCGCCTGCAGAGCGCGCTCGGCGGCGAGTTCCGGCTCACCGGCCTCGCGCTCGCCGGCGATCGCCGTCAGGAGCACGGCCCGCTGGCGCCGGGCGGTCGGCTTGTCGATCAGCCCCAGGGAGGAGCGCCGCTCGATGGTCTCGAGAGCGGAGCCCCAGTCGCCGTCGGCGGATTGCGCCTCCAGCATCGCCTCGTTGGCCCAGGTCACGCTCGGAGCGAGGCGGGCCGCCTCCACCGCGTAGGCGCGGGCGGCGGTCTCGTCCTCGCGGCGGCGCGCCTCGACGAACAGGCCGCGCAGGCCGAGCACCCGGGTCTCGGGGTCGTCGACCATGCGCTGGAAGGCGCTCTCGGCGGCGTCGCGGTCGCCGGAGATCTGTGCCGCCTGGGCCTTGAGCAGGAGGGTCAGCGGCTCGGGGCCGAGCAGCCGCTCGGCATCCCCGGCGTAGCGGCGGGCGGCGAGCGGGTCGCCCGAGCCCACCGCCACCATCCCGCGCGAGAGGGCGGAGAAGCCCTTCGCCCGGCGGCGTTCCGCCGAACCGCGCACCAGCGCCTCGGGCAGGCCGATCACGCCGCGCACGATCGCCCAGAGCAGGCCCAGGACGATGGCCGCGGCGATCACGCCGACCAGGGCGACCGCGAGGCTGGTGCCGATCTGGTAGCCGTTCCAGACGACGGTGACGGTGCCGGGCCGGTCGGCGATCCAGACCGCCCCGAAGGCGGCGAGTGCGAGCAGGGCCAGGAAGGCGAGGGCGCGCCACATGGGGTCAGTGTCTCCTGTCGACGGCCGCCGGGCGGCCACCGCTGGGTGCGGGAGAGGCGGGGCGCCTGGGCGCCCGACCGGAGAAGATGCAGCCGCGCGAGGCGCGGATCGACGCCGTCACTGCCTAGCGGCCTGGCGCCGCCGGGGCGGCACCGGAGGCCGCATCCGTAGGCAGGGCCTTGAAGACACCGGCGAGCAGGGCCCGTACGGACTCCTCGGCGGCGGCCCGGGCCTTGAGCTTGGCGGCGAAATCGCCGGCCTGGTCGCGCATCTCGGGCGGCAGGGCCGCGAAGGCCGCGGACGCCGCCGGCAGGTCGCCGCGGTCCAGCGCCGCCTGGACCTTGGCCTCGGGTTCGTCGGACGCCTCCGGCGTGGTGGCGGGCGCATCGACCTTGCGCACCTGCACGAGGCCGTCGGCCATGCTCAGGAGCTTGGTGCGGAAATCGCCGGTCTCGGCGGCGCTCCGGGCCAGCTGCGACCGGCGCTTGGCGGCGACTTGCTCGGCGACCGGCCGGAACGCGTTGGCGAGTTGGGCCGTGGTCGGCGCGCCGGTCTCGGCGAACGGCGCGAGCGCCGTGGCCTGGGCTTCCGCACCCGGATCCAGCTTGCGCAGCGTCGCGAGCGGCTCCGCGTAGGGCATGCCGGCCGCGAGCGCCGAGGCGACGCGATCGGCCACCACCACCCGCAGCGCCGCCTGAACGGTGGAGATTTCGGCCCGCTGGGACACGCTCTTGTCGAGCGCGGCGATCTTGTCGGCCTGCTCCTGCAGGCGGCGGTCGACCGCCTTCGCGGCCTCGGCGGCCTGGGTCTGACCCGCCTCCGCGGCGGTGCGGCTCGCCTGCGTGGCCGCCTGAACCGCCTCGGTGGCGGCCTTCACGCGGGCGTCGAGGGCCTGCTGAAGGCTGTCGAGGCGCTGGCCCAGGGCGGCGTCGGCCGTGGCATTGGCCTTGGTCCGCTGCTCGACCTCGCCCTGCAGGGCGGCGATCGTCTTCGACGCCTCGGCCGCGGCCCCCTTGTCGGGCTGATCCGCCTCGAGCGCCTTCACGCGCGCATCGAGATCGGCGACCTGCTTGGGATCGGCCGCCTGGGCCGCGCCGAGCTTGGCATCGCCCCCCTGATCCCGGCCGGGCTCCTCCTGGAGCGCGGCGACCCGCTGATCGAGGCTGTCGAGGCGCGCGGCGAAATCGGCCGGCACCGCCGCATTCGTCCCGGGCGCCTGCCCGTCCGTCGCAGCGCCGCCGGGGGCCGGGGACTTCTCCAGAGCCTGCCGGGCCGCGGCCTCTGCGGCGGCGACACGCTTGTCGAGGTCGGCGACGGCATCGCGCGGGGCGAGCCCGTCCACCCGCTTGTCGAGGGAGGCGACCTGGCCGGACAGGGACGGATCGGAGGCGTTCGGCCGCACAGTGCCGAGGCCGGCGCGCTCCGCGCCGAACAGCGCACCCGCGCCGATCAGGCCGCCGATGAGGCCGGCCGCCGCCAGGGAGCCGAACCCGGCCCGGGCCCGCCCGGCCGGCGGGGTCACGGGGTTCAGGGCCGTCGTCCCGGAGCCCTTCGGGGGCTCCTTCGCGGCAACCTTTGCAGTGTCCTTGGCAGTTTCCTTGCCAGTTTCCTTCGCAGCGTCCTTCGACCCGTCCCTGGGCGCATCTTTCGGGGCGTCCTTGCCGGGCTGCGGCGGATCGGGAATGCGCTTGGCCTTCAGGTCCAGGATCGGCCCGGCCGTGACCGCAGCGGCCGCGGCACCGGTCGCCGCAGCACCGGGCCGGGGACCACCGCCATTCTGCGCGCCCGCACCCGGCTGGCCAGCCTTGGTGGGATCCGGCTTGGTGGGATCGGGCTTAACCGCCTCGGGCTTGCCGGGTTCGACCTTGCCGGCTTCGGGCTTGCCGGGTTCGAGTTTGCCGGGCTCGAGTTTGCCGGGCTCGAGTTTGCTGGGTTCGGATTTCGGCCCGGCGATGCCGGACGCCAGCTTGGCCTCGGAGCCCGAAGAGGCCGTGGCGCCCGGCTGGGTCGCGGCAGGCTTGCTCTCGCCGGGACGATCCGTTCCAGCGGCGGACGGCTTGGCGCCGTCGCCAAGTAGTTTGCCGGCTTCTGGCTTGCCGTCGGCCGCGCCGGGGCTGCCCGGCTTGACGGTTAAGACCGGTTCGGTCGCCGGCTTGGGCGGAGTGGCCGCCGGCTTGGGCGGAGTGGCCGCCGGAGATCCAGTGCCGGGTGCACCCGGCTGATTCGGTGCGACCGGCACGGGCTTGGCGCCCCCCACCGCGGGGGCGGGCGACTTCGCACCGGGCCGGGATTCGGTCCGGCCCGGATCGGGTTGCGCAGGGGTGGACGGAGCGCCGCCCGGCTTCGGACCGCCGGCTCCGGGCTTGTCGGCGTCGCTGGGTGGTGGCGTCACGGGCAAGTCCTCCAACTCTTCGGCGTCGCCGCGCCCCCGTAGCACCGCGGCGGCACCGGGCGCGAGGGCGAGATACGGCGGCTCTGTCCCGCTGTCACCGCGCGCCGTCGCCGAAGCGTGGCGCGAGGGCATCGAGCAGATCCGTTTCCCGCGGCCGTGCCGCAACGAAATGGACCGCGATGCCGGCGGCTTCCAGGGGGAACGCGACATCAACAGACAGGCAGTAATGCCTCAAGCGGCGGAAAGCTCCGCCGTGTCCCGATCCATCCGCGAGCGCGAGCGCGGCGGCCGCACTGCGGCGGGAGTAATGCAGCGCGGCATCGAGCGCCCCGGCGGCGAGTGCGTCGCCCACGGCAGCAGGCAGGGTCGGGACCAGATCCGCCGTGTAGGCCTCGACGATCACGATCGTGAATCCGGCGGCCGTCAGGGTCGCTTCGGGCTCGGGCTTGCGGGCGGTCCCGGTGGCGTGGAGCAGGCACGCCCCGGCCGGCAACACCTCGGCCACGAGGGCGGCGAGCCCGGCCGCGTCACCCGGTCCCTCCCGAACAGGCCCGAGCCCCGCCGCGCGCACACGCTCGGCGGTCCGGGGGCCGACCGCGAAGACCGGCAGCCCGCGCAGGCTTTGCGTGTCCCGGAGGGCCGGCACCGCGTGGGCGCTGGTGAACAGAAGCGCGTCGAACGAACCGGCGGGCGGTTCCGCGCCGGTCGGCCCGATCGCCAGCACCGGTGCCACGAGGGGGGCGTGCCCGCGCGCGGCCAGGGCCGCGCCGGTGCGGGTGGCCCCCGGCTCGGGTCGGGCGACCCAGACGCGCAACCGCTAGGTTTCCAGGGTCAGGCGGACGCCGTGACGAGCCTCGTCACCCGGTGGCAGCACGCGTTGCGCGTCGCGCTCCTGAAGCGGGCCGGAGAAATCCGCCCAGTCGGCGTAGCCGGTCCAGCACTCGAGCGACAGGAACGGCGCGGTCGGCTTCGTCCAGACGGCGAGGTGCGGGAAATCCTCCATCTCCATGCGGATCGCCTTGACCGCCCCCTGGCCGGGTCCGGTGAAGCGCATCCATCGGCTCTGCGCATTCCGGAACACGAAGGCTTCGGTGAAGATCGCCGGGTCGAGGGGCAGGGTATCGCCGGCCAGGGGGATCGGCTGCTCGTCGCGCAGCAGCAGCCCGCCGGGGCCGACCTGCGGGGCGAACGGGCGCTCGTGCCGCTCGAACGCCACCGCGTAGCCGCCGTCCCGGGCCCGCTCGCCACCCGCGAAGGGCCACGGGAAGGCCGGGTGGAACCCGAGCGCGTAGGGCAGGGGAACGTCGCCCGTGTTGACCACGGTGACGGTAAGGTCGAGCCCGGACGGCTTCACCCGGGCCGCGATGTCGAGGCGGAAGGCGAACGGGTAATGCACCCGTGTCTCCGGCCCGTCGGTCAGCCGAAGCGTCACCGCGTCGGCGCCGCGATCGACGACCGTGAACGGCAGGTCCCGGGCGAAACCGTGCTGCGCCATCGGGTAGCGCGCGGCCCCGACCGTCACCTGGCCGCCGGCCGAGGCGCCGACCACGGGGAAGAGCCAGGGAGCGTGCCGGTTCCAATGCGCCGGATCGCCGCTCCACAGGTACTCGGTGCCGCCGACCCGCCAGGAGACCGGCTCGGCCCCGTGGGTGGAGAGCACGGCCGTGGTGCCGTCCGGAGCGGTCAGGTCGATGCGCATGCTCAAGCGTGCCTCCCGGGCGATCCTCGAACCGTCGAGGTAACGGACGCGGACCGGGACGCAAGGGGAGGGCGCCACCTCACGCCGCATTCCCCAATCCCGGCAGGATCGTCTCCGGCGGCCCGGAGGCCACTATCCGGCCGGCCTCCAGCACGTGGACCGCGTCTGCCCCCTCCAGGGTCGAGAGCCGGTGGGCGATCAGGATCACGGTGCGCCGGCCCGAGAGCGCCCGCAGGGCGCGCATCACGGCCCCTTGCGTCTCGTCGTCCAGCGCGGAGGTCGCCTCGTCGAACACGATCACGTCCGGATCGTGGTAGAGCGCCCGGGCGATGCCGAGGCGCTGGCGCTGGCCGCCGGAGAGCCGCGCGCCGCGCTCGCCGACGCGCGCGGCGTAGCCGTGGGGCAGGGCGGCCACGAAATCATGCGCGCCCGCGAGCCGGGCCGCGCGCTCGACGGCGGGCAGATCCGGCGCGTCGAGGCCGAGGGCGATGTTCTCGGCAACGGTGCCGTCCACGAGAAACACGTCCTGCGGGACGTAGCCGATGCGGTTCTGCCAGGCGGGGAGGGCGCTGGCGTCGAGCACGCGCCCGTCCACGGTGATCCGGCCCGTGCCCGGGGTGAGCACCCCCAGCAGCAGGCCGGCCAGGGTCGACTTGCCCGAGCCGGTGCGGCCGGCGAGGCCGATCGTCGTGTTGACCGGGATCGTCAGGTCGATCTCGGCCAGCGCCGGCCGGCCGGTGCCGTAATCGAAGCCGACCCCCTCCAGCCTGATGGCACGGCCGAAGGGCAGGCGCTCGCCGGTGCGTGGGCCGGGGCGGCGCTCGCCGGAGAGTTCATCGACGATCACCCGCACCACCGGGCTGTAGAAGCGCATCAGGGAGACGGATGTGAAAATGTTCTGGAAGGCCGGGAGCATCCGGTAGCCCGCGAAGGCGAACAGGCCGAGCAGCGGCAGGATCCCGGCCACATCCAGCCCCTTGGCCAGGGCGAACAGCACCACCACGATCACCCCGCCGAAGGCCAGGGCCTCGATTACGAAGCGCGGCATCTGGCCGGTGAGCAGGCTCTCGGCGGTGGCGATCGCGTAGGCACGCGCCGGGGCGTCGAACCGGCCCGCGAAGGCCTCGGCCCGGCCGTAGAGCTTCAATTCCATGAGCGCGCCGAACGTCTCCTGCACGATCCGGAACCTTGCCTCGTTGTCGGCCACCGAGCGGCCGCCGAGCCGGGCCAGCCGAGCCCGCATGATTAGGTAGATCCCGACATAGAGGCCGCCGAAGCCGCCGCCGAGGATCAGGGCGAGCTGCGGCGCGTAGGCCAACAGGAACGCGATCACCGCGAGCGCCGAGGTCGCCCGCGAGGCCAGCACGGTGGCCGGGGTCAGCACGCCGACCACCAGCCGGTCGGTCTCGGACAGGACGTTCTTGGCAAGCTCGGCGCTGTTGGCCTGGGCGAAGAACAGCCGCTCCCGGTCGAGGTAGCGGAACAGCATCCGCCGGCTGAAGCCGTAGCCGGCCAGATGCGTGAACCGGAGCTGCGCGTAGGTCAGCCCGGCATTGACCACGGCGGTGGTCAGGATCGCCAGCAGCGCCGCCCCGCCGGTGACCAGCAGGAAGCTGCGCGCGTCGGCGAGCCCAAGGGCCTCGCGGGCCTGGGCCAGGTACGGCACGCGGGTCGCCGCCGATGGGTCGCCGACCAGGGTCAGGAACGGGATCACCGAGGCGACGCCGACCACCTCCAACAGCGCCGCGCCCGCCAGGCCCGCCGCGATCAGGACGAGCCGCCGCCGATCGCGCGCATGCATGATGCGAACGAGATCGATCAAGGCGCGCATGGTTCGGGACGGATCGGCGGGAGGGGTCGCATGGCCGGGCCGGGCTTAGAGGGCCCGGCGCCGGAGGGAAAGGCGGCTGGGCTTCCCGGCCCTGGGTCGAACACCCGCAGACATCGTCCCAAACCCGAAACGCCTGGTTTCCGAATGGCCCGAACCCAGCCCCTCTGGCGGGTTTGAATCGCGTTCTGTGCCGCTCGCCCGACGAGGCTGACCTTAGGCTCAGGCCTTTATGAAGCCGCCCCTGTCATCCCGGGGTCGCGGAGCGGAACCCGGGATCCAGAACCACCGTGGGATCAAGGCTTCGCATCGTCGGCGGCTCTGGATCCCGGGCTCGCCTCCGGCGCCCCGGGACGACCGGGAGGTTGATAGGGCGGCCTCCAGGCTGACCGAACCTGTGCGGGCCAGCACTTTCAACGGGTTGGGTGCTGGGCCTTATCAGACCTGGACGGTCAGTCGAGCTTCTTGAGCGAGCCCAGATCCACGTCGCCGTTCTGGCTCGAGAAGGTTAGCGACTTGGTGCTGCCGTCCGACTGCGAGACGCCGCCGATCCGGTGGTCACCGCTATCGTAGGTTGAGACCTGGCCGTCGCGCTCGATCAGGAGACGATGTTTGTCCGGGAAGAACGCGTATTTCATGCCGTTCTGGGAGCCGCTGGTCGAGGGATCGCCCAGGTCCTTCGGCCAGAAGGGCTCCATGCCCTTCATCGGCTCCATGGGCTTCATGGGTTCCATCGGCTTCATCGGTTCCATCGGCTTCATCGGTTCCAAGGGGTGCCTCCTGTTCAGCTGGGTGACAGGAGGACGCGGCAGGGGGGAAACGGTTGCATCGTGCCCTGACCGCCGGGCCGGAGATCGGTCCGGCGGCGCGCACATGCAGGCGACCGAGGCCTCAGAGCCGGGCGCCCGGGACCGGCCGCTCGCGAACCTGGCCGTCGAAGCCGACATGGAGCTGGTGCTCGCGCCCGTCCCGGTCCTTGGCCGCGACGTCGAGGTGGCGCGGCCCGCGGCCGGTCACCCGCACGTCGCCGTAGCCGGCGGCCTGGACGGCGGCGGTCAGCGCCGGCACGTCCGGGTTCGGCCCGAGGCCGAGCTTGTCCTTGGCCCAGTCGAGGCTGCCACGCGGAGGTCCGCCGGCCGGCCCGATCACCACCTTGCGGCCGTCACCATGGGTCAGCACGCTGGCATGCAGGAACCCGGTCTCGAACCGGCCCTGCACCGTCACGGCCTCGCCTTTGGCCACGAGGTTGCCGCCCTCGCCGGCGGGGCCGGTCTCGACCAGCGCCCGGCCGGTGGAATCCTGGACCACGAACTTGTTGCCAAAAATCTCGGCGACCTCGCCCTTGATGGCGGTTGCGCTCGACGGGGCCAGCGCCTGGATCGCCACCGGATCCACCGGGGTCGGCTGGAACGCGGTGCCCTGCGCCAGGGACAGGCCGGCGGCACCCAAGGCCAGGGGTGCGGCGATCGCGGCCACAACCCAGGTCCGCCCCGGGACCTTTCTGGTTGGCTTGGCGGAGGCCGGCTCGCGGATCTCGCGGGCGGTGCCGTCGATGGTGTTGTCGTCGCTCATCGTTGTCGTCCTCTTGAGAAGGTTCGGGACCCGATCGGTCCGTGGCGCCTTCGTAAGACGCCCCCTCAAATCCGGCCTGAACCGCCCGGTTCAGCCTCGGTTAAAGCCGTCCGCCTATGGCCGGATCGGCGTCGAGACGCGCGGGCGATCAAGGACTTGGCCGCGGGTGCAGATCCGGGGGCCGGATGGATGGGCAGCGTGAGAGAGCGGCCCTAACTTCCGGCAGCGCCACGGTGTCGGGCGGGCCGGGGCACGAGGGGGCAAACGTTTGAAAATCCTGCTGGTGGAGGACGACGCGGCCCTGGCTGCCGAACTGGCCAAGGTCCTGCGCGCGGAGAACTTCGTCCTCGACCGGGCCGCCACCGGCGAGGACGCGCAGCATCTCGGCGAGACCGAGGGCTACGACGCGGTGGTGCTCGACCTCGGCCTGCCCAAGGGCGACGGCGTCTCGGTGCTGCGCGCCTGGCGGGCGGCCGGGCGGACCCTGCCGGTGCTGGTGCTCACCGCCCGGGACGGCTGGAGCGACAAGGTCGCGGCGTTCAAGGCGGGAGCGGACGATTACCTGGTCAAGCCGGTCCGGGTGGAGGAGCTGGTGATCCGCCTGCGCGCCCTGGTGCGCCGGTCGCAGGGCGGCGGGGCGAGCCGGATCGCCTGTGGCCCTCTCAGCTTCGATACGGGGCTCGGCGCCTTCGAGCACGAGGGCCTGCCGCTCAAGCTCACGGGCCTCGAATGGCGGGTCCTGTCCTGCCTGATGCTCAACCGCGACGCGGTGGTGCCGCGCCCGCACCTGATCGAGCGGGTCTACGAGGGCGACGCGGATGTCGATTCGAACTCCGTGGAGGTGATCATCACCCGCCTGCGCCGGAAGATCGCCCCCGCGCGGATCGAGAGCGTGCGGGGCCACGGCTACCGCCTGCGCGCGGATCCGGCCTGATGCCGCCGCCGAAGAAGAGACCGCCGCCGCACCGCTCCCTGCGGACCCGCCTGCTGGTGGCCGCCCTGGCGCTGGTGCTGGCGGCGCTCGTGGTGGCCGGGCTCGCCATCGGGGTGATCCTGCACCGCTTCGTCCGGGGGCAGATCGAAGGGCATCTCGACGCCCAGATCGTCGCGCTGCGGACCGGCCTGGAGGCGGGCCTTCTGCCCCGGGATCGCGACGCGCCGCCCTTCGACCGGGGCGGGCCCGGCTGGGCCTGGGAGGTGCGCCGGGGGGCAGAGACCTTCGGCTCGGGCTCCCTGCGGGGCGGCCATATCACCGTCACCGAGCCGGGCCCCGACGACGAGCCCGACCGCCCGCATCCGGCAGACGGCACCGGGCCGCGGGGGGAGCGGCTGATCCTGCGCATCCTCGACGTGCCGGGCACGCCCCCCGCCACGATCGTCGCGGCGGCGCCCCGGGCGGCCCTGTACGGCCCCTTGCGCGAGGCCCTGACCAGCCTGGCGCTGGCGCTCGGCGTGCTCGGCCTCTGCCTGATCGCCGGACTGGCCCTGCAGGTGCGCCTCGGCTTGGCGCCGCTGCGGCGCCTGCGCGGCGACCTCGCCGCCGTGCGCACCGGGCACCGCGAGCGGGTGCCGGAGGAGCAGCCCGCCGAGATCAAGCCGCTGGTCGCCGAACTCAACGCGCTGCTGGACCAGAACGCGCAGAACCTGGAGCGGGCCCGCGGTCACGTCGCCAACCTCGCCCACGCCCTCAAGACGCCGCTGGCGACCCTGTCGATGGCGCTGGCCGAGCCTGCCCGCGATCCCGGGGGCGCCCTGCGCCTGCAGGTGGACGCCATGGACCGGCGGGTCCGCCACCACCTGCGCCGGGCCCGGGCGGCGGCGCTCGCCGGCTCGGCCCGGGGGCGCACGCCCCTGGCGCCCCGGGTCTCGGACCTGCGCGATGCGCTGGTGCGCCTCTACGCCGAGAAGGGCGTGGCGATCGAGCTGGCGGTGCCGGACGACCTCACGGTGCCCTGCGAGGGGCAGGACCTCGACGAGATGCTGGGCAACCTCGTCGACAACGCCTGCCGCTGGTGCCGCAGCCGCGTGCGGGTGACGGCACTCCCGCAGGCGAACGGCGTCCGGGTCGCCGTGGAGGATGACGGGGCCGGCCTCGCGGCCGAGGCCGCCGAGGCGGTCATGGCCCGCGGACGGCGCCTCGACGAGGGCGTGCCGGGCCACGGTTTCGGGCTGCCGATCACCCTCGAACTCGCCGAGCTCTACGGCGGCGGCTTAAGCCTCGGGCGATCGGATCTCGGCGGGCTGAAGGCGGAGCTGCTGTTGCCGGCGTGAGGCCGACCTCAATCTGTTCGTTGCGCCGCTCACCGTCATCACGCGCGGTTGAGACGTAATTGAGGGCTTGGACGCGA
>Ga0265798_10007824_pt1 | contig 13750 bp, 14 predicted proteins | sample P3T30metagenome_FD_192430 | JGI IMG/M metagenome (GOLD analysis project Ga0265798, IMG submission 192430) | Plant litter microbial communities from East Loma Ridge, Irvine, California - P3 T30 | ecosystem: Environmental > Terrestrial > Plant litter > Unclassified | place: USA: California...
AGCGGCTCCAACTGCGCCCCGACGAGCCGGGTCCACAGCACGAAGCCATCGGCACCGGGATCCCCGCTGGCGACACCGAGCGCGAACGGATCGGCATAAGCCCGCGCGCCGGCATCGACGGCGATCGTCGGCAGCACCGCAAGCGATGCCATCGCGCCGATTAGCGCTCGACGATGCCAAAGGATGTCCGGACCGGCCATGATCGTAGCGCTATCCATGGCACGTGACCGGATCGTGACAATTGGCCAATTCGTCATAAATCCGTAGCGTCATCGTAATGAAAGCGTCCTGAAACGGATCTAGTCGGACAGCAACGATCACCGCTCGAGCGGTGACGCTCCACAGTCTCATCAGGCGGGAACCTCAGTGATTTCGAAGACGCTTTTGCTCGCTTCGGTGAGTGCGATGCTGGCCGTCGCCAGCCCCGCAGTTGCCCAGACGTCGCCCGACGCCGCTCCCACGCAGGACGCGCCCGACACGAGCGGCGAGATCGTCGTCTACGGCACTGGGAAAGTCCGTCAGGAACAGACCGTCTCACGCAAGGCGATCGAAATCCTCCCACCGGGCAGTTCGCCGCTCAAGGCCGTCGCCCGCCTGCCCGGCGTCGCGCTTCAGAGCTCCGATCCGTTCGGCAGCTACGAGCTCGGCACGCGCCTGTCGGTGCGTGGCTTCAACCAGAGCCAGATGGGCTACACGCTTGACGGCGTCCCCCTCGGCGACATGTTCTACAACGGGCATAATGGCCTCCACGTCAGCCGTGCGATCGCCGCCGAGAATATCGCGCGCGTTGACGTGTCGCAGGGCGCCGGCTCACTAGGCATCGCCTCGACCAGCAACCTTGGCGGCAACTTGGAATTCGTCTCGCGCGCGCCGTCACAGGTAGCCGGTGGTGAGGTCGCACTGACCTACGGTATGTACGATACCGTTCATCTGTACGGTCGCCTCGACAGTGGTGAATTGTCGACGGGCACGCTGCTGTCGGTCTCGGGCGTGGTCCACGACGCCAGCAAGTGGAAGGGCTACGGCAACCAGTCCGATACCAAGGTGAACGGCAAGATCGTCCAGAAGCTTGGCGATGCGACCCTGACGGGCTGGCTCAACTACTCGCTCCACAAGGAGCGTAACTATGCCGATCTGTCGCCGGCGACGCTCGGCCGGATCGGCTATGGCCTCGACTTCCTGCGGCCGGACTATGCGACCGCTATTCAGCTGTCTCAGGTAAGTGCGAACCAGACCGCGCGCGCCGCCAATCGGGCGCTGCCCTTCCCGACCGCTGGCGTTGTGTTCCCGGCGCCGTACACCAACGTCAACGATACCTATTACGACAGCGGCGGCGTACGGCGCGATTGGCTCGGCGCCATGACGCTCGACATGCCGATCGCAGACTGGCTCGATACGACTGCAACCTACTACCACCATTACGACAAGGGCAGTGGCGGCATCTATACCCCAGCCGTGTTCTCTCCCGATGGCTTCGCGTTGTCGGTGCGCACCACCGAATACGGCATCAAGCGCGACGGTGGGATCGCCAACGCGACCGCGCGGCTGGGCGATCACACGCTGCAGGTCGGCTATTGGCACGAGGACAATCACGCCAGCACAGACCGCAACTACTATGCCGCCAGCCTGACGAACCGGCCCGACGTGACCGACTTCCTGGCGAATCCGTTCCGCAGCGACTTCCTGACCGACCTCACCACCGTCACCAACCAGTATTTCGTCAGCGACAGCTGGAAAATCCTCGACGCGCTGACGATCGCCGGCGGCTTCAAGGGTACGCGTGTTTCCAACGGCATCACGACGACGTTCGGCACGCCGTTCATCAACGGCAAGATCGCGGCAAAGGACTGGTTCCAGCCTCAGGTCGGCGCGACCTACAAGCTCGGACGTCAGGAGTTCTTCGCCAATTATGCCGAGAACATGCGCGCCTATATTAGCTCGTTCCGTGGCCCCTTTGGCACGACGCAGGTCGGCTTCGAGGCGATCCGCGATACGCTGAAGCCCGAAACCTCACGTACGATCGAGGCGGGCTGGCGGTTCGATCTCGGCGGCTTGCGCGGCGTGATCGCGGGCTACGACGTCAAGTTCAAGAACCGGCTGCTCGCGGCGTTCAGCGGCGCAAACATCCTCGGCAACCCGAGCATCCTTCAAAACGTCGGCAGCGTGACCAGCCGCGGCGTCGAGATCGGCGCGACCTATCAGGTCGCCCGCCCGCTCGCTCTCATCGCTTCATATTCGTACAACGACAGCACCTATGACGACGACACCGTCAATGGCACCGCATTCGTGCCCACCAGGGGCGTCCGCACCGTCGACACCCCCGCGCACCTCGCCAAGGGCGAGATCAATTACGATGATGGCATGTTTTTCGGCAATGTCGCGGGCGCCTACACGTCGCGGCGCAACGTCACCTATACCGGCGACGTGACGGTCAAGGGCTACACGCTGTTCGACGCCGCTGTAGGCTATCGTTTTCCGGCGAGCAGCGCGCTGGCCGGCGTCGAGATTCAGGTCAACGCGGTGAACCTGACCGACGAGAAATACATTGCAGCGCTCGGTTCAGGCCAGTTCTTCAATACCGCGGCCTCGCTCAACAACACCATGCAGGCAGGATCGCCGCGGCAGGTGTTCGGCACGATCCGCCGGCGCTTTTGATGAAAACGGCATCGACCGCGGCTCGGTCGATGCCGTTACCGTAGAATGCCGTCTCTTCCTACCGAGGGTCGTATGATCATTCGCCTCTCTCGTCGCAACAACTGCCGTGACCCACAAGCAGACGTTCCGGCACCTTTTCCTGCCCCTCAACTTCGGCCATTCGTTCATGAGCCCGCTTTCGATTTGCGAGCGGACGGATCAGGGCTTCGCGTCCAGAGCGCTCAGGAGCCTTACGCCGTCGGGACAGTGCCGCAATCAATCACGAATTCGGTTCCGGTTATGCTGCCTGCCCGATCAGAAGCGACGAACGCGATGAGGTTCGCCACCTCGTCAGGAGTAGCTGGTCGGCCGAGCGGTATGCCGCCCAGTGAGGCCATGATCATCTGCTTCCCCTTCTCAGCGCCGTCCTCACCGCCGAGACGTTTGGCCAGTGCGACGGAGGCCTCGGTTTCAATCCAGCCAGGCGACACGCGCACAACCCTTACCCCTGCTGGCGAAACCTCTTTTGACAAGCTTTTGCTGTAGGTAGAGAGCGCCGCCTTTGCAGCGGCGTAGGCGGTTGTCGCTTCCGGCAATGGCATGACGTGCTGGATCGAAGTCACATGGACGACCACCCCCGCGCCCCGCGAGACCATTTCCGGAACCAGCGCCCGATCGAGCCGGATGGCCGGCATCAGGTTGAGGTCGAGCTCCTTCGCCCATTCCTCTTCGCCAAGAGCGACGAACCCGCCTGCTGGCGCCGAGGAACCGCCTAGCATGTGAACGATGATGTCGACCCCGCCCATCCGCTCGCGGACCGCGTCAGCAAGAGCTGCGCAGCCCTCCACGGTGGTAAGGTCGGCCGCGAAGAAAAGCTCCTTAGGTAGTGTTTCTGGCTTGCTCCGAGCAGTCGTCAAAACGTGAGCACCCAGCTCACGAAACAGAGAAACCGTCGCAGCGCCAGCGCCACGGGTTCCTGAGGTGATGAGGGCGCGCTTGCCTTCCAGCGAAAGGAACGGAATCACAGCGCGATCTCCAGACCGGCAATCGCGCCATGGGCAAGCGTAAACTGGTATCGCAGGTCGACGGGACTGCCCGGGAAGTTCCCAACTACATGGCTTGTCACGACGGCTTTATTGCCTTTGTCGGTAATGGCGAACGGCTCAGTGGCGCAGAGGTATTTTGCGAGATAGCCCACGGCCCACTCCTGGATCGCATCGCGACCAGTGTAGGTGTGTCCCTCGTCCTGCACGGTCGCATCGGCGGTGAAACATCCAGCGATCGCCGCTGCATCGCATCTCCTGTCCGCATCGAAGTATCTCGCAATCCCAGGTGGCAGATCGATGGCCATGACGTCCTCCATTTCGCAGCGAAGCGCTCGCTCCGCTCTCCCGAACCAAACTATGGATGGACGGCCTGTAGGATAATCAGGATAGATAGGGATGAGGCGTCACGGAAAGCGGGACAATGTCACGGTCGGGACTGATTGAGCTGGAGGCGATCCTCGCCATTGTCCATCGCGGCTCATTCCGCGCGGCTGCCGTTGATCTCGGCATGTCCACAACCGCGCTAAGCAACGCAGTCGGCAAGCTTGAGCAGCAGCTCGGCGTTCGTCTGCTCAATCGGACTACGCGCAGCGTCTCGCTGACAGACGCCGGAAGAACTTTTGTTGGCCAGATCGCGCCGGCGGTTCAAAGCATTCAAGACGCCATGAACACGGCGCGATCGCAGCAGAGTACGCCGTCGGGTATCCTGCGCATCAACTCCTTCGCAACCGCCGCCCGAGAAATCCTGTCTCCACTGGTTCTGGAATATATACGTCGGTACCCGCAGGTTCACATCGATCTCGTCACCGAAGGACGCCTTGTCGACGTTGTGGCGGAGGGCTTTGATTTTGGCATTCGCACCGCCGACCTGATCCCAAGTGATACGATCGCGATCCCGCTCGGCGCTCCTCGGCGCTTCTCCGTAGTGGCGTCGCCGGCATATCTTGAGAAGCGCGAGACGCCGCAGGTGCCGCATGATCTCCTGGCGCACGCCTGCGTCCGCGTGCGGTTGCCCAATGGCGCGCCGTATCGTTGGCATTTCGGTAAGAACGGCGAGTCGATGCAGATCGATGTACAAGGCCCAATCACATTGGACGAGGCCAGCCTGTCTCGAATTGCCGCGCTGGATGGTGTTGGGATTGGGTTTTTCATGGAGGCGGATGTCCGCGACGATGTCGCATCGGGCAGGCTTGTCCAGATGTTGGAAGACTGGACCCCGCCCCTTGCACCGCTATGCCTTTACTACCCGAGCAGGCGCCATTCATCGGCCGCGTTCAAAGCGTTCATCGATCTCGCCCGGGAGATTGCTGCGGTCACAAGACGCTAAACCCAGTCGCAGATATCCGCGGCCCGAATACCCTACTCGGAACCGCTATCTGCTTGTCGACTGGATGGCGCCGTCGGCGCGGAAATTAGCCCGGAACCCGTGCATCTTGCATAGCTACTGGCCGACGACAATCAGACCGTTTGAAGTCGCCGCCGCCTGTCGGACGGCTTTCAGCGGCTGGTATTCCGGCGCGTCGTAAAAGTCGCGAACAGCCTGGCGGTTCGGAAACTCCAGCACGACTAGCCACGTCGGGGACCAGTGCCCCTCGATGATCTCGGGCTGGACGTCTTTGACGAGCGGTTTGCCACCGAACTGCGCGGCCAAGGCGATCGCAGCACCCTCGTAATGGGTCATAGCCTGCAAATTACCTACTGTAAGATCGATGAGGACAAGGGCAGTCATAGGAGTTGTGCCTAGTGATAGAGGGTTGCGGGTAATCCGCCCGCGCTACCCGAACGCCAGTTCGCGACTGACGTCCGATAGCCTTGGGAAAGCGCGAGTCTGAGCGGACGTGTAATGACCGGCTCGAGAACGACGCCCTTGAAGACAATCTGTACGAAGTGATTCCGGCTCAGGCATTGAGCCGCTCAGTCGATCAGGTCATCGGCAGGGCGGCTCAACGCACTCAGGTAATCGTGAAGTCGATAATGACCTTGCCGCCGCGCTCAGCATGGATGGCGGCTTCGACGATTGCGGACGGCGGGTAGATGCCGCTGATCGGTGTGTGCAACGTCCCGCTGACGACAAGCGGCAAGACGTCTTTGACCGCGGCAGGAGCGGCAGCGGCCGAGTCCGGGTTGCCAAGGAAGAAACCGTGGACGGTCACCTGCTTGAAGATTGGCAACCAGGCCGGGATCGACATCGTCGCGCTGCCCAGAATGGAGTAGGCGACGACGGCCGCGCGGGGCGAGACGATGTCGGCGATAAGGCCAATCGCCTCGCCGCCGATCGCATCGATACCCAAACCGATGCGACCGCCCTCGACCGCCCTGTCTGCCTCAGCTTTGGTGTCGTCGCCAGCGACCAAGACCACGTCGGCGCCGGCGGCCTTCAATTCGTCGACAAGTTCGGGGCGCCGGACAATGTTGAGCGTCTTCAAACCGCGAGCTTTCGCGACCCCGATCACCGATCGGCCCACCCCCGAATTTGCGGCGTTCTGGACAACCCAGTCACCTGGTTTCAGTGTCGTATATTCGCTGAGCAAAAGGGCCGCAGTCGGCGGGTTGATTCCCAGCATCGACAACTGATGCAGGTCGGCGTCGGGAAGAGCGAACAGTCCCTCTGCAGGAATGGTCATCCGTTCGCGCCATAGCCAGGTAAAGACTGGAAGAAGCACGCGGTCACCGATGGCGAGATGATCGACGTCCTCGCCTAGGCTAATGACGCGGCCAACCCCCTCGTTTCCAACAGGCCCAGGAGCCGTTGGCAGAACGGGAAATCCGCCTTTGATCACGTAGAGGTCATGGGGATTGAGTGGCGAGGCCTCGAGTTGGACCAGCACCTCGTTCACGCCGGGCGCGGCTGGCTCCGGCAGATCGTTGAACCGCAACACGTCACGAGGCTCGCCGAAGGCGGAAATCTGGATCGCTTTCATCAGGATAATCCTTGATCGAGCGGCAAGGCCGCATCGGTTAGTTAGTGGAGCGGTGGCTCCATAAACAGGCCCTGGTCCGCGAATTTGCCGCAGTCAACGTAAAAGTGGAGCTGTCGCTCCGAATATGTTAGGTCGCAGATTAGAAGACCTGAGCGATGTCCGTTCACGTCGCAGGCAGGAAGAAACGCGATGACGACTAAGGTTGAGAGCCAGACCCCTCGCGGGCGCGGACGACCACGTCTGTTTGATCGGACAGCGGCGCTCGACCGGGCAATGCGCGTGTTTTGGGACAGGGGTTACGAGGGCACGACGTTCGACGAACTGATTACCGCGATGGGGCTGAGCCCCTCGAGCTTCTACAACGCGTTCGGAAACAAGGAGGCCCTCTATCGCGAGGCGGTCGGTGCATACCTCACGGGGCCGGGTGGCTTCTTCCCCAAGGCGCTCGCTGGCGAGGGCTCGGCACGCGATGCGTTCGCGCGGCTGATGATAGCTACGGCTGCCGCGTATACTGACGATACCGGTCCTGCGGGCTGTATGATCTCACTGGCCGGGTTGCACGACGCCCCCGAACGCGCCGACCTCCGCGACTTCATGCGTGAGGTCAGAGGCCGGTCGCTTGCGTTGATGGTAGAACGCCTCGACGAGGGCGTCCGAAACGGCGACCTGCCTAAGGGGACTGACGTCGCCCAGATCGCCGACTTCTTCGAGACAGTGTTCAGGGGCATGGCGGTCCGTGCGCGTGACGGTGCAGATCGCGAGATGCTTGAAAAGACTGGTGTCATGGCGCTTGACGCCTGGCCAGGCGGCCGGGCCTAGTCGTCGCCCTTGTCGAATGGACTGACACCTCGCCCGAACGAGAAGTTCTCTGATGGTAGGGGAATGAGAGTTACGAACACATCGTCCGGCCTGATCCCGACATTGTCGTGAAGGCGCTGGACGATCTCTTTTAGCAACACTCGCTTTTGCGACATGGGGCGCGATGCAGGGATGTGCACAGAGATGATGATCGCGCCCGCTGAGCGATCCACGTCCCCGTAGGTAGGATGGAGAAACAGATAACCTTCGGCATGCTCGTTGATCACGACAAACTTGTCCTCGGGAGGCAGGCCGAAGCTGGCCTGAAGCGAGTGCGCGAGGGCGTCCGCAATGGCCTTACGCTGATCCAGGGAAAACAGGTCCTTGGGCACATGGACGTTAAAAAAGGGCATGACGTGATCCTCATTGCATAGTGCTTACATGAAGCGTGTGTATTTGGAGTAGAGGCTCCACAAACTTGCTCTGCTTGCGATTTGCAGGATCGTCAACGAGTTTTGGAGCCAAGCCTCCAGATCATAGCGGAGGATGACCTTGTCCCAGACATTCCTGACGCTAGCGTTGGCATCAGTCTCAACGTGACGGGCCACCCGGCCCCCGAAAGAAACTGAAGCAGCATGACAACCTTAAATGGAGTTCTGACTCCATATTGTGTTGACGCTTGGCGGAACGTCGCTTATCGGTTTTTGGAGCACGCGCTCCCTAAAGCGATGCGCACGGAGATTTCTGATGACCCGAATAGTCCGAATTCACGAATACGGTGACGCCAGCGTTCTCCGAATTGATGACGTGGACGTCCCGGCGCCGGCAGCCAACGAGGTTCAGATCAAGGTCAAGGCGATCGGAATTAACCGTGCCGAAGTGATGTTCCGCAATCATGCCTATCTACAGGAGGCACATTTTCCAAGCCGCCTTGGCTACGAAGCTTCGGGCGTCATCGAGCTGGTCGGTGCAGCGGTTGAGGGGTTCGCCATCGGTGATGTGGTCAGCGTCATTCCCTCACAGGATATCACTAACGGCGGCACCTACGGCGAACTGGTCAACGTGCAATCCCGCTTAGTCGCGAAGCATCCGGCGACGTTGTCCTTCGAAGAGGCCGCAGCGGTTTGGATGCCTTATGTCACGGCGTGGGGCGCGCTAGTCGAACAGGCAAAGCTGTCCCAAGGTGAGGCCGTTATCATCTCGGCGGCGTCCAGCAGTGTCGGCATCGCTGCGTTCCAGATCGCTAAACTTGTCGGAGCTACCGTCATCGCGACGACGCGAACCGGCGCCAAGCGCCAAGCCCTCTTTAATGCCGGTGCCGACTATGTCGTAGCGACGGACGAAGAAGACCTTGTGGCGAGGGTTCTCGAAATCACGGACGGGATCGGCGCTCGCGTCGTATTCGACCCGGTCGGCGGCCCTTCGTTCGAGCCACTGACGGCCAGCATGGCGCGAGGCGGGATCCTGCTGGAGTATGGGGTGCTCAGCGCCGATCCCACGCCGTTCCCGTTGCTTACCGTCCTCAGCAAGTCCCTAACGTTGAAGGGATACCTTTACACCGAAGTGGTATCCGACGATGCCATCCTCGAGCGCGCTAAGACGTTCATCACGGACGGTTTGGTATCGGGTGCCCTTAAACCCCTGATCGCGCGTGCCTTCGCTTTCGCCGACATTCAAAACGCTCATCGCTTCCTGGAATCCAACGAGCAAATCGGCAAGGTCGTGGTTACGCTCTGACCTGGTTCCGGCCACTCAGCCTACTAAAAGCGCTATTCGGAACCGGGCATCCATTCAGCTCCCACCGCGGAGCAGTGTTACGCTCCGTAGTATCGTTCGACCTCACCCAACTGGAGCGTGAGCGCTCTGCTGGGCAAATGAATAGTTAGTCTCTGCCGTTCGCTTTCGTTGAAACGGGCGGCCTTTTTCAACAGGTCACGGATGGCTGCGCGACCGACGACCCTGTCGCCGCCAAGCCAGCCACTGCCGAGCGCAATCTCAGGTGCTAGGATAAGGAGGCCATAAGCGTCAGGCGCGAAATGTTCGATTATGACGACGGTGTCCTTTTTGCCGTGATCGCGGCTTGCCTTTATACCGAGGATCTATCCTTGGCGACCGGCGGTCCGTTGGACCCACAAGTGGACGTTCACGCCGCGCTTGGCGCCGCTTGAAACCGGACGCTCGTTCATGTTTCGATATTGCTCCGATTGGCTGGTTGCATACCGGCGCAGATAGGCGGTCGAACCGACGAAGGCCTCTGCTCCTGTCGCGAATCTCCTGAGTTTCGAACGTCGCGGATATCCAATTATGCGACACCCGCATGCCCTTGCCGTCGCAACTGAACTTACGATCGGCCGCACGCTCCCAACTTGGAGCTAGGCGCTACAGCCATCCCACCCGCTTGAAACGCACATAGAGCGCCGTGCAAATGACAGCGATCACCGCGAGGACAACCGGGTACCCATATTGCGTCTTCAGCTCCGGCATATGCTCGAAGTTCATCCCATAGATGCCCGCGATGGCGGTGGGCACGGCGAGGATAGCAGCCCAGGCGGCCAGCTGACGGGTGATCGCGCCGGTCCGTTGCTGCTCGAGGAGGTTGCTGAACTCGAACACGGAGGCGAGCACGTCCCGCAAGCCGTCGGTCATCGTCTGCACCCGGCGGACATGATCAAGCACATCGCTGAAGTAAGGTCGGGTTTCCGGACCGATGCAGGGCAGATCGAGCCGGACCAGCTTGCCTGCTACCTCGTTCGTTGGCACCAGAACGCGACCGAACCGGATCAGCTCGCGCCGTAGCCGGAAGATGCGGGTTACCTCGTCACGGCCAAGAAACTGATCGAGCGTCGCCTGCTCCATCGCCAGCACTTCGTCTTCGATCGATTCGATGAGCGGCAGGTAGCCGTCGACGACATAGTCGAGAATGGCGTGGAGCACATAGTCGACGCCGTGTACGAGCAGTGTCGGAGCCGCTTCGAGCTGTTCGCGCAAGGCCTTGTGCGAACGCGCCGATCCATGACGCACGCTGATGATGTGGCTGTGACCGATGAAGATTGCGGTTTCCCCGTAGGCGATCCCTTCTTTCTCAAGTTGTGCAGTGCGTGCGACAACGAACAACTGATCTCCGTACACGTCAATCTTCGGCAACTGATCGGCTTTGACGGCGTCCTCGACCGCCAGCGGGTGAAGTCCATACTGCTCCTGGAGACGATGCATCTCATCTGCGGTCGGATCACAGATACCGATCCACACGAACTCGGATTTGTCGGAAGGACAATCGATCTTCTCGTCGATCGTCACCTCGCGGATGCGCTTGCCGTGACGGTACAGATATGCGGCTACAACGGTCATTCAACGCACTCGACAATGAAGAAAGTGGGGACGCACCAACGGATAAGGCCATGACGGCGATGGTGATGCGGGAACTGCGCGGGACGCAGCAAAATGGCTGTGGATACGGTGGCGGCTCTACGACCAGAGTGGTTCGTCGAAGCGGATGGACCAGAAGCTCGTCTCTGCGCCCTCGACACCGAAGTCGTTGTCGTTGACCATCAGAAGATCGGTTGGGGACAGGAACGTCATGCCTTCGAGATCGGCGCTCATCTCAGGAACGTCGTCACTGCTGAACAGCAGATGCTTGTCGAGCACGGGCAACGCCATCTCGTCCGCGGCGCTTATCTCCTCGATCGTCGGCCTAGTACGGATGTCCAGATGCTCCACCGGCAGGACGGTCTTGGGATCCAACTCTACGCGGTACAGCTTGGTCGTGGCTGACCCGCGTTCCAGCACCAGCAGGCGGTTGCCCGGCATCCATGCAAGCTCGCTGACTTTGATGTCCTCACGTCCGAACGACCCAAGAATCCTATCCCGCAGGAAACTCTTCGGGCGATCCAGCGGATACAGATACTGGTCAATAACCTCCCCCATTTCGGCATCCAGCCGCCAGAGACGAACATGACGCGCCCGCCGGTGCGCCTCCTCGTCGGGATGGGCCAGCGGGCTCTGGAAGGCGAGAAACAGCGACCGTTCGTCACCGGATAGCGCGATCGCCTCGAACCCGCGGTTGATCTGCCGGCACGCGGCAATGGCGGGAAGAGCGGGTTCGACGTCAGCAATGTCTGCATGTTCGACCCGTCGCGGTACAAGCCGTTGGACGATCCGTCCTTCGTCATCAACCCGTACCAGCGCTGGCGCGAACTCATCACCGATCCAGAAACCACCCGATCTAAGCGCAACGATACCCTCGCTGTCGAGGCCGAGCCGCGATGGCCCGATCGGCTCTCCGTGGATGTCGAACACGGGCTCGAGCACGACATGCTCGCTACTTGCATCCGGAAGGCCGTCCACAGGATTTCCCTCCTCGTCGATGAGCCGGATGGTTCGGATCAGCCTCACCTTGTCGCCGTCGATCTGAAGCTCGGCTATCGCCGGGCCAATTTTTGGGTCCGGCATGACCTTGGCGCCGGATATGTCGGCAAGCGGGGCGAGCTGATCGAGTCCGTAGCGTTCGATCGCAATTTTTACCTTCAGGTTGGGGCCGCGGTCACAGACTGCCCAGACCTGACCCGGAGGACCCCCAGCCCGCATCGCCAGCCCAGAGCCGAACCCGGCGCGGAGCGCCAGTTGTCCTCGAGGTGTCGGGATGACGTCAAGCGACGGATCGGCCCAATCGAGGCGGCTGACCGTATAGCTCATGGCTTCTCCCACCTGTATCGTCTTTCCGTTATCTGCTGCCACGATTGGGCAAAGGCACGACGCCTTACTGCAATGGGTTCTCGGGGGTAAGCTGACAGTGTTGCACAAGGGATCGGTTATTGTGCCTGTCCAGGGTCGATGGGCCGCGATGACATCGATCGGTCAGCCCTAACGATGAAGACGAAGGGCGCCCTTGCCGCCGCCTTTTTACTGACGCTGACGGGACCCGCACTCGCGCAGGACCAGCGACCGACGGGCTACCCGCGTTCCGCCAATGAGCGAGGCGATCAACCGGTGACCGTCTCGGTGGTCTACACTGGCGATCTGCGTAGCAACTTGGCGGGAGGTGTCAGGCGTGGAACACGTTACCTCGACAATCTCGATCTTCAGGTCGCGCTGGATGCCGACCGGTTGGTCGGGTGGCACGGTGCACGGATGTTCGTGTACGGGATCTACAACAACGGCACCTCGATCTCGCGGCTGGTGGGCGACGTACAGGCGATCTCAAACATCGAGACCAAGGTTCGCGCCACATGCCTGTTTGAGGCGTGGATCGAGCAGGATGTGGGTGCCAGTGGATCGATCAAAGCCGGCCTCTACAATCTCAATTCTGAATTCGACACGACGGAAAGTGGCGGTCTCTTCCTAATCTCGTCGCATGGCATCGGTGCCGATATCGCGCAGACCGGTCGCAACGGTCCGTCGATCTTCCCGGTCACCTCACTCGCCGTTCGCGGCGAGGTGAAGCTCGGCGAACATTGGCTGGGACGCATCGCGGTGCTCGACGGCGTTCCCGGTGATCCGACGCATCCCAGACGCACCGCGATCGAGCTGTCCGGGAAGGACGGAGCGCTCTTAATTGGCGAAGTCGACTACCTAAGGGGCGGCACCAAAGCTGCAGTCGGCGTTTGGGGCTATACCGCCCGCTTCGATCGGTTGCATCCATCCGCCACGCAGGGCCGTGGCAACAAGGGCGTCTATGCCTTCGTAGAGCAACGACTTGTCGGAACACGAGCGGACGATGCCGCAGGGTTGGCTGGTTGGCTGCGGTTCGGCATCGCCGACAGGCGCTACAATCCGATCGGCAGTTATCTCGGTGGTGGTCTCGTCTACACGGGGCTCACACCCAACCGCAGCGACGATCAGCTTGGATTGTCGTTCGCCTCCGCCAGCTTCAGCAAACGATACAGACGCAGCAGGCGCGGTGCAGGAGAGAGCATCAGCGACCGTGAGGTCGTGATCGAGGCGGTCTACAATGCCATGGTCGCACCGTGGCTGAGCATTCAGCCCGACCTGCAATATGTGGTGAACCCGGGAGGCGATCGTCGACTGAACGATGCCGTTGTGGTCGGCTTGCGCTTCAAAGTTGGAAGCTGATAGCGGAAGGGCGACCGTCTGACTTCCGATAAGGATTTAGTTGTCTGCGCCCTCCTTCAAGAGGTACAGCTTGTTGCGCTTATCCTGAATTTCGAGCGTCTCGTAAGTCCCGCCTTTTGCGACATGTGAATGTCGTGTTTTGGTGGAAAGCGGACCCACTTGCGCGTAAAACAAGTGCCTCATCGTCATGAGGTCGCCGCACGATGCGTCTGCTTGTTCTTGCCTCCTATATGGTGTGCTCAACCATTGCTCCGGCAACGAGTCCAGCCCAATGGATCATGG
>Ga0265798_10007827_pt1 | contig 13747 bp, 11 predicted proteins | sample P3T30metagenome_FD_192430 | JGI IMG/M metagenome (GOLD analysis project Ga0265798, IMG submission 192430) | Plant litter microbial communities from East Loma Ridge, Irvine, California - P3 T30 | ecosystem: Environmental > Terrestrial > Plant litter > Unclassified | place: USA: California...
ATAATGCTGCCCCTCACCGCCCGAACCGCTCGAATTTCGGGAAGCTGCGCGCCATCATCAGGCCGACCTCGCCGCGGTGACCCAGCCATTTCTCGAGAACCGACGCGTTGGCGAGCCGCCCCTCGGGTGAGCCGTCCTGCCAGGGCAGACCGTCGGCCAGCCGGAAGGCGTGCGCGTCGGTGAGGCCGCCGCTGCGGCAGCGCTGGAGCCGGACGCCCTTGCCCCGGGAGAGTTCGGCCACCTCCGAGATCGGGAAGATCAGCAGCAGCTTCTCGGTGTTGACCACCGCGACGTGATCGCCGTCGGCGGGGACGAGCACCACGGCCGCCGCGTCGCCGTCGAGGCCGAGCACGCCCTTGCCCTTGCGGGTGTTGGCCACCAGCGCGTCCGACGGCGCCACGAAGCCGCGCCCATCCGAGCCCACGATCAGCAGCTTGGTCTCCGGCTTGTAGGGCAGCGCGGCCACCACCTCGGTGCCGTCGTCGAGATCGACCATCAGCCGCACCGGATCGCCGAAGCCGCGCCCGCCCGGCAGCTTCGACGCCTCGATGGTGAACACTTTACCGTTCGAGGCGAGCAGCAGGATCTTTTGAGTGGTCTCGCTCGGGAAGGCGATCTTCAGGCCGTCGTCACCCTTGAACGCCACCCCTGACAGGTCGGCGACGTGCCCCTTGAGCGCCCGGATCCAGCCCTTGTTCGAGACGATCACGGTGATCGGCTCGCGCTCGACCAAGGCTGCCGTGAAATCGATGCCGCCGACATCCGGCGGGCTCGCGAGCGTGGTGCGGCGCTTGCCCAGCTTGGTCTCCGGCCCGAAGGTTTTTTTCACGGCGCGGATCTGGGCTTGGATCGCCTTCCATTGCGCTGGCTCGGAGGCGAGCAGCGCATCGATCTCCGCCTTCTCGGCGGTGAGTGCGTCCAGTTCGCGCTTCAGCTCCATCTCTTCGAGCTTTCGCAAGGACCGGAGGCGCGTGTCGAGGATCGCGTTGGCCTGGATCTCGGTCAGCTCGAACCGGGCCATCAGGGCCGGCTTCGGCTCGTCCTCCTCGCGGATGATGCGGATCACCTCGTCGAGGTCGAGATAGACGATCAGCAGTCCGCCGAGGATCTCCAGGCGCCTGTCGATCTGCCCGAGGCGATGGCGCGAGCGGCGCTGGAGCACCACGCGGCGATGGTCGACCCATTCCCGCAGGCATTCGGTGAGCCCGATCACCTTCGGCACGAGGCCGCCGACCAGGACGTTGAGGTTGAGCGGGATGCGGGCTTCCAGCTCGGTCAGCCGGAACAGCGATTCCATCAGGATCACGGGATCGACCGTGCGCGAGCGCGGCTCCAGCACAACGCGGACGTCCTCGGCCGATTCGTCGCGTACGTCGGCCAGCAGCGGCAGCTTCTTCTCCTGGAGAAGCTCTGCCATCTTCTCGATCAGCCGGCCCTTCGGGATGCCGTACGGGATCTCGGTGACGATGATGTTCCAGGTGCCGCGGCCGAGATCCTCCTTGTGCCAGCGGGCCCGGACCCGGAAGGCGCCGCGGCCGGTCCGGTAGGCCTCGGTGATCGACTCCGCCGAATCGACCAGGATGCCGCCGGTCGGGAAGTCCGGCCCCTGGACGAAGCTGTTGAGCTGCGCTGACGTCGCCCCAGGATGGCTGATCAGGTAGAGCGCCGCGTCGCACAGCTCGGCGGCGTTGTGGGGCGGGATCGAGGTCGCCATGCCGACCGCGATGCCCTGGCTGCCGTTGGCCAGCAGGTTCGGGAAGGCCGCCGGCAGCACCACCGGCTCGTCTTTCTCGCCGTTGTAGGACGGGCGGAAATCGACCGTGTCCTCGTCGATCCCGTCGAGCAGCAGCCGCGCGACCTCGGTGAGCCGGGCCTCCGTGTAGCGGTAGGCGGCCGGGCCGTCGCCGTCGATATTGCCGAAATTGCCCTGCCCGTCGACCAGCGGATAGCGCTGCGCGAAGTCCTGAGAGAGCCGCACCAGCGCGTCGTAGATCGCCTGGTCGCCGTGTGGGTGGAAGTCACCCATCACGTCGCCGACGATCTTGGCGCATTTCTTGTGCGCGGTGTTCGGGTCGAGGCGAAGCAGCCGCATGCCGTACAGGATGCGCCGGTGCACGGGCTTCAGCCCGTCGCGGGCATCCGGCAGCGCCCGGTGCATGATCGTGGAGAGCGCATAGGCGAGGTAGCGCTCTTCCAGCGCGGATTTCAGCTCGACGCTCTCGATCCCGTCGCCGGACGGCGGCTCGAAGGGCTGGCCCATGACGGCTCCTGTCTCAGGGCAGGGCCGCCGACCGGCAGCACCGCCTCAACGCGCGATTCGTCATTCCGTGGCGCCGTCGGCGAGCCCGGAATGACGGGGTTGGTTTCAACCGGGGCTCAGTCGCCCCCGGCTCGGCCGTCTCTAGAACATAACGTGAACATTACTCGGCCTCGCGACCGAGCGCAACAAATCGTGCGCGCTCTTCCGGCGCGGCGAGGCCGCGCGGACCCCAGACGTGCCGGTCGAGGAAGTATCCCGTCAAGGTAAACCCTTGGGCAACACCGTCCGGCCCCGGGGATCCGCCCGCGTGCAGGAAGGTCGGCAGCGCCAGTAGGCGATCGCGAAACGGCTCCCCAGCCGAGGCGCTGACCGCCCGGCCGCTCTTCGGCGAGACGTAGGCCAACGCGTCGTTGCCGCCGGTCGCCGCGCAGGCAGTCAGGTCGAGGCCGAATCCGAGCTCAGACAGGATCTCCAGCTCGAACCGCACCATCAGGGGCGGCGCGACGGCCGGGTCGTCGAGGTGCTCGACCAGCACGCCGGCCGCCTCGTAGAGAGCCGGATGCGGATCCCGCTCCGGCAGGAGCCGCAGCAGCGCCGCCATGTGGCCGAGCCCGTAGAGCGCGATGCCCGACCCGATCATCCGCGAGACCTGGGATTCCAGCGGCTCCACAGTGTAGGCGCCGAGCCCCTCGTCTAGCCGCGCCCGCCAGCTCAGCCGGACCCGGTTGCCGGGCTGAAGCACTGGCTGCATCCGGCGCGAACGTCCGCCATGCACGAGGCCGAGATGGCGCCCGTGGTATTCGGTCATCGCTTCCAGAATGACGCCGGTCTCTCCGTGCCGGCGCAAGCCGAGCACGAGGGCGTCCTCGGTCCACTGCATCGAGTTCCCGTGACCGGTGGGCGTGGTGCGGGTCGGCGAACGCCGGTGATCCGCAAGAGATCTCCATATAAGCGCTCCTCGGCCGCCACGCCGCCTTTGCGCGCCGGCGGCGCAGCTTTAGCGTGGCCGTAAAGGAATCACGCCCATGCGCCGCGCCGCAGTTCCGGTTCTTGTCCTGGCCCTGACGCTCACCGGCGCGCGGGCTGCGCCCAAGGCGGCGAAGCCCGTTGCCGCGGAAGCGCCCTCCCCGGCCTTGAAGCAGCGGCTTGCCGCGCTCGCCCTGAAACAGGTCGATTTCGGTTCGGTCTCGCTGCTGCCGGTTCGCTTCGCGGGCAGCCGGCTCGCCGGGCCGATCGAGGATGGCGGGCGGACGATCTACTGCGTGTCGAGCCGGATGAGCGGCCGGACCTTCGGCAAGCCCGAGCGGCCCAAGGCGGTGATGCGCTACGCCGCCGACCGGCTGGACGTGATCGACGACGACGAGGTCTGCACCGGCCATCGCAGCCAGCCGTTCCCGGAACTGGACGCCCTCGGCAACGCGCGGTGAGCCGGCCGCGTTGATGGCCATGCCCTCGATACACGCGCGCACCCTGGACCTCAGCCTCGATCTGATCGTGCGCGCCCACGCCACCCCGGTCCCGGACGATCCGAGCGCACTCGAGCTGCTCAGCGATGCGGAGCTGCGTCCCGGCCTCGAAGCGATCACGGCCGGGCGGGAGGGGCATGACCTCTGGGTGTTCGCCTACGGGTCCCTGATGTGGCGGCCGGAATTTCCGGTGGCCGAGAGCCGGATCGGGACCGTGCGGGGCTTCCACCGCCGCTTCTGTCTGCTCCAACGGCGGTTCCGTGGCACCCCGGAGCGGCCGGGTTTCGTCCTGGCGCTGGATCGCGGCGGCCTGTGCAAGGGCGTCGTGTTCCGTCTGCCGGGGACGGAGATCCGCGAGGCGCTGATGCCGGTCTGGCGGCGGGAGATGCGCGGCCGCGGCTATGTCGCCCGTTGGCTGCCGGTGGCGACCGAGGCCGGGACCGTCTCGGCGCTGACCTTCCTGGCCAACCGAGCCAACGAGCGCTACGCGGGCCGTCTCTCGGACCCGGACATCGCTGACAAGATCGCGGCCGCCCGCGGGCATGCCGGGCCGAGCGCCGAGTACCTGTTCCGGACCGTCGAGGCTTGCGAACGGCTCGGTATCCGCGACCGCCACCTCTGGAGCCTTCAGGCCCTCGTGGCTGCGCGGCTCAAGGCCCGTGCGGCGCGGCAGTGAGCCTCAAGACCAGGCGCGCTTCATCGCGATCACCACACGGCCGCCCGCATGCTCGGTATCCGGGTTGCGCGGCTCGCGGATACCCGGCGCCCGCCCGGTGGTGAGATAGACGACGAGGGTGAGGGCGAGGAGGATCTTGGTGCGCATCGCAACGCTCAGGGTTGAGCGAGGGTGCATAGGATCGATCGGTTTTTACGAAGTTGCCGACAGGCTCACAGGCTGTGGTTGTGGGCATTTCCATGGATCGTGGTGAACGAATCGTTGCGGGCCGGCCGCGATCGTCTCGGGTAGCCCGTTCCCGCGCGACCCTGGCAGGACGCCTTAGTTCCTTGAAATCGCATGGCGATTCCAAAAGGCTGGATTCGACTTTCACGCCTCATGCTTTATGCCGCCGGCCCAGGATCCCCATGGGCGAGGACAGGATGCGGCTGAGGATCGGTGTGGCTCTGGCGATTCTGGTGGTTGCGGTCGCAGTGCTGGCCGCGGGCCCCTGGCCCCACGGCTTCCGGCTGTCCGACGTCTTGACCGGGGGGACGCCTCTCCTGCCGGACGGGTCGCGGCCGATGGCCGGCGCCGTGGAACTCGCCGGCAACGCCACTCTGGGCGCCGGTCAGCGTCCCGCGACCCTGCGGCTCGCCTGCGACCCCGCGGGGGCCGGCCTGTCGGCGGTCCTGACGGTCCAGCGCTTCACGGATTTAGCGGATGGGTTCGATGTGGCCCGCCTCGACGGAGGAGGACCACCGCTCACCAGCATCCTGGTGTCGAGCGCGGGGAGCGTCCGCTCCGTGCGGATGGCAGCGCAGGGGGCTGTCTCGACCGATCCCAACAAACAGATCACCCTGACGGTGACCGGCGGCCACCGGGGCGAGGACCCATTGCGCGGCGTCGCCCTGGCGCTTGCCCAGCCCGGGACCCGAATCACCTGGACGCAGACGAGCCCACGCGCCGGTGACCAATCCCTGGTGGGGAGCTTCTCGGTGGCGGAAGGTGATGCGGCAGCGTTGAAGGCCGCGCTGAACAGCTGCCTCGCGGTGCCGTAACGGCGCTTGGCACCGACTGCGACATCTGAATTAAGCGTCGGGCCTTCAAAGGCACCAGGCGCTTGGATCTGGAGTCAAGCTGCAGTGGCTCGCTGCACGTCGTCTCGTGCGTCGATGGTGTACTCTGCCGTCGAACCCGCACTGCCCGTCGGGCGCTCCGGCGGCAAGACACACGTGGGTGGTCTGGGATCGAACGATCAATCCCAGACCACGATGCCGAACGCCCTGTCCGGCAGGGGGAGGCAGGACGGCTCGACATCCTGCTCCGAGGAGACGAAGACGCTTCACCCTGTCCGGGGTGGCCTCCTTGATGGCTTGGCGCCGGCAAAGGGCCCCAAGCGGAGCGGACTCAGCGCCCCTTCTTGTAGAGTTTGCTGGCGATCTCGAAGATTTCTTCCGGCGCGTAATCCGGCGCGAAGGCCCCGTAGTTGCCATCGAGTTCCGGAATCTTGCCGCCCTCGGGATAGCCATCAACCACTTCGAGGTTGCCCGGCGGGTCGCCCGGCAGCGCCACCTCGTCGTTCGACCAGACGCCGGCAGCTTCCTGATAATCCGCCTCGCTGAACGTGTAGAGGCGCCGGTGCTTGCCCTCGTCGAGGTACTTCTGACACTCAGGGACCCGCGACAGATCGATGTTCGGGGTCGGCAGCATCTTCTCGATCTCGACGCCGGTGAGCTTCTTCAGGGCCAGTGCGTAGGCATGGGCGTGCAGCGAGCCGCGGACCAGAAGGTAGGCACAGACTTCCCGGCCGGTCGGCTCGGACATGGTCTCGTAGACCCGCAGCTTGTGGATGCGGGCACCGCATTCCAAGTGGAAGTTGTGCAGCAGGTCGATGATCAGGTTACCGGTCGTCGTGACCATGTCCATGTTCCAGGACGCGGCGTTGGAATTCATCGGCATCGCGCCGCCGCCATTCGCCAGGAAGCTGCCGGCGAGGCGGACATCCTGCATCTCGGCAAACGGTGCCTTGGAGATGTCGACGTCCTTCTTCGGGTTGCCTGGACCATTGTTCAGCATGGCGATGCCGGTCGAGACGAGTTCGACGTGTCCGATCTCTTCAGCGAAGATGCTCGACACGAGGCTATAGAAAGGCCGAAGTTTGGTCTTGTTGCGGAAATTGAAGCTCTGGAACATGTAGTTCCCGAGGGTCGACATCTCGCCGTACTTGCCACCGAGCAGTTCCTGCAGGGCGGCGGCTGCGTTGGGCTCGGGCTTCTTCGGCTCCGGTAGCTCCGTCAGCAGACGGTCGATCTTCATGAACATGCGGGCAGCTCCGTTTGCGCGAGGTGCGCATGGGACCTACCGGCGAGGGACATACATGTTCCTGCCTGCGACCGAGCTTCTTTTGCCGTCCCCGCAGGAACGTTTCAGCTACGGCACCTCGATAGCCGGAGAAGAATATTCTCAGAATGGCGTCGCCGCACGCCCCGATCGATGACATCCGCAACAGGTCAATCCGGCAGGATCAGCTGCGTTCCTCGATCATGCCGCCGACGTCCGGCGCGGTCCTGAGGCTGCGGGGCTCGGTGCTTCTCGGGGCCGGCAACCACCGTCGGGCAGCCTGGATGCATCTCGACCACGGCGTCACGCTGCGTCGCCGGTCCCTTCCGCAGCACGACAGAACCCCAGACCATCGGGACCATGGTGTCTTCGGGCTGCGTGCGGTTCCTGAACCAGGACATCGTCGACCTGTACGCCCGCGTGCCGGTCGGTACGCGGGCGGTGGTGCTGGCGGCAGGTGGCTCAGCGGCGAGTTAGCTCACCTCCACCTGCACCACCCCCGGCACGGTGCGGAGCAGGCCGGCGAGCTGGGGCGAGGCCTGGAACTTGCCCGGAAGCCGGATCTCGACCTCGCGGCCGCCACCATCGAGCTTGAGGATCAAGGAGACCTCGCTCTCCCCGCGCATCGAAAGCCGCTGCTGCACCGGCGCGACCCCGCGCGGGTCGCTCAGATGAATGCGAATGCCCTTCTGGTGCCGGGCGACCGCGTGATCGAGCGGTTCCGCGGTGAGGATCCGGGCGCGCACGTCCTCGCCCTCCAGGTTCGCCTGAAGCTGGAGCACCAGGGGTCGGCCCGGTTCAAGGATATCCCGGTACTGGCCGAGTCCCTCGGAGAAGATGATCGCCTCGAAATGGGCGGTCCGGTCCGACAGGGTGACGATGCCCATCTTGTTGCCGGTCTTGGTCCGCCGTTCTGCCCGGTCGAGCACCGAGGCGGCCACGCGGCCGACGCTGCTGGTCCCGGCCCGGACCGAGCGGCAGAAATCCGCCCAGCTCTGCACCCGCAGCTTGTCCAGAAGGTCGCCGTACTCGTCGAGCGGGTGGCCTGAGACGAAGAAGCCGATCGCCGTGTATTCGCGCTTGAGGGTGTCGGCCATCGGCCAGACCTCGTGCGGCGGGATGCGCAGCGACACGTCGTCCGCGACCACGCCGCCGAACATGTCGGTGACGCCGGTGGAGGCGGCCTCTGCGGCGCTGGCAGCCAGCTTCATCATCGGCTCGACCGCCGCGAAGGCCCGGGCGCGGTCCGGTTCGATGCAATCGAGGGCGCCGGCCTGGACCAGGCTTTCCAGGGTGCGCTTGTTGATCATCCGCGGGTTGAGCCGCCGGGCGAGGCAGGCCAGGTCCTTGAACGGCCGGTCGCCCCGCGCCTCGACCAGCGCCCGCACCGCTTCGCGGCCGACGCCCTTGATGGCGGCGAGCGCGTAGAAGATCTTGCCGTCGCGCACCTCGAACACTTCGCCGGAGGTGTTGATCGAGGGCGGCTCCACCGTGATCTTGAGCCGCTGCGCGTCCTGACGGAATTCGGCGAGCTTGTCGGTGTTGTCGATGTCCAGCGTCATGGCGGCGGCTAGGAACTCGACCGGGAAGTTCGCCTTCAGGTATCCGGTCTGGTAGGTCAGCAGCGCGTACGCCGCCGCGTGGCTCTTGTTGAAGCCGTAATCGGCGAACTTGGCGAGCAGGTCGAAGATCTCGTTGGCCTTGGCCTTGATCAGCCCGCGCTCGATGCAGCCTTTCACGAACCGATCGCGCTGCGCATCCATCTCGGCGCGGATCTTCTTGCCCATGGCGCGCCGGAGCATGTCGGCCTCGCCGAGCGAGTAGCCGGCCAGGACCTTGGCGATCTCCATCACCTGTTCCTGGTAGACGATGATGCCGAAGGTCTCCTTCAGCATCGGCTCCAGCTTCGGATCCGGGTACCAGGACGCCTCGTTGCCGGCGTCGCGGCCGAGCTTGCGCTCGCAATAGACCGGGATGTTGGCCATCGGGCCCGGCCGGTAGAGCGCCACCAGGGCGATGATGTCCTCGAACCGGTCGGCCTGCATCTCGCAGAGCGCCTTGCGCATGCCGGCGGATTCCACCTGGAACACCCCGACGGTCTCGCCACGGCCCATCGGCTTGTAGGTCTCTTCGTTGTCGAGCGGCAGGCTCGCGAGGTCGATCTCGATGCCACGCTGCTTCAGCAGGTCGGTGCAGCACCGCAGCATGGTAAGCGTCTTCAGGCCCAGAAAATCGAACTTCACCAAGCCCGCCTGCTCGACCCACTTCATGTTGAACTGGGTCACCCGCATTACGGTCTTCGGGTCCCGGTAGAGCGGCACCAGCTCCTCGAGGGGCCGATCGCCGATCACCACGCCGGCCGCGTGGGTGGAGGCGTGGCGGTGCAGGCCCTCGAGCTTCTTGGAGATGTCGATGAGCCGGGCGACGATCGGCTCCTCCTCCATGGCCTGCTGGAGCTTGGGCTCTCCCTCGATCGCCTGTGCGAGCGTCACCGGGTTGGCTGGATTCTGCGGGACGAGCTTGGTCAGCTTGTCGACTTGTCCGTAGGGCATCTCCAGCACGCGGCCGACATCGCGCAGCACGCCGCGGGCGAGCAGCGTACCGAAGGTGATGATCTGACCGACCTGCCGCTCGCCGTAGCGCTGCTGCACGTAGCGGATCACGCGCTCGCGGCCCTCGACGCAGAAATCGATGTCGAAATCCGGCATCGAGACGCGCTCGGGGTTGAGGAAGCGCTCGAACAGCAGGCCGAAGCGCAGCGGATCGAGGTCGGTGATGAGCAGCGACCAGGCCACCAGCGAGCCGGCGCCGGAGCCGCGGCCGGGACCAACCGGGATGTCGTGGTCCTTGGCCCACTTGATGAAGTCCGAGACGATCAGGAAGTAGCCCGGGAACTTCATCGACACGATGACGTCGAGCTCGAAGGCGAGGCGTTTGCGGTAATCGTCCTCCGAGAAACCCGGCGCAGTGCCGTGCTGCTTCAGCCGCAGCTCCAGCCCGGCCTCGGCCTGCCGGCGCAGCTCGGTCGGCTCGTTCGCGACTGACGCGACGCCAGGTTCACCGGCGTGATCCTCGGCGATCGCCTCGGCCACGACCTTCGAAAAGTTCGGCAGGATCGGCTTGCGGGTCCGCGCCCGCACGGCGCAGCGCATGGCGATCTCGACGGTGGCCTGAAGCGCATCCGGCAGGTCGCTGAACAGTTCGGCCATCTCGGCGCGGGTCTTGAAGGCGTGACGTGGCGTCACCCGGCGCCGGCGCTCGTCCGAGACGAGCCGTCCGTCCGCGATGGCGAGCAGCGCGTCATGGGCGTCGTAATCGTCGGACTTGGCGAAGAACGGTTCGTTGGTCGCGACAATTCCAAGACCGTGCCGGCCGGCGATGTCGAGCAGCGCCGTCTCGATCCGACCTTCCTCGGGCGAGCCGTGGCGCTGGATCTCGACGTAGAGCCGGTCCTCGCCGAAGGCCGCTTTCAGCTGCCCGAGGCGGCTCAGCGCCAGCTCGGGTCGCCCGGCCCGAAACGCCGCGTCGAGGGGCCCCGACAGACCGCCGGTGAGCGCGATCAAGCCGGCCCCTGCCTCGGCCAGGGCGGAGGCTTCGACTCGGGGCGCCTCGCCGAGCGCGGTGTCGAAATAGGCGCGGCTCGCCAGACGCAGCAGATTGGCGTAGCCGGTCTCGTCCTGGGCGAGCAGCACGACGCCGTGGCTCGTCGGAGCCGTGCGCTGGTGCGGGTCGGCCGCCTCGAACGCCACCGAGAGCTGCACCCCGGCGATCGGCTGGACACCCTCTCCGGCCGCCTTCTCGGAGAATTCCAGCGCACCGAACAGATTGTTGGTGTCGGTAAGCGCCAGGGCCGGCTGCCGGTCGGCGACCGCGGCCTTGACCAGGGAGCCGACCTTCAGCGCCCCTTCGAGGAGGGAATAGGACGAATGGACGTGGAGGTGGACGAATCCGACCTCCTTGAGCTGGCGTGGCATGGCCGACCTTGATCCGGGGTCGCCCAACATCCCCGCTCGGCCTTGCCAAGTCGACGTATGCCTGAGCCGAACCTGACGATATCCACCGGTCGTGCTCCCGGCGCACCAGTTCGGGCGCCCTCTGTGGATAATCGGCGTGGCCGGCTCGATCGCCTGTGCATAAGCCGCGCATGGCCGGAACTCGGCCCCGAAAGGGAGGACCCGGCTAACGAACCGGTGCCAGAGCTATCGCCCAGGCGCCGACCGCCGCAAACAGCATCCCGAAGGCCATGAACTCGACCATCCCGGTCAGGACCAACCGCTTCAGCATCGTCGCGCCTCCCGTGTTCCGTCTCCATTATGTTCATGTTTCGTTCTGGCGATAGGGGCGTGAGCGGTGCAGTGCCTGCGGCTTTACATCATAGTAAACAAATAGTGGCTTGATGGAGATCGGGCGGGCTGCCATGTCCGCCTTTATCGGGGCGTTCGTTATTTGACCGGGGGGGTCAAGGGAGCAGGCTATTCCCGCGCAACACATTGGGGAACGGATCCAGGTCGCGCTGGTGGCCGTCGGGACGCACGGCGACGTGCTGCCGTTCATCGCGCTGGGCCACATGCTCCTGGCCCGCGGGCATGGCGTCACCTTGGCCGCACCGGCGCCGTTCGAGGCGATGGCGCGGCGCGCGGGTCTGTACTTCCAGCCCCTCGGCACGACCGCCGATTACGAGGCCGTGATCGGCCAGCCCGAACTCTGGCATCCGCGCTGGGGCTTCCGTCCGATGTTCGACTTCGCCCTGCGGGTGGCCGAGACCACCTGCCTCTGGCTCGGAGCCACCCGGGCGCGCGGGGTCGATCAGATCGTGGTCGCATCGCCCCTGGCCTGGGGCGCGCGGCTCGCCCAGGAACTCTACGACATGCGGGCCGCGACTCTGCACGTGATGCCGTTCCTGATCGAAAGCCGGTCCGATCCGCCCCGGCTGCCGGGACTGCCGTTGCCCCGGATCCTCCCGGCGGCGTTGCGGGCCTGGCTCAACCAGGGCGCCGACACGGTGGCGGTCGGCCCGTTCACGCTGCCGCCCCTGAACGCGCTCCGTCAACGCCTCGGCCTCGATCCGGTGACCCGGCTGCGGCATTGGTGGAACAGCCCGACCCGCATGCTGCTGATGTTCCCGGATTGGTACGCCGCGCGCCAGGCGGACTGGCCGTCCCAGGCGGTGCAACTCGGCTTCCCGCTCGTCGATCGGTTCGGCGACGTGCCGGCGATGCCGACGGAACTCGAGACCTTCCTGGCCGAAGGCGACGCGCCGATCGTGTTCACCTACGGCTCGGCGATGCGCCAGGGCGCAGCGTTCTTCGAGACCGCTCTGGAGGTGTGCCGGCGGATGGGCCGACGCGGCGTCCTGCTCGCTCCCCAGGACGGCCAGATCCCGATGCCGCTGCCGCCCGGGATCATCCACCTGCCCTACGCGCCGTTGAGCGCGTTGCTGCCGCGCAGCGCCGCCCTGGTCCACCACGGCGGCGTCGGCACGGTGGCGCAGGCCCTGGCGGCGGGCATCCCGCAGCTCGTCGTCCCGGTGGCGTTCGATCATTTCGACGAGGGGCGGCGCCTGAAGGACCGGACGCTGGGCACCACCTTGAGCCGCCACGCCTTCCGTCCGGCCCGGGCCGCCCGGGTCCTGGGGCGGCTGCTGGCCGACCCGGCGGTGACGCGCGCTTGCGCCCAGGCCAAGGCGCACTTGGCCGAGAGCCCCGACGCGATCATCGCCGCTTGCGACCGCGTCGAAGAGCTGGCGTTTCTTACGGTCGAGCGCGGACCCGGCCTGAAGGTCGCAGAGGCCGGCCGCCGATGAGGGCTCGGGGCGACTGGAAGGCATAGCTCCGCTGAGTCGATGGCTTTGCCGGCCTTCAGGGGCTTCGCGACATCCGGAAATCACGGATCCGCGGTGCTTGGCCCGACGGTGCGGCGAGCCACGCGCGCCGCTGCTTGATCAGCGCCTTAAGCCGTGCGCGTCGCGGGTTCGACCGAATGCAATCGCAGCCGTCGAGGTCCGTCGACTCGCAGCTGAGGATCGATGCCACCATCACCACGATCGCGAGGATCGCCAGCGTCACGAGGGGCCAGGCGAGGCCGAGCCCGACCAACGCGGCGATCGCGAGTTTACCGGCCAGTGAGCCGACGATCTTGGCTTTCATCAGGACGAGCAGGGTGGTGCCGCCGCCTGCTCCGCCGCGCAGGGCCCGGACGATCCGCTTGGGGAACCGATGCTGCGCGGCGAGGGCTTCCAGGCGTCGCAGCTGCCGGCGAACCCGCGCGATCCCCGAAGAGACCGGATCCGGGCGGAGGTTGGTCCGCGATTGATCCGCCACCGGCCCTCCGGGCTCTCGTCCGATCTGCTTCTCCTCATTGTTTAGCGCGACCGTACGAGCCGGTCGACAAGACCGATCCGGGCGAAGCTCGCTCCGGCGGCTGAAGGCCATGATTTGAACGACGGACCGGAGCAACACAGCGTTGATCCGATGATCCTGATCCGGAGGTTGCGGTGATCCGCCTGCTGTCGAGTGTCATGCTGCTGGGATGGATGCAGAGCGCCCAGGCCACGGATATCATCGTGGATTACCGGGACCGCGGCTTCCGGGATGCCAAGCCTTCGATCGCGCCGGACGAGCGGGCCCATCTCGCGCGGGTCATGGCCGAAGAGGCTCCGCAAGCGCTGCGCACGGAACTGGGGCCCGACTCCGTGGTGCTGGGGGTGGCCGCAGGTGCGTTCACGCGGCCCGGCAGACGCGAGCGCGCCTATCTCGTTCAGCGAACGGCGCCCGTGGCGAGCGAGCCGTTTCCGAATGCGGTGGCACCCGTCCTCGTCGTTCTCGGCGACGGCGCGAAGGCGCACTTCTTCCGCCTGCCCAAGGACGTCCAGTATCAGCGCGTCGCCGCCGCAGTCGATGCCGATCGCGACGGACGCAGCGACGTGCTGCTCGAATCCGGGTTCTACAACATGGGCGAGAGCGTCACGGCGCTCACCGCGGTCAAGCTCGATCCGGGCAGCGGGCTGGCGACGCCGGGCCAGGT
>Ga0265798_10007829_pt1 | contig 13745 bp, 17 predicted proteins | sample P3T30metagenome_FD_192430 | JGI IMG/M metagenome (GOLD analysis project Ga0265798, IMG submission 192430) | Plant litter microbial communities from East Loma Ridge, Irvine, California - P3 T30 | ecosystem: Environmental > Terrestrial > Plant litter > Unclassified | place: USA: California...
CGGAGATGATCAAGCTCAATCGGATTCTGGCGAGGATCATCGACTTCAATCGACTGTGCGTGTCAGAACACCTTGAAGGCCTACCGCTTGAGAAAGGGATACGCGAACTATCCCGCGATCTCGATATTTGGCTGGAGGAAGTTCCGCATCATATGCGTGACACGCCAGCGAACCTAACAGCCTTCGCGTCGCGTGGCCTTGGGCGCATGTTTGTAGCTGTATATCTCGGCTACTACCACTACGGATTGCTCCTGAACTATCAATTCTTGTCGTCTTCCATCGAAGCATCACCCGATTCCGGAAGATATGCTGATGCTTGCAAGCAACATGCCGCCCGTCTCTGCGCCCTCGTCTACCGCTCACAGTCAACACCGGGAAGCGAAGTCCTGTATCCGGCGGTTTCACATATCCTCGTCGTAGCTTCCACCGTTCAAATCCACACCTTACTCTTTTCTGGTGATGAAAGCCAGATACGCATCTCAAAGACCAGATTGGAACGCAACTTCGAGATACTCCTGCGGTTGAAGACCTATTGGCCGAGTGTCGACGGTGCAATGAGTCGTCTTCGGGCGTTTCACCAGACCTGTCTCCGAAGCAAAGAGACCAGCTTTGTACTTGATCGGTGGCTGTTGCGCTTCCTGGTCCAATTTGCCCCTCATATGGAGCTCGAGCCAAGGGATAACGACCCCGAGTACGAAGCGTTGCTCGCATTGAGCAGGCAATCCCCATTGTCGTGCTATTCAGGCCTGTCCATGTGATCATACGCGACCGAGACTCTTAGCAGCACGCTGGGAATCCTGGAGAACGAGGACGGCAGCGAAGTGGTTCATTACGGCTCAAGCTGGTGGAGCCGAAATTAGCGTCGCGAAACTTACGAGCTTTCCTGGAGTGTGGAGCCCCAAGAGAGCCAGGGCTTGGCGACAGGGTCCGTCGCTCACGATTGCGGTCCACTCGAAGTAGTACACACGTGTAAAGCTGTTTAAGAGTCTGAATTGTGCTTCTTTGCTCGAAGCAAGAATCATCTTCGCACTCCGGTCATGGCTCTATCACGCAGCACCATTTTCGTGGTCACGACGCTGCTGGGCAGCGCGACAGCGATCAACAATGGCCTCGCTACTACCCCTCCAATGGGCTGGGTAAGACATTCGTATTCTATTCTTGAATTGTCATTAACAAGATCAGAACAACTGGAACGCTTTTGGATGCGACGTCTCCGAAGACCTACTCCTTACAACCTCCGCACAGATTGTGAGCTTAGGCTTGCGAGACTTGGGTTACAACTATGTTGTACTGGACGACTGTTGGCAGAACCCAAAGGGTCGAGACAAGAAGGGAAAGCTTCAACCGGCTCTCGACAAATTCCCCAACGGTCTGAAATCTATCTCAGACCATCTGCATGGCCAAGATTTCAAGTTTGGCATGTACAGCAGTGCTGGTGAAATGACATGTGCGAGATTTGGTAAGCTGGATCGTGCAATTCCGCATCTTGCAACAAACTGATATCAAATAGAGGGATCATTAGATCATGAAGTCGACGATGCAGAGAGTTTCGCAAGCTGGGGTGTCGATATGTTGAAGTACGACAGCTGCTACCACATGGGTCGTGTTGGCACACCTTCAGTGTCATTCAACCGCTTCAAGGTCATGTCGGATGCTCTGAAGGCCACTGGAAGGAACATCCTTCTTAATCTGTGCAACTGGGGAGAGGATCTTGTCCACACAGTAAGCATCACATGATAAAATAACTCAACGATGTTCAGTCACTTACCATGTACAGTGGGGTATGAGCATCTCAAACAGCTGGCGTATCACGGGCGATATCTACGACTCTTTCTCTCGCCCTGATGATCTCTGCGGATGCAACACTGTATCTCCAGGCGACGTAAACTGCGTTGCACCAGGCACACATTGCTCAGTCCTCTTCATTCTCAACAAAGTCGCTCCCTTTGCTGATCGCAGCATCCCCGGTGGGTGGAGTGATCTGGACATGCTCGAGGTCGGTCAAGGCGGTATGACCGACGAAGAGTACAAAGCACACTTCGCTCTCTGGGCCGCAATCAAGTCTCCTCTCTTCCTCGGAAACGACCTGCGCAACATGCCAGCTTCCGCTCTTACCATCATCAACAACCCAGCCATTATTGCGCTGAGCCAAGATCCCCATGGACGTAGCGTAACGCGCGTGCGAAGGGACACGGAAGGTGTAGCGAAAGACGAGTGGGGGATGGGCGAGACGCACGTGTGGGCAGGCCACCTACAGAACGGCGATGAAGTCGTGATCTTGCTCAACGCTGGTGGCGAAGACATGGAGATGAGCGTCTCCCTCGCTGAGATCTTCATCCCATACGGACCCGGTGGATCAGCCCCACACGTAAAGTACGACTGGGCGATCCACGATCTCTGGGCTCATCGCATGCCCGATGCGACAGCGGAAGAGCTCCTCGCAGCGGCGTCTCACACCGAGCGAGAATCGATCCTGTCAAAGGCCAATTGGTACAACGCCACCGAGACCCCTTACGCCAAGGGTCTCGTTCAGGAGGATCCGCGACTATTTGGCGAGAAGATCGGCGTTGTTGAGGCTGGTGGTAGGCTCAAGGCAGACGTCAAGAGTCACGCTGCTCGCGTCTTCCGACTACGAAGAATCGCGCCAGAGGACGATCAGTTCGAGGCGAAGAGTATTGCTAGAGAAGACGGTAACGAGAGGGATGAATTGTAATGTTGAGGCGATTCGTAAGGTAGATTCGGTGGGTCAAGAGATAGCTCACCTTGATGGAAAACAGAAAGGGACATAAATTCTTAGACTTGCGATACTTCTCATTCGCAATAAATCGTGTGAATTGTGGAAGGTGTGGATGGCTCGTTATCTCCAGGTCATCACAGTACCATGGAATGGAGTGGATAGAACCAGAGTATGGACTTCTGGACTTTTCGAATATATAGCGATCTCGCTCTTCCTCCCTCCTACACATATTCACCCTTATACAGGCTGTCTCTGTGTTCTTTATCACACACACAGCAATCAAATCTACACCAGACGCAGCCATGACCAAGAACGCAAAGGTCATATTCCCGGCTAAAGCCACATCCGCAACCCAGACGACATCATGGGAATGGTCAGCTCCATACTTCGTTAAGCGAGCGCAGGAAGTTCAGGCCAGATTAGATCTCCAACGGCAGACTATGAATGATCTTCAGGGCCAGTATAAGAACCTCCAGAACCAGAATAGGAACCTTCAGGACCAGAAGAAGGATCAGAAGAAGAATCACGAACGCGAGTTACACACGTGCACCGGAACGTTTATTGTCGTTTTGCTCACCTTCGCCGCCTTCATGATATGTGGTTTTCTGCCATCTTCATCGCCCGAACATTGTTCATCTGCGCTAGAAGCGAAAGCAGTACAGATGACGGCCACGCCTACTACGGTCACAGTCACGCTACCGATAGCCACGCCTACTACGGTCACAGTCACGCTGCCTATCGCAATCAACGCCGTGCCGACAATCGAGGCCGCATCAGCGATCAAAGCTACCTCATCAACCGAGGCGGCACAACCAACTAAGCCGGTAAGCTTTGGTCTACAACCACTCTCCCTAAAAACCGCCCTAGCATGCTAATGTCTCAAATAGTTCTGGAAAACCTTGACCCACGAGCAGATAATGTCTGTCATCCGCGACTATGATAAGATTCAAGGCCGATATCGAGACAACCAGAAGGCTTGGCAACGAGAACAAGATACGAAGCGGAAGGCCAACATGCAAAAAATGATCGCGCAGTGGGCGAAGAACATGGCAGAGAAAAGACGACGCGAAGAGGAAGCCCAAGAACAGGGCCGGAAACAATTGTGACGTCAGCGATGATGCTCTACACATCGAGGGTGAGTGCGTTGAAAACACCATTCCCGAGACACACTCGGTAGATTGTCGATTGAGAACTCTATGCAAAGCAGCGCAAACCCATAGATTGACTTCTTCTAAGCGCTAGTGGTCGTGCTTCTGGACCGGTCTTGAGACCTTTTAGAGAACAGGGCCTCGCGCCGCAATGACATCGTCGGATAACGAGCTAGGCGCCTACAGAGAAGCTAACGCTCCGCATTCTGTATTGCAGCAAATAGATATGAGTATACGTAATCTTCTACTCTGTCGAACTGCGTTGCTATGAATACTTCGGTTTAGGCCCTACTAAGGCTCCCACCTCATGCTTACAGTGTCGTATGCCTCAGAGCAATTCCTACACTTGCCCAGCTTACAAGGCACTTCACTTCACAGTCCGCACGAAGCAACTCCCCGCTGGAAGCACCAGACCAACAGCACCATGAATACTCTTCTGGGAGAGGTACTCTACTACCCCAGCCCCGTAAAGCGACCGACGATACATCGTGCTTGTGAGCATAATACATATTTTCCGCCTTGTGTACTATTCCTCCTATTATCTTTTGTAGCATTGTGAGACCTCTATCTTTAGAATGTTAGTAGGCTACGCATCTACTACTATTTAGCATATTATATTGTATCATACTTTCTGTTTATTCGCTCCATCATCTTCACTATAAACACTCTTCCCCCCTCCCCACCTACTACCTTAACCCTATCAGCTACCCAGCTCTCCCCCTACAACACATAGATAATATCAATAAGCGCGAACCAACAAGAGCCGCTAATCTCTACGCCGCAGAGATTACAGAGAACGTTCGCAGTGCCACCTACTAGAAGAACGCCATCAAGCTCACAAGGGCAGAGTACTTTTAGATAAGCCCCTTAAACTAGAACACAACCCTTAACGTAAGCCGCAACAACAGCAGATCCAAAGACAAGAAAGCTGTTGTGAAGATGGCGGACACGATGCAGACAAACTAGCACGGCCTTTCCACCTGGGAAAGTCCTTCATCAAGGGTGGAACCGCATGGCACTACACAGAGGCCCATATCAATAACCCGTATTGTATAGAAACAACCTTGGAATGGTTAAACTTGGTAACCGAAATGAGAAGATATCCCAACAGATGGGAAACTCCAAGAGCGGCATGTGCTTACGAGCGAGTGCTTGGAGACCAGATTAACAACATTAAAGTCCCGAAGGAACTCTTTGTAGTTGATAGGTAACGAAGCGACATGCCCAGAAAGACCCCGTTCACTACAGCACTACCATTGACAGCCTCCGCCAGGCAGACGTTAGAAAGCTCGAGCACATGATCAAAACGATCATCGACACTACTGCTTCTAGCTAAATCAGGGAGTCTTATTGATCACAGGAATACATCGAGGGCGGGACATGTTGACGGCAGACAACTACCAAGTATATGCTGGCAACCCGGTTTGCATGGTCCAGATGCCGACATTACAGCGATTCAATGAGACATCAGCGCAGTTTGCATCTCGCCAAACTCTCCAAAAAGCGTACAAGAAAGCTATCCAAATCTACATAGGACACACAAGCTTAGGAGCAGCAGCAGATCTAGCAGAAGCCGAAGCTAAGCTCGAGAACGCAATAGAGAGGAGGATGCGACATAGACAGAGCTTTAAGCGGCTAGAGACCGTATAGAAAACCTCTAAGCCTATCAACGACAGTAGTTCCCGCAGCCTTGTCGAAGCAGAACAACTAGAGCTATACTATGCGCAGATAAGTCCCCACGCGAAGTTCGCTTGTTAGAACGCGAGGTAGAGCTAGGACGTCTGCATGTCCTTACTCTTAGGTCGGGAGCAGTAGCAGAGCTTAAAAATGCCGAAGCAGAACTGGGAACTGCAGCGCTCAAAGACTAAGTGACTTAGGTCAAACTGCAAAATCCTAAAGGACTAAGCCAAACACTACTACAATATTTGGATTACGACGTTCCTCTTACCATGTACCGCAAGAGATTCCTCTAGCTCGCAGAACTCACATTCTAGTACATCTTTAAGCCTCTAAATGCGATAGCTGTATGCGAGAGCGCCGTCACTACGTCCGTCATTCGCGGATCCATCGAGTTCCCCGAGAACACGGGAATAGCATATGCGGAGTTCAAGCGTACTAATGCTAAGTTGTATCCTCCGTATAATGGCTGGGAAGGGAATAGGCCTCGCTGGTGGGAGAGATGGGGAGGGAGGATGGTTTTGAGGATGGCGCGGGTACTGCGACAGCGCCATGATGCGCAACATGTACCACATCAGAACTCTTTACCTGAAGGCCTCGTGGCTCAGCACTTCCTGTTCCCCGAAGAATTACTACCGCATGCACGCATTATTCCAAGGTAGTAATGATACGCTACACATGAGACGCGACAGCGGACATAAAGACGCATCTACAGCTCATATTAGACGTAGTTATGTAGAAGAGAGTAGAAGTAGACAAAGAAGTCAAGACCGCCCTTTGCATTCATTCCTGCACTGAGCCTCTTACCAGGAAGCGTCACACGATGGAGAAGTCCACCGCAGCATGTCACCGCCTCCCGAGCGGCAGCGGAACGTGCATCCGCACCTATCGGTATTGTCATGAAGTGTAGAAAACGCGCGTTCCCTGCATGTTGCTAATGTCATACTCGTGTTACATAAATGCTTCGGGGACATCGTGATGACACTCATAGCTCACTTCGATAACCAAGTATCCTTTCGCGATGATCCAGTTGACATACTCAAATACTTGCTCTTCTGCGGGCATAGTATCCGGCCGGTCCATCTCGTCGTAATGAGACATCGCATTATCCAACGTCATTTGGAACATGTCTCCATCTTGTAAGTCTCGGAGGCTTTCTCTTCGGGGGATAGGTATTCCGAACTGACAGAATTTGGCGTGTTCATCCCAGCCGGCACGTATGTCATCAACTCTTTTCCACCATTTGCTTCTTGTTGGCTCTGCTCGAGGCCCAGGACACCGCACTGAACACCTCTGCCCAAAGAAACAGCAAGTATGCTCGCCACCCAGAAAATTGAACAGTTGGATTCGGGTGAAATCGTACACGTATTGCGTCTTCAGAGGCTGAGGTGGTCGGACGTTTTCGAGCCACTTGCGCACACAGCGTTTGGTCAGACCAATGCGACTTATTCTAGTCTCAGACATGAACTTGACAGGTGTACAGCCTGTGGGTGAGCATACGCATGTGCAATCGTCGTGAGGTATACCCAGCTCTTTTTGGACTGCTTCCATGTAATACTCCTGTGTGGGTACCGCATCGATATCGTGCTTGAAGACAGCTCCAGGGTATTGCAGTCGCTTGGCGTAGAAATGGAGAGCAGTTAGTCGTGCAACTTCATGCTCTGATCGCATCGGGATTCCTCTTTCTGTAAACCAATCTACCATCGCAAAATTGGCCATGAACCAACTCTGGAGAAATGGCGTCACGCCGCAGTCGTCGGGCGTGTCGATGTCGCGAAACCCAGCATTCCAAAACAAGTCTGCTGTTGCAGGTTCTAATTTAATCATACCGTGCATGTCCGAGAAGTTATAGAAGCTCTCCCCGTCAATCTCAAGGGCCTCAGGGACATCGATCCCATTTGATAAAAGGGCCTCAATGATAGACGGTGCCTTTTGTTCGTGAACTTTCCCAGGCGTTAGGTTGAGCTTGAAGAACAGGGTTGGCGGCAAACGCGAGCTGGCTAATTCAACAAGCCGTTTATGGCGGTCAATGAGCGCTGGGACAAGCAGATCGAGTATCTGTGATCTTTGCGGACCTTCCAAGTCTAACGCGTGTTGTAATAAGCTGTCATCGTGCGAAGGCGTGAAAAGCCCACAATCTGCACCAATTAAGCATCTTACGGAGTCAGTAAGGCCTAGGGCCACGGCTAGGTGTATAGGCCGCCGACCGAAGGTGTCCGCGGGATTGACGTTCACACCCCTCTCCACGAGCAGTTTAAGTCCAGTTGGCCATAGGACAGAGAAATGAACCGGGGCTAAGCCATTCACCGGAGATTTACGGTTCAAAATGGATAGCTTAGCCTTTTGGACCAGGCGCCGAAAGTGTCCCTCATTGCGTTGCAGGATCACTGGCACAATCTCACCAAGACTTAAAACTGGGAAATTTTAGTGATACTACTGCCTCTAATGGAGGGAAACGCACTGTCAATCTGATCTTCGAACAAAGACAGCTGCTGAGCCTCTTTGGGGAACCCGCGAGATCGATAGCTTGGAACCAAATTGGGCACGTAGGCTCTCGTGGAGTGACCTCCAGCATGTTTAACTCGTTCAAGAATGTCGATAAATAGCGGTCTCTTGTTGCCATGTCCGAAAAGATCCTGCGCGATCGTGTCTGCAAGCTGGTCAAATGTGGTGCCCTGGCAGGCTCCTTGGTATTCGAGGCTGTCGTCGCGCGTCGGAATCCTCAAAACGTTCGGGTCAGCCCCCATGTCCAATAGGAACTGAACGAGGACAGCGTATTCATCGCCAGCCCAGGATATGATGGGAGGAAAGGCGGTACATAGCCATATGATCTTCTATAGAGCGTGTCAACTCGACGTTGCTCGCGCCGCGCGCATCGGGCAACATACGTTTAGGAGAGTATTCCCATTGCTATCGGTGTCTAGCACAGAGGCTTCTCTGTCATCGAAAAACTGTTTTAGGGTGGCTTGGAGCTGAGGAATAAGTAAGTGGTGCTGCCCGCTCCTATATAGTTCCTCTTTAGCTTTCTCAATGGCACGAAATGCAGGTGATGTATTCGCGTCAACGAGCCTACTTGTACCTATCACGATTGGACTGATCGAGAAAGGGTTCATGGTCGACCAGTTCCGTACTCGGGTGCCCACGTCGATCGTGTGAGACACAAGCCAGGACGGAGGAACAAGTTGCATGGTGACCTCGAGGCTCTGTTCTGAGATGTGGTAGTCTGGACAATATGAGAAGTGTTGTGTTCGGAACGTTCGGGTGAACCGAAGTATCGATAGTGGCTGCCATCGACGTGCAGTGTTGACAGTACGACATCTGCATCTTTGGGGTCTACGACCATGGATTGCCATGCCTTGTCGTAATTCTTGGCTTACTTGGGAGTCGACATACACGTTGTCCATAACGTAGCCACTGCCTCCATGCGGACTGTGTTTGCTTGGGCTCACAGTCAACTTCTCCATCGCCGCAATAATCTGCTGTGTATTCGTCAAGGTCATCTCCGTGACCTGTCGACTTGATCTCCGTGCTGTTATATCCGCATCGTATCCTGCCAGGAGGCGTTGAGTGTCTTGTAAGATGCGTTCTGTTCTCGTGGAAGTGATCGCTAGGTTCTGGTCGATATGTTCGACGCAAGGAACCAGTTGTGCTGTACTCGTTGCAATCTTGTTCGACGTGCTGTCTACTGTCTTAAGGAGAGTCAAGGTCTCGCTAGCATCAAGCTGCGTCTGGTCTGTAGTCGCCGCGATACTTGATGCGACCTTGCTGTATGCTAGTCAGTACAGTGGTATTCTCCAAGCCAGGCAACCAGCTTCTCCATTTATCAATGCCCTACTCACAGATTCGCTGCTTCCAACCATAAAGAGAGGATGCTCTTCTTCTGTTCGAGTCGATCGCATGTGCTTGCTACTTCCTCCTTCTTACGGACAGAACAAATAGCATCCCAGCCTCGTTGCAGCACTGAATCGTTCTTGTGAGCGAGCAATGCTTCCAGTGTCTTGCAGAGCTCCTCAGCAAGGTCTAGATACTCGAGTAGAGGCGTGTCAAACTTGGAGGATGAAACTGTCGTTGCAAAGCCAGACAAATGGTGATTACGTATATGCTGGGCGATCTCGATTTGCTGACGTAGGTCGGTTTGAAGCTGAGCAAAACGACGCGGTACATTGCGCACGTCCGAGCAGAAGCGTTCGAGGCAGGATGAAAGGCGCAAAGCTACGTCCACGAACTGGACAACGGCGGCGACGGTGCCTACCACCTCCGCCATCTGAGGTATTGTAATGAGAAAGATGAGTGCCAGCAGTGGGGAATAGGCTCATATGTATTGGCACGGCTGACGAAGCCTATCTTGAGCGAATAGAATGCGTGCATGATCATGTACATGGTGTTGGCGAGGCTGAGCTTCAGCCTTGTAACCAGATTGATGAAGGCGATGAATTCAGGTCAGGGTCTCGCCGTGAGCCACGTGTCAAGCACGGGTGATTCAGAGATGCCGGGCCGTACATGGCACTTGCTGTAGATTGTTCACATTTTGATGGTGAAAGTAAAAGTGAAGGGAGGCGTGGATGAGATGGATGGCAGCTGCTGGACCCTGACGCTAGTAATCATCCACGGTTAGCGCCACATTCATCGGAATCGCCTTCCGAGAAGGCGCGGCGACAATCGTAAGCTCTTGGTAGCCTAACCGCCTTCTCGAGGCTTCTGATGCTTGCTCAGCTTCGTTATCACACACTATCGCCTCCGTGTCAGCTCTCTAGCATCTTCTTCACTCAGCCTTCTGAACATATATCATTCCCATATCCATCACAACCATGGCAGCCAACGAATCAAGCTACACCGAGATGAAGGGCGACTTGGAAGCAATCGGGGCGCATTGCCAGATGGAATACTGCAATGTACTAGACTTCCTGCCATTCCGCTGTGAGAGCTGTCACGGGTAGGTACCCAACTCCCTCCAGGCTACGCGTCCCGCGCGTACCTACACACCATACACCACCATACTAACACCCACGCCCAGGAAATTCTGCCTCGACCACCGCACCGAATACGCACACAAATGCCCCAAAGAAGGCGAATGGGCGCGTCAAAAAGCCAAAAACGCCCAAAACATCACGCCATCCGCCCCCAAACCCAGCGTCTACAACCACGACTCACAATGCGCCGACCCCTCCTGCAAGACCTTCATAGACACCGCGCGCGCCCAAGGCGTCCACTGCCCCCGCTGTAACAGACGATACTGTCTCAAACACCGCTTCGAAGAAGACCACGCCTGCTCCACCCTAACGCCCCTTGGCGCGCGCCCCCAGAACTACGTCCAAGCACGCACGCAAACCGCTCTCACTCGGCTAAAAGCATGGGCGGAACAAAAGAAGAAAGATGACGAGAAACGGCGTTCTTCATCCAAGAAAACAGGCGGTTTCCTCGGCCTAGGCAAATCCTCCTCCTCGACAGCATCATCCGCCCAAGCCGAACTCAACGCCCTCAAACGCGTCGCAAAAGGCGAAGCCAGCATCCCCGCCGAAAAACGCATTTACCTACACGTCGAAGCCTCGGCTGATACAACCAAAGCGAAATACCCCACGGGGAAATTCTTCTACAATAAAGAGTGGACAGTCGGGCGCGTGTTGGATATGGCGGCCAAGGCGCTGCAGGTGCAGAATGTGAACAATCGGGGTGGGGGCGAGGAGGAGAAGTTACGGGTTTTCCATGTGGAAGGGGGGCGGTTGCTCAAGTTTAGTGAGAAGATTGGGGAGCCGTGTCAGAATGGGAATATGATTGTGCTGTTGAGGGGGGTGGGGAGTGGGGAGGCGCCGGATTTGATTGATTTGTAGGTGGAAGGGGGGAATTAGGAGTGAGCAGTTGGGGGTAGAGAGACCATTGCATGGCGTGGCGTTTCGCGGTTGTGTTTATAGCGCTGGAGATACCCTGATGCCTATGTGGCATGATTGAATGAATCGAAGTATGAGCAACCATATATCCGACGACGTTAGTGGAGATTTTGAACAAACATATGTCAAGAGCCTACATATCTCATCGAAGGCGTGACTCAGTATGTCAACTTCCCTTTAGCAAGGAACAGTACGCCCGGCCTGACCACTCATGACCATAGACGTAAGCTTGATACGATCATTATATTTAGATTTATCCTTATTCGGTACTGATACAGCACTAAGTAGGCGTCGAGCACTTCGAACGCCGGTGCCATCTCCCATCGCATGTATATGCAGAACCCCAATGTAAACGCCAATGCCAACGCTATATCGCATGAACCATGCCCTTGGTATATAACCACTGCCCTCTCTGCTTGTGTGCTTGACCATGTCGCGCCATACGACCAGCACACGTCGGTGTGGTATGCTTCTGACCTTCCTGGACGCGTCTCAGTCTCCGCGGCGGAGGTGTATCGTTCGTATCCGTAATGTGGGTTGTGCCGTCGTGGTGCGACGAGTGCTACTCTTTCTGGATCGAATCTCGCTTGACGTATTTGTCGCAGCATGCATCCGCCTCTTTACATCATTCTTCGTCCATTCAGTCGTCCTCGTGCTCCTTATTACTGCACTTCAACCCATGTATCTTTGTCCCCCAACCAACACTCCCGAGGTTATTCGCGCCATCGGAAATAGTGAGAAACTGATCCAGGTTTTCGTCGCCGCTGCAGTCATAATTGCTGGCATACTGTCAGTTCCCCATCATTAACCTCGACGCCAACCACCAACAATAAACGTACTCATAAAACCGACAGCTCCAGTAGTCATCCCTGTCCAACACAGCCTGGACATCGTGCCCGCCTACTAAGATACTTTGCACGCGCCCATCGATGCTGTAACCTTGTGTTAGCCTTTCTCCTTCAATCATACGCGAGAGCGACAGGTGTGCGCAACATACAGATTATTATCCAGCGACAGACACTGATTATTATACGCGTCGACACTGACTTCGCTGAGGAACGACGGCGCAGCAAAAAGCTGCACTTTGATCTTTGTGCCGCTGATGGTGTCGTCGGCTAGTACTGTGCCTGTGCAAGCCAGCAGTACTACGGATGCGGAAACGAGGCGGCTACTGGGCTTCATATCGGCGGCATGCGCTGCGTCCGAGGCGTCGCGCGAGGAGTCGTGCGTTTTCGTGGGTAATAGGCGCGAAGTACAGGGCACAGTGGACGGGGGTAAAGCGTTCGTGACGGCGTCAAGGGCAGGCGTGCGACCAGCGATGAGGAAAGGATGAAGTCGGTGGTGGATGACGGCGGGTGTGTGGGTCGGGGGTCAGGTGGGCGATGTGGTTGGGCGGAGTGGGAGGGATGCACCGCCTCCTCATTGCCGTTATGACCGCACGGACGTTTGCGACGGGGATCGTGACTGCCAATCTCCCTATAACCTCTGCATAGCTTGTCTTCACGATGCGGCAATGCGAATGCGCGATACATGTCGTCTCGGTGCTAGATAGACTGCGAGCTTGTGCGATTAGACGGTGCGTATATGGCTAAAGTGTTGATCAGAAGTAATGTGTGTATTCAGATGATCTAACTATCATAGAGGTACGGGTGTTTATATACACGCTAGAAGAGAGAGGGAGTGAATGAATCACGTGACAGGAGTTGTAGCCTAACCAACATAAAGGCCGCGTGTGCTACATGGCTAGCCCTCGAGTCCGCTGCTCGACTTGACGTCACATGCTATTCCATAACAATATTGCGCCTACATGGCTGGGACGACTTAGGGCCCGGTCATGTTCACTAAGAAGAGACCGAGGGTCTAGGGGCTATGACTTCGATGTCCTTATCGCGTACTATTTATCGCGAGAACTACAACGCGGTAAATGTGCAGACATGTCGCAGAGCATTCTATTCTGAAAATGCGGTTCCGACTTTCTCGGTACGGTTATTTCTCGAGGGATTGGAGCAGGGACCTGACCGGAAGGTGTTCGCTGTGAAGACAGTAGACAAGTAGTCATTACTATCATTTCATTCTATCTTTATGCAGCCTAAAGGACGATCAGAATTACTGACACACCAAATCAAAACACATTCCTCGTACTGGTGACCTCGAAATCTGTAGTCACCATCACATTATCTTTCCCATCTTGCAAGCGTGACCCATCAGTGGTTCCAGTTGGTGTAGGGCTAGCCTTTCGGTCCAGAAAAGTCAACTCCATTTCATCGTCCATAGTGCCGCCCTGAATATTCGAGCTGT
>Ga0265798_10007832_pt1 | contig 13742 bp, 9 predicted proteins | sample P3T30metagenome_FD_192430 | JGI IMG/M metagenome (GOLD analysis project Ga0265798, IMG submission 192430) | Plant litter microbial communities from East Loma Ridge, Irvine, California - P3 T30 | ecosystem: Environmental > Terrestrial > Plant litter > Unclassified | place: USA: California...
CGGGCACGACGGCGCGGCTGGGCGAGAACCACGAGCCGACGACCTCGATCCAGCTCGGCCGCACCGACTCGTTGCCCTGCACGCTGACGGTGAGCAGGTCGAGCGACCCCGCGGTCGGGTACGTCTCGGCGCCCTCGACGGTGATGAGCGGGGCGTCCTCGCCCTCGTACTCGGCGGAGCCCAGGGTGTCGAAGACCGGGCCGGGCTGCTCGATGAGGTACGGCGACGGGATGAACGTGAGGGCCAGTCCGGAGACCAGGGCGACGCCCAGCAGGGACCAGCCGAGGCGGCCGGAGCGGCGGCCGCCCGCGACCGTGCGGCTCGGGGGCGTGAAGAGGGCCACGGGGTTCCTTTCGCTGTTCGCCACGGGCGCAGCGACGGACCCTGGGGCAAGGGCCGGGATCCAGGCTGATCCTGCGGCCACGAGCTAGCGTAGCCACCATGACCGATGATCCGCAGCGCGAGCCTGAGGACGAGTTCCGCGACATGCTCCGCCAGTTCCTGTCCGGCGACTCCGAGATCGACCCGTCGCAGCTGGCCGGGGCCGCGGGGCTCCCGAACGACCCGGCGTTCGTCGCGCGCCTGATGAGCCAGCTGCAGTCCGCGGTGGCCCGCAGCGGCGACGGCATCGACTGGTCGGTCGCCACCGACCAGGCCGCCGCCGTCGGCACGCAGTCGGCCGTCGAGACGAGCCCCGCCGACGAGCGCGCGCTCGAGCAGGCCTTCCACGTCGCGGCCCTCTGGCTCGACGACGTCACCTTCGTCTCCGAGCTCACCGTCGCGCCCCGGCTCGTCACCCGCTCGGAGTGGGCGCGGCTCTCGATGCCCGTCTGGACGCAGCTGGCCGAGCCGGTCGCCGAGTCCATCGCCGACTCGCTCACGAACGTCCTGCGCGAGCAGGCCCCCGAAGAGATGCAGCAGCTCCTCGCCGGCGCGAGCCAGGTCATGCGCAGCGTCGGGGGCACCCTCTTCGCGATGCAGCTCGGCCAGGTCGTCGGCCAGCTCTCGACCGAGGTCGTCTCCGGCGGCGACGTCGGCATCCCCCTCCTCGACGACCAGCAGGCCGCCCTCGTGCCGCAGAACGTCGCGGCCTTCGGCGAGGGCCTCGAGATCGAGGCCGACCAGGTGCAGCTCTACCTCGCCGTGCGCGAGCTCGCGCACGCGCGCCTGTTCCGCCACGCCCGGTGGCTGCGGCTGCACCTCATCTCGTCGATCCGCGAGTTCGCCCAGGGCATCCGCATCGACACCGCCCGCCTCGAGGAGCTCGCGGTCGACTTCGACCCGTCCGACCCGGGCGAGCTGCGGGACGCCCTCGCCAGCGGCGCCCTCATCCCGCCGAAGACGGACGAGCAGCTCGCCGCCCTCGGCCGGCTCGAGACCACCCTGGCCCTGATCGAGGGCTGGGTCGACGTCGTCACCGCCCAGGCCACGGCGCGCCTCCCCCGGTCCGCCGCGATCGCGGAGGCCGTGCGCCGCCGTCGCGCCGCCGGCGGACCGGCCGAGTCGGCGTTCTCGACGCTCGTCGGGCTCGAGCTCCGCCCGCGTCGCCTGCGCGAGGCCGCGGCCATGTGGGCCGCCGTCACCGAGGCGGTGGGGCCCGAGCAGCGCGACGCGCTCTGGTCGCACCCGGACATCGTCCCGACCAGCGCCGACGTCGACGACCCGCAGGCCCTCGTCGCCCGGCTCACGGCGGGCGAGCCCGCCTTCGACGACGTCGACCAGGCCATCGAGGACCTCCTCAACGACACGAGCGACGACCGCCCGCGCGAGGCGGAGGACGGCTCGGCGGACGAGCCCGGTCCCTCCCCCGCCTCCTGACACGGGCAGCCCGTCCGGGCTGCCTGTGGAGAACCCGACGAGCCCGGCCGACCTCGGCCAGGCTCGTGGGGTGCCTCGCCCTGCTCCCCTCCGCCTCCCGTCCCGCGCCCCCGTCGTCTGGCGTGACCCCACGTCGATGCAGATCGGCGTCGAGCACGTCCACGCCGTCGTCGACCGGGTGACCACGGGGCAGGCGGCGTTCCTGTCGGCGGTGGCCGAGGGCCGGGGCGACGGGGGCACCTCGGCCGTGGTCGCGCAGGTGGGCTGCGACCCCGCCGAGGCGGCCGAGCTCGTCCGGCGTCTCGGCGCCGTCGTCGTGGCCGCCCCCGCCGGCGGCCCCGACCGCCGGTCCCGGCCCGTCGTCCGGCTGGCGGGCTCCGGGCCGCTGGCCGACGAGGTCGGACGCCTCGTCGAGTCGGCGTCGGTCGGGGTGCTGCTCGAGGACGGCGAGTCCGCGGCCGCGGCCCCGAGGCCCTCCCCCGCGGCTGCGCGGCACGTGGGGGTGCTCGTCGCCGGGCTCGTGCCCGACCCCGTGGTCTCGGCCGAGTGGCTGCGGCGCGACGTGCCCCACGTCGTCGTCCGGACGGGCGACCGGTCCGTCCGCGTGGGGCCGGTGGTCGTGCCCGGGGCGACGGCGTGCTGCCGCTGCCTCCACCTGCACGACGGCGACCGCGACCCGGCCTGGCCCGCGATCGCCGGTCAGCTGCTGGGGGCGCCCGTGCCGCCGGTCCCCCTGCTCGCCGCTCGCGACGCCGCCGTGCGGGCCGCGCGACGGGCGGTCCTGCTCGCGCACGACGGCGACGAGGCCGAGGGGCGCCTCGACGAGGTCGTCCGCATCGACCTCGAGACGCTCGAGGTCAGCTCGTCGGTCGTGCGGCCGCATCCCGGCTGCGGGTGCGGAGCTCCTCCAGGAACCGGCTCGGACGACGCTCGCCGCCCCGGCCCTGTCCGCTCGGGGCCCACGAGAGGCGCAGCCGCTCGCGCGCGCGGGTGATGCCGACGTAGAGCAGGCGGCGCTCCTCGTCGATCGCCTCGAGTCCCTTCGCGTAGCTGATCGGCACGAGGCCCTCGCTGAGACCGACGAGGTAGACGCTCCGCCACTCGAGGCCCTTGGCCGAGTGCAGCGTCGCCAGGGTGACCGCCGCCATGGTCGGCTCGTGCTGTCCGGCCTGCCGGGCGAGCAGCTCGTCGACGAACTGCACGAGGGTGGTGCCCTCGGGCGAGGCCTCGGCGAGGCCCATCAGCGCGTTCAGCGACTCCCACCGGTCGCGCAGCGCGCCGCGCTGCTCGGGGGCGTCCTGCATCCAGCCCAGCGAGCGGAGCACGTCGCTGACCGTCTTGAAGAGGGGCTCGCCGACGATGCTGACGGAGGCCCCCTTGAGCATCATCACCGCCTCCTTCACCTCGCGCAGGTCGAAGAACCGGGTCGCCCCGTGGATGCGCGTCGAGACGCCCACGTCGGCGAGGGCCCGCTCGAGGGCGGCGGCCTGGACGTTCACGCGGTAGAGCACCGCGATCTCCTCGGGCAGCACGCCGCCGCGGATCTCGTCGGCGATGGTCTGGGCGACGCCCCGGGCCTCGGCCATGTCGGTGGGGTACTGCACGACGGGCGGGACCGGCCCGCCCGACTCGACGGCCGGGTGCAGGTGCAGCGCGCCGGGCCGGCCGCGCATCAGCTGGTTCGCCGTGTCGACGATCTGCCGGGTCGAGCGGTAGTTCTGCTCGAGGCGCACGACGGTGGCGTCGTCGTAGCGCGACCCGAAGCCGAGCAGGTAGTCGGCCGAGGCGCCCGCGAACGAGTAGATCGTCTGGCTGGCGTCGCCCACGACGCACAGGTCGTTGCGGTCGCCGAGCCAGAGCTCGAGCAGCTCCTGCTGCAGGGGCGAGACGTCCTGGTACTCGTCGACGACGAAGAAGCGGTACTGCTCGCGCACCTGCTGCGCGACGCGCGGCTCCAGCTGCAGCATGCCCACCGTCGCGAGCAGCACGTCCTCGAAGTCGAGCTGGCGGCGCTCGTCCTTGATGTCCTCGTAGGCACGGTGCAGGTCGACCGCCTTCTCGACGCTCAGCGCCTGCGGCAGGGCCCGGGAGTGCGCGGCGACCGCATACTGCTCGACCGTGAGGCGCGAGACCTTGCGCCACTCGATCTCGCCGGCGGTGTCGCGCAGCGAGGCGGTGTCGAGCTTGAGGCCCACCCGCTCGGCCGCGTGCGCCAGCAGCTTGCCCTTGCTGTCGATGAGGCGCGGCATCTGCCCGCCCATCGTCTGGGGCCAGAAGTACGACAGCTGCGACAGCGCCGAGGCGTGGAAGGTGCGGGCGGAGACCCCGCCCGCGCCCAGCTGACGGAGGCGCCCCCTCAGCTCGGCCGCCGCGCGCGACGTGAAGGTGAGGGCCATGACCCGGCCGGGCGCGTACACGCCCGTGGCCACCCCGTAGGCGATGCGGTGCGTGATGGCGCGCGTCTTGCCGGTGCCCGCGCCGGCGAGCATGCAGACGGGGCCGAGCAGCCGCCGGGCGGCCTCGCGCTGCTGCTCGTCGAGACCGGCGATGAGGGAGGCGGCGTCGGTCACTGGTCGAGCTCGGCGCCGAACCAGTCCTCGATGATGGCTCGGGCGATGGACGTGCGGCCGGGCAGCAGCACCTCGCCGAGCGAGGCGGCGAGCTCGTCGCGGCTGAACCAGCGGAGGTCGAGGATCTCGGCGCCGTCGGGCTGCAGGGTGCCCGGGTCGTCGACGTCGACGCGCGCGGTGAAGCCGAGCATGAGGCTGGCCGGGAACGGCCAGGGCTGCGACCCGACGTAGCGCGGGTCGATCACCTTGACGCCGCTCTCCTCGAAGATCTCGCGCTGCACGGCGTGCTCGAGCGACTCGCCCGGCTCGACGAAGCCCGCGAGCAGCGACCACCGGTTCGACTCCCACAGGGCGTTCGAGCCGAGGAGGAGGCGGTCGTCTGCGTCGGTGACGCCCACGATGATCGCCGGGTCGGTCCGCGGGAAGACCTCGTGGCCGTCGTCGCCGTCGCGGCCGACCCAGCCGGCCTTGGCGCTCACGAGCGGGCGCCCGGTGCGGGGCGAGAAGCGGTGCGAGTCGTGCCAGTTGGCGAGCGCCACGGCCTCGACGGCCAGCCCGGCGTCGCGGTCGCCGAGACGCGTGCCCACGGCGCGGACGCTGCTCCAGTCGTCGTCCGACGCCGACAGCCGGGCCGCGGCATCGTCGTCGAGCAGGGCGGCGACGAGGGGCGTGCCGACCGGCTCGGGAGCCTCGGCGTCGAGCGACCGGCCGAGGTAGAGCCACGTGCGCGCCTCCGGGACCTGCGCCGGCGGCAGCAGCGCCAGGCGGTCGTCGGCGGCCATCAGGAGGCGTCCGCCCCGCACCGGCAGCACCCGTGTCTCGTCGGACGCGAGCAGCTCGGCGATGGCGTCGGGCCGTTCGCGCGTCAGGTAGTCGCGGTCGACCTGGTGACGGGAGAGGGGCAGCCGGGACGTGAGCGGCGAGGACATCGGACGACCAATCATCGCGAGTTGACAGCGTGGCGAACGGCGGGGCACCGGACACTGCGGCCTACCCTGAGGGCATGGCCAGATCTCACCTCACTCTAGCCGCGTTGGCCACGGCCGCCGTCGCCGACCTCGACGTCCGAACGACGGCTCCGCACGGCTCAGCGACCGGTGACGTCGACTCCGCGCTGCTCACCACCGCGGCCGGCGACGAGCTGATCGTCCGCGTCCCGCGCTCGCAGCGCGCGGAGGCCCAGCAGTCCGCCGACCTCGTCGCCCTGCGCGCGCTCCGCGCCGGCGTCCGGGGCCGCCTGCCCTTCGCCGTCCCGACCTACCGGGGCCAGGCCCCGGTCGGCCGCACCCGCGGCATCGTCTACGACTTCATCGCCGGCACGCACCTGCGCATCGCGCAGGTGACGGCGGGCTCCGGCCTGCCCGCGGCGCTCGGCCGGGGCGTCGCCGCGATCCACGCGCTCCCCACGAGCTTCGTCACCGACGCGGGCCTCACCAGCCACACGCCCTTCGAGGCCATGCGCTCGACGGCCTCCCTGGTCGACCGGGCGGCGTCGACGCGGCTCCTCCCCGCGGCCCTGCTCGAGCGCTGGGAGGCGGCGATCCAGGACCACGTGCTCTGGCAGTTCCAGCCCACCGTCGTCAACGGCTCGCTCGAGGCGGCGTCGTTCCTCGTCGTCGACGGCGCCCCCACGGGGCTGCTGGGCTGGCACGACCTCCAGGTCGGCGACCCGGCCCGCGACCTGGCCTGGCTGCTCGGCGCCGGCCCGGAGGCCGTCGACGCCGCGTTCGAGGCCTACAACACGGCCCGCGGCACGAGCGACCACCAGCTCCGACGCCGCGCCACGCTCTACCGCGAGCTCGACCTAGCCAAGTGGCTGCTGCACGGCACGGCGACCAAGAACACGGCCGTCGTCGACGACGCCGTGGGCATGATGGCCGCGCTCGTCGACCGGCTGCAGTCGACCGAGGGCGGTTCGATCTCGTCCGACTCGACGGCCGCCCTCGACCTCGACGGCGTCGAGGAGCTGCTCACCACCACCGAGCGCCGTCACGGCTGACCCGGCACGGCACCTCCGGGACGTGCGCGCCCGGGCAGGCCGCGCCTCCTAGGCCCCGGTCTCGACCCTGCGCCAGAGCTCGGCGAGCTCGGCCCGGTCGGCCACGTGCCGCGGCTCGACCACGACGTCGTCCGCCACGAAGTAGAAGGCGGCGTCGATCTCGTCGGCCGGCACGCCCCGGAACGCCGAGTAGGCCTCGCGGTACAGGGCGAGCTGCAGCTGTCGCAGCTCGAGGTCGGCCTCGTCGGCCGGGGCACGTCCCGTCTTCCAGTCGACCACCTGGAGGCGGCCCTCCCGCTCGAAGACCGCGTCGATCTTGCAGATGACCGTCCTGTGCCCGAGCGGCAGGTGCACCTCGAGCTCGACGTCGACGGGCTCGAGCCGCGCCCAGGGCGACCGCTCGAACGTGACCTGCAGCTCGCCGAGCCTTCGGGCGTCGTCCGGGTCGACGAGACCGGTGCCGCCGCCCCGGGCGTCCTCGTCGTCGTCGAGGTCGAGTTCGGGCCCCCACGCGTCGAGGAGCTCCGCGCGACCCGTGGGCCGGTAGCGCTGCTCGACCCACTCGTGGAACAGCGTGCCCAGGCGCGTCGCCCGGTAGGGCCGCTCGGGCAGCGGTCGCCGCAGGGCCGCGGCCACGGCCGAGGGGTCGTGGACGTAGTCCTTGAAGCGCGACGCGGGGATGCGCTGCGGCAGCTCGATGCTGCCCGCGCGCTCGCGGACGGCCTCGCGCTCGAGCAGCAGCAGGTCGATGTCGTCGGCCCAGGGGCCGTCGTCGCCCGACCGGCGCGTGGCCGCCACGGTGCTCCGCGCCTCGGCGCCCTCGGTGGCCGCGGCACGCTCGGCGCCGTCAGCGCCGTCGGTGCCCGCGGCGTCGTCGGTGCCGTCTGTGTCGACCGCCTCCCTGGCCCGTAACGTGCGCTCGACCCGTACGGCTGCCCGCTCGACGCGCGCCCGTCTCGGTCCGAGGGGGTCGACCGGCCAGACGAGCTCGCGCGACGACTGCGCCAGCGGATCGGACTCGTCGTCGGGCTCGGCGGGCACGGCGTCGGCGGCGACCAGCCCCGTCTCGACGAGCTCGGCGAGGTACCGGCTGGGCTGGCGCGGCTTCACGGTCGACGACCAGAACGACCCGCTCAGCAGCAGGGCGTCCTTCGCCCGCGTGAAGGCGACGTAGGCGAGCCGGCGCTCCTCGGAGAGGTGCCGCCGCCGGAGGTCGTCCTTGAAGGTCGCGAGCCGCTGGTCGAACTCCTTCTGGTCGTCGACGGAGCGCCACGCCAGGTCGGGCAGCTCGGCCGCGTCGCCGCGGAACTCGTAGGGCAGCTCGCCGAAGCCGAGCCAGCCGACGCCCTCGCGCGACGTGCCGGGCAGCTCGCCCTCGACGAGGCGCGGCACCGCGACGAGGTCCCACTCGAGGCCCTTCGACCCGTGGACGGTCAGCAGCTGGACCGTGCCGGGCTCGCCGTCGTCGGACCTCGGCCCCATGTCGTCGCGCCGCTCGGCCGCGGCCAGCCACGAGAGGAACCCGCCCAGCGCCGCGTTCTCGTCGGCCGCGACGTAGCCCGTGAGCTCGTCCTCGAAGGCCTGGAGCCAGGCCCCGCCGTGCCCCTGCCCCGTCGCCGCGGCGACCTCGACGTCGAGCAGCAGCTCCTGCTGCACGAGGGTCACGAGGTCGACGAGGTCGAGGCCGGTGCGCCCCCGGAGGAAAGCGAGCTGCGACCCCAGCCGCCTCATCCGCGCCAGGCCCTCGTCGCTGAGCCCGCGCAGCTGCCCGTGGCCGTCGGGCGCGGTGGTGACGAAGTCGAGCGCGTCGACGATCGAGCCGTGCTCGCCGACCGCCACGGACGCCCGGAAGCCGGCGGCCACGTCGTCGTCCAGCACCTGCTGGGCGTGGTCGTGCGAGAAGAGCCAGGAGGCGACGGAGCGCAGGGCGGCCACGTCGTGCAGGCCGATGCGCCAGCGCGCCCCCGTCATCAGGCGGATCAGCTCGGACCCGGCGGACGGGTCGTGGAGCACGCGGAGGCACGACACGAGGTCGACGACCTCGGGCCGCTGCAGCAGCCCCCCGACGCCGAGCACCCGGTGGGGCACGCCCCGCGCCGTGAGCGCCTCGACGAAGGCGGGCATGGTCTTCTTCGACCGGAACAGCAGGGCCGCCGTGCGCGGCGCGGGCACCCCGTCGACGACCGGAGGGTCGCGGAGCTCCCGCTCGAACCAGGCCGCGACCTGGTCCGCCTCGGCGGGGAGCGTCTGCTCGAACGCGGTCTCGACCCGCCCCGCCGGCGCCGCCGGGCGGGCCCGCAGCTCGCCGACGGGCACCTCGGACGCCGCGGCGAGCTCGGCCACGACGACGTTGGCGGCGGCCAGCACGGCGCGGGAGTTGCGCCAGCTCGTCGACAGGCTGTAGACCGCGTCGGGCCGGGCGCCGAAGTCGAGCGGGAACCGGCCGAGGTTCGCCGCCGAGGCGCCCCGGAACCCGTAGATGGACTGGTGGGGGTCGCCGACCGCCATGACGCCGGTCGACGCGAAGAGACGCGAGAGCAGGCGCGTCTGCACGACGCTGGTGTCCTGGTACTCGTCGAGCAGCACGACGCGGAACCGCTCGCGCATCGCGTCGACGACGTCGGGGGCGGTCTCGCACACGTCGAGGGCGAGCGCGACCTGGTCGGAGTACTCGACGAGGCCCCGCCGCGCCTTCTCGTCGGCGAACTGCTCGGCGAGCGCGACGAGCGGGGGCAGGGCCGACACGGCCCCGACCGCGTCGGTGACCGACTTGTACGCCGACCCCTTCGCCGAGGGCAGCCCGGCGAGGTCGAGGAACCGGTCGCTCAGCCGCAGCACGTCGTCGCCGTCGGCCACGTTCTCGCTCAGGGCGTGGCTCAGTCGGAGCACCGCCTCGGTCAGCGAGTCGACGCTGCGGCCGAGGCCCGCGAGCCGCTCGTCGCGACTCGCGACGACGAGGGAGCGGGCGAGCTGCCACGCCGACGCCTCGCCGAGCACCTGGGACTCGGGCTCGCGGCCCACCCGCAGCGCGTCGTCGCGGAACACCCCGTTCGCGAAGGCGTTGTACGTCGACACCGTGGGCACGTCGAAGGGGTCGGGGTCGTCGCCGAGCAGCCCCGCGTCGCCGAGCTGCCGGATGCGCCGCTCGATGCGCTCGCCGAGCTCGCCGGCCGCCTTGCGGGTGAAGGTGAGGCCGAGCACCTGCGACACCTCGACGTGGCCGTTGGCGAGCAGCCACACCACGCGGTTGGCCATGGTCTCGGTCTTGCCGCTGCCGGCGCCGGCCACGACCAGGGCGGGCTCGAGCGGTGCCTCGATGACGGCCTGCTGCTCGGGGGTGGGCTCGGGCAGGCCGAGGCGCAGGGCGACGTCGACGGCGGACAGGCTCACGAGCTCACCTCGCCGACGACGTGGATGCGGCACGACCCGCCGGAGCGGCCCTCGCAGTGCTCGTCGAGACGGCCCACGAAGACGCGGCCGGCCATGCCCTCGGCGGCGGTCTCGACGCGCTCGCGGAACGCCTGGAGGGTCTCGGCGTCGAAGGCCGCCTGGGCCGGTTCGCGGTAGAGCGCGCCGCGCACCCCCGACGACACGACGACGAGCTTCGCGCCGCCGGCCGGGGTGCCCGGCGGGACGGCCTCGACGACGCCGTCGGCGAGGGCCAGCTGGTAGCTGCCCAGCTGCGGGTGCGCCGCGATGGCCGCCGACGACGTGGGCGCGGCGCGGCCGGTCTTGAGGTCGACGATGACGGCGGCGCCGTCGCGGGTGCGCTCGACCCGGTCGATCGAGCCCCGCAGCCGGGCGGGCCCGGTGTCGAGGGTGAACGTCGACTCGGCGCCGAGGAGCTCGCCGCCCGAGGCGGCGAAGTCACGCAGGTAGGAGGCGAGGCTCTCGGTCATCTGCCGGGCCCGGCGCTTCTCGGCCTCGGCGATCCAGGGGGACTCGAAGTCGAGCTCGTCCCACCGGCGCTCCACCGCCTCCCACAGGGCCTCGACGTCGGTGTCGACCGCGTGCTCGAGGACGTCGTGCAGCACCGTGCCGATGCCCATCGACGCGTTCGGCGCCGACCCGCCGAAGCGGTCGACGAACCAGTGCAGCGGGCACTCCTCGAACGAGCCCAGCTGGGACGGCGAGACGGCGACGTGCGCCTCGGGCTCGGCCAGGTCGACGAGCGGCGCCGTCGTGCTCGGCTCGGCCAGCCCGTACCACTCGCCGGGGTGGGCCCCGGCGACGCCCGCCGCCGCGAGGCGCGCGAGGCCGGTCGTGGCGGACTCGACGCGGGCCTGGTGGGTCGACTCGACGACGACGTGCCGCAGGTGGCCGACCAAGCCGCGCAGGGACAGGGGGTGGCCCGGCGTCGGGGACGGGGCGTCGTCCGGCAGCAGGCGGAAGAACACGGACGGGCCCTCGTCGTCGTCGGAGGTGCACGACAGGACGACCTGCCGCCGCGCCCGCGAGACGGTGAGCGCGAACATCCGCAGCTCGTCGCTCAGCACGGCGGCACGGGCGTCGACCGGGGCAGGCGCCCCGGCCTCGTCGGCGCCGTCCCGGGCCGCCTCGACCAGGTCGTCGGGGCCGAGCAGCGCGCCGCGCACGCGGAGGTTCGGCCAGACGCCGTCCTGCAGGCGGGCCGCGACCACCACGTCGACCTCGACGCCGAGCGCCGCGGACGGGGTGCAGACGAGCACCGACTCGGACGACGCCTGCGGCGAGAGGGTGTCTTCCGGGACCTCGGCCCCGAGCAGCGCGTCGAGGAACGCGACCGCGGGCGCCTCGGGCGTGCGCTCGACGAACCGCTTCGCCGCCGTGAACAGGGCGACGACCCCGTCGAGGTGCCGGTCGGCCTCGGCCGCGACGATGCCCCTGCCCGCGGCCCGGGCGCTCCACTCGCGGGCCAGCCCGCTGCGGTCCCAGAGGCCCCAGAGCACCTCTTCGATGCTCGCGCCGCCCGCGGCCGCGCGCCGGGCGGCGTCGAGGCTCGCCGCGAACCGGCCGGCCCGTGCCGCCGGCCGCGAGTCGATGGTGGCGAAGCGCCCCGGCCCGGCGAGGGCCTCGACGAGGAGGGCGTCGGCGGACCGGATGCCGCCCGACGCGAGCTCGTCGGCCCGGAGCGCGAGCCGGAGGCGACGCAGCGACAGCGCGTCGAAGCCCGCCAACGGGCCGAGCAGCAGCTCGCCCGCGACGTCGGCCGTCAGCTCGTCGCGGCCCACGGCGACCGAGGCGGCGAGCAGGAGGTGACGGGCGCCGTGCTCGTCGCGCACCGCCCGACCGGCGATGGAGGTGCGCGTCGGCACGTCGGCGAGCTGGAGCCCGCGGGCGACGCCCGGCACCTGGCCGCCGCTGCGCACGACCACGAGCATGCGCGACCAGGCGACGCCCGAGACGAGGTGGTGCTCGCGGAGCACGCGCGCCACGGTCGACAGCTCGTGGGCGGGGCTGTCGGCCTGCACCGAGAGCACCGGGGGCACGTCGACGGTGCGGCCCTGCGCACCCGCCGGGCCCTGGGCGCTCGCGGCGGGCCGCCCGGCCTCGGCCGCGTGCTGCCGACCCGCCCCCGCCGTGCCGATGCGGGCGGTGACGCGCTGGACGAGCCCGCGCAGCGCCGGCTCGTGCCGGTGCGCGGTCGAGAGCCAGAGCGTGCGGGCGTCGGGCACGCCGAGGCGCTGGCCCAGTCGGCCCAGCACGTCGGGGCTGCCGCCGCGGAACGCGCTCGTGGCGAGGTCGGGGTCGCCCAGGGCGACGACGGCGACGCCGCGCCGCGCGAGGGCGCGGAGCAGGGACACGGTCGACTGCGTCGCCTCTTGCGCGTCGTCGACGAGGACGACGCGCAGCCCCTCGACCACCGGCGCGGTCTCGCCGCGGTCGAGCGCGGCGACGGCCCAGTCGACGAGCTCGGCCGAGTCGAGCCGGTGCCCCGGCATCGCGTCGACGACGTCGTGGTACTCGTCGACGAAGTCGGCGACCGCCGCCCACTCGGGACGCTCGCGGGAGGCGGCGAGTCGGCGCAGGTCGGCGGGCGAGAGCCCCTGCTCGGTGGCCCGCATCATCACCTCGCGCAGCTCGGTGCGGAAGCCGCGCAGCACCCGGACGCGGGGCCCGAGCGCCTCGGGCCAGGCCGGGCCGTCGCCGTCGGCCTCGTGGCCCTCGAGGAGGGCCCGGACGACGGAGTCGTGGTCGCCTCCGGTCAGCAGGGCGGGCGGCTCGGTGCCGGCCAGCCGGGCGGCGTGCCCGACGACGTCGAAGGCCAGGGACGAGACGGTGCGGGCCAGCGGGCCGGGGGTGGGCACGTCGAGGCGGGCGGCCAGGACGTCGCGGAGGCGCGTGGCCGTCGTGCGGGTCGGCGTGAGCGCCGTGACCGAGCCCGGTGCCCAGCCCCGCCCCTGCAGCCGATCGGCGACGAACTCGACCAGGGCGGTCGTCTTGCCGGTGCCCGGGGCGCCGATGACCGCGGCGGAGACGCCGTCGGGCAGCTCGAGCACCGCCCGCTGGGAGGCGTCGAGCTCGACGGGCGGCCGCACCGCGTCGTCCGCGACGGGGCGGAAGGAGGTCGTCACCATGCGGTCGACGCTAGCGGCTGCCGCCGACACCGACGCCCGACGCCGCGACGGGCGCGCCCGGTGCTTGCGCCCACAGTGAACGCGTCAGGCCGGGCTCCGCCGCGTCGGATATCGTGACGACGTGGACATTCGCATCGGCATCACCAACAGCCCCCGTGAGATCAGCTTCGAGACGTCGCAGACCGCGACCGAGGTCGAGGCGGTCGTCGCCGACGCCCTCGACGGCGGCAAGTCGTACGTGACCCTCGCCGACTCGAAGGGCAAGACCTACCTCGTGCCCACCGCCTCCCTCGCCTACGTCGAGGTCGGCTCCGAGGAGAACCGCCGCGTCGGCTTCGTCAGCTGACATGGAGCTCCTCTTCGTCGTGCTCGGCGGCGCGCTCCTGGGCTTCGTCGCCCACTTCGCGCTCCCGGCCGCCGACACCCGCGGCGTGCTGCTGGCCCCCGCCTCCGCGGCCGTCGTCGCCGCGGTCGTCTGGGAGGTCCTCCTCCTGGCCGGCCTGCTGCCCGACGGCGGCTGGATCTGGGTCGTCTCGCTCGTCCTGGCCGCCGTCGTGGCCGTCGTGGCGTGCCGCGTCGCCGCCACGACGAGACGGCGCCGCGACCGCGAGCAGCTCGCCCGCCTGATGAAGGCCTGATCCGGTCCGCTCACCGCCCGACCGTCGGCCGGTTCAGGACCGAGGCCGTCAGGCCGTCAGGCCGTCAGGCCGAGCGCGTCCATGCGACGCGTGTGCGCCGCGACGAGCTCGGTGAACACCGGCTCGAGCCGCTCGTCGTCCGCCGACTCGTGCGAGGCCG
>Ga0265798_10007833_pt1 | contig 13740 bp, 10 predicted proteins | sample P3T30metagenome_FD_192430 | JGI IMG/M metagenome (GOLD analysis project Ga0265798, IMG submission 192430) | Plant litter microbial communities from East Loma Ridge, Irvine, California - P3 T30 | ecosystem: Environmental > Terrestrial > Plant litter > Unclassified | place: USA: California...
GAAGAAAAATTACTCGTCAGGCAAGATGTCTGCTTCACGAAGGGGCGGGCGAGATACGGAGTTAAGCGCTTCGTTGTGATTTCATGTGATTTCATGTGAAGCCAATGTGTATCGTCTTCACTATATGGCGAATGTACACATCTTGCTTTCTTAGCGGCAATTTTAAGGCTAGTAGAGTCTCTGAAGAGGAAGATATCCGCAAGTGCCAGCGAATACGATAGAGGTTTTTATCTTTAGAAGTTTGGGAGCTACGCTAATCCAGGTAGAATTGTCAGACCTCAAGAGATACGGAGTGCTTGATGCCGTTCAGCTGTGTGCTGATCAAATATAAGTAATCGGACTCTAGCGCCTACCTTCCAGTACCAAAGGTGCAAGTGCGGCATATGCCATAGTATTTCCAACTAGTTAGGAAAGATGTGTCTTATTTATTGTCGGCAAGTTCCCTATTGATGTCGCGTTGGCCATACACTTGCTAATCTTCCACTACCCTTATCGTTTCTATGTGTCAAGTGTTGATTGGCTCCTGGTTGTAGGTATTCTTGGGCTGTTTGCTACGGAGTAATATCATCTGCAGCCACCAGTATGCGAAGAAATTATCAAGTACTCGCACACATGAAGTTCGTATCCGCCATGAAGATATTCCACGCAAAAAACATACAACAGCGGGGATTCACTAGTGGTCACCTATCTGACTACTGTCCGCCAGTACACCACTTGAGTACCGCTAAGCAAACGGAAAGCAGTATGTTCAATGTCCTATGGTCGTATGTGCAAATAAATTATAGATCTAGATATTAAATATCACAAAACTACATATCTCTTCATCGTGTGACACAGGACATGTAGACCCTTCTGGTATTGGCCTCTCAAGCCTCCTACCAGCTTGCTCCGACGGATCCGTAGCTGGTTGAGTGACCATAACCGACTTTGGTTAGCACTCACTGAGCGAAAATCTATAAGCGCACGTTTCTTTTTTGTGTTTGCTGTTTAGGCTTTTTTGGATTTGTGATGGCTCCCCTACAGCATCAGAAAACCATATATAGCTTTTACAAAATGCCGACTACCGCTCCCTATTCTACACCCAGAAGACCTTCACGGTAATCTATTCGTGGCAATTTGTAGCCTCGGGCGTTGAGAGACAAAGTTGGCATTGCTGAGACGGCAATGATGATCGAAACACTTAAAATCGCAAGAACCAGAGTTACAATCTGAATTAAAAAAGATAGCAACAGCAGGGTATTTTTAATCAAAGAACAGGACTAGAGAGAACCAAGTAATGAGACGATTGTGTTGCAAGACAAAGCGAAAATCTAATGCAGGAAGATAGTGAGAGTCTGTATTGAGATACAACGACAGCCTAGAGAGCTGAAGAGATGGAAAACTAAGCCAATAAAACACAATGACAGACTAAAACCACGGAAGAACAGCTCGAACGCGGCAACAGGCAAAGTCAGCTGCAAGTCATATGTTAGCAGAGAGTGTTGGAGCACCATGCAGACAAAGTCGGTCTCTGGTTGCCCTACATAAGTCTGTCGCTGCCACTGGGTACATGTCTTTGCGCTGGATGCACCCTTTTCTCCTCTTGTTTCTTGTCTTTCTCTCTGAAGAACTTCCAAAAAAAAACGTTCCCTGGTCATAATCGGCAATCTGACTCTGCAAATGATTACTTGCCTATACACTCTCTTATCCGCGTCCACGATCCTAGATTGGAAACTCACTAGTCTTACGGATAGATCCAGTCAACTTTGGGTGTATTCACAATCGAGCCATGCATATATGCGCGTTAATTTTGCTTCACGACGGCCATCACAGCATTCACTCGGTACGTGATTACAAAAGCTAGCAAATATTGAAGTGGAGGGGAACGCTTGTTTCATTGCACACTCACCATAGCAACACTTGGATTGCTTTCTTACATTCATTCATGTACATTGCACCGATAATCTCTAGTTTTTGGGCTTGTATTCGGAAGGGTTGACCATCAGCTCCGGTCGAACGTACTTGTCAAAGTCGGCTTCGCTAATGACCTCAAGCTTGAGCGCAGCTTCCTTGAGCGTCAAACCGTTCTTGTGTGCGTGCTTTGCGGTCTTGCTGGCAGCGTCATAGCCGATAATGGGGTTAAGGCAGGTTACAAGCATGAGGCTGGGTAAAGTTAGCAATGGCCGTAGCCAAACATGAATGGGGATGACTGACCTTTCGCTCATGATGGAGCTGATACGCTTCTCGTCTGCCTCAAGACCAGCAACCAAGTTCTTCTCGAAGCTCCTCATGCCATCCGCAAGTAGACGGGAGCTGTGGAGCAGGTTGCGGATCATGACGGGTTTGAAGACGTTCAGCTCGAAGTTACCCTGCGATCCGGCAAAAGTGGTGGCTACGTGGTTACCAAAGACCTGAGCACAGACCATAGTAAGGGACTCGCATTGGGTGGGGTTGACCTTTCCAGGCATGATTGAGGAGCCGGGCTCGTTTTCAGGTAGCTTAAGCTCGCCAAGACCGCATCGTGGGCCGGAGCCGAGGAAGCGGATATCTTGGGCAATCTTGAAGAGAGAGGTAGCGAGGGTGTTGAGCTGGCCGTGAGCTTCGACAACGGCGTCGTGGGCAGCAAGGGCCTCGAACTTGTTTGGTGCGGTAACAAATTCCTTGCCAGTCATCTTGCTGACTTCCGAGGCAATGTCTTCGGCAAAGCCCTTGAATGTGTTGATGCCTGTTCCGACAGCAGTTCCTCCTTGAGCCAACATCTTGAGGCGTGGCAGACATGTCTTTATCCGCTCAATGCCAAAGTCTAGCTGCTGTACATAGCCGGAGAACTCCTGGCCCAGGGTCAAAGGTGTGGCATCCTGCAAGTGTGTCCTGCCGATCTTGATCAAGCTCTCCCATTGCTTGGACTTCTTCTTCAGAGCGTCCCGTAGGCTGGTGAGGGCGGGGAGGAGCGACTCCTCGAAATCGAGGACGGCGGCAATGTGCATGACGGTCGGGAAGGTATCATTGGAGGAGGCGGACATGTTGACATGGTCGTTGGGGTGGACCGGTTTCTTGCTGCCCATTGTGCCGCCGAGGATCTCAATGGCGCGGTTGGAGATGACTTCGTTTGCATTCATGTTTGACTGAGTGCCAGAGCCGGTCTGCCAGACCACGAGTGGGAAGTGGTCGATGAGCTTGAGCGAGGCAACCTCCTCGGCCGCCTGCTGGATAGCTTGACCAAGCTTCGGGTCTGCATGGCGTTAGCAGAGTGGCCTCGTACTGATTGGGGATGGCATACCCAGCCCGAACTTCATGTTGACTGTTGCTGCCGCGCCCTTGAGGATACCAAAGGCGCGCACAATTGGCGGCGGCATGCGGTCCTGGGGCTGGTTTATCCTGAAGTTCTCCAGCGAGCGCTCCGTCTGGGCACCCCAGTACTTGTCGGACGGCACCTGGATCTCGCCAAAGGCATCGCTCTCGGTTCGTGTGTTGGCCATACTGCTCGTGACGCTGAATTGGCGGCGCTGGAACGCGGCCTGTGTCTTTAATGGCGTGTATCGTGCGGTGGAGAGTGGACGGGCACTGCGGGTACAGCTGAATGAGGGGTTGGCCTTTGCATATGCGAGTGATCGCAATGCTCCAGCCTCGGCAGCCCGTAGCTTGGTTGCACTTCGGAACATGATAGTAGCTAGTCGTGGGGGCAGGAACAGGTGATGGTGAAGGACGAGATGCCGAATTGGCCGATGGATGAGCTCAATGGCGGTCGGGCACACACACACACACACAGGCGAGGCGATAGAGAAGCAATTGCGCACGTCAGAGCTCCAGGGAAATCTGTCGCAGACACACCGAGCTTAGACTTCACGGGCGACGGCCGGAGCCAGTTCCGATCTTTCCCGCGTCATCGGCCCGCACGTGACCCGAGCAGCGCCAAGAGTTCATCCGGAACATCGAATATGCGCCGCACGCCTTCAAGCGAGCAGGTTGTGTGTTCTTTTTTACTAGAAGGCCATGCCTTCATCCCCGCCGCCAAAGCAGACTGCCGCGTCCAGGTTCCTCGTCCTCCATGTGTCTCTCTGGACTCCTCGCCCCTCCCCGGCGCCAAACCCCCCAGGATTGACTCCGGCATGCAACGTCAAGCGTTGGATTCTTCGTTTGCGTGCATGCGGCGGTTCGCAAAGTTCCACCGCCCTGGCCAGCCACTGTTCCAATCTTCACAGGCGCCCGCCGGCGGCAGTCTTTGCACTCGGGCCCGCTGCCTCGTCGCCGGCTCGCACGCTTCTGAGCATTGCGCTGCTTACAGACTGTGGTCGGCATGTTCCAGACAGCTTAGCGGAATGTCTGCATAGTCAATAGTCACCGATCAAACTTCGGCATTATCGGGCACACCCTGTTGAGTGAAACACACCTCGTGCCCCAAGGTCCCTTTTCCGCCATATGTCCCCCGTCTGCGTCGTCGCCCTCGGCTCGGCTGAGGGTCCGGTTTATTGGACAATGCTGAGGCATGCCGCAGACCCTACTGATGTATTTAGTAGAGCCGCGGGGGCGAGCAAACAAGCAACTTTAGTAATGCGTCGCAGCGTGACGCCTGGATCCGTGTGCCCTGCGCCTTCCGTCTCCCGACGACTGGCCATGTTTAGATTAACGTAGCGAGTCAAGTCGGAGAGCACCTGATCTGTCTCCACCGTTCTTTCGATCCATGCTGGGCGCTCGCCCTTGAGCGTGCCAACGTAACATGGAGCTAATGACCCCTCATCTTCACCTACTGTCCTGTTTCCCAGTCTCGACAAACACTCTTGCCCGTCTCTACTGCCTGTTGTTCTTTTGCACCCGCTGCCTGTGTGTCGAGGCCTTCACTTCACTTTCGAAGCTGCTCGACTTTGACTTGCGAAGCACCGACACCAAACTGGACCGCACGTACTTGCTAAGCTATAGATAAGGCTTCCATGACGCTCATCGAGCCTTCTGCTCTGAAGCTCTCTGCACAACCACTACGCCTACCTCAAGCAAAGTCGGCCGTCTGTTTACACCCGTGTCAAGTCTATTCCCCATAACCTCGACTGCCACGTCCGCCCACGACCCCAGGGAGTCCCCACCCACCAGCCCTTTGACACGGCTCCCAGATTAGCTTGCCACAGGACGCCGCATCTCGTCCACCAAAACAAAAGCTCGCATGGCTGAGCCTGGCTATGGCGCGGCTTCATGGGCTCACTACTCGACAAGTCCGGGGCCTCAGGCTGCTGCTGAGCTGACTGCCCCGCTTCTCTCCGCACATGCACCCTTCCAACAGCAACTGCCGCCTCTATATAGTGGCCCATACTTGCCCACCAGCAACCCGACAATGGCCCAAATCCAGGATGTACAGAATGCACCAGCCAACGATCGGCCACAGGGACTTTCTCCTTATCCGCCCGTGGGAAGCCGCCAGCAATTTTACCACCCCCACATGTACTCATATCAGTTCACAGGTCCTCCAAGGCCACCGCCAGCTTGGAACGGATCTGATCAATTGCATGCTGACCACAGCTTCTTCAACCCTGGCAACATGACGCAAGGCCACCAGCTGTCATCTCCGCCCGGGACATCATTTCCCGGCTACCAAATGTCTGGATCATCCAACGCAGAGCCGCCACCCTATGCCCGACGCCGCTATGAGCATAGGATGAGTGTGGGATCACTCGCACGTACTTCACATGCAGAAGGTATGCGCGGCTCTTATGAAGCCTTCCAAGCGTCAGCACCGGGAGTCCGGAGCCAGCATTCTAGACCACCTCAAGAGCATGGCCAGGCGAGTGAGCAGACACACGCCGGGTCAGGACCACGTCCCTGGATGTCAGCTGAAGTCCAAGGACGACGCTCAGACCGTAGCATCTCTCCACGGACTTCACATCGCCGGAATTTCGAGAGGTATTCGGTCGACCTCTCACATTCGAGCACGTCTTCTGACGCAGAAGAGGCCGCCGCGCGTGCACCACCATTGAATCGCATGAGGCACCGACCAAGAGAGGTGCGGCCACGATTTGTGGGCCGCCCGCATGTGGACCCCAACATTGCCACGCCGCGACAGCTGCAGGAGCTCAAAGATGGTCTCACGCGGCGTCTGCCAAGCGAGCTCCCAGAGGAGGCGTCCAAAGCCTGTGACATTTGCCAGAAGGACTATTCGACTACACGTGTAGCGCCTACGGAAGAAGAGGAAATCGCCATTGTGCTATCGTGCGGGCACTCGTTTGGGGAGTTTTGCATGTTCGAATGGGTGAGTGAACTGTGGGGTGAAAAGTGTGTCGATTGCCTGCTAAACCCAGTCCAGTTTGATACATGCAGAAGACACAAAAACAAAGTCACCTGTCCCATGTGCAGGAAGCAGCTTATTGAGGCGCCGCGACACATGCAGAGCATGATGCATGCCTTTCCTCGCCACGGACAGGCATTTGCGGACCTACTTGCTCGCGAGACGCTGCTTGCGCGCGAACAGCTACTGGCTAACGGATTTCGAGGCGACTTTGGAGATTTGGATGTGTAGCTTCGGTTCCGGTTTTGGGTTTGGGTTTGGCTCTGGGGTTGGCGAGGCTGGACGGCGCTTGTGAGGAGCTATGATATCATTGTTTAGCATGGGTTGGATAGCCGCCTCGTCAGGCTCATGTACGGCGTTTTGAACGGGACATGGCGTCTTTGGGAACATATGCACCGCGGGGTGCTTGGATACACAATTCTCTTTTGTAGATGGGACTCAGCTAGCATGGAGATAGTAATAATGCACCCTTTCTAGACACGATGATATCACAGTCGGAGTGCAGATGGCAGGTGGCAGGTGGCAGGTGGCATTCTTGGGACCTTGATGTCGATCAACGACGGGGGCCCACTTGCAGGGGATGCGGAATCCAGATGGTTGCCCGGAACACACTTGGCCCAAAACACGCACCCACCCCACCATCAACACCAGCCCGAGCATCTACAAGTTGCAGTGCTTGTCGCGCACTCAGTCTGCAAGCCATATCCGAACTAATAGACGCAATTGGGTGTCTTGCCTTGCTGCCTCGTTCCCTCCCTCCCTTGCGGCGACAACTGCCCGTCCGTCTGGCCGCAATCACCCTTTCTACGTCGCCATCGACACCCGACACCCAACACCCAACACCATGGCCAGCACCGGCCGAGAAAGCTTCAAGCTCCCTGACCCCCCGCCACCACTTCACACTCGCGACAACAGCATGGATCGTCCAGGGACGCCAGCCGAGGCCTTTATGAGCCCGCAGCAAACGCCCCAGGGCAGCCCCAGTAAACACCACCAGCCACCGGGCGCATTCGATCTGCCGCACGTCTTCGAGAATGCAATGAGGCTGCTGCCTACGGTCGGCTCGCCCTCTAAGACAAAGCCAGGGTCACCAACTTCGCCCAACAAGCTGAAGCTGGGCGGTGGTGATGACGCAGACCATAATGCACACGATTCCACCACCCTTACACAGGGCAGCCCCACGCGCAAGTCGAACCAGGAGAACACGCCGCCCAGCGGACGCCCGGGCATGCAAAAGGAGCCGAGCTATCTCACACAAGCAGCACAGTCGCGGCAAGAGCCATACCGCACGCGCGGGGCAGATCAGTCGACACGCTACCTGAACGGCCCCCAGCGCCTCTCGCCCGAAGATCTGGAAAAGGCGCGCAAGCCGGCTGTAAAGCGACTTGCGAACGTTACGCAACTGTGTACGGGCTTTGCATCCTAATGTTGAGTCTACGCTAACACGTCTTGCAGACTTCCTCGACTACTACTACGACCTCCTCACCTACGTGCACGCCCGCCAGTCTCGCCTCACTCAGTTCAAGGCCCAGAACCCTCTACCGCCGGAGACACCCGAGCAAGAGTATAACGATGCGCTCACACAATACCTGGGCCGTGAGCGCGCAAACCTCCGCAAGCGACGCACCCGTTTAAGGCAGGGTGACTTCCAGATCCTCACACAAGTTGGCCAGGGAGGCTACGGACAGGTATATCTGGCCCAGAAGAAGGACACACGCGAGGTCTGCGCCTTGAAGGTCATGAGCAAGAAACTGCTGTTCAAGCTGGACGAGGTCCGACACGTCTTGACCGAGCGCGACATCTTGACCAGCGCTAAGAGCGAGTGGTTGGTACGACTGCTGTACGCCTTCCAGGACGACAAGAGTATCTATCTTGCCATGGTGAGTCGTCGCGTTGGGGAGGGAGAGAGAGTACACAGCATGGGGAGATGGACTAATACTTACTAGGAATACGTGCCAGGAGGTGACTTCCGAACCTTGCTTAACAACACAGGTGTCTTACACAATCGACATGCGCGCTTCTACATTGCCGAGATGTTCTCATGTATCGATTCGCTACATCAGCTAGGCTACATTCATCGAGACCTGAAGCCGGAAAACTTCTTGATCGATAGCACTGGGCATGTCAAATTGACAGACTTTGGTCTTGCAGCAGGTATCCTTGCACCCTCCAAGATTGAATCGATGCGTATCAAGCTTGAGTCTGTGAGCGACGTCATTGCCCCGTTTGGACGACCTATCGAGGAGCGGTCAGCAGCACAGCGACGGGAGAATTACCGCTCTCTTCGTGAACGCGATGTCAATTACGCAAAAAGCATCGTTGGAAGCCCTGACTACATGGCACCAGAAGTCCTAAAGGGCGACGAGTACGACTTTACTGTGGACTACTGGAGCTTGGGATGCATGCTCTTCGAGGCCTTGGCTGGATACCCGCCCTTCGCCGGTGCTACAGTTGATGAGACGTGGCAGAATCTGAAGCAATGGAAGAAGGTCTTGCGCAAGCCCGTCTACGAAGACCCATCGTACTTTCTCTCCAAACGCACCTGGGACCTCATCATACGTCTGGTTGCCTCCAAATCGACCCGCTTCCGCAACATCTCTGAGATCCATGCCCACCAGTACTTTGCCGAAGTTGACTGGGCGCGGCTGAGAGAGCAGAAGGCGCCGTTTGTACCGGAGCTGGATAGCGAGACAGATGCTGGGTACTTTGATGATTTTGGCAACGAAGCCGATATGGCGAAATACAAGGAGGTGCACGAGAAGCAGGCAGCCTTGGAGGCTATGCAAGATCGCAACGTCCAGATGGGCAAGGGCCTCTTTGTCGGATGTAAGTACTGTCTCATGTCATGCTGCATCATGTTAACAAGATCGCAGTCACATTTCGCCACAAGAAAACAGCAGAAGAGAATGGCAAGCCAGCAAGCCCCAGAAAACCGCTCCCGATGGTGGATGAGAATTTTGGCACCATCTTCTAGGGTCTACGGTTTCATTGTGCGTGCCGTTGCACTGGTTGCACTGGCAGTTTTATCTCCTTCGGACACGCATGGGCGGGCCAGATTTGAAGCAAATGACAGTTGTGCATCTGCGACGCGTAATGAAGCAAAAGGCATGAGAGACGCTTTCCTGGTTTTGCACACGACGGCATCTTTCGACAGAGTTGGCGTTCAGTGGGGACCAAGCATAGTTTGTTTGGCGGCAGGTGCATTGCATGCATTCGAGAGATTGTGTATTAGTAGACAATGAATACACGAGCATATGATATCATAGTTTGGGATCGAAGCTTTGACATTTCGATGAGCAATTGAGAACACGCTCTCACGTGACCGCGCTGTGAATTGTGATCGCATGGATGCGTAGCGTTGCCGCTACCGCTAATCCATAGTTCCCGTCTACGGTCCCTGTCACCCCCTCCGTCTATCGAGTACTCGGATTTTAGCCAACACCAACCCACCCAACACCCACACGAACGACAGCAATGCCTGGTATTGTGCACAGAGGGCGAAAGCGGCCATCGGTAGCCATACACCAAGACGAGAGTGAACAGTCGGATCATTCGTCTGCATCCTCGGCCAGTAAACGCGCCCGCCATGACAGAGACGCGTCTTCGACCCCCGCGCATGTGTCGAGCCGCGGCACGAACAACAACTCAACCACACACTCCCAAGACGCCTTCCAGCCCGGTTCGCTTGTGAGGGTGAAGCTCACCAACTTCGTCACATACACGGCTGCCGAGTTCCACCTGGGTCCCAGCCTGAACATGGTCATCGGTCCGAATGGAACAGGAAAGAGTACTCTTGTCTGCGCAATCTGTCTGGGGCTCGGATGGGGCAGTGAGCATCTGGGGAGGGCTAAGCAAGTGGGCGAATTTGTCAAGCATGGCGCTACAGTGGCTACCATTGAGATCGAGCTCGCCGGGGGTCCTAACGAGGGCCGGAACCACATCATCACACGCACCATTCGCAAGGAGGATAACCAATCGCGTTGGTTTCTCGATGGCGTTCGCTCCACACAAAAGGACATCATAGAGCTGGCCAGAGGGTACTCAATTCAGATTGACAACTTGTGCCAATTCTTGCCCCAAGATCGGGTCGTAGAATTTGCCAAAATGTCCGATGTCGATCGCTTGCGAGAAACACAACGCGCTGCAGCGCCACCACACATGGTAGAGTGGCACGATGCCCTCAAGGCCTTACGACAAGACGAACGGAAATTGGAGACAAAGCGGCAGAATGAAGGGAGGCATCTAGAGGCGATGAAGAGGGTGCAGACTGCAGCGCAGGGTGACGTGGACCGCATCAGGGAGCGCCAAGAAATAAAAACAAAATCAGATTGCCTGCGAAAAGCCAGGCCTGTCATCGAGCTTAGGTTGTGCAGAAAAGAGATTGAGCAGCTCAAGGAAAATCTACGAGTAGCCAGATTAGAACTTGATGAGATCAAAGTCGATGTTGAACCAGCGCGTCAAGCCCAGTCAGAGATGGAATCGTACCGGAACGACATCGAACAAGTGGTGAGGCTTCGCAAGAACCGAGTTGACGAGATCAAAAGGAAGGCCGATAGCCTCATGGCAGCCATCGAAAGAGACAAGGAAAGAGCGGTAGACTATGAGAGTGATATCAGAGCCGAACTGAATGCCATGAGGGAACGCAAAAAGGATATTGCCCGCATAACCGCAGAAATCAACGGGCTGGAACAAAGGCGGCTGAAGGAGCCTGAACGATATATTGCCCATTCTTACGAGCAACGCAAGACAGAAATCCGTGCTCAAACATCGGCCAAGTTGAATGAAATTTTCGAAAAGGAAGAAGTAAGAAAGGCATTAAGGTCCCGCAACATAGAGCTCCAACAGCAGCAAACTGAAATCGCGGAACGACAAGCAGAGCTGAGCACTCAAAGTGGAAAGCAAGCAAATCTTCTACAGAAGGTTTCTAGTGACACAGCGACGGCCTGGGCATGGATTCAGAAGAACAGAGATTCCTTGAGACTGAAAGGCGAAGTGTTTGGGCCGCCCATATTAGAGTGTTCTATTCCAGATGCTAGATACGCTCAGGCTGTAGAAAGTCAGTTGAGAAAAGGCGATGTCGTTGCAATAACTTGCACTGACAGCGACGACCAGCGGCTCCTGACACGCCGCCTGCTGCACAAGAAAGAAAACGATGGGCTAGGACTCCACGACGTCCACCTTCGAACGTCTCCAAAGTCTCTTGATTCATATAAATCGCCAGTTCCAGAAGCAGACCTATCCAATTACGGATTCCAAGGTTACATCCGACAGTATATCCGAGGGCCTGACGCGGTTTTAGCCATGCTTTGCGACAACAAGAACCTCCATCAAATAGCGTATGCTGCAACGCCAATCTCTGATGAGCAACACGATGCCGTGTCGAGCAGCTCGATTCGTACCTGGGTCAGTGGCGCCCATACATATCGAGTTACCACGCGTAGGGAATACAACCAGTCTTCGACTTCCGTTACAAAACTGGGGGCTGCGCAATGGTTCATTGACCTACCAGCTAACACGGATGAAATGCGGTATCTCAATGAACAGAACAGCAAAATAACGGAAGAGCGGGAAGAGCTGCGCGAGAAGCACAGCCGCATTGGAGAGGAGGTCAAGGCGCTCAAGGAAGAAACTAGTGCGCTTGACGCAGAGAAGGAAAATGTACAGGCGGAGCAGGATGAGATGAAGAAGTCCTGGGCCGAATGGGCAGCTCTCCCAGAAAAGATTGCCTGGAAACAAACTCAGTTGGACAAGGACATCGAAGAAAATGCGCAGATTAACGACCGTATTCGAGCGATAAAGGCAAAGGTTCGTGCTACATCACTGCACATTGCCACTCAAACCCTTGAATACGCTAAAACTGTGACGCACATGCGTATGTTCAATGAATCGCTCATTGAAGCTGAAATACGGTTCATCGAAGCCAAGTCGGAGATCAGTGCTTTGGAGCGTGAGAACAGCGAAATCTTACAGAAGCTAGAGACGAAAGAAGGCGAGATCAAAGCGCTTGAAGCCCGGAACGAACAGCTCCGCAACGATTTTCGCGCCCGCCGAGCACTCACGCAGCAAGACATCAACAGCTGGCCCGAAAATGAAAGGGAGATCATATCAAGGTATACTACTGAAATCCAGTCAATTGAGGAATTAGAGCAGGAAGTTATGGCTGTCGAGGCACAGCTGAGCATGATGACCGAAGGTAATCATGGTGTGATCGAGACTTATGAGAAGCGCAAAGAGGAAATTACTAGGACCGAAGCAAAGCTGGACAGGTTAAATGCCGATCTTGAAGATGTCAAAGAAAAGATTGTTGAGATCCGCCAGAAGTGGGAGCCTGAGCTTGATGCTCTCATACGCAAGATCAGCAGTGCTTTTGCGCACAACTTCAGGCAGATCGGATGCGCTGGTGAAGTGGAGGTGTACAAGGACCAAGAGGACTTTGACCTCTGGTCAGTTCAGATCTCAGTCCGCTTCCGGTAAGCTCCCTCTTACCCCCTTGACATGCAAAAACCCCCCGACTAATAAACTGAACAGCGAGAATGAAACCCTCAGTGTCCTCAACTCACATCGCCAATCTGGTGGCGAGCGTGCGGTTTCAACAATCTTCTACCTGATGGCGTTACAAGACCTTGCCCAATCCCCCTTCCGCGTCGTTGACGAGATCAACCAAGGCATGGATCCACGCAATGAGCGTATGGTGCATGAGCGCATGGTTGACATCGCCTGCCAAGAGCGTACAAGTCAATACTTTCTCGTCACACCCAAGCTCCTAACGGGCCTGAAGTTCCACCCCAAGATGAAGGTCCATGTCATCAACTCTGGCGAGCACGTCCCAGATTCGAGCACGCTAGAGGGCGATTGGAACTTGAGTAAAATGGCCAAGACTGCATTGGAGGCCAGGAAAGGGATAAGGGTTTCTTAAGTTGTCGGGAGCGAAGATGATGAGTGATAACGGTTACGTGCAGTTTCTCGAAAGCCGATTTTACAGCTTTTGGGGTACACGTTGGTGAGCAGGATTTCCATTTCTTTACCTGGCGTGGTACGACAGTCACGCAACTTTACTATCGATAGCGGGCGAAGAACAAATCGAGATACCCTTGTTCCTTATCCGCGAGCCTTTTTTTAGGTTTTCTAGCAAGACCATGTAACGGTTGCCTCTGACATATCGTGTTGTGTGCGATAGAAGACTGTCGTATAGCGCGTTTTGTTTGTTTGTACTACACGGGCGATAACGGCTATGCCGGCGTGTATGCGTGTGTGGGTTCCAATTGATGACAAAACACGCAATGTTACTAATTCGGGTACCACGGTAACTCGGGGCTCAATTGCGCGCATGGCCAAGTAAGCAATCAGCAAATATTTTGCTGATGGAGGAATACGAGCATAGTATGACATGGGTATGGCTTTATAGGCTAACCGGTTGGAGAAGACTGGGGTTGGCTGAACCAAATTGTTACCCGCTGGGTGGGGTACCATGGGGTGAGATGAAGACATGG
>Ga0265798_10007835_pt1 | contig 13739 bp, 5 predicted proteins | sample P3T30metagenome_FD_192430 | JGI IMG/M metagenome (GOLD analysis project Ga0265798, IMG submission 192430) | Plant litter microbial communities from East Loma Ridge, Irvine, California - P3 T30 | ecosystem: Environmental > Terrestrial > Plant litter > Unclassified | place: USA: California...
TTTAGCTGCGATGTCCTTTTTTTTTAAATCCGTCATATTGACACTTATAATCAGGTCGCAACCTGTTACAGCGGCTTAAATCAGCGTACTACACCAGCCAATTTTTTAAAATCTAACAGTTATTAGATACCCTATGATGTATAAATTACTAAAAAGTTTATTTGTAGTATTTTGCGTGGTTGTATTTTTTGGAAGCTGCCGTAAAGAAGCTTTTGATAAAGAATACAGCCGTCCGGAAAATTTACAACCGCCCATTTACCAGGTACTTGAAACCGCAGGCAACTTCAAAACCTTATTAGCGGTTATTGAAAAATCGGGCTACAAAAACACCCTGAGCTCAGCAGGCTATTGGACGCTGTTTGCGCCCAATGATGCTGCGTTCCAAAAGTATTTTACAGATAACAATACTTCATTAACGGCAATGAGTGCTACCACTGCCCGCAATATAGTTACTTATTGTCTTGTATTTAACGCTTTCCAAAGCAACAGGCTGCCAGATTATCAATCATCAAGAGGATGGGTGATAAACAATGCGTATAAACGCCGTACTGCCTATTATGATGATTTTTACACTGCCGTTAAGCCGGCTGCACTGGCTTCAGAGCCCGGAGATTCTGTTGTGGTTTTATCTGCTAACCGCAACGCTGTGACTCCGCCTGGCGGCATTAACTATGTTTATGGCGATAACAACAACAAGTATATACCTTACTTTTTCTCTACGTACATGTCGGCCCGTAACCTTGGCGCCACAGATTATAATTACTTCTTTCCAAACAGCACATACACGGGTACTAACGTTGTTAATGCCAATATTGTAAAGAAAGACATCTTAGCTGAGAATGGTGTTATTCATGAAATTGACCAGGTGATACTGCCTCTGCCTAACATTGAGCAACAATTGGCGTCGAGCAATCAGTATTCTGAATTTAAAAGGTTGTTTGATGATTTGATGGTTACCTACCTGCAAAACACCGATGCAACAGCGCGTTACAATACCATAACCCGCAAAAGCAATAAAGTATTTATTAAGCAGTACTCTGCCCTGCTGGCGTTTGCTTTAGGCAACGAAAACTTTAGTAAGCTGGAAGACAATGACGGACAAGCCGATGGTTACACCTTATTTGCACCAAATAACACTGTTTTGAATAAGTACTTAAATGATGTTATTCTGGAGTTTTATAAGCCAAATCCTAACGTTACCTTATCAAATGCCGAGGCAGCCACGTTGATGGCAAGAATTCCGCGTGGTATTGTTGCCGATTTTTTAAATGCACAGTTATTTGCGAGTACTATATGGCCTTCCAAATTTGGCAGCAGCAGTAACTTTTTAGGCGAAATAGCAAAGTTTAACGCAGCTACCAATATAACTGACAGGAAGTTTTGCAGTAATGGTATTTTCTACGGTACCAATGTAGTGCAACCGGCTAACGTGTTCAGCACTGTATATAGCCGTGCCTACTTAGATCCCGAATACTCGATTATGACAACGGCGCTTAATCTGAACCTTAAAAACGTGTTAACCAACCCCGGCGCGCGGTTTAACATTTTTATGCTTTCTAATACTACATTAAGAGCGTTAGGTTATGATTATAATGCAGCCACAGCACAGTTTACTTATACAACCGGTGGTTCGGCCGCTACTGCCACGGTAGCACGCGACCAACTGTTACGTATAATTAACCTGCATATTATCCCTATTCCTGATAACGATCTGCCTTCGTATAACGGACAAGGCATCGTTGAATCTAACCAGGGAGAATACGTGAGGTTTAATAACAATGTTGTTTTTGCCGGAGGTAACGTAGAAAACAGCAATAACGCCGTTGTTGATGCCAGCAAAACAAGAACTTACACCAATGGTAAAGTGTTCTTCCTGTCGAGCGGTACTTTGCAGTATCCTGTAAACACCATTGCAAGTCAAATTGGTAAAATTCCTGCGTATAACGACTTTTATCAATACCTCATTGCCTCAACCATATACAATTTAAATACACTTGAATTTGTGGGCCTTCAAATAGGTGCAAACTACACCTTCTTTATACCTACGCAGGCTGCTATACAGCAAGCAGTTAGAGACGGATTTTTGCCCGGCAATACCACCACCGGACTGCCAAACTACAATCCAAGCAGTAATGATGATAAGGCAAAAGTGGCCAGATTTATTCAGGCACACATACTAAACGGTATATCTATAGCGCCCGATGGTAAGAAAAGCCCTAACGGTTCAACCTTACCTACTTTGTTGAAAAACTCTTTGGGCGATGATATTAACCTGAATATTTATAATTCGCCAGGTGCCATCAGGGTGCAAGACAGTAAGGGCAGGCAGGCTAACATCATTCCGGCCAACAGTAGTAACCTGAGCACCCGTGCCTTGTTCCATCAAGTTGATAATTATTTTCAATATACCTTTTAAAGATTAGGCCTTACTCATGAGAAAAATTTTATACCCAATATTTTATTCGGTGGTAGTCTTGTGCGTGTTTGCATTACAGGTTAATGCACAACCAGCCGAGAAGATCCTGATCAAAGGAAGAATCATTGATTCAAAAGATAAGCTTCCGGTTATAGGTGCAACCGTTGTTGAGCAAGATGCCGACAAACGTACCATTACCGGCGTAGCTACCGATATTGATGGTAATTTTGCCATCAAGGTAAGTGATGTTTCCCATAAACTATCCATCTCAATAATAGGTTACAAAACCAAATTACTTGATATTGGTACACGCCGCGTGTTTAACACCACGCTCGAATCGAACAGTAATTCGCTTAGCGAGGTAACAGTTACCGCAAGGCAGCAAACCAATAATGGTAGCGGTTTGGTAATTGATAAACGCGACCAAACTACTTCAACCGTTACACTGAATGCCAAAGATGTAGAAGAGTTGCAAGCTACTACTATTGATCAGGCTATTCAGGGTCGTCTTCCAGGTGTGGATATTGTTTCCAACTCGGGCGATCCGGGCGCTGGTATGTCTATCAAGATCAGGGGTACCAGTTCGCTTAACGGCGCTACTAACCCTTTAATTGTGGTTGATGGTGTGCCGTTTGAAACCACCGTACCGGCAGGTTTCAACTTCGGTACCGCAGATAATACGCAATATGCCGATTTGTTAAGTATAGCCCCGTCAGACATTCGCGATATCTCTATCCTGAAAGATGCTGCCGCTACTGCGGTTTGGGGTTCACGTGCATCTAACGGGGTTTTAATTATTAATACTAAAAGAGGAGCCAGGGGAGCACCAACTATTTCTTACACTTTTAAAGGTACGCTAACCCAGCAGCCTGGTGGTATTCCGCTTCTTTCGGGCGACCAGTATTCGACATTTATTCCCGAAATGTTTATGAACGTTAACGGTACACCATTAAATACCTTAACCGTAAAAGAGTTTGCTTATGACGACAGAGATTTATACTACTATAATAACTACAGCCAAAACACTGATTGGGTAAAAGCTATATCACGTACCGGTAATGTTACCGACAATAACCTGTCTATATCAGGTGGTGGTGATAAGGCCCGTTACTTTGCATCGGTTGGTTACAACGGCCAAACGGGTACCACTATTGGTACCGGCTTAAATCGTTTAAACACCCGTTTAAACTTAGACTACATCGTATCAGATAAAATACGCTTCACTACGTTTGTGGCCTACACGCACTCCAATACCGAATACAATTTTGGTAACGATAAAATTAACGGCAGCGGCCGCGACAACGTGCGTAACATAGCAGCGCTCAGAATGCCCAACAGCAGTATTTATGAGTATAATGAGTTTGGTTTGTTAACTCCTAACTACTTTTCGCCTGCATCAAACGTTCAGGGGCAATACACGCTAACGCCTGCAAGCACTACCTTTAATCCGGTGGCCATGGTTAATTCGGCTCAAAATAATTTGGTGAATGACCGTATTGTTCCTCACTTTTATTTACAATACAGTATAGTGCCAAACGTGCTGAATGCCACCAGTGATGTGGTATTTGACATTAATAACGGAAAGCAATCACGCTTTTTACCGCTTACAGCAACAGGTCGTCCGTTTACCGAGAACACGGTGAACCGTGCTTATGATTCTGACTATGACACTTATGCGGTTTCAACCAAAACAAACTTTGTATTCACGCCCCGCTCAAGCGAAAAGCATTCCTTCACCGGTTTGTTGTCTTTGCAAACCAATGATGTAAAATCGGTTACGCAAACACAGTTAATTACCAACACGGCGTCTGACTTGTTGCAAGATCCTTCTTCTCCGGGCCGTACCAATGCTAACGATGCAATTACATCACCATTATCGCAGGTGCGTAGTATGGCGGCGTTAATAAACGGCCAATACAAGTACCTCGACCGCTACATTATTAACGTAGCCTTACGCGGCGATGGCAGCTCGTTATTTGGTTCTAACAAAAGGTATGGCTTGTTTCCATCGGTATCTGGCCGCTGGAGGGTATCGGGTGAGCCATTCATGAAAAAATTCTCTAAATGGCTGGATGATTTCAGTATAAGAGGTAGTTATGGTGAAAGCGGTGGTACACCACGCGATCCTTATTTGTTTTACAATACCTATGTACCTACCTCTACAAACTATCTTGGTTTGTCGGGTCTGTACTCAAACAATATTCAGCTGGATAACCTGAAATGGGAAACCCTGCAAGGTTTAGATGCTGGTATAAACCTGATCATGTTTAACAACCGCTTAAATATTGATTTTGGTGTTTACCGTAACCGTACCAAAGACTTGCTTACGCCTAACCTTGCCGTTTCATCTTTTAACGGTTATAACAGCGTATTGCTTAACGTAGGTACTTTAGATAACCAGGGATTCGAGTTTAGCGTATTTAGCACGCCTTACAAATCAAAAAACCTTATTGTTGAGTTTAACTTCAACATATCTAACAACATTAACGCGCTGCGTTCGGTATCACCATATTACCCTACCCAAAGCGGTAACGTAACTCAAAACGGAGAATATTTGTCACTGTTACAGATCAATAATCCGTTAGGTTCTTTTTATGGTTACAAATTTAAAGGGGTTTATAAAGACGGCAATGCAACGGTAGCTACCGACGCCAATGGCAATAAAATATTAAGCCCTGATGGTGTACCGGTGCAAATGCGTTTTAACTATCCGGCTACCGATTATGTGTTCCAACCCGGCGATTCGATGTATGAGGATATTAACCACGATGGTAACATCAACTATCAGGATGTGGTTTACCTGGGTAACGGTAGTCCAAAGTTTACCGGTGGTTTTGGCCCTGCAATAACTTTAATGGGTAACCTTAAAGTACAGGCATACTTCAACTTCCGTACAGGTGGTCAAATTATTAACGGTACCAGAATATCTACCACCAGCCAGTACGACTTTAACAACCAAAGTACTGCCGTGTTACGCAGATGGCGTACTCCCGGCGATGAAACCGATGTTCCGCGTGCTTTATACCGCGCAGGTTATAACTGGTTAGGTTCTGACCGTTATGTAGAAGATGGTACCTTTTTAAGGTTCAGGTCAATTACCGCACGTTATACGTTTGCAAAATCGCTGGCGCGCCGTTTAAAAACCAAAAACCTGAGCATGTATGTAACTGCCGAAAACCTGCTAACCTTTACCCGTTACACAGGCCAGGATCCGGAGGTTGCTACTACAGGTGAGGGTATTGGTCAAAAGGCAATTGATTATTCAACTACGCCGCCTTTAAAACAATTCACTTTAGGTTTATCTGCATCGTTTTAACATTTAAACACATTACTAATGTTTAAGAAAAAAATATATAAAGTTCTTGTTTTCAGTATACTGGCTATATCGGCAAGTTCGTGTGGCAAATATCTGGAACTGCGCCCTCAGGATGGTATTATCCGTGAAAAGTTCTGGCAATCTAAAGAGCAGCTGCAATCGGCTGTTATTGGTTGCTATAATGCCATGATGGTATCAGCGGGTAGCCGCCCGTCTCCTGCAGAATCGTTTTTTGTTTGGGGCGAGCTGCGCGGGGATATGATTGAGCCGGGTTTAGGCGCGTCTATTGACGAGGTGAACGTAGTAAATGGTAATATACTTCCAACCAACGGCGTAACCGACTGGCGTAACTTTTACCGGGTTATAAATTTGTGCAATACCGTGCTCGATTTTGGCCCTGGTGTAAAAAGCGTTGATAATACCTTAAGCCAGGAACAGCTGAATGCTTTTTTGGGTGAGGCACTTACCTTACGGGCACTCATGTACTTTTACCTGGTGCGCAGCTTTGGCGATGTGCCTTTGAAAATTAAATCAACATCGTCTGACGAGGAATTGGTGCAGTTAGCTAAAAGCAGCCAGAAAGATGTTTTGAACCAAATTGTAGCCGACTTAAAACTGGCCGAAGGGTACAGTGTAGCATCGTTTGGCAATAACGCCTATGATAAGGGTCGTGTTACCAAATTTACAGTGAACGCATTGCAAGCCGATGTGTATTTGTGGATGGATAACTATACCGAATGTATAGCTGCCTGCGATAAGATCATTAACTCTGGCAGGTATGGCCTGGTTACTGGTAACAGCGGATGGTTTCCAGCGGTTTTTGCAACGGGTAATTCGAGTGAGGGTATTTTTGAGCTGCAGTTCGATCAGCAAATACTAAACCCTTATTTTGCTATGTTTGCTACTACCCGCAGGCGTTACGCAGCTAATACAATAGTAGCAGATGAGTTTTACACGGTTGATTTGCTTGATGAAAATAATAAAGACATCAGAGGACTGGATGCTGCGTTAAAAGTAGGCGACCAAACTATCTACAAGTATTTAGGCCTTAGTGCAAATAATTCACGTACGCAAGATGTGTCTTACGCACATTGGATATTTTACCGGTATGCAGATGTCCTTTTAATGAAAGCAGAGGCCTGTGCCAATGCTAACCGCGGTCAGGAAACACTTGATATTATTTCCACTATACGTACACGTGCACGTGCTCTTCCGGGCAGCGCATTAACGCCTGCAACCACCGATGTAAACGGTTTAACCGATTACGTTTTGGCAGAACGCGCCCGCGAGCTGGCCTACGAAGGTAAACGCTGGTACGATTTGCTGCGCAACGCAAAACGCAACAATTTTGCCCGTTTAGATATACTTTCAACTGCTGCGGTACGCGTAGTGCCTGCTGCAAACCAGCAATCGGCTCTAAATAAACTTAAAGACCCTAACAGTTTGTATTTCCCAATATTTCAATACGAAATACAAACCGACCCTAACCTCATACAAAATCCTTTTTATAAATAGTTAAAAACTTAATTGTGAATAAGATGAAAACAATATTGAATAGGATTATGCCGGCTATGGTTATAGCCTTAGGCTTAATAACCATTGTTGTTACGGGCTGCAAGCGCGAAAACATAAATTACTCTACCACAAGTACGGTAAACATGTACAGTTACCTGGAGCAGCAAACCGAAGATTTTTCGTTATTTAAGCAAATTATAGATAAAGCAGGTTATTCAAGCTTCTTGAATACTTACGGAAACTATACCCTGTTTGCCACCAACAACGCGGGTGTTAATGCTTATTTAAAAGCTAACAACAAAGCCAGTGTTGATGCCATAGATGCAGCCACTGCCAAAAAAATAGTAAGCATCAGCTTAATTGCCGACACCATCAATTCTTCTCTTTTTAGTGATGGGAAATTACGGTCGCCAACTACAATAGGTCAGTATCTGATTACGAGTGTTACCAACACAGGCGGGGTAAGCAGCATTACTATAAACAGGCAGGCAAACCTGGTAAAAAGCAATACACGTGTAGGCAATGGTATTATTCACACCATTGATAACATTTTAACGCCAGCACCATTAACCCTGGCGCAAATGGTTGAGCAAAACCCTAATTACTCCATATTTACCGAGGCCCTTAAAGCAACCGGTTTTTATGATACGTTAAACGTGCCTACAGCATCAGCCACCAATGCCAGCCGCAAATATTTAACACTGATAGCACAACCCAATGATGTGTTTAAAGCCGCAGGTATTGCAGATTTTAATGCCTTAAAAGCTAAATATTCTAAAACGGGTAATCCTAAAAATCCTCAGGATAGTTTGTTCCTGTTTGTAGCTTATCGCATTTTCCCTGAGCTTTCTTATGTTTCAGATATTGTTGCTGCGTCATCGCATCCAACACTTGCACCGCTTGAGATAACCACCAGCGAAATTATAGGTCAGTCGGTAGTACTGAATAACATTGTTTTCAACGGTGTATTAGAGCCGGGTGTAGAAATAGACCGTACACAAAGCGATAATTCGGCATCTAATGGCGTATTGCATGCGGTAAAAGCTAACTACTCCATTAAAGTACGCAGGCCTACTCCTGTTTATTTCGATGTGGCCGATCAGCCCGAAATCAGACGTGTTCCGGGTTTGTACCGGGTAAGAGGTGTGCCGTTTAAAAACTTTACTTATGGTCAGATCGCTGACATCGATTTCCCGCTTGCTGCTGCTTCTAATACGGCAGGGCAAAACCTAACTTATACGGTTCAGGCGGCCATTTCTAGCGGCGACTACTTTTTTGGAGGTGATTATCTTACCTGTGGGCAACGTTTCAGGACAGGTCCGGGTATGAACTACATTGAGTTCAAAACTCCACTGTTAGTAAAAGGACGTTACAAGGTATGGGTAGATTATAAAAAATCTAACGGACAAGCGCTTATTGTTACGTTCGATGGTCAGTCGGTTTTTGCCAACACCTTTAACCAGGCCGATAACGTGAGCGATTTTGAAACCGATGCACAATTAGAATCAAAAGGTTACAAACGTTATTCTGAAGCCCCGATTGCAGCTGCAGGTAGCAGTAATACAAATGCTTCAGGTCATGCAAGCCGCTTATTGGGTGTAATTAACATTACCACAACCGACAGGCATAAAATAAGATTTACGGCAACAGCAGGCACGGGTGCAAACCATGAGTTAAAATTGGATTTGATCGAGTTCAGGCCTATTGATATGCCAAGCCAGATATTTCCACGATTTGCACGCGATGGTTCACTTATAAACCAATAAACCTTATTTCTGCTAACTATAATTTGATTATTTATAATGAGTCATCACAAAAATAAATTCCTGTTGGCGTTCCTGATCATTGCCGTCGCTTTTTCGGCCTGTAAAAAACAATGGAACGACCGTACAGAGATAGCTAACCAGCAGCTGGATAAAACCCTGATGCAGCAAATACAGGAAAACAGCAATTTAAGTACGTTTGCCGGTTACCTTACTAAAATAGGCTACGATAAGCTGCTGTCCGGATCAAAAACTTATACCGTGTGGGCGCCTGATAATCAGGCCCTGCAGGGTGTAGACCCCGCTGTAGTGGCCGATACTGCTAAGCTGCGTTTGTTTGTAGCCAATCATATTGCTAACCAAACCTATTTAACAGCCAGCGCACAGCCGTCTTTAAAAATACGCACGCTTAACGGCAAAAATGTAACCTTTACAGCTACTGCCGTTGAAGATGCTACAATAACAGGCGCTAACCAGTATGTAAATAATGGCGTAGTGCACGTAATTAACAAAGCACTTGCACCTAAGCTTAATATTTACGAATACATTAAAAGCTTAACCACGGTAGGCGGGCTTCAAAAACAATATTTGTTAAAGCAGGATACCACTTTTGTTGATACTTCAAAAGCCACAGTGGCCAGTATTGACCCTAAAACAGGCAAACCTATATTGGTAGCCGGCACAGGAGTGGTTACTCAAAATAAATATTTCAACCGTGTGGCCAATCTGGCTGCCGAAGACAGTACTTATACCTACTTCGTATTAACTGATAATGCTTATGACGCTGAGCGTAACAAAGTCAGCCGCTTTTTTGCCACAGTAACCAATTCTACCGATACTACCATGAACATCCTGGCAGCCTTTAATGTGCTTAAAGATGCAGCGGTTAGAGGAGTAGTTACCCCCGATCAGTTATCATCTGGTACGTTAAAATCAGTGCTTGGCATAACACTGCCTGCCATAAGCAGTAATGCCGTTGTTCAATCTTACAAGGCAAGTAATGGCATGGTATACGTGGTAAATAGTATGAATTTTGCTTTGTCTGAAAAAATAAGGCCAATAACCATACAAGGCGAACTGCCAAGCTTTTTTCAACGTACAGATACCCGCGCAAACATACAATACCGTATAAAGAAAGATCCGAACGGCATACAATACGGCGATTTATTAGTTTCAGGTTCTAATCTTCCTGGCCAATACTTCGTAGCATATAAGTTAAGCAATTTGTATACCTGCCAGTATAGGGTTACCTGGCGTGCCATTAACGATATTCCGTATACTGCACCAACCGGTGGCGTGTTACCCACTGTTGCTCAGCGTTTATCATTTGGCCCAATTATACCAACCATTGCGGCAGGCGTGGCCACCTTTCCGTTCGTGGTAAACTTTCCGTACGTAAATACCACCTCACCTGCACAGCCTGTTAATTATAGCGAAGTTGTACTTACCGGCGCCACAGGTTCAAGCACTAATATTAATTCAAACGGCGGAACATTGAACGTATCTAAATATGCTTCAGTTAACATGTATGCGCAGGGGGCTAATTCATCTACGCTGAATATGAACGTAGTTACATTAGATTATGTAACCTTAACACCCATACTATAACACCATACCAACTTAAACTATGCAAAATTTTACTAAATCAATTAGTTTACTTCTCTTCTTTTGCCTGTTGTGTGGTGTTAAAGCCATGGCCCAGCAAACGGATAGTATAACAACCCAGCGTACTGATAGTACGGCTATTTACAAAGCCGACTCCTTAGCCAGGGCAAGCGGAAAGAAAATAAGCGGCATCATTAAAGATGCAGCTACGGGCAAACCGGTATCGGGTATCAGTATCAGCGTGCCGCAATATGGTGCTGCTATTAGTGATGACAAAGGTGCATTTACTGTAACTGTGCCAAGTTATGATGCCTTACTTTTAATTAGCGGACAAGGCTATCAGGCTAAAGAAGTTCCTCTAAAAGGACGTACCGCATTACCGGAGATCTTGTTATTTGAAGATACCTACAATTCAATTTACGATGTGGCACGTTTACCTTACAGCCCAACACCGCTTAATCAAACGTCTAACGCTGTAAATTCTGTAAACACCCTGGGTGCATGGGAGCCAAGCAGCCAGGAAATACCTGATACCTACTTGCAGGGACGGGTAGCGGGCTTAAATGTGGTACGCCGCTCGGGCACGCCCAATGCAGGTGCTAACCTGTATTTACGTGGTTTAAATTCGTTAAACGGTACCAACGCCCCCTTAGTGCTGGTTGATGGTATGATTTACGATACTTACCATTATGGTAATTCAATCATCAGAGGACACATTAACAACCCGTATGCTAACCTTGATTTACGCGATGTTCAAAACTTTACTATTTTAAAAGATGCTGCTGCAAGTGCCTATGGTACAAAAGGCGCCAATGGTGTTATTTTAATTACCACCAACAGCAACCCTGACCTGGCTACTAAAATCGACGTTGGTATCTATGGCGGCTACAACTACATCAACTCGGGTTTCCGTTTGCCAATGATGCAAGCCGGCGATTACCGCACGTACCTGTCTGATGTATTGCGTACCAGCGGCCAAACCGCCGATCAACTTGCTGCACAGCCTTATTTTAACGATAACCCTTCTAATCCGGAGTATAATAACTATCATAACAATACCGATTGGCAAAAGCAGGCATTCAAAAATGGTTATAACCAAAACTATAACCTGAGAGTATCGGGCGGTGATGATATTGCCCGTTATGTATTGTCGTTAGGTTATGGGGATAATAAAGGCATTACGCCAATGACAGGGGTTACCAAGTTTAATACCCGTTTTAACGCCGATTTAAAGATAAGCCAGAAACTGACTGTAAATGCTAACCTGTCGTTCAACTACAATGAGCAAAAACTGCGCGATCAGGGCTTATCTGCAAAAACAAACCCGCTTTATGTGAGCTTAATTAAATCCCCTTTACTGCGTGTACGTCAGGTTAACGCTCAGGGTATTGAATCGCCAAACTTATCTGATACTGATATTTTTGGATTTAGTAACCCGGAAGCGCTGCTTCAAACTGCACAGGAGCTAAACCGTAATTACCGTTTCTTTGGTAACATCAATTTCAAATACCAGATTAACAGGTATCTCTCTGCACAAACCTTGTTTGGTGTTACTAATGATAAAGTTCGCGAGAATTACTTTATACCACGCTTAGGTGTAACTAATGATACTACCGCCAATGCTATTTTAGATAGCCGCCTGGGCAGCCAGGTGCAACGCTTGTTTGGCCTTTACAACGATACCCGGGTAAGCTATAACCGTACCTTTAACCGTATTCATACATTAGGGTTAAATGCAGGTTTACGCTTTAATCAAAACAGAACTACCAATAACTTCAATCAGGGCTTTAACTCAGCTATTGACCAGTTAATTTCGGTTGGAACAGGTGATCCTGCGTTACGCCGTACCGGTGGAGATTTGGGTAAATACCGTTGGTTTAATAATTACTTTAACGCTAATTACGCGCTGTACAACAAATACATTTTTGGATTTAACTTAACCGCAGATGCTTCTTCGCGCTTTGGTACACAAGCCGACGGGTTGGGTATAAGCGGTGTTCAGTTTGCTGTACTGCCTTCTGTTTCGGCTGCCTGGGTAGTTTCTTCAGAAAAGTTCATGGCCAATATGAATTTTGTAGAGCTACTTAAAATAAGGGCCAGCTATGGCTTAACCGGCAACGATGATATAGGCAACTATGCTGCACGCCAATATTATATTGCTCAAAACCTGCTGGGCCTGCAAGGCTTGGTAAGAGCCAATTTTGGCAACCCGCAATTGCAGTGGGAATTAAACAAAAAGTTTGATATTGGTTTCGATGCATCTTTCTTACAAGAGCGCTTAAGCGTTACTGCTGACTATTTCAGAAACTCGACCAGTAAAATGCTTACCCAGGAAAGTGTAGCCAGCGCAGCCGGTTTGGTTTATGCAGTAACCAATAATGGCAGCATGCAAAATAACGGTATAGAGTTATCAGTAAACGGCCGTATTGTTAACGGCGTTAACTGGAAATGGGATTTAGGCTTTAACATTGCTACTTACCGAAACAAAATTACCAGCTTGCCTGGCAATAGCATGCAAACCCGCTACGCAGGTGCTACTATATTAACCCAGGTAGGTATGCCGGCCAACGTTTTTTATGGTTATAAAACCAATGGCGTTTACACTACCAATGCCGAGGCTGCCCAGGCCGGAATATCTTACCGCAACACGCAAGGTGCCTTAGTAGCGCAGCAAGGAGGAGACATGCGCTTTGTTGATGTGAACGGCGATAAAATAATTGATGATCTTGACAGACAGGTTATAGGTAACCCAAATCCCGATTTTACAGGCGGCATAACTACCGGGCTTACTTATAAACGCTTTACTTTACAGGCATTGTTGACGTTTACAAAGGGTAACGAGGTGTACAACTACACCCGCAGGCAAATAGAGTCGGCTAACGGGCCGCATAACCAATCGCTGGCTGTGGTAAACAGGTGGCGTGCCGATGGTCAGGTTACCAATATACCAAGAGCAGTGTACGGTGACCCATCGGGCAATGCCTCTTTCTCTGACCGCTGGATAGAAGATGGTTCGTACCTGCGTTTACGTACGCTTTCTATAGCCTACGATGTGCCTTTGAAATACAAAGGGTTTAAATACCTTAAAGTGTATGCTACCGGCAACAACCTGCTTACCTTCACC
>Ga0265798_10007839_pt1 | contig 13736 bp, 10 predicted proteins | sample P3T30metagenome_FD_192430 | JGI IMG/M metagenome (GOLD analysis project Ga0265798, IMG submission 192430) | Plant litter microbial communities from East Loma Ridge, Irvine, California - P3 T30 | ecosystem: Environmental > Terrestrial > Plant litter > Unclassified | place: USA: California...
AGATATTGACAAGATAGAGGCCTACAACTTTGGCGTGTCTGACTATATAACCAAGCCGTTTAATATGGATGTGCTGGTGGCCATGATCGATAATAAGATCAAGTTCTCGTTAAACAGCGATAAATCTGAAGTGCATCGCTTTGCCGATATGGAGCACCATCCTAATACGCACCTGCTCATTAAGGCTGGCCGTAAAGTGGAGCTTACCATTTTAGAGAACCGCATCCTGCTTTACTTCCTCAAAAACAGGAACAAGGTCATCAACCGCGAAGAACTGATGATGGAAGTTTGGGGCTACAACGCCGATGTAAATACCCGTACGCTGGATATGCACATTGTGCGCCTGCGCAAGAAAATAGAAAACAACCCCGATTCGCCTCAATACCTGCAAACTGTACGTGGGGTAGGCTACAAGTTTGCTTACGAATAGGGCTTATACCAACTGTTTAAACTGTTGTTGTATTCCACAAAATTGCTGGCTTTGCAGGGGTAGTGGCGTATACCGGCATCTAAACTTGCTAATGCTTTGCAGCTTTGATTCCTGCTGCAAGGTTATTTTATTCAATCATATAGTACCTTCATATAACAAACTTTGAAAAAAGCAGTTATAAAACTGGTTATGCATAAAATTATCTACTATATAATTTCATTTACCGCTTTAACAATGGCACTGGCATCATGCGTAAAAAACGATGTGCCGGTACCATCCAATGGCTCGGTAAGCGTAAACGTTATTAACGCCAGCGAAGAAGTGTTGAACTTTTACCTGAACGGAACCCGCCAAAACAATGTATCCGGCATATTCCCGTTGGGTGCAACCGGCTATTCTGCAATTGCCAGGGGTAACCAGGTGGCGGCATTTCGTAAGCAATTTAATACCACTAAGTTTACCGATGCAGATACACTTTTTACATTACCCATCCGTTTAGATTCGGTAGGGACTGGCGTACGTTACTCCGTTTTTATAGCCGGTACAACCCGCAGTACAGCATTTACTATTTTGGATACCACGGCAATAGATCAAAAAAACGCCAGGCTCCGTTTTATATCGGCATCGCCTGCCGTTACGGGGCTTAGGGTTTATTTAAATGATACATTGCGTTTTACTTCTAATGCTTTTAAATCGGTAAGTACTTTTAACCCTGTGGGTAACGGTCAAAAAATAATTAAAATACGACCGTTAAACAGTAACAACGATCTTTATACCAGTACTGTTACTCTGAATGCCGGTTTAAGCTATACTCTTTTTAGTGCCGGCAGCGGTGCCAATTTTAGGGCGGGCTTAGTGCTTAATTAATAAAAGAATTGTACTTAATGGCTTTAAAGAAAAATATATTCTACAGTTTATTTGTCCTCAATATGCTGGCGCTGGTACTACCGTCGCTGGTATCGTGCAGCAAAACTGATACGGCTACGCCAACCAATTCGGATATACAATTGCAGGTCATGAATTTAAGTCCCGATTCATATCCTGTAGGCTTGTATCAAAATAATTTACGCATAACCGGCACCAATTACAACTACAATACCGCACCTGCTTACTTTTACCTTAACTCTACGGCTTACCCGTTACAGCTGCGCATTTCACGGGCCGATAGCACGTTGGTGTTTAATAATGATTCTCTAAAATTTAATAATAACACCCGCTATAGCCTGTTTTTTATAGGCTTGTACGCCGATAATACCTTACGCCCGTTATTTACGGTAGATGATACGGCATCGTTGCCTCCCATTGGTAAAGGCGGCAAATTGCGTTTCATAAATGCATCGCCGCGCAGTACCGGTTTAGATATTCGGGCTAACGACTCGTTGGCCATAAAAAACACAGGTTTTGGTAAAGTATCTAATTACATTACGCTGCCTGCAGGCAATTACAGCTTCAGAGCTTACGTTACCGGTACATCTGCCAACAGCCTAACCACTTTAAACAGGGTTACCGTACAAGACGGGCGCCTGTACACCCTCTATTCACGCGGTATGGTTGGCCGTACCGATTCGGCGTCTTTTGGTTTAGTGTTAGTGCCCAATAATCCGCCTACAACCAAACGGTAATCGCAAGGGCAATTGTGAGGAGTCACAAACATGTTAGCAATGCCTATATGGTATATGGTTGCCTGTTAAGGGTAGCAATGGTATTGTGAGGTATTACAAACCCTAACGGTTCAATCAAAATTTAAATAATCACTCTTCTGATAATATGATTACTTTTGCTCCAAATTTGGAGCATTGGAAATAATTAAAGAACTGATTGACTTTATACTGCACATTGACAAACACCTGGTGCAGATTACCAGCCAATACCAGGCCTGGACCTACCTGATCCTTTTTGTGATCATTTTTGCCGAAACCGGCTTTGTGGTAACGCCGTTTCTTCCGGGCGATTCACTGCTGTTTGCAGCCGGTGCGTTAATTGCTGGCGGTAACTCCGGTTTAGACATTTGGGTATTGGCCATCATCTTAATTATTGCCGCATTTTTGGGTAACACTGTAAACTACTTGTTAGGCAACTATTTGGGTGCCAAAGTTTTTAAACCCGAAAATAAGGTACTCAAACTCGATTATTATTTAAAGACCAAAGCTTTCTTTGACAAGCATGGTGGCAAGGCTGTAATTTTTAGCCGCTTTATGCCTATTATACGCACTATTGCCCCGTTTGTGGCCGGCGTAGGGCGCATGCCTTTTGGCCGTTACAGTCTATACAATATTGTAGGAGGTTTTTCGTGGATTGTGGTGTTCCTGTTTTTAGGTTACATGCTGGGCAACGTGCCCTTCTTTAAACAGCATTTTTCGTTAATAGCACTGGGTATTGTAGTGATATCTTTAGTGCCACCTATATGGGCTGCTTTACGGAGCCGGTTTTCCCGCACTGCTGCTTAAAGGCGGTGGGGGCAGGGGCTTGTTCACTATGCCCAAGTTTGGCAAGGGCGCTATCTTTCCTAATTTATATAAAGCCGCTTCATGAGCGGTTTTTTGCTGCTGAGCAAGGCTGGGCAGCGTATCAATAAGCTTATTGAGATTCGGCTGCCCGGCATCTACCCAGGCCGAATACCAGTAACTGCCCACATTAAGTATGGCTACCCGCATGCGGCGCTGCACCATGCCCTTAAGCGCTGTATGGTAAGCGTGGCAATAAGCTGCTGAGTAATCCTTGATCTTGCGCTTGCCCCTGAGTATAACTTCATATTTCTTGTCGGCTGGGAATGTCTTGTTCAGTTGCTGTTCAATTCGTAGCACCGAGTCGGCGCTTTTAAAGGAGCTGCGGCATAGGATGAAAGCCTGCCATAGCGGGTTTTCGAGGTAGCGTGCCTTACCTACGTAATAATTGTAGCCGTTGCCAAACTGTTCGGGCAGGCGGCTTTCCCAAAGTGCATGGATGCCTTCCTGGTGGCTAAGTTGTCCGTCGTGGTTTTGCGTGGTATGCAGCGGCACGCAGGCATCTGCTACGTAATGGCCCAAATAGGCCGAGTAGTGCAGTATGGCGCTGGTATCGTGGCTCTTAAAAGCATCTACCAAATGGTAATAGTTATATTGTATGGTCCAGGGTAGAGTTCCGTATTTATAGAGTGTGTCTGCCGTATATTTTTGCACTGCATCTGCCCACTTTTGGGGTACAGTGTGAAACGGCGTTTTACCAAAATGATCGGCATCAAAGTAATGGCGGGGTATCTCGGCCGAATCTACATAACGCCGCCGGTCGGCACTAATGGCATGCTCGGTAAGGTACTCTATATTGGCCTGATAGAAATTGCCCATACCTTTAGGTAAGGTAAATACAGCCAGCCGGTTAACCCGGTAATGCGCGTAAAAGCCCCAGGATGCACATGAAATAACCAATAACAGGGCAATTAAAATTCGGGTATAAATTTTCACAAAATAAAAAGCTGATTGCTAATTTATTACGGTTATGCGGTGTGTATAAACCGGTAATTAGCGGCAATGTACAAAAAAACAAATACTACAACCTGTCGTTTGGCGTTTAATAACAGACTAAACACGGCTCTCTACAGCCTTTTTATTTAAGAAAAACATTCTCTCTATGAAAAAAGTAAACATTACTTTGAAGCAAACTTTACATTTTGCATTTACCGGTTTATTAGCCGTTTCATTGTTCTCTTCGTGCAAAAAGAACGACCCTTACGATTTTAAAGATACCATCACCGCAGATGTCAATTTGATAAACGCCAGCCCCGACGGCCCTGATGCACAGCTTTATGCAGAGGATATTTTGCGGACACCAAGCGGGGTAGCTTACGGGCAGGCATCGGGCTATTACAAAACTATGTTAGGCGATCAGGATGTGGTTATTAAATCGGCCAGCGGCGAGGCTACACTAAGCTCATCGCGTGCGCAGTTTGATGCGTTTAACAGTTATACATTTTTCCTGGTAGGGCAAAACAGTAGTCTTGGCTTATTAACCGTTACCGACGATTTAGCCGCACCTACTACAGGTAAAGCTAAAATACGTTTTGTAAACGCAGCGCCTAACGCTGCATCGGTAAGTTTGGCTATAGGAGGTAACGTAATAGCAACCAACCAGGCTTTTCGTGCGGTGAGCCCATCGGTTGAAATTGCTGGTGGAACTTATTCGGTTGTGCTCTCTAACGTATCTGGTGGTACTACTACTACCAATACAACGGCCAATACAAGTTTTCAAAGTGGTAAAATATATACCGTTTACGCTAAAGGGCTGGTAGGTAGCGCAGCTGCATCTGCGTTTACAGTAGGTATATTCAATAATAAATAACTTTAATTGGCTATGCGCCAAATTCATGGCTTTTACGCACGAAGTTATTAGCTCAAAATATTTTCAAAGTAAACTTGATAGTTTTAGTTTTTTGAAATATATTTGCAGTCCGAAAAATAAAAAGACAATTAGCTAAAATGGCAAATCATAAATCAGCAATAAAAAGAATCAGGGCTAACGCTACCAAGCGTTTACGTAACAGATATCAGGCTAAAACTACCAGAAATGCTATCAAGAAATTAAGAGGCTCTTCTTCTAAAGCTGAGGCGGCTCCTTTATTGACTACAGTAATTTCTATGCTTGACCGTTTAGCTAAGAAAAATATTATTCATAAAAACAAAGCTTCTAACAACAAGTCGAAACTGACTAAGTTTGTTAACAAGTTAGCATAACCATATTTCATTTTAAATGAGGAAAGGGCTGCGTCATTGATGCAGCCCTTTTTGTTTTATCCGGGAATTTTGAATAGTTTAACGGCGTGGAAGCGTACGAAACTAAAATAAGCATCAAGTCTTGGGCCGAAGAAGACCGCCCGCGCGAAAAGCTGAACAGCCAGGGCCGCCGTGCTTTGAGTGATGCCGAACTCATTGCCATATTAATAGGTTCGGGCAGCCGCAACGAGTCGGCGGTGGAGTTGAGCAAACGCATTTTGCATCACTATGATAACGATCTGCAAAAGCTGGGTAAGGTATCGGTAGCCGAACTTTCCAAATTTAAGGGGATAGGGGAAGCCAAGGCTATTTCCATAATTGCCGCCCTTGAATTGGGCCGCCGCCGTGGAGACACCGAAATTAAAGCACCCGAAATAGTGAACGGCAGCCGTAGCGTATATAATGTATTACGCCGGCATCTGGTTGATTTAAATCACGAAGAGTTTTGGATACTGCTGCTAAGCCGCAACTGCAAGATTATTGCCAAAGAGCTCATTAGCAAAGGAGGTCTGTCGGGCACAGTAGCCGACCCCAAAGTTATTTTCGGTATTGCCTTGCAGCACCAAGCTTCGTCTATCATCCTCGCGCATAACCATCCGTCAGGAAACTTGAAACCCAGCCAGCAGGATATAGACCTCACCAAGAAAATTCATGCCGCCGGCCGTATATTGGATATTGGCGTGCTCGACCATTTGATCATCACCGACGGCGGCTTTTTTAGCTTTGCCGATGAGGAATTATTGTAGATGTGCGGATAAGAAAACCGCGATATGCAGATGTACAAATGAGAAGATGTGCAGATGAGGAAATATGCGGATAATTGAATTTTTTTGATTAAAATATTCAATTATCCAAACAAATATAAGGAAGCCAAACTTGCTTTTACTCGCACCTCGCACCTCGCACCTCGCACCTCGCACCTCGCACCTCGCACCTCGCACCTCGCACCTCGCACCTCCTTTAAGCCAGCGGCAGGCTAAAATAGAACGTTGAGCCGGTATTAGCCTCACTTTGTGCCCAAATTTTACCATTATGGCGTTGGATAATTTCGGCGCATAAATACAGGCCTATACCAAAGCCCGAAATGGTTTGCGTTTGTTTGCTGTCTACCCGGTAGTAACGTTCAAAAAGCCGGTCGATATCCTGAGGCTTAATGCCTATACCCTGGTCTTTAACACTAACCTGTGCCATTTGGTCAATAATCTGGCATTGTACCTCAATTGTCATACCACGTGGCGAATACTTAATGGCATTGCTTAACAGGTTGGAGATAACCGAGCCAATTTTATCACGGTCGGCACTTACCTCGGCAGGGTGGCAGGGAAGTAAAATGATCTCATGACTGGCCGTAGTTAAAATGCTTTCATCAACCATGTCTTTCACCAGTTCATCCAGCCGGAAATTTTGAATGTCCAGATGGATCTTACCCGATTCTAATCTTGATACATTCAGGAACCCATTAATCATGGTGCTCATCTTTTTTACCTGGGTGCTTACCTTATCGAGTGCGCCTGTGGTAAAGGTATCGTCGCTCTTTTTAGCGCGGGCATGCAGCATTTGTATATAAGCGCTCAACGAGGTTAGCGGGGTTTTTAGCTCGTGGCTTACCATACCAATAAAATCGTTTTTGCGCTGTTCATCTTGTTTTTGCTCGGTAATATCAAGCAAAACGCCAGAAAAATAAGCTTTGCCGTCTTTTGGGTTTTGATTGAGTTTGCCGTAGGCTTTTAGCCACCTAAGCTTTTGATCATGATAACCCATCACCGGATGTTCCACATTGTAGGTTTCATCGTTAACCAAAGCTCTGTCTACTTCTGTTTCTATGTAATGCCTGTAGTCTTCAGGTATTTGTGTAACTACATCTTCATAAGTCACATGTTCATCAGCATTAAAACCAAAAAGCTCTTTCAACCTGGAAGAAGGCAAGAATTCCTTGGTTTTAGCGTCGAGATACCATGTGCCCATATTGGCAGCTTCAATAGAAAAGCGAAGCATCTCTTCAGCTTGTTCTACCTTTTTGCGCGATATTACCTGCTCTGTAACATCGGTAGCCACTACGATGATGCTCGATGTTTGATGATCATTGTCGAACAGCGGATGGTATACAAAATTAAAGTAAAGCTCGTCTAATACTTGGTTGCGTTCGAGCCTGGCCATAATTTCATTGCCATTATAGGCAATACCACTGGTGAACACATTATTAAGTATATCTAAAAACGGCTGGCCTTTAAGCTCCGGGATGCCTTCATGCAGCGGGAGACCGATAATGTTGCTGTTTTTCCCCCAAAGTTCCAGTATTTTGTTGTTAGCAGCCTCTATGATCAATTGCTCACCTGTAAGAATGCCAATGGCTACGGGTGCTTCAGCAATCATGTACCTTATGCGGGCTTCGCTGGCTGCCAGGCGGCCTACAATTTCCTGTAAATTATCTTTGGTATTAGCTAATTCTTCGTTGGTGGTTACCAGTTCTTCATTAGCCGATGCCAACTCTTCGTTAGTGGCCGTTAGTTCTTCGTTAAGCGCTTGCTGCTCGCTGTAGCTTTGCTCAAGCAGCAGCCTGTTTTGCACCTGGTTGGTAATATCCTCGGCCGCCACAATAATGCCTGTTACGTTACCCTCGGTATCAAACATCGGGTCGTAATAAAAGCTTACGTACTTGGTAACGGTTTCATTATTTGATTTTAAGTAAAATACTTCTTCTTCCTGCCCGTAACCTTCTCCGGTTTCATATATTTGCCTTAATAATTTAGGAAAAGGCTGACCTTCCAATTCAGGTAAAACATCCATTAACCGCCGGCCGGTAACTTCCTCTACCGTTTTACCCCAAAGGTCGGCCAGTGGTTTGTTGGCAATTTCGATAACCCAATCCTCACCGCGTAAGATCATGAGCGAGTAATGGGCCGTCATCACTAAACTACGCAGGTTTAATACGCCCTCTTCAACCTTTTTGCGGGCGGTTACCTGTTCGGTTACATCATTGGCAACAACAACAATAGATTCTGTATTACCTTTTTCATCTTTTATGGGTTGATATACAAAGTTGTAATACCCATTACTCAGCTTTCCGTTATGATTAATTGTAGCTATGGCTTCGTTACCATAATAGGTATTGCCTGTGCTGTAAACATTATCCAATAATTGAAAAAACGGCTGTCCGGCTAATTCGGGTACTGCTTTAGGAAATGTTAGTCCAACAATATCTGATGTTTTGCCTAAAATATTAAGCATATAATTGTTAACCGATTCAATAATCAGTTCTCGGCTGGTAAACACAGCAATGGCTACCGGGGCCTCTAAAATAAGGTTGCGAAAACGGTTCTCACTTTCGGCCAGCTTGCGGGTGCGGGTGTAAACCCGTTCCTCCAGTTCAGCGTTCAGCATGGCCAGGCTTTCTTGCGATATATGCAGTTCTTCGTTAGTAGAACTCAGTTCTTCGTTAGCCGATGCCAGTTCTTCGTTCAGTGCCTGCTCGCGCATAAGCGCATTATTAAGCTCGTAACTGTAGCCGTTGTTCAGAATAGTGCCCACATGCAGGGCTGCAGTTGTTAAAAAGTGCCGGTAATCGATGTCCAGCTTTTTCCGGGGCGATACGCCCATTACAATGTAACCACCAATACGCGCTTCATCTTTGCTGATCGGCACAATTAAGGCTTCTGTACAGGGTTCGTTCCATACGCTTATAGCAGGCTCAACAAGATACGTGCTAAGATCATCAATATAAATGGCGCTATCCTCATTTGAAGATACCAGTTTCGGCCATATCACTGCTGCTTCGTTAGCTTGAGATAGTCCGGATGACAGCGTGAGGCTGGTTTGTTTAGAATTTTCGTTACCGGTAGAAAATAACAGGTAAAATGGAATATCTTCCCGGCAGCGGTCGAGAATGCTTTGTACTTTTGCAATAGCCTCCTGTAAGCCATGCGCACGGTTCAATTGCTGCATTAATTGATTGAGCACCCCGTTTCGGCGTTCATTTATTACCCGGTAACTGGTTTCAATAACAGCATTAAACACACCACCAATGCTGCCATCTAAGGCAATAATGGGCGAGAGGGTGTAATCAAAATAGCATTCCTCCAGGTAACCATAGCGGTTCATGAGCAGGAGTGCATCAGGCTGGCGTACCGATTGGCCCTTAGCTAACACATCGTTAAATTGCTGCTCCAGTCCTTCCCATATTTCGGGCCAAACTTCGGCGCCAGGTTTGCCCAGCGCCCATGGGTGTTTATTGCCAGGGATAGAGCTCCAGGCATCGTTATAAAGTAGTGTAAAGTTCGTTCCCCAGTAAATAGCAATAGGAAAGCCCGAATTAATACTCAGGCTAACGGCCGATCTTAAACTATCTGGCCACGTATCGGGCGTACCTAACAACGTTGCAGACCAATTTGCCGAACGAATAAGTTCGCCCATATGGCCGCCGCCTTGCATAAATTTAGGTGTGTTTGACACTATGTGGATATTTTAAAGGTTGAAACTGCTAAATAAATTAATGTAAATTAGATAAACGCAATTATGATAAAATAGTTGATGCCATTTTAAAGTTGATGTTAACAACGATTAGAGTAGCCGGTAATTCTATGAGTTGGCTAGTTAATTACGACGAAGTAAGCCTGAAAACACCAATTGGTATAGATGAGTTACCGATTAAAACAATTTTAACTGCTGTTGCACAGGTGGTTTTGCCTTGCCAAACACAGTTTGGCCGCCATACCGCCAGGAATTGTTGCGTTCGCGTTCAATTACCTTGTTAAAATCGGCATTGGGGGTAAAGCCTTTTTCAGCATTCTGGGCTATTTCGCTTAGTTTCTTAATCGCCTCGGCCTTATCGGTATTACCTAACTTTGACCGGTTGATGGATTGGTGAAGCACGCTCAACGTTTCATCATAAACTTTAACCGGTACCGGGAAGGGGTGCCCGTCTTTACCGCCGTGTGCAAAGGCAAAGCGTGCCGGGTCGGTAAACCGGGACGGCACGCCATGGATCACCTCGCTCACTAAGGCTAATGATTGCAGCGTACGCGGGCCAAGCCCCTGCAGTAAGAGTAACTCCTCAAAATCGGCCGGTTGCTTTTCGTGCGCCAGCCACAGTAGGGCACCTAGGCGTTTTAGGTCAACATCTTTAGCGGTAACCTCGTGGTGGTTGGGCATTACCAAGTGGCTGATCTCTTTTAGCATTCGGTCGGGCTGTTGGGCCGCTATGGTCATGATCGCATTGCGTGAAGAATGGGCACGGGCATCGGCCATGTTTAAGATGCGGCCAGTGTTTTGGCCGCATATGGCCGTGTGCGGGTCGCTCACAAAAGATTGCAGGGTTTCGGAATGCCAGTGGTAGCGGCGTGCGGTTTTGGTAACGGGGTTCATGCCCTGTTGTATCACCGTCCACTGGTCCTGGCTATTCACAATAAAGTTGTGGGTGTAAAGCTGAAAGCCATCCTGCACGGCGGTATTATCTACCTTGGCGCTCAATTTACTGCATCGTACTAGATAGTTGCCGTCGAGCCCTGTGGTTTCGCCTACCTTTAGGAGTTCGTTGGGGGTTTGGGTAGAGTGCTTGCCTTTGCCGCCGCAAATGTATATGCCTAACTCTTTGGCACGCGGGTTTACAGCACGTTTAAGCGCGCCCATAACCGAAGTGGTAATACCCGACGAATGCCAGTCCATACCCATCACGGCACCCAGGCTTTGAAACCAGAAGGGGTCGCTCAAACGCGATAATACCTGACTGCTGCCATATTCCATGACCATGGTTTCTACCACGGCCAGGCCCAATTTAGCCATGCGCTCGGCTAGCCAGGGCGGTACGTAGCCATAATGTAAAGGCAAATCGGCATTACCCGAACGTTTCATACTAACAAAATTAGTAAATAATGTGTGTTCAAGTTTACAAAACCAAGATTTTATTAATGATAAAAACTCTTTCACTGTTTAATTAGTTAATAAAATTAATCAAAGAGAAATATAAACTTTTAAACTTGATGGATATGGAAGGCAATAAAAAGGATGAACGCGCTGAATATGTAGAAAATACAAAAGATGACACGGTTGGCGGAGCACAATTGAATGAACCTGATGCAGAAACGCAAAACGACACTGGTTATGCCGGGACGACCAATGCCGTTAGCGAAGACCGCCAGCAAAAAGATGGCTACCAGATTGCTCCCGAAGATACCATGATTGGTTATAACGGCGACGAATCGCAAATGGATATAGACCTTGGTGATAAAGACAAGTTAAGATCGGGCAACACAACTTCGGGCGATAACGATTAAGTACCTACCAGGTATTCATTAGCAAGCCCTTCATTGCCATGAGGGGCTTTTTTTGTAACGGGTGTTATACTGAGTAGTACTTAAAGCACGGCCAATAAAGGTATAGCGGGAACCGAAATCAAAAATTTTCTATCTTTGGGCCACTATAGGATAACATGAAGATTTCATATAATTGGCTCAAAGAGTTTATTACTACCGATAAAACGCCCGAAGAGCTATCGCAAATATTAACCGGCATAGGCCTGGAGGTAGAAAGCCTCGAAAAAGTGCAGGCTATACCCGGCGGACTGGAAGGCTTGGTGATAGGTTATGTAAAAGACGCCCAGCAGCACCCCAACGCCGACCGTCTCCGCGTTACCAAGGTAGATGTGGGCGGCACTGAAGACCTGCAAATTGTATGTGGTGCGCATAACGTTGCCGCCGGACAAAAAGTGGTAGTAGCTGTGGTAGGCACCACGGTTCACCCTACTGCAGGCGAGCCGTTTAAGATCAATAAATCGAAGATTAGGGGAGAGGTATCTGAAGGGATGATCTGCGCTGAAGATGAAATAGGCTTGGGTACCGATCATGCCGGCATTATGGAACTGGATGCTGATGCAACAATAGGCTCGCCCGCTAAAGAATACTTTAAGATAAATGATGATTACCTGTTCGAGATTGGCTTAACCCCTAACCGGGCCGATGCCACCTCGCACCTGGGTACCGCCCGCGATATTGCTGCTTTCCTGAAAATTGCTGTTAGCAAACCCGATGTGTCTGCCTTTAAGGTAGATAATCAGGATAGAACCATACCTGTCACTATTGAGGCTCAGGCGGCTTGTCCGCGTTATGCCAGCGTAACCGTTACAGGCGTTAAGGTGCAGGAGTCGCCGCAATGGATCAAGGAACGTTTGGCTGTAATAGGCGTACGTTCTATTAATAACATTGTAGACGTAACCAACTACGTATTGCATGAGTTAGGCCAGCCCTTGCATGCTTTTGATGCCGATGCTATTGCAGGCAACCAGGTATTAGTTAAAACTTATCCCGAGGGAACCACCTTTATTACGCTTGACGATACTGAACGGAAGCTATCGGCCGATGATCTGATGATAGGTAATGCCGAAGCGCCTATGTGTATTGCCGGTGTATTTGGCGGTGCAAATTCAGGCGTTAAAGAAAATACCACAGCGGTATTTTTAGAAAGCGCATACTTTAACCCGGTATCAGTACGTAAAACATCTAAGCGTTTTGGCTTAAAAACCGATGCGTCATTCCGCTTTGAGCGTGGGGTAGATCCTAATATTACGGTATTTGCCTTAAAACGTGCTGCGCTTTTAATTAAGCAGGTAGCAGGCGGGGTTATCTCGTCCGAAATTTCTGATATATACCCGGCACCGGTTGAGCCATTTGCGGTAGAGGTTACTTACCATAACATTGACCGGCTGATTGGTAAGGCCATAGGTCGAGATACCATTAAGTCCATTATCCAGGCATTAGATATTACCATTTCCAATGAAACTGCCGAAGGTTTGTCGCTTCAGGTGCCGCCTTACCGGGTTGATGTAACCCGGGAGGTGGATGTGATAGAGGAGATACTGCGTATTTACGGTTATAACAATGTTGAGATACCTACTCAGATCCGTGCCTCGCTGAATAACAGCATCAGGCCTGATAAAGACTCGGTTCAGAATGCTATTGCCGATTTGTTGTCGGCCAACGGCTTTAACGAAACGCTTTCTAACTCGTTAACCAGTTCGTCTTATGCTGAGAGTCTGGATAACGCGGTAAAGCTGTTAAATCCATTAAGCAACGATTTGGACATTATGCGCCAAACACTGTTATACTCAGGGTTGGAAGCTATTGCTTACAACCAAAACCGCAGGCAGGCCGACTTAAAGTTTTACGAGTTTGGTAAAACCTACTTCTTTGAAGATGGCAAATATGTAGAAACCCAAAAGCTATCTGTTTTCTTAACCGGTGGTACCCAAGCCGAGCAATGGAACCAAAAAAGCACACCGGTATCTTTCTATCACCTCAAAGCGGTGGTAGATGGTTTGCTGGGCCGACTGAGCATAACCGATTATACCATTGATGAAATTGTAGACCATGAGTTTGCTTATGGCTTGCAATACAATTTCCGCGGTGGTAAAACACTGGTTAAATTTGGTTCGGTGCTGCCCGGTGCATTGAAAAAAGCAGGGGTAGAAAAAGAGGTTTATTATGCCGATTTTAACTTTGATGTGTTATTGAAAATAGTAAGGAACAATAAGATCATCAATAAGGAGATATCTAAGTTTCCATCCGTTCGCC
>Ga0265798_10007840_pt1 | contig 13735 bp, 11 predicted proteins | sample P3T30metagenome_FD_192430 | JGI IMG/M metagenome (GOLD analysis project Ga0265798, IMG submission 192430) | Plant litter microbial communities from East Loma Ridge, Irvine, California - P3 T30 | ecosystem: Environmental > Terrestrial > Plant litter > Unclassified | place: USA: California...
AACTTTCACCATGCTGAGCGAGCTCTCGGAAGCAAAGCTGTTAGATCTTTGGAAGTAAAACTGTTAGATGCCGCTGTCCGCATCTGTCTCACAAATTTGCTTCCAACCGCTCTTGGGCAACGCGTCGGGCGACGCATCGTTCAGCTTAGATGATCTGGCGTCGATCTTCAACTGCGCCAGCGGCCGTCAGCTCCATCCAGTAATCCTAAGCCGGACGGCGCGCCGATCGCCAACGGCACTGCCATCGTCATTTGCTTACTGACTGCGCGTTCAGCCCGCTGGTCGGTTCACCACCGAATACTGCTTTGTCCAGCTTCGCCAAACGTTCTTCCAACGCGATTGCACTTTTCGCCGCGGACAGCTCCACTTCGAGCGCTGATATTTGCCGCCGCAATTCGTCGCATGCGCTATCCGCGCGTGCGACCGTCTCCCCAGCCTCAGCCACCCGCGTCCTGCTGTCGGCCAGCTGTACCTCGAGCACGGCGGCCCGGGCCTCGACGGCCTGCAGATCCTCGACCTGCTTCGCCTGTTTGCGGGTGGCTTCACGTTCGAGATGCTGGGCCTGCTTGACCGAACCGAGTTCGGTCGCGAGCGCGGCCGCCTCCTTGTTTAATCGCGTCAACTCTTCCTGCTTGAGCGAAAACGCGAGTCGCGCCTGCTTCAGTTCCGTTTGCAACCCCTGGACCTGGTGCTCATGCCGGCGTTGCTCCTGTTCGCGCTGTTCCTTGGCCGCCGTCCGATAATGTTCCAACGCGTCCCGCGCATATTTGTGCTTTTCTTCCAGCGACGCCTGGTGCCGTTCGGCGTCGGTCAACCTGCCATTCAGATCTAGCACGCGCTGCTCCGCGGTATGCCTCGCGATCTTCTCGGCGCCGAGCTGGTTTTGGACGGTCGCAAGTTCCTGCTCACTCGCTTCAAGGCGCCGTGAGACATCGTTGACAGCCCGTCGCGACTCGCCGAGCTGCGCTTCCAGTTCAGCCCGGGCACGTTCGTCGTCGGCGCGCTGATCCTCCATCCGCGCCCGAACCTCGTCGAGCTCAGACGTGGCCTCCCGTTTGAGCTGGTCTGCCAGCTGCGTCGCCAGGGCGAGGATGGCATCGCTGACGACCTGCGTCGTGCCGCCCTCCTCGGCCTCGATCTCGCGCAGGTATTTGTGGATCGTCGTCTTGGACCCTGTATCGCCCAACGCAGCCCGAATGGGGCGGGCTGCTGCCGGCGAGCCCTGATACCGTTGCGCGCTATCTCGCCGATCATGCCGAAATGCTGTCGATCAGCACGCTGCAGCAGCGCCTGGCGGCGCTCGCCGACTGGCATCACGCGCATGGGTTTCCGGACCCTACCAAGGCTCAAATCGTCCGGAAAGTTATGAAGGGGATCCGCGCCTTGCATCCTGCACAGCAGAAGCAGGCACGGCCGATCCAGCTGGAACAGGTAGGACAGATCGCGCATTGGCTCGATGAAGCGATTGCGGCAGCCGCGCTGGCCGACCGCAAACCGGAACAACTGCGCCACACGCGCGACCGCGCCCTCCTCCTGCTGGGTTTCTGGCGGGGTTTCCGCGGTGACGAGCTCGCACGCCTGCGGGTTGAGCACGTCAATGCGGTATCTGGGCATGGAATGTCTTGCTTCCTTTCCCAATCAAAAGGTGACCGGGCATCCCGCGGCAAGACGTTCATGGCACCCGCACTGCGTTCCCTTTGTCCGGTCGAGGCATATCTAGCCTGGATTGCATTGGCAGGAATGTCCGATGGCCCTGTCTTCCGCGCGATAGATCGATGGGGAAACGTCAGCGAAGCGGGGTTGCACATCAACAGCCTGGTCCCGGTGCTGAGGACCCTCTTTCATAGCGCAGGCATCGCGCTTGCGCATCAGTACAGCGGCCATTCGTTACGCCGAGGCTTTGCCAACTGGGCGACGTCGAACGGTTGGGACCTGAAAACGCTGATGGAATACGTCGGCTGGCAAGATGCCCACTCCGCTATGCGATATATGGATGCCACCGATCCGTTCGCAAAAATGCGTGCCTCACAAACGGCCAGAGCGGTGGCTGGCTCTACAGGATCGACATCCGGCTAATCGATGGGGCGCACCACCGCCGAGCCACGGTGGCAAACTGAGCCGACCTTATCTATGCCGTCCGTTCAGCACCTGAGCGTCTGGCCGCGATCGCTGTCCTCTGCGCATCGCTACCGTGCCTCTTGACGAACACCGTCATCGCGTCAGACAACGGATGTTCGATAGAAAAATCACCAAACCGCTCCACAAACTGAGGCCAACGAGCTGCCAACAGCCCCCGGCGGCGCATCTCAGGACGAATCCATACCCAGTCGAGTGACCATTCATTGCCCCGTCTTCGAAACGCGCAGCCGCCATCGATAACACCGTCGGGGGAGCAGAACAAGTAACCGATCGCGCTTCTCGCCCGCTCGGCCCGCGTTTTCGGATAGTTCCACTGTATGGAGTCATACCGGAACTCACGCTTGAAAGCCCAAGCGCGCTGGTACAGTTCCCGGTGCAGCCAGACCGGCGAGTGTTCCGTCACCATTTCCGGGTTCGCCGCTGATTGCAGGTGTTCGCGCATTTTCTTGGACGCCCGTGGCTGCATGACGCGCAGCACGCGAGCGTGCCAACTTTGATGGTTCAGGACGCTCTCCCGGTCTCCTGTTTCGTAGCGCGACCCGCACACCTCGCATTCCACCGCGACACGGGCTCGTGGCGCCCGCCATTTCGGGCCACAGATCGTCAAGCGGTAGGGCAAGTCGTCGGCAAGGAACGTCGTGAGCCGATAACCATTTCCCAGTCTGACGATCTCGTCCCGGTGTTCCGCCGTTCGGTCTGATTGTTCGGTTGAAGTCAGGGTGAACCTTTCGCGATGGCGGCGGACCCCGTGAAACAACACGTCAATTTCTGGTCCCGTAAGCTCACTGCGCCCATCGAGCAAAGGGCGCAGATCCTCAGCCATTGCGTCTGGGAGCACACAAAATCCGCACCGCTGTAGGACGATGAATAATCCGGCCACGTCCATGGCACCCACCGAATCGTACCCGGCTGGTTCACTGCTGGCAAAGCGCGGGCGCGAGAACACCACGCGTATCGGGAAGCCCAAAGCTGAAGTCAGTTCCCTGAAGTTCATCCTATGGAGCCGATCGTCCATAGCCAAGGCCAGGTCCTCGATGTCGCTAAAATACGCCCAGCCCGAAGCCATAACTCTGGACCAAGTATGTACAGGGAAGCGCGGTATGTGTCGCGGCTCTGTGACAAGTCGCTCATGGAGCGTGGTAAGTAAAGATGGTGGTAGCGTAGGCATCGATTCCCTCCTGAGTCCGACACGATACACGAAATATTCACGAGCAAATCCAGGTTGCGAGACTCGGACGCAACGGTCGCTGTTTCGCACTACAGCCACAACCTCTTGATTGTCTCGACGGCCCCCGGTCCGCTTTCCCCATACAGTTCGAACATTGTTTTTGGCAGCGGCAGCTTAATGGAGTTAAGCCATGCTTGGCTTCGCAAGACGCACGCATTCTCTGTCGGGCGCAAAGTCCAGGGCGCTTTGCACGGGCGGCCGGCCTTTGTTGCCATGCCCTCGCCTTCTGGATAAATGCAGTGAATCGTGCGCAACGGCGCGTCCGCCGGCTGGCTCGTGTCACGGGTAAAAAGGATCTGGGGCGACGAAATAGTCTCCTGCATCCCGACAGTGAACCAGCCGCCAGGAGTCCGGTCGACGATGGCTGACCAAATGCCAAAAAACTGCATGTAGGTAAAGCTCAGTCTGGCCCGGTCGTCAGACGGGCTGGAGGCCGACGGCTCGGTCAGCCGGATTTCGTAGCTCGTTCGTCGCGGGACGAACAGACCTTCGGCGACGATGATTTGTTCAATCGACATTCGCCACACGGCATAGGCAAGACAAGTCGCGCAGATTCCATCGGCCGAAAGCGAGAGGCATTCGTCACGGCTAAGCTTAGCAAGCCCCCTGAGGCAGGCACGGTGCCGGCGCACATAGCGCCGGAAGATATGCCTGCGGATCGCGCGGTAGCAGCAGCCGATTCCATCACGGATGCTGTAGTTGTCGTTGAGGGCTCCACTACTACGGCCGGCGTCGGTCACGCGGGCATAGCGGCAGTTAACCGGGGCCACGTCTTCCAGGATCCAGGAGTTGTACCGCATCGGCGCGCGCGCATGGGCGAATCCGGCTTGCCACCGGAAGGCCTCCGGGCGTCGCTTCGTCATATGTGCTGTGCTAACAAGGCTGCTCAGCAGTGCGTCCGCCTCCGGCACTGCCGCCTGCACCGACCGCCACCACTCCAGGTACTCCAGCACGCAGCCGATCATCCGGTTGCGATTTGGCCTGCCCATCCGGATGATCGACAACAGATCATCGAATGGTACCGCTGGCGGCTCCCCGCGCGCATCAATGGTACCGGCAGTTGCGATAAGCATCCCGTCGGGTGTGTCGACAGAAAAGCCGTGCCATGGACAGCGCGTCAGCCAGGCCAGGTCGAATAGCACACAGTGATAACGATGCATCGTCCAGCACATTTTGCAGTGCCGCAGCTCGTATTCAGGGGGCCGCTCGACTGCAATGCCGAGCTGATCCCAAAAGCCGTTCTTGAGCTCCGTCGCGGGCACTTCTAGCAATTCGCTGAACCGGTCGAAATCGATCCATCTGCTGTCGGCGCAGTCGCGCAGCCGCCTTTTCCTTAACGGCACCGGCTCGCGTGCAATGAGGTCGACCAGCTCGTGGTCCCGCAGGTTGTTGAGGATCTTGATTTTCTGGAACAGCGACCAGCCCGACTCGAAAGGAAACTGCAATTCGGGATTCCACGTTAGTCGCTGCGCGCCCGGTCGTCTGGCCATACCGTCCTCGTGCCGAATTCAGCTCAGTACATCGCTGAACGATCTCAACTTCGATGCCGCGACCGCTGCATCGATCTCTTCGTTACTCAGGACGAAGTCCGGGCTGTCCTGGCGTCTCAACGACAGCAGCAGTTCCTCGATCGTCAAGCAGATATGCTCCATCGGCACTCCCTGCGCAGCGATGCTCCCTGAGGCACGATGCAGCGCTTCCCACATCGAAGTCCGATAGTTCTCCAGACGAAAACCGGCCAAGTACGCGACCGGAAAGAAGAACTGTGTGTACGTGATACCTGATCCTTCCGGGTACTCTGAAGCCAGGTCATACGAGCGCAACAAGCTACCGAAGTCGCCCTCGCTTGCACAGCCGTCGAATTGGAGGGTGTCGCTGAGGAAGCGTGCGATGATCTGCCGGGCATTATTGGCCAAAAGGCTTGTGCGCCGGTGCAGAATTTCCGGCTGGGCGAAGGAAATGGCCGTCATCCGGAGATCCTGCAGCTCAAGCTGGTTGTGGAAGCACACCAGTTGCTGGAGATCGACATCGTTGAGCAGATGCATTTCATCGATCAGCAGCACATACTGTTTCGCGCCGATGCGCGCCGCCTTGACCCGGATATCGGCTACTGCGTTCCCGAACAGCAGATCTGCATCCGGGCGGCGCGATAGCACGTGCGACTCGGCTTCCAGAATAAGCCGGAGCATGTGCGAAGTCGACGGGCGTGGACTCGGGCGGGTGCTGAGCAAGGTCACATAGACATTCGGGAATTCTTGCCGTAGCAAGTCGCGAATCGCGATCGCGCAACGTGTCTTGCCCATCCGCGGCGACGCGTAGAAAACCGTGCCGGTTCTCCGCGCCCAGACCTGTTCGCGCACCAGGGCATAGGTCCGCTGCATCATGGGGGTTGGCAATGTATAGTCGCCGCCCCTGACAGGATGGTTTGCCAGCGTTTTTTCACGAACCTCCGCGCTGAAGGAACGTTTGGTTGCTGAACCGGTCCGGCTTGCCATCGCTATCTCCTGTTCTTGACTTTCGTAAAGAACTCGGACGGCGCCTCCGACAGCAAGCGGCCACGCATTTCATCGACGACACGAGGCGGCAGACTAGCAGGTTCCGGCACAGGTGGCGGTGCCTGGATGGACTGCGCATCGGCGCCCACTTCCTTCTTGATCCGGACGATCTCTGTCGCCTGCTTCGGTCGCGGCCCGGCCGAGCTGCGCTTTCCCTTCTGCATCGCAAGGTGTCGCATGTAGACCTGCATGGGATCGTCGAAATTGGTGACAGTAATGAGCCGCTTCGTAATGAGGCTGTTGATCGCCTTGCGCGTGCGCCGACTGTGCTTGGTCACACCCCATTTTCCGTGCGCTTTGAGGAAACCCAGTTCCGCACCGTTCGCCAAATACGCCCTTACCTGCCTCATGTCGTCCTCGTCAACTTCCAGCAGCAGGCGCGTACCAATCAGATGCCCGGAGGTTGCCAGGACCGGATTCGTGTAATGAACACGGTCTACCTGGATATAGGGCCGCCGCCCGGCCTTCCGGTCGCCGCGCACTACAGCCGATTCATATTGCTTGAACCCTGCTTCCGCAGGGGTCCCAGCAGGCCGCTTGCGAAACTCGAAGCGCTCGGGCCGATCGACAAAATACCGAATCGCTTCCAGCGGGGTCAGGTGCGACAGCCCTTCCGACGGGGTCGCATTATGCTGGGCAAACGCGACATCGAGCAGCTGCTCGACCTCGGCTGCCCGGACGCGGTGTTCGACGGCTTTGCGCTCGGCTTCGTCAGCCCGGCCGCTCTGCGGGCTTGCTCCTGTCGTCGAGGGCAAGCGCTTGAAGAGTGTCCGGGCAATCTGGTTGAATGTTCGCTCGACGTTCGGCCTGCGTTCGAAATGGGCCACCGGCCCCCAATTGACGGCGAAACCCAACGCAGCGCGCGCCCGCGCGTGTACGGCGGACGACAAATGCGCCAGTGCACCGTCAAACAAGGTTGCGCTCCAGAGCGCGCCCTGCGCACCCTCGATTACACCGCTGGGCAATCCGCCGCCGTTCGGGTAGCGCAGGTCAGGGATGGTCAGGTTCATTGGCGCCCAAGTGCCGTTGGCCGCATCGCGGATTACCTTCAGGATGTCATCCGCGTTCACCTCGGGACGGTACACGACGGTATAAGCCAGCACCGCGCTGCTGAACCGGTCGATAACCGCGATCAGATTCAGACGGTCCAGCCGCAAATCGGTTTCGAGTCCTTCCGGTGTATGAAACGCCACCGTAACGTGCGCTTCCATCTTGTAGGCGTCGATTTCGACGGCGTCATAGGGCTCCTCGAAGCTCAACAGGGAAGAAATACCGGTTCCGACGCTCAAGTGGGCGCGAGCCGCACTATCTTCACGGGCCATCGTGGTTCGTGCGAAATTGCGGTCGAGGGTCTCTTTCATGAATTGTTGAATCGAGCGCAAACCTCGGTACTTGGTCGTGAAAGGCCATTCGGTCGGACCGATACCTTTGTCGGTCAGGCAGCGTAAGAAAATCCGGTGTAGGTCGCATGGCCGCAGCTTGTGTTCTGGCACGGCCAGGCGCTTGGCCTCATTCTTTGCGTACTTGCCGATCAGCTGCTCGATATCCGGGAAGCGCTTCAAAATGAGGCCTAATGCGCCTGCCATTCCTGTGCGCTCACCAGGTGGAACATGGGACAATTCGGCTGTTCGGGAATACTGCCCCGTTCGAAGGTACGGAATGCACGCGCGAAATCCCTGAATTCGTCCGTCGTCTGCCAACCTCAGGCATCGCCGGGCGAGCCTCGGAAGCGAGGTCTGGCTTACCCCGGTACGCTGTTCGATTTGACCTACCGGAACAAAGGAGAAATACAGGCGCATGGCCTCAGACTGCGCTCTGAATTGCTCACGTCGCTCATCGTCGAATTCCGCATCCAAGACAGAGGGCCACAGCTCGATTGGTAGAGCATCCTTGATGACTTCCTGGCGCGTACCCATGATGTCACCGCGCCTGCGTCAATTTTCTTTTCCATCTGCTGGCACCGCATAATCCATGCGACGTCAGATCGAGCTCGACGCTCCCGTGAATGGCAGCTTTTACCAGTGCTGCGTACACCGTGGCGAGATCAAAGCCCGGCAGATCCTCGAGTAAATCGGCGACCTTGCCGCTCCAGCGTCGCTCCAGGGATGGGATCAACTGGTTGAGTACTGGCGTTAGATCACTGAAGCGTGCTAAGCCGGCGTAACCAATAGCCTTTAACCAACGCAATGCGATCCGAGAATGCGCCTGAAGCTCGTCCGCTGTAATAACGCGAACCTTTGCAGGGCCAACACCAGTCTCAACAGTCGTCACCTCTCGGCGGCCATCTGCGAAAAGATGCACTTCGAGCTGCCGGTCTTGTCGCTCCAGAATCGTCGCCCCGGCCGGACCAACCCCTAGCTGGGCAACCAGCTCATCGGTAATGGGGCGGAAGCCGCGCACCGAAGGATCGGTCTCGAGGAACGCCAGCCAGTGCACCAGACTTCGGTCGGAATGGAGGAGGATGTCCTGATCCTGCTTGACGCTGTACACGAGCCACAGATTGCTGTTCCGGTGACCGCGGCTGCGATACGTATCGAGCACACGGGCACGCTGTCGCGAAGGCAAAGTCGGGGTCCCCGGCATGGTCCTCTCCCGTGAGACAAGTTCGACACTGAAGTAATCAAGTTAGTCCATGTCGCAGCGAACTACCAGTTTTACTTCCAAAAAGGTGGCACTTGACCGGAACACGCAGGCGCGTAGCCAAGGAGGGCCGTGCCGACTTCGTGCGTTCACGCGAAAGTTGTGCATGCCAAGCCGAGACGCACGCTAAAGAAACCCGGCGAGAATGTGGCCGACACTAACGGTCCGGCAATGTATTATTTGGCTTCCAGCCGAGCCTGCTTAGATCGGTAAAATCGAAATTCGCTCAGTTCGCGCAGACGTGGCAGTTGCAACCAAGTGTTCTCATCGAGAGGAAGAAATTATGTTGCCGAAACTTGCATTGGTTCATCTAAACAGGATTCCTGCAGAAACCTTTTTCGAGTTCCAGCATGTAGTCGACGTCCAAGGGGTCAATCTGCACCTCGAAGAACGAGAGGATCCTGGCCCATATGCCAGCGTCGAATGGCTGATCCCGACCGCTGTCTTCATTTTCGTCGGAAAGGCATATTTCGATGGCTTTCTAAAAGAAATGGGGAAGGACCATTACGCACTGCTAAAGCTAGGTATTAAGAGCCTGCATAGCCGGTTACTGGGTCCGCAGGCGCCCAAACTAATAACTATCTCAACCGTGGGCAAAACACGGGCTGACCGGCCTTATTCATTGCTTTACTCTTTAGTTGCGGAAGGAGAAGGGGGTTCTAGATTTAAGCTGCTTTTGAGGCACTCCAGCACTCAGGAAGAATACGACGAGGAGATAGACGCATTCCTTTCTTTCCTTGAGGGGTACCACGCGGCCGACCTTCCTTCGGACCTCATCGTCGAGCTTGAACAGACGCGCGTACTCGGCCAAACAATTCTTCTAGCATATAACTCTTCTCTTCAGCGAGTACAGCCCGTGGACCCATTGAAATCGGCTTCTGGTAGCGCGGGCCCAACCACTACGTAGATTCTCCCGTATAGATCATCCCACTCAAATGCTTGGAACTTGAATCAGAGCAAATTTGATGACATCCAATTACTCGACAATAACATAGAAGGGCTGAGACTGGCCAACTTGTCGATCATCACGCTTTCTAATCACAAACGCCTCAACAAAATGAACGCCCCTGTACTCTAGATGCTCAGTCCTACTCGAGGCTTCATCAGAACGATAAAAATCACCTCTTAGTTGGCCGGCCGCTGCCGCTACCCTATCAGTGTTTGTAATTCGCCATTCAACGGAAAAATCGTTCCTTGAAAAATTCGCACCGTAACCATCAAGCGCTGTAAATTTGATCCAGTAGCCGGCTTGCAAAGGCTCGCCAGACTTTATGTATCCAAGCGAGCCAAACTTCTCTTCCCGTCTCAACTCGGCAGTAACTTTAACTGAAATCTTCTGCGCGGCCTGCCGCCACTTTGAGCGATGAATGTGGGGGAGTTTATGAAGGATCGCTGGAACGGCGCTCAAGCCTTTCAATCGGACCAATGCAACCAGGTCCGATAACGGACTAGCCGAAGGTATTGCGCCACTAGATATCGCAACGGCTTCACTAATCCTTTCCGCAGCTTTTTTCGTTTCATTAGCTGCGAAGCTGTCGCCAAATACTCGGCGCCATTTTCCGATACTCTCTTCTAGATCCGGCTCGTCGAACGCATCATCGATCCATCCACGATAGAGATTAATCTTGTCTCGGAAATTTAAGTACTTGGTTTCATCCCAGCCATCCGCTTGATTCTCCCCATAAAGAACCGGATTTTCAATACTCGGTACGAATGGCCGTGCCTGAAGCCAATCGTCCAATCGATCTATCAGCGTTTTCAGCGAAGTTGGCAGATCCGAAAACGCTGCCCCATTACGATCATAGTCATGAATTTGATAGCCCACGAGCGTGGTCAACAGAAATGACGGGCAGGTAAAATTCCCTTTAATATCCCTCAGGTACTTTAAAAGCCGGGTCGCCTTTTTCAGATCATTCCCTCCGGCGATCGCATTTTTGTCTTTAACCCATTGGGTATAGGCCAACGGCTCAGAGCTCTCAAACTCATTAGTTAGCCCATTGCAGACTTCATATTGGCCTTCATAGAGACGGTTCACGACACAAGGAGCAATGTCGATCTTCCTATCTCCCGCATACTCTATGGTAGCGCAATGAGAGTAGCGAATAATCTTATCTTTATAAGCTGGCTTCGCGCGCAGTTCTGCGACAAGCTTAGAGACGTAATCCTTAGCCGCCCATCCGGCGACGGGATTGATAAAGACTAGCAAATCGGCATCAAATGGTTTGCCAGGAAGCGGTTTGATAATCGTTTCATGAGCCCACGACCCTTGCTCAGCAAACCCTTTGATAACGGGCTCCCAATCACTCGTACGGATCGTTCGTTTTACTGCTTCGACGCTGTCTGCCAGCAACGTAAGGCGAGTTTCATTTAAATTAACGTGATCTTGCAAAAAAGTCTTGAAGCGGTCATGTAATTTCATGCGCCCTCCAGACTTTTCAACTTGTCCTTTGCTTCTTTTACGAGGCTCTTGGCTCCAATATAGGCAAGATCTTCGTTTTTCTTCCGATTCAAACGGTACACCCAGTCGTAAACGAGCGGATTGCCAACGCGATTACGATATATCGCGTCTTGGAGCGTTCGTGCATCTTGAGTTAGTTCGAGCGCACTCGGATCCCTCATTACTTTGGCCCACAACTTATCGACTTCAGATTTGAGATTTGCCAAAGAATCGATACTATCAGATTGCTTACGATATTCACGGAGAGCAAATGTCATCAATGGCACGAATGGCACAACAACGGTCAAAACAATTTCACCAAATGGCAGTCCTTGATAGGTCCCGATTGCTACAAGCAAAATACCGATTATGATAACGCCCCACAAAAGACAAGCTGCGTACCATTTTCGAATACGCGCGTCATATGTGACATTCGTCCGTTGACAAATAATTCTTGCGGCGGTAATGGGAAGGTCAGCCACTTCAGGCTCATACCAGTTTTCATACACCTTCCTATTCGGGATGCCTTGCGCCACGATGGCCCGGATATCCTCACTATCAACTTTCGATCCGGCGACGAATTGATTCCACTCTAAGCCTAACACTCTGGTATCAAATTGCTCCTGCACCTTGGCACCACGCTTTGTGTTCTCTTTTTGCAACTTCGTAAAGAGACCGACCTCCAGCAACAGTAAGACAATACCAGCCAAAGCCAAATAAGGCTTCGATTTTGGCTGACCCGAGGCGAGCATGAAGCTTAGGGCAGGAAGCAAAATAGCGAAGACAATGAATATCGTCTGCTGCATTTTAGCTCGACCATAAAATATCCTTTGCGCGTGCAAAAGGTTAATTTGTTCGTCAAGATCCTGTAGTTTACTGATCTGATTCATTTCATCCCTCGCCAGAAAGAAAAGTCATGGCTCAAAAGGTCGGTAAAAGAAATAATTTCTGTCTTCGGTTAGCGGATAGTTTTCCGAGTCCGGCGGCGTTTATTTTTTTCAGTAGGCGGGTGCTCGCCACCCCCGACCCATTCCCCACTTTGTAGCCAAAGCTCAAAATACCAAAGCCACTGGACCGTCCATGGAACATACGTTTCTGACAACTTCATCGATGCGTGCCATTCCTGTTGCTGGGGCCGCCAGAGGCAGAGCTTGGCCCCTTTGCCCGCGTGCGGGTACACATGAGGAAGTGATCTACCTGATGCCAGCACCTTTAGGTTGGGGTCTACGACAATGACTTCCGGATGACAGGCGCCCGGGCGTACATGCAGGTCGCACGTATATATTCTCGAAGCCGCACTTGGAGAGAGCTTCATGCGATAAACAAGTTCTTTGCCAGAGCGAAACGAAAAAGTTGTGCCTGGAAATTGGAGCAAATCTAGTTCGAGAGCCCGACGCGCCAAATTTGGATAATAAGTGACGCCGGGTCGCATGCTAGCCGCCGAAGAACGTGTGGCTTTTCGCTGTCATCGGGATCACGATACCAGCCGCCGTCGTTGCAACCGTGCGGCCTGCCGCCCGGATAGTGGACTGCCTGCTCAGTTGTGCTTGATGGCTTGCGCTCGCTGCTTTATCTCCAAACGCCTCAGTAACGAGTTCGTGGACCCGATCCATCCCGCGGCGCTCATCAATGGCTGCGATCAGCCCAGTAATGTCTTTCGACAGTTGGGCATGCCATTGGAAGAATGCTTCATGTTTCCCCGGTTCATTCATCGTCGCTGCCAAGTTGTCACCAGGCGCGGTCGGATTGTCTAGGTGCCATTCCTCCCGGCCGTTGCCGAGGAGAGTCCGACGAAACATCTTCGGCATTGTCTCAATGACGTCCGTGAATAAATGGAGCTGATCTGTATGTGGCCGCGGGGCTTGTACTTGGTAACTTAGCGCAGCAAGAACCGTTAGAAAAACTGAGCTGGGCATAAGATGTTTGAATTTATGGGCCTTGGCGAAAGAAACGTTCCGGTGTAACTTCATGACCTGGACGAGTCGGCACAACGGCCGCTCGAACACTTCATCGGCCGGTGCAAGCGGGGCCACGTCGGCCCGCTTGGTTACGGTCCCCTCCGCCTTTAGCATTTCCGTCGCCAAGAATACTGGTGAGATCGCCGCGATCGTGCCGAACAGTTTCGTGAACCCTCGAGGATTGCTAGGATGGTAACGACTCTGATCGCGATCTGGAATTAAACCGTGCAGATTGCCATGCGTAGCCCCCAGCATGGGCCAGTCGATGACAGGTGCGATGTCGGCAGACATTCCATCGGCATATTCCAGCGTCACGCAACGATCCCAACGGATCAACTTCAAGTTATGCTGTTGCGCATACCGGCTCACAGCAGTGTGAAGACGATCCAACAACAACTTGGGGCCACCGGTGCCCGAGTACGTATGCCATGCCTTCTGATCAAGTCTGGCGACCAAGTCGATATCAAAGCCATCAGTCTTGTGAATAGGACGTGTGATCGTACCTAACTCACGCGAACCCTGAGGATGGATTTCCAACAGGTGGCCCTCGAATTCGAAACAATGGGTCAGAAACTCACCGGTGCTTTTGTATGACCGTTCAAGCGTCGCCAGCTGAGTCGGCGTTGGCTCGAGCGCCCGACCAATGTCTTCGATCAGGTTGAAAAAATATGTGGTCGAGGCCGGCGTATGAGGACGGCTCAGATAATCAAGGTTTGCAGCCACGGGTACCCCTTCGGTGTAGTAAGCAGCTTGGGACCTTGTTTAATCGTTAGCAGTC
>Ga0265798_10007844_pt1 | contig 13732 bp, 13 predicted proteins | sample P3T30metagenome_FD_192430 | JGI IMG/M metagenome (GOLD analysis project Ga0265798, IMG submission 192430) | Plant litter microbial communities from East Loma Ridge, Irvine, California - P3 T30 | ecosystem: Environmental > Terrestrial > Plant litter > Unclassified | place: USA: California...
CGGGCTCACCAGGCCGTTGTCGCTGCCCCTGGCCACGCGATGCGTAACCACCCTGGCCCTCTGGACCGCCTTGACTTTGGTAGTGCTGAGCCAGTTGTCGCGCATATATCTCGTCCTGCTCGAGCTGGCTACGGGGCTGCGGGCGCGGCGGTTGGGGCGGAGGAGCCTCCTCGGCCTTGAAGTTGGGATCCGACATGCCTGCGCTGGTTAGCTATGCCCCTCACAACCATGAACCAAATAGGCAGCCACGTACTCAGCAGCGCGTTGAACGCAGGCTCGACCTTGCCTCCACTGGCCACCAGGACCGCCTTGACGACATTGGGGTCGACGTCGGGGAAAGCCTCAATCAGCGTGTTCTGCGCCTGCACCTGGGGGTCGACTGGTCGCGGGGGCTTCTGGGGTGGGATCTCGGTGGCCTCCTCGTTGAAGCGTACGCCAGGCTTGGGCGACTTGGAGGCTGGTGAGGGTGAAGTAGCGTTGTCTTGGGTCGAAGCTGCCGGTGCATCGTTGTCATCGTCGAAGTCGAGCTCACGCGCCGTAGTTGGGCTCTCTGGAGGCTGCAGCTATTAGTGGGGGCTTCCTTCCTCATCCGTCTCTTTTTCGCTTACCTTTTCCGTGCTAGTTTTCTCAGACATATTGGCTATTGTTCTGTGTATAAGGAGAGTAGTGTGCGACTTGTTGGTGACTGTAGAAGGCAGTCGCGGTTGTTGAAGCTCTGGGCTCGTGAATGCCGCGCAGTGGCTCGTGGCTTGGAATGTTCCACTGCCACTGATGACGTTTCGCGCCAAGTGGGGCACCATCAACTCGACCAAGCTATCCCTACAGACCTCCAGCTTTCACTCTCATCCCAAGCGTGCGTCGCGAATACCTCTTTGAAGTCACCACTCCGATTCCTTCTCAGTCATGTTCGAGCTTCAATTGTTGCATCTTCCATCCAGCTGTATACTCAAAGACTCGATAGGCCACCCGTCGTAGCTGACATTGGATATCATGTCAACAAGAATTTCTACACTGGTATGCGCAATGACAGTCGCTGCTCTCGATTAGCTCAGAATACAATTACAATACCTGCAATCCATACATCTAACCGGCTATCGCTGCCGGTTTTCCATTGCTGCGCCACTGATCAGGCATCCAGCCACCCTCGCCCAATGCCGTGTCTCGGCACCATGGCTACCTCCTTTGTCTTTCGAAGTCTCTTGAGCTACTACTGTCTTTCATGTCACATTCATATCCTGCTTCAATATGTCAGCCAATGCAAAAGTGACACCATATTATCATGAGTATGTGCCCATGGAGCCGCCCTCACCAACAACTACTGACCATGCGCAGGCTGCACCAAAGCCGCGTATACGCGCCTGCCACGCGAAATACGCGACATGATCTTATCTAGAATTCTCACGCAAGACTATCGAGAAACAATCTACGTCCAGCAGTTCCGCGATGAATTCAAGGAATTCAAGGAATTCCACGGCCGCTTTTATGGGGACAACAGATTAGACTGGGAAGAGAACAGCTCACCTAAGCGTTGGGCGCCGCCCTGGATTTCGCTCTTTTACCCACCTTTCGCAGCGGAAATGATCGACATACTCTACGAAAAGTACCCGCACTTTAAGATCAGTACGCCGACCAAGCTCCCAGAATTTCTCAGCGCGGACATGTTCGGAGCGGGACGTACCCCACGCGATGCGAAGCTTCCTAATTTAACTATCAAGGGATCATTGGATAAAGGGAGCTCCGACTCTGTCAGCGTCAAAACACTCGCATCTGATTTGAAAGCCCTTTCGGACTGCACCTGGGCCCCAAACTTCCGACTCGATATCACCTTCCGCACTGAGCTAGGTATTTCCATCTTAAAAGCCAGAGCCATACCTCGTGTGGCACGGAAAATACACAAGATCTGTCAAATAGTGCATCCGTGGATTGTTGAAGCCGAGAAACGGGGTGCAAAAGTGTACTTTACTATAGCCACCAGGCGTCCGGGACAAGTCCACAGCTCGGTTCGGCCGGGATACACGAGGTATGGATGCTTAGATGGAGAACGCGACATGTTCCATACTAGGAGGGAATGGGTGAAAGAGCTGAAAGGAACTCTAGGTCCAGAGTGCCGATGGTTCCGGCGGGAACGGCCTGGACATACACAAAGAAGAGACATCTTCGAGAAGTCGAGGCCGAAGGCTTATGCTGTTACCTGCTTTATTGGGAATGCAGGGTATATAGTTTTCTGCATTTGCTGTTACCTACCCGCACAAGCATATCTGCACTGGAACGATTGTAAGAGAAGATGAAGTGTGTTACCAAAAGCTGTGTTACGTTGAGGTGTCATCGTACAACAGAACACTATCTCTGCACTATCATTGGATATGTTTTAGTAAAATCAGAGTGTCTGGTAACGGATGATCTATCAGATTAATCATTCAGATACCTGCATATCGGTACGACCTCGAAAACTGCACTTCTCCAACCTTTCTTGTGTCATCAAAAAGCTATCAGGAAACCACTCTGGTTTCCCTTTCGGTCCCTCAGCTTCCATCATCTTCACCAACGCCTCCGCAGACTTCAGACATAACACCATACCGTGGCCATTAAACCCCGCAGATATCCACAGGCCCTCTTTACCTGGCACCTCGCCTACAAACGGTCGTCCGTCAGCCGTCGCGCCCATAATTCCTGTCCACTCCTGTACCACACGGCGCGATGCCTCTTCTTTAGACTTCTCACCCCAGTTCTCGGCGCCGAAATACCCAGTCAAGCTCTCGTTGAGATACTTGGAGATCTCTGGATTCAAGGTACTATCGTCAACCGTTCCGTACTCGCTCGGACCGGCCTGAGGTAGACGGCCCAAACCACCACCAATGACAATGTGCTGTCCTCCGTCTGGCAAGGGCCGAGGAATCATGTACTCGTAGCCATCGCGGTAGATAAATGAGTATGTTGTCGGTAATGGAGCTGGAAGCTTCGTCGAGGTTCCCGGTCGCTGTGCGGTGATTTGTCCACGCATTGGCACGATGGCTCCTTGCAGCTCCTTCATGATGTAAGGTGTATAGCCGTTAGTTGCGATGATGACGTTTTTGGATGTGATGGTGCTTTCTTGGGTACATACATCCCAGCGGTTACCGCTCTCGCCTTCCGATTTCGCCGAGGGACGGATGTCGTGGACTGGCGTATTCGTGCACAGCTGTAGCCCTTTCTTGACACACTTCGCTAATAATCCGGTGGTAAAACGATATGCGTGGATTCTGCCGGCTACGTATTCGAAGGCGCCTGCCAGCTTCTCTTTCGTTCCTATCGTTAGATTGCTGTTTTCCGCTGCAACAGAGAATCTGCTCTGTATATCCGTAATATCTTCATGGATCTGGTACCATGCAGCATTTCCCACTTCCTTCTCCTGCTCTTCCGCATCAACTCGCAGCATCTGAATCGCCATCTTGCCAGCTTCAAAAGTAGGCTTATCGTAGATAAGATCGACCGTGTTACACAATTCACTCTCGCAGTTCAAACCCAATTCCTCTGCCATGCGATGCGTCTCAACAATGTTGGCATATTCTAGTCTCGCGATCTTTAATGCTTCTTCTTTGCCAAGCTCTTGCACATGGTGTGTGTAGCTGCGGTAGCTTGCCGCTTTGGTGTGTCCGCCGTTGCGACCCGTGGCGCCTGAGCAGACTTCACGTGCTTCCAACATCACCACGCGTGCGTCTGGCCAGGTGTTGAGAATATTGTAGGCGGTCGTTGTGCCTGAGATCCCGGAGCCGATGACGACATAGTCGTAGATTTGTGTAGCCGTTGTAGCTTTTGGCTCAGTGACATTAGCAAGATGAGACTTGGGGTCGTGCCAGTACGAAGGCAGTGGATTGGCGATGGGTGGCGCGACGGGGATGCGCGCTCGTTCCTCCATGGCTACTTCGGGTTGGTGGTTCCTGTCTCTGGTCTCAATGGGGTTTCGAGGGATTGCTTTGTGTCAAGTTTCATGAATGGTAACAGTTACAGCGCTGAACGAGACATTTGACAACGAAGATAGAGATGGAGAAGAGGTGATATGGTGAGAGTGGGGCGCGCATCGGCTGTACCTGCTACTTTGGGAGCGTCACTTTCCAGCGCGATACGTGGGCGGCGACGGGCGTTGCTTCAAATATACCCAATTCGACGTTCTGAATTCCACGACGTCTAATAAGGGACTCTTCGTCTCCCGGTACATGATAGTATTGGAAAGCAAGGAGACGACTCATCCGAGGGTGGATTCGCTTTTCCTACTCCAACGCTGATTGGCGGATGCTTCGGGCCAATGATGTCCGGCAGCAAAGTTGTAAAGATGAACGTCTGGGGACAGTGACTGCTTAGCACATATCCAACTCCAATGCAAAGATTATCGCAAGTTTCTTTGCACATCTCACCAACTCCTCGTGACGGTGCTACTGCGACGAACTCGAGCTCTACCCCGCCTAACGCCGATCGCGGTAACCCCTCAGTTGCACGATTCAATACCAACATGGCGAAGACCAAGGTCGTTGTAACGCGACAATTAATCGACGAGGCGCAAAGTCTTCTCGATGCGAAGAAGGAAGAATTGGAAGTTGTGCAATGGCAATCCGAAAAGGTGAGTGTCCGTCACTGGCGATAAAGACGGGTTGCTGACGATATGCATACAGCCATGTCCGCGCCCATGGCTTCTCGAGAATGCAAAAGGTGCGACCGGAATCCTGGTTATGCTCACAGATAGAGTCGATGAAGAGCTATTAGAAGCAGCCGGATCGCAACTAAAAGCTATCGCTTCATTCTCCGTCGGAACCGACCACGTTGACCGAAATGCGCTGAAGAAGCGCAATGTACGCCTCGGCTACACACCAACATGTCTCACCGACGCCGTAGCAGACCTTACGATCATGCTTATTCTCATGGCCCAAAGAAGAGGTGGAGAGTCGATGACGAAAGTCGCAAAGGGCGAATGGCCTCAGATGCCGTGGCATCCACTGCTCATGACTGGCCCTCAGATCCGAGGATCAACTATCGGCTTCTTGGGATTCGGGAGGATTGCACAGGCTTCGCTGCAGAGACTACTGCCGTTCGGTATCAAGAAGGTCATTTACCTCACATCCAAGCCTGGCAAGCCCGTCAAAGAGGACCACTTCGGCCTGATCAAGAACGCTACTATCCCCATCGAGCCAGCAAACAGCACAGACCAGCTCGCACAAGAGAGCGATGTAGTCGTTGTTGGATGCGCCCTCACGCCCGAAACCAAGCATCTCGTGAGTACAAACTTCTTCTCCAAGATGAAGAAACTCGCTGTCATCGTCAACATCGCGCGAGGCCCCATCATCGACACTGATGCACTGGTGACGGCGCTGGATCAAGAGCAGATCTTCGGTGCCGGCTTGGACGTGATTGAGAATGAGCCCAACATTACAGCTGATCACCCGATTCTGAAACAACCGAGAGCTGTCCTTGTGCCGCATATTGGAAGCGCTACGATTGAGACACGGGTACAGATGGCTACGGAGAGTGTCAAGAATTTGCTTGCAGGGCTGTCAGGGGAGGAAATGGTAAACGAACTGCAGTTGTAGGGACATGTGACAAACATAGAATCATTTCACGTCCAGCCTATCTCTGGCCATACTGCGTGATGTTCCGTCGACGCATACACTGCGTATCATTCCGATGACTCCACTCCATTTCTCGCAACGCCCCATTTCCCCCAAGTGTGTTCCCCATTCAGCTTCATGCGTCACCCTCGTTCCACTCCGTCGCCTACAACCGGAATAGCAAAGCGGCCACGAATCGTTGGAGGAAGTTCCGTCCATCGTATCTCTGCAGCCCGGCGTATGCGAGGGCGAAGACCAGCCAAATCTCTAGCAGGGCTACGAACACCCAAAGAACAATTGTCACAGGGTTCATCTTGACACGGTGAATATGCGCGGTGTTGGTAAAGTAAACTGCCGAGGTATGGGTGTGACTGCCGATCTTGAGGTACTGAAAGGTTGATCGAGGGTTGCAAGTGGATGTTGATAGCCCGTGGACTTTGTGAGGTGGTTGTTGATGTGTCCCAAGGTTGACTGTGATCGAAAATTTGTACCTACAGGTGGGTTGATGCGGCGAGAGGAAGAACTTGAGATGCGCAACGCAGCTGCTTATGGCAAATGCTTTCCCGAGAGTTGTTTGGATATTGTGGCCGTACTACAGAGCACTTTCAATGAGAGAATTTGCTAGGCGGTTCCCATGACAGTGAATGTTGGCGGCCATCACTTCCGTGGGCCATTCACTATCTCCATTTTCTCTCGATCCGACCAATTTAGACAGACAGACAGCAGTAGGTTGCCAGCGATCCTGCAAGTGGTATTAAGAGTTGAGAAAACGTGTCGTTCGTGATGTCCACCATGCCATCTGAGGACCTCGGGAAAGCGTTCAGTATGGTAATAAAGGAAGGCTGGAAGCGATGCTAGCCGCGATCATTGATAAAGTTCGTCCTGGTGCGGTCTCGATCAACCATCGTCTTGCGAGCTCAGAGCACAGGAGCAGTTACACGTACTCATTTGCGTTTAAATCGCCAGCATCGCGGGCGGCTCAGCGGAACGCCTTGACATCCGCCTTCTTTAGAGCTTTCCATCTTTAATGACACTGATACATTCGCGTAGAGTTCATAGCAACGGGCAACGCATTCGATATATTGGACGCAAGTTTCTAACGAAATGACGGCGGTCGTGGTTGCGTGGGTTTAATGGAACTCACCCCTGCACTAGCCAGTTTGGGTTTGGACGATGTCGCCCGCACGCCCGCGGGCGTGGACGAGTCCCAGCCACCCCACCGACGCGCCCGCGATGTCTTCACGCCCGTTGCTCCTCACATTCGCGCCCATATGTATCAAAACAGCTTGAACCCTCCCGGCACCTGCGTCTGAAAAACACCCGTTGGATCGTACTTCCTCGCCACTTCCCTCATCCTTCCCAACTCAACTCCGCCATAGCTTCCCAGCGGATCCTGAAACGATGCTGCAAAGTTCAGATACTTGTATCGATGGAAGACACCCTCTTCCTTCGTCAGACCTTCCACTAGCTTCACCAAATCCATCAAAGCTTCTTCCAACCCCTCGGTTGCCGCGGCGTCTTCAAACGTGAAGATTATCTGCAGAAACACGAGATTCTTCTCGGGCGTCTCTTCTGGTTGGAATCCTAAGCTGTTTGGCGGTGTGCCATTGCGAGGTGGTGCAGGAAGAGCCTGGAATGTGATCTCTGCGACAGGCTTAGCATAGTCGTACTGTGCCGCAATCTCCGGGACGACTTCTTTCCACAAACTGTGGATGCGATGAATGATCGTAAGTGAGACGGCGAAAGAGGTCGTTGCCCAGACGGTGCGCTGAGGGTTTGCGGCCACTTGTCTCGACGCATTCCTGGTGTGCTCACTAATGGGAGCTTCAACCATGCCATTTACGACTTGCGGCTTGGTCTCGAAAATCGCCTTCAGTGCCCCAGGCCTTTGCGCTGGCCGTGTGTACCACATGATGCTCACTGGAGTGAACGTCGCTGCTGTATGGTTGTATCGCACAGTGACCCAGCCCGCTGCATATGGGTCATATTCTCCGAGCTTGAAGTTGGTAAATGCAGAAAGCAAAGGTGTCGTGGCATTGGGCCCGAAAACGATTCTTCCACCATAGATAGGACCAGCAGGGAAGGATGCCAAGTCAAAGCGCGAGACTATGCCGAAGTTGAGCTGCCCTCCTTTGAGCGCCGCGTAGAGATCAGAGTGCGATGTAGCGTTGGCATTGACAATCTTTCCACTCGCGAGTACGACTTCGAAGTTGACGACGCCGTCACATGCCCATCCACGCTCTGGGCTGAAGAAAGATATGCCACCTGGGCAATGTTGGTCAGTCTCCTAAGTTCACGAATTGGTTACAGAAATCTCAGCTTACCTCCAGTCAGGAAGCCAGCTGTTCCCACGACGCCGATGCGACCTCCAAGCACCGTCAGATCCCGCTTCTCAGCCTCGTCGTATACGTCCTGCCACAGCGCCCCCGCACCAACCCTCACGACTTGATCACCTCGCGCAACTTCAACCTTGTTCATGCTCTGCATGTCGATTGTTACGCCATCATCGATGTTGTTGAAGCCAACGTTCGCGTTGTGACCACCTCCTTTGATCGCAAACTTGGTGCTGTTGCTCACTCGCAGAATATTGATGGCGATTGCTACATCTTCTGCAGATGTTGGACGGACAATGCACGATGGTCGCAAACGAAGCTGAAGGAATGGATATGATTGGATAGATGCGTTGTAGGTTGATGCTGCGGGGAAGAAGGTGCGGTTGGGAAGTACCAAGGCCAAGTCTTCACATGAGTTGCTTGGATAGCCGTACGCAGATGCTGCGCCGAGCAAGAAAAGACTAGCGGAATAGAGGTCGAGAAGACGCATGTTGCAGAAGGGCAAGATTGGGATACTTCCCTGGCACTACCATGCGAGACTCTAGCTCCATTTTAAGCTTTCTCGACACTTTTGGCTCCCAGCATTCCAGCCGGCGCGGGAAACTATCACACCATTCCACGGGCACAGTCGATCTAGAGTGCATATACGAAGCTTGATTAGTGGCGTTGTGATCCCGAGCCATCAGTCAGCCGCAGCCCGTGTGCCTCGATGTGATTGGCGGATGTGGATTTTGTGATCTCAACCGGGTTGCACAGATGCGGAGTAAGTTTTACACGACAGATGAGATGAGCTGAGTTGTTACACAGGTGGGGAGCCGGTCTGATATCAGTGCAGTGAACCAGCCATGAAGCGAAGATGGTGTGCGGTCAGAGATTTGACGCATCGTTGCTATACAGGAAGTTTTCCAATCACGGTCTATCCGAGTTACTCCGCGAAGTTGCTATTTGGGGTATCATTGTTCAAGTCAACTGCCTAATCAGACCGTCCGACTCTTCTCCTACTTCTTCAGCCCATCCAGGAAGCCTTGCATCACTCGAACAGCTGCGTCAACAACATTGGTCGTATCTGCCATGTCCATGTTTCCTTTGGGATTGCGCTTCTTCTTCATCACAACGCGGTCGAGATCTCCAAGGAGCGTTGCCACAATCATGAACCCGTCGCTGGTAGGCGACTTCCAGTCCGCCTCTTTGTGTATCTTCCCTCCAGTAGCGCTAAGCTGTGCTTGTTCGGTATCCATCTTCTCGCAAAGCTCGTTGCATTGCAGCGTTAAACTGATGTAGTCAAATTCCAGGCGATCCAGAGCGCGAGGAAGCTCTTCCGAGTTGCGAAGCTCCTTGATAAACGACGAGATGTTCAGGTCGCCCGAACCCTGCGTCCGCGAAGAGACTTTACTGTGCTTGGCCATCTCCTCATCCATACGATACCAAGTGCGCACTCCCGTTTCCCTCTGGTGGACATAGTCGCGGAGAATCTTCGTCATCGGAAGCGTTTCCAGCTCGCACGTCTTGTGGGTGGCTTTCCCAAAATCGCGGCGACTGTAAACGTCCTTGTCCGCATTCCGAGTTTTCTTGATGAACGTGGTTGAGTACCCGGCTACAAGCAGTAGGCGCGAGTAGAATTCATCTGGTTTCGTGGGTATTGCGGTGGAGAAGATCTTCTTCGAATGCCGGTCCATAATGAGTTCAATTTCCGGCCAGACCCCGTTGATCCAGCCCCGCTTTTGGAAGCAGTTGTACAAATGGGCTATGGCGAAGATTTGCGGGCTGAGATTAGCAAAGCCGAGACCCATTTCCTCGCGCAGCAAGAGATGGACCAGGGAGAGCTTCGCTCTCAGCGTCGGAATGGTGTTGCGCAAGAAGTCGCCATCCCGTGGCGGAAGAATGTACTGAGCGGCAGCCGCTTGACGCGCAGACTCATTGCCAAGACCATTGCTGACGTTCGTCATCTTGAGGTTCATCATCCACTCTTTTTCAATTTCGGTAGTCCTGAACACCGGCCACGGGTAGTCGTTCTGCAAACCGCAGAACCGATGCTCAGGCGCCAACTTCCACATCTTAGCGTATCGGGCATGGGAGAATGGCCGGTCTAGAATCAGACCTCGGTGTGTATACCCTGAGTCTGTGACTTGCTGAAGTAGATGTGGGAACATGATTTTCCGGTCGTCCCAATATGCGAACTGGGCTTCTTCATCCCTCGCCCGTCGTGACATTGGTATGTAATCCCTCAGCGAACGGGTTTGGTCTTTCGTTCGAATTCTGATCATCAACTCGGCGGCAAATATGAAAACCATTGAGATGAAGCCGAAAGAACCTAGCGAACCGTATGCGCGAGACAAAGCGTCTAACGATCCTGCTAGTAGTGGCATCTGGTACTGTTCCTCATGTGACCTTCTAGCTTGCTATACAATAATCAGTAATCAGTGGGGATATGGATTAGACCTTGGGTGGACCAAGCAAGACTTACTGGTTCTAGTGCTGCTTCAAACAAGTAGTGTACTAGGAAGTCGTAGTCCTCGTTCGTGTGTCGGTTCGCAACATCATCTTGGATGATCGACCGCGATGCGAAGAACAAATATTCTCCCGGTTGTGAACGTCGCTCCGCCTCGATCTTTCTGAGCGCTTTCGAGGTCTTGCCGAAGAAGTCATCATCATCGAGAGAGGGATCAAATGGCGGTAGACCTTTCTCATGAGCTTCTTTTGCCAAGGCCTCTTCCTTGTGGCGTATGAGGTGGAACGCAGCTTCCGTCATGAGAGTAGCTCGGGTTTCATCCAAGTAATGCTTGTCGCCAGCAGTCCTGTGAGTGTCGTTCCAATCAGACTCCAACTGCTCGACAATGATGCGCATATCGTCCGCCAGGCAAGACTTCCTCAAAGCGATCTCTTCTTTGGCTCTCCTCTTCGTTTCGAGTTCAGCCTCCGCGTCTTGTTTGACCTTCATGTCGAGTTCAAATTTCCGAGCCAGCTTATCCAGCTTATGACCTTTTGCTTCTCGCTCGGCCTCAGCAGCCGTGATTTCTTCCGGTACGGTCTCCTGACTATCACCAAAAGCCTGCGGTGCGGATCCAGGTACTGGAAGGAGAGATGGCGCTGATGTCGGTTCAGTCGCGATGTTAAATCGAAGTTGCGCAGGTGCTGCAGTCTCCGGTCGGCTGACCGCCTGCACTGCGATCTTCTTCTTTAGGATCGTGTGGCAGTGTTTCAACAGCCACAGGAAGTAGATGTGGCCATCGTCCGAAGCCGTCTCCGACAGTTCTTCCTGGGCATAGCGGTCGGCGAAGGCCTGGCGCGTTCTCACAGCCCGCTTGTAGGAGTACCAAACAAACTTGGGCATTGTCGAGGTCTCCTCATGGTCTGCGATATGTTTCGCCAAGTCGAGGATCTTTTCCGTCGAGATAACATAATTGGTCTTCGACGGGGTCGCTTGATTGGTCACTTGCTTTGCTTGCTTCCTCGCTTGGCCTTTCAGCCGTCTCGAGGGTTGCTGGGTTTCGGCTGGATCAGCGATGTCGTAGTCCCGCTTCTTCGCAGTGTCAATGAGCCAGAAGATGAAGCGCTTAGTATCAAGCTTGTACTGCTCGTACGAGCCCGCTGTTGATACCGTCGCCATGAGATGTTGCTTGAGCGGATTGTATATAGGGAATTGCGGTTGTGGGGGAAGACTTTGTGGTATAAAGGTCGTGGTTGAGTCTGTGGGGAGCGTATAGAAGAAATGCGGTGAGCTAATGTGGAAATTTGTATCAGCTGCGTGGAAGTTGGCGAGCCAAGCCCTACTTGTAGAAAGGGAAACCCCGCAATGACGGAGGCCAGTTTGCTCGAGTAGTGAAACAGGTGGACATCGGCGTTATATAATGCGTTTGCCTGACGAATCACGAAGTGCCTGGCTAGAGAAGTCTTGAGGAAGGCGCTTTCCGTCGCTTTATACCCTTGAATTAATTGCGTGATTAGGTCAGGCGCACTGAGCAAACGACACTGCGGAGGCCAGCGCAAGCTCGACAATCAGAATAGGAATTGCTAGTAGTCGAGTAATGAAGAAACACTTGTGGAATTGGTACCAAATCGCTGAAAATCGTCTTTATAGTGGTATGAAGGAAGGCCTTCGAAGGCCTGAGCCGAGTATGGGCTCCCCCAAAATTCCAGATCTGTTCAACAGCTGTCCGTGTGTATGACATCATTGTCGAATGGGAGAGTAAAGCGAGATCTGGCCGACGAAGAACAGCGTAACTGCGAGGATAGCGACAGTACTAAACGTGATGGCAACCTTTTGGATGAGTCAGTACATGATGTAGAACGGATGCCATACGAACGCACCTTAGTGTTATCGTCCCACAGTGTTGGATGGTGCAGGTGTGTGGTGGCGGACCAGACGTGTAGGAACATTCCAACGACCATGCAGACAGTAGCGGACGTCAAAAACATCACTGGCATTTGCCATGTGACGATTTGTAGCAAGCTAGGTGTCCGACGTCCAGTCTTGGATGAGTGGCTCTTCTCGCCATTCGTCTTGGAAATGAGCTTTCGAATGTTGGCTAATCCATCGCGATGTGACGAAAGCCGGTGCAGTCGTACGGTCTGATCAGCAGCTGTAAGGATGCTGAAAAGCGACAATATGATACCGCAGTACCATGATGTGCGCACAGACCATGGCGATTCTTTCCCATTTGGCAAGATGTTCGGCCAGCTTCCGGTGGATGTGAGAACGCCAGCTAAAAGGGCGGCCTGTCATGTATTAGCATGTCGGATGCTATCGAGAGCGTTGATATTGACCGAGGAAAGCCAATGCAACGGACGGTGCCCGTCCTAGCCATGCCACGATTCGGCGTGAAGCATGCGCCATGTGGAAGGCACGGCGCCGAGTGCATTGACCACGAAAAGAGATGTTCGGAGACTTACCACAACGCCGACGAAGTTGAGCTCACTGAGCTTGTTGTCTCGCCATAACGTAGTGAGTTCGTCTTTTTCGTCTGCGTCTTCGGTGTTGAGCAATATCTCCAGGGGGTCATACGTGGTGGAGTCGGGAGCATAGATGCCACCACCAAAGAACTGTAGGACACTCGTCAAGGTCCATCTAGGGCCTTCACTCTCCTGCCCTATCCTCTGATGCGCTGATCTTCCCAGGAGTGGAGTGCGCGAGCCGGACGTGCCTCTTTCCTCAGCATCGTTGTCGTACGTCATAGCTCCTGAAGCTCTCGTGGTTTCAGTGTTAGCTGGTCGCTGGTGTTATCGGACCGGATTCGGTGGGGTCCCTGAAGCTTTAAGAACACGAGGGTAACATGGAGTGATGTTGTAGGTACGTGTTGCACGGTAGCATTCATCCGGTTTCTGTGGAGGGTAGGAGGTCGCGTGCCTAGCCGTGCAGCCGCGTGGTGACGTATTTTGGCGCGTGAGCTACGCCAGCCAGCGCGATCTTCACAATATCTACCATATTGCGCGAATGGCCCCAGGTTACAATGCACGTTGCTACTGAAAGCACATCTGGAGATGCATCGAAATGGAGAATACCAGGGCAAGGTTGGTGTCGCCGTCTGAGTGGCTGGTTGTCGGCACAACGGCTACCCCGCGACATCGGGAGGGTTGACGCGCCCCACGTCGACACCCACGCGTTGAGATGCACTACATCTGTTGGCCATCGCGGCTGGTTCGATCCACATACGGCTATGACGTGAACCACTATGCACCGCATCTCGCAATGCTAAAAACAACGAAACTTCACGACACCACGCCTCTTGTCATCAGGTAGAATCTCCAGAATGTCGCAAAAGAAAGACCTGTATGTCGGAACCGACAAGCACCGCTGGTGGAAAGAAGCGGTGGTATACCAGGTAT
>Ga0265798_10007846_pt1 | contig 13731 bp, 9 predicted proteins | sample P3T30metagenome_FD_192430 | JGI IMG/M metagenome (GOLD analysis project Ga0265798, IMG submission 192430) | Plant litter microbial communities from East Loma Ridge, Irvine, California - P3 T30 | ecosystem: Environmental > Terrestrial > Plant litter > Unclassified | place: USA: California...
CGGGGCGCCGCCCCCCCCTTTTTTGGGCTATGGATATACGGCGGATAGAAATTTTGCCATGGCTTGACTGGCATGATAGATGTAGATACTACTAAGAGAACATGAAAAGAAGAAAAGAAAAGAAAGTTTTGCCCAACCTCAGCAAATTATAACCTATGACGCATGCAGATTGACTAGAACCACCAGCTACCCGTATTCATCATAGCATCCATGGTCAACATTAAGAGAAACTATTTTAAATTGCAATTATTTATCTACCATTCGACTACGCACTCATCACTCCCCTACACATATTCCTTGCCAATAACCGTCAGACCTTTGTTGACACATCATGTCAAACGTCAACATTATTGAACCGCCCAGCAACCGTTTCTCGAGTGCTATTTTACGTATGCTTTCATACAGCGTTTGAATACTTGGTAGTCTCACTTGGATTATCAGTGATCAAGATATAACAACATGGCTCGTTGGCCAGGTACTGGCATGTGCAGTGCTGAGTTAGTTGTAGTCGGATAAAGGGATCAAAGAGAGAATGGCTGGTTGGAAAAAGGAGATTGATGGAGACTGGAAATATGGAGGAGGCATAGATGAAACAGAGAGAGAGAGAGAGAAAGAAATAAGCACGGTTGGGAAAATGAGCAAGGACATTGAGACGAGAAATCATAGTGAAGAAGATGAGGGACCGTAAACCATATGAGAAATGTATCCTGAGAGACGAGAAACTCGTACTTATCCCAACCTGGTACGTGTAAGTGGCATGCGGCAGCATAAAAGCAATGGCCATTCTTGCAAAACTTAGCACAAGGCGCAACAATCGAAAGACTTACCTCAGCTACACAGACGGGCAACGGAAGTAAACGGCAAGACCTCACGAAACCTAGGGGTGATCAGCGTGGAAAGGTGGTTGTAGATTATCTTTTTTTGGTTACCATAAGCGGTCCCTACTAAAAAAAAAAGGCGGCACCGGTGGGTGACTTCGACTCACACGTCCTTATTCAGCGTACTTTGTAAACGCCAACGTACTCCGGCCCAGCCCTAGTGTGATGTACATGATAAGCAGTGCCGGCAAGTCCACTCCCCAAAAATATCGACCCATGACTACTCAAAGTAGAAAAGCCCCTCTCAATTCACTCAAGATAAACACAAAAAGCAACGCCGGCCGATGATGGTGCTCGAGAAAATAAGCCTAGGAAAGTACTTACCTTTAGATGAAGATGTCCAACTCATGCCTCCGCACCTCGGGTTCATCGAAAGCCGGGTAAGCCGGAACCATGGCATCGGCGTTCTGGACGTACGCATCGTTGTAAATGCGCCAGTACGGCTGACGAACTTTGCGAGCCGGATGGAACAGACCTGCCCAGACGTAATTCATGACGAGCGGGGTACCAACAGCGTTGCGGACACCTTCGATGGCCTCAATGATCCGGTCAATAACGTGGGGACTAGTTTCGAAGAGATTTGGCCAGAGAAGGTTGAGTAAGTGGATCATTGCATCCTCGCAATCAAGACCGACACAACCCAAAGCGACGTGTTTGACCACAGACGCAGCAGTCTGGCGATGCACTTGATCTCGATCGATGAGAGCATCCTCCAGGAGTGGTGTGATAGCGTACACATAGTCCTTGGCCATCTCACCAATGTACTCAAACATGAATGACAAAGATTTGAGAACACCGTTCTGTACATTCAGTTCTGGTACGCGGTATTCGTTCATCAAAGCAGGGAGCACAGTGAAAGGCGCGCAGGTCTCAGCAACGATACCGATGGCAACAGCTGTGCAGACACGGGACTGACGCTCCTGAACTCGAAGGTTACCGAGAAGTGTAGCCAATACATCCTGGGGACCGATGGCTTTGGCGATGTAACCAAAGGTGTTGTTGGCAGCGCGACGGATACCCTTCTTATGGGCCTTCAACATGTCAAGAAGTTCGAAACAGATACGCATCCATTCGCGTGGGTTGACGTAGTTTGCACCTCGGTCAGCGATACGACCGACGAGGTCGATGGTGTTCTCCTGTACTTTTTCGTGTCGATTGCGGAGAATAGGTGTCAGGCGGGGCAACAGGTCCTTGATTGGGGGCTGCATGGCATGTAGACCAACCACTGTGACAATGGCACGAAGAGCACCTAGGATGGAACCAAGAACCTCAGGGTATTCCTCACCAAGGTATTCGTATAGTGCTTGCGCAAGCTTGATTAGTTGCGGATCTTCGTCACACTTCTGCATTACAAAGGTAATCCGTGAGATAAGGTCTGCAGCTTGCTGGCGAACTGTAGCTGACTTGTTGTTGAGGCGGGCAAGGACTGTCGCAACAATCTGTGGAAGATAGGTCTTGGTCCGCTCACCCAGCGCGTTCACGACTGTGGCAAAACCGTCGATAACGATAGGGTCTTCGATCGTTTGATCCTGGAAAGCAACGAGGACACCGTCAATAAGTTGCTCCTCCAAGCGCTCGTCGACATCGTGCGCGCCTAGTGTGCTAATGACCTTGTCAACGGTCTCAACTGTCATCTTTCGGTATGCTTCGTTCTCGTCTTTCATGTTGTTAACGATCCGGCCAACAATCTCAGCAACACCTGCCTTCTGTGCCAGGTCGACGGTAGTGTCTACGACTTGGCGGTAGTTTCGCTTGTCGAGTGCCATACGGCGCACCCAGAAGTGCTTGAAGAACTCTGGCAAAACATTGTCCTTCAAGTACACCGGAGTGACACCTGCGGTGTTGGAGCACTGTGAGACAACCTTTAGCACAACCTTCTTCATCTCTTCGTCGGGTGATTGGAACTCGCGAATGACAATCTCCATGATCTGGCTGGTATAGTAGTTCGAGTACTCTTCGTCCATCAGCGGGATGACATAGCCCACAGCCTTTAAGAAGGATGCCAGAGCCTTGCCACGCTGGCGACGGGCTCCGGTCCAGAGCGGGTTCAGGATGTCGTCAAAAGATTCAATACCGTACGGGCTTGCAGCTTCAGCCAGGGCAGCTAGCGCAAGGGCTGTGACCATGCGGACCTTTGGTTGCTCGTCATTGAGATTCTCACCAATGCACTCCACGAGGCCCTTCAGATGAGGCAAGATAGCACAACCCATGAGGATGGGAATCTGCTGTACGATCTTTACACCGGTGTGACGTGCGTGCCATGACTTCTTCGATCTGCAGACGGCTCGGAGGAAGGGTAGAAGGGCGGGAATACCAAGAGCGGATGCGACAACGGCGAACGCTCGAGCGGTGGTGTTGCGTACGTATTCATCCTGGTGGTCCAAGTCGGGACGCATTGTACTGATCATGTGTGCAAGACCGGCGGCCTTTGCAAGGTTGGAAATGATCTCTCGGCCTTCCACACGGGCATAGTAATCCTGGTCAATAAGGAGAGGCTCGATAACAACGAGGATCTTGTGGACATAAGGACGGACGAGGTCATCAAGCTTGTACAGGACACGGTCGATGACCTTGACAAGCAAATGGCGTTCCTGGTCCTCCAACGTGCGCTCCATCAAGAGTGGCAAGATCTGGTTGAAGAGGGCTCCTGCGCCGAACTGCCGGGCATTGTCTGTGAGTTGACGAAGTGCAGTCTTTCGCATGGGCGGTGTCCCGTTCTTGACCTTCAAGAGCAGTCGCATAATTTTGCGCTCCTTGAGTTCCTCCACAGTCATCTCGTTCTCGTCGGCACCGTCAGTGAGCTTTCCAAAGTACTTCATGTCTTCGTTCTTGAAAAACTGCAAGTCGCCCACACCTGGGATTTCTGTCGGCAGCTGCCTGCCCATGGCGGCCAAGCTGTTGTCAACCTCTGGCAGCAAAAAGCCCTGGTATCCCGTGGGGAGTTGCGGCATGCCGACTGGTCGCCGTACTGGCTCGTAACCAGGAGGTGCCTCGAGGACCTTGTAGCCCTCGGCTTCACCAGGAAGCATCATGTCGAGCTGCTCATCAGATAGGGGAGCGTTGCGGTTTGAGATGTCAGTGCCGAAGGCGAACGTATGGGCGACGGGTGCTCCATTCGCTGCAGGTACGGGCGTCGCAGCGCTCGCGGGGGCTACGGCGGTGGTATCCCAACGTGACCGGGCTGGTGCAGCTGCCTCGGGGGCTTTGACTTCCTCGGGCGCTGGTGACCATCGTGAACGCTTCTTCGGCTCGGACTCGTCTTTGTTATCCTCCTTGCCTTCCTTGAGCGCCGCTGTTTCACCCTCATCGGCACCCTCGTCCCACCGTCTCCTCTTGCGAGTCTTCTTCATAGGTGGAGTCTTGTCGCCGTCAACAGGAGGTGGTGTACCGTCGTCTTTGAGTGTCGGTTTATGGTCTAGCACCTCGTTGCCACCCGAGTTCTCCTTTTCCTCAATCAGCCGCTTGACGCGTGCTTCCTCGCGCTCGAATTCGCGCTGCTTCATCACGTCCTTGTAGGACTGGCCGCCATCTTCGCCATCTTGCGCGAAGGGGTCGGCTCGCGAAGGAGAAAGCGCACGGTCGAATCGCCGCCGTTGGTAGTCAGTCTCGCGCGACGCGATCTGCGCCTGCTTCTCGCGACTCTCGAGGATGTCGGCCTCGCCAGCATCGCCATGTGCAAACTCGTTCATCATCTCTTTGGATGCAGTATACTGTCCCACGAGGCTTCGGCCATTGAGCTGGACATCCTCCATGTCGTCGTCCCCGTCGACGACGGCGATGGAGCTGACGTAGTCGCCGCTGTTTCCGCCATAGAGCTCCTTATCACCCGCCTCTGTGAGCGATTGCTTGTTGTTGGACGTGTCCCCATTGGCGGCACCGTTGGCCCTGGAATTTCCTGCGCGCGGTCCGGCCATGTTTGCTGCAGGCTGTATGACGGTTGGGGGTTGGTTGGGTTAGAGTGGGTGAGGGGACGGCGACCTGTGAGCTCTCCAAAGTTTCGAGATCGCATGCTTAGCGTCGTCCATTTTGGTATTAGCGCATCTGCTTAGTCACATCCCAGGCGTTGTCGCTGATCACGTGCATGTACATGCGCGATACCGGCATTTCCAAATATGCATGGATTTGTCTAGGGTTTGCATCGCATATTCATGAAAGTTCTGGATATTTGACAACTGACATGGTGCTGGCTTCGCCCAAGTCACGCAACGTAGCCATGTCTCAGCGGCACCCTAACCCGCCTCGCAATATATCGAATTGCGGCACTCAGCCAACGTACCAAAGGGCTTGGGCGCGTCTCACGTGCATGACCGGTTCAACGGCCGTGGCGTCTGCAGTTGCAGTGTGTCGCGCGTTGCCCTCGTCTGCGCAGATTGACGTTGCATTGAACGTCCAAACATGACTGAAGCTTACACGGCGTAGCTGTATCGGCTTGCAGCCAGTACAGGGCCCACTGGTACATAGCAAAGTCTACAAGCAGCCGGCGCCGATGCTGCTTGGGATCGTCCCGGAAAGGCCTGAAAGTGTGCTGCATCATCTCCGGAAGATGTGCAAGACGGCCATCTGCCCAGGCTGGAGTTCCCTGGTGCCCTAGTGGCGCCCGGCCCACACCATGCACGCCTCTTCCACGTTGGGTCCAACACGGAGCTCGCTCCCATCACCCATCATCAGCAAAAGTTAGTTTTCCACTCGAGGCCCTGGTTCGTGGTTTGTTTTGAGGACCACAAGCTGCAGACCCACCCAAGGAAGTAGCTGGAAGATGGGCACCGGCACGGCAGTGGGTGCCATTCGTCATCCGATTATGTGGCAGGTCGCTCGCTGATCATGGTCGTTACTCGACATTGCGCCAGCCATGGCAAAAACACCCTCTGCTGCAAGTGCTGCTCACACCGCCAACGCGATCGGCCCTGCGTCGTCGTCATCATCTCACCGAGCAGTCTGATCTCACCCACTCGCAGCTGTGGTGGGAAGCCCTCTCTCGTTGCCACGGGCGTCGCGGCATCGTGTGCACTATCCTCGCGAAGAAAGTCCGAGAGACTACTAATTCTAAAAATATGTCTCACCATGGTCCCCCCCAACCCGCCAAGCTACAGTACTTGACGGCAATACGGGCACTAGCAACGAATAATCGATGGCGCTGTGTCGTACAAACCAGGCTAACGGTGATTTACGCACTTGCGGGCTTTCTACTGTACTTACGCAAGGGCTCGAAACGGGCAGATCGGTTTTGTGCTGCCTGCCAGCCACACAGCCAATTCGTACCGTGCCGGGGCCCGTTGACTCGCGGCATATTGATATGGCCAGACGCTGTCCCACGTCCTGGCGAGGGGTCGATCCTGCCTCTTTGATTTATTGCATTTTCTGTGCCGACTCCTCCATTTCCTTTCCCAAACTCGTTTGTCGTCGTTGTTAATCCTTCAGGCCCCCCCCTCCTTCGTTTCGCCTGAACTATCAACCATGGCGGCTGTGGCGCAGAGTCATGTTCAAAATGACGTACACCCGTTGTTGCGGCATCCACGCCCGATGAAGAGGGATCCCGCAACAGCGCAGCGCATGCTTAACATGATTGCAGACTCTGATGAGGCATTCAGGAGTATCCACCGCGAAAAGTCTGTTACAACACGATGGTTGGAACGACCAATGTACGGGGATTCCCAGACGGCTGGCGTAGCGGAAGAAAGTGTAGCTATCAAAGAACAGCCGCCGGTGTTGAAACAAGAGGCTCCAAAAGAGAAGTCGGAAAAGGAGAGCGATTTCGATCTACTAGACAAATGGACGAACCCGGATAGGCCGACATCATCTTTCAGCCCTCAGGAAACACTAAGGAAGCTTATTCCGGAACCAAATACAACCCTCGATGCAGCCTCGATGAGAAAACGGCCGCAAGCACTCACACGTCCGGCATCGTACAGTGCCCAACATCTGCTGTCGCCAGACTGGACTGCTTCGCCCGTTCCATTGACCTCTCAGACATCAAGCCAGCGACCCGCATCGTCATATCTTGAAAGTCTGGATAAGGCAAGAGGCGGCATCTCTTCCCGGGGCAGTTGCGAATGCGAACATCCACAGGTACATCCTGCAGCTTATTCGTATCCTCCCACACAGCAAACGACTGAAACACGGAGAGAGCGACCCGCATCATACCAACCACAAAGCTTCACCTCGCTGGACAGTCCACCACTGCAGCCACGCCCACGTCCGACCTCGTATGCAACTTATCAACCTCGCGTTCGTTCCGGTGGTAAGATTGCCTCCTCACGAGGATTACGAAACAACAGCTATCCCAATAATTTGTCGAAACCCATGTCTGGCAATGTAGCCAAAGCGGTTGCTGGAGAGAACATGGAAAATGACCTGGTGTACCAGCGGTTTGGAGACGACGAGGTCGGCCCGCCTACACCCGCAACGTCAGGGACCCCGGCGTTTTCACCACCACCGGCATGGTCGGCGGCATCGGCGACTCCGATCAACACGGCTCGGGATGTCTTTGAGCAGTTCGAGGAGAAGAGCAAGCCAGAGAAGAAAGCAAAGCACAGGTGGTCAACGATACCACAAGCACTGAAGAATTTTGGCGCAAAGAGAAGGGAATCAGCAGCTGCACAAGAACGGCCAAAGTTTGCCATGGTCTTGGACATGGACGATCTACGCCGCATGAATCTGACTGCAGAGAATCTACAGAACCACGAGGCTGTGTCCAATCGGGATCCAACAACACCCAAACGTATGTCAACAGTCGATCTCATTCCGACACCAACATACTCCCCCTCCGAACCCCAACCCACACATCTAGACGCACCTCTACCAGCTCCCTTCGCTCCCTGGGCCAATGCTCCCCCAAGTCCGGCCGCAACTACAGAGCGACGGCGCAGCAGCGGTAATCCTCTTTCACTAAACCCATTATCCTCGGGTTTCTCGATGGACAATATGACACAAGGACGTCCTGTATCATGGCATTCACGTCGCAGCAGCATCATCGCCGTCCCTTCACCAAATGTGACCTGCACAACCCAGCAAGTACGCCATACCAAGGATGCTACAATCAGCCCCCGTGCAACGCCACCTAACTCACGGCCTTGCTCGCGACGCAACACTCCAGCGATAGAGCGCACGTGTATATTATGCAAGACAAGCAGGCCCGTTTACGAATTTGTTCAACGAAGGATTACAGCGAATTGCTGGCATGAGCCGGCAACTTGCGTGGGATGCATGCAAGGCTGGCTTAGGCAATGCGTGGATATAAATGGCTGGGGGGGATGCTCGTGTCCCGAGTGTGGAGAGAGGATGGCAAGCGAGGATGCTGCTGCTTTTGCACAAGTTTCGCTCCTTTGAAACATGAAAATTGGTGTTTCTTTTGTTGATTAAGAGGGGAAAAAATGACAAGTCGTCACTTTGTTCTTTTGTTGTATTACTCATACTTACCGGCATTAACAATAGCCGCATTTACTCTATGAAGAATAATAAAGATAATGGCATTTGCCTTGTTGGCTCACTTGCCAGACCCTACGACCATGTTTTCCATTTACATCTGCCGTCTTTTTCTGTCAAGATCAGCTTATATATACAGTGGGCCCGATACGGTTGCCAAGTCACAGTTACCCCCTCTATACGACCTTTGCCGTCTTCATGGTTACTGTTTGAAGAATCAAATACGATAGGGGCTATGCATAGGTCGGCACTTGGATGCTATTTCGGGATGAAGGTCGCTTCAAGGCCATTCCCTGCCACACATCGGGAGCATGGTTCAAAAAAGGAGACATCATTCACGCTAGCACGATTTCACAAGGCTGAACCTAGGACTGAAATTGGGGCAAAAGTACAAACGACACGTGGGGAAAAAAATCATAAAAATTTCGTTAAACATCAACAAAGCATATCGACAAGGAATAGAAAAGAAGTGAAGTGGCTTTCACAGCCCATCCGCCCGCCAGCACAACAGCGCTCACAAACAAAGAAACCACACAGCACGACACCGCTTACTGGATTGTAGCAAGAGCAGCAGTCCAGGCAGGATCGCGTGCAGGATCAGCAGGCGTTCCGACACAGTCGCTCAAAAACTTGTGCCAGCCATCCTGGGTGCCAGCCGCAAGGCCAGCTCGAACATCAGCAGTGCATACACTGCTCACGAACCAAGCAGCACTCCCGAAGCTCTTCTCATCGTCGCTGTTGACAAGAGCAAGAACAGCGGTTAGACCGGCATCCCCTCCTGCGGCTTTGGCCTGCGTGACTGCGGCTGCACCTGCGACACTAGTGGCGTACTTCTCGACGTAGGGCGGCATAGCCATCACTAGAGGAAAAGGAGAACACGTTAGTTGCTATGAAGTTTGACAGAGCAAAAAAAAGGGTGTACAATGGGGGTTTGACTTACTCCTTGTGCCCTGACCAGGGCGGCCAGGGAAGTGGTTCTTCTTGTACTTGAAATCACCGCTCTCGAAGAGCTCGTAGGCGACAATGGCGGCCTTTTCGCCCTTTGACGTAATCTTGTATGTGGAAAATGCCTTGTTCAGGGCAGTGGCGGCTTGGGTCGCGTCTGCGCATTCGTCGGGGAAAGATGCGCCGCTGCATGATGCGGTTGCGGGCGAAATGGCGATGAGGTTGGCTGCTGTCAACGAGCCCGGGGTCTCGGCTTTCGGGGCCTCATCGCAGTCTGGGACGGGTGCAGCGAGGGCGCAGAGGGCGAAGGTGCCCGCGAAAAGAATGTTCTTCTTGAAACCCATGATGTTGATGTGGTGGGATAACGGTGAGATTTGGTAATGTGTTTCGAAAGTTGAGTAAGAGTATCGAGCTATTTGTACAGAAGTAATGCTGGGAAGAACTTGAACGGTAGCTTTATTGAAGAAACGAAGGGCACACGATGCTTTTTTTTAATGAATGACTTGGGGAATGAATGAGACTTGGTTCGGCCCAGCAGAATCAAGTGATCTAAATAAGGGAGATGAAGACCGTGAGGAGGCAGTGTAAAGTAATGCAGGAAAAGAGGCCAAGATATAGGCGTGCCCACATGAATGCATTCCTCTGGGTGGCCTGGCCATCAGCATTCTAGTCAGGAGTAGGTAGGAGTGCTAAGGCATATGGGTTGGCCTGATCCAGATCTAGCAAACATCCACTACCAATCATTGCGCCGCCAGGTGATGGGAACTGCACGTGAAGTCGGGTTACGCAAACATGATTGGCTGTGTGCAGTTCAGCTCTGAAACGTGAAACATGCACAGAACAAGCTTTGCCAATGCCGTCCATCAGGAGTTAAAATTGCTCCCGCCATTTGCTACAACAGGACTGAACACATGGTTTCGCGACATGCGACAGCTGTCAAAGAGCTGGATGACGGTGCGGTTGGATGGCGGTGCGCGGTCGGTTAGACTGTTGGAGAAGACAGAATCTCCAACTGAGATGACGGACAAACGGTTTACCTACGCGACAGGGGCACATCATGCGCCACGCTTACACAAGCACGCATAAGGAAATTCCAACTGCGCCCCTTTGGCGCTTCAACAATTCAGTGCTTCAGCTCGGGGGTTCAGCTGAATCCGCAGGTGTGAAAGCTGGAGTACCTCGAGCCGCCTTTTACGTATCATCAGCGGCTCATTGCAGCTTATTCCCGCCTAACCCCGGTCTCGCCATTCCAGATTTGCAATCGGGGTGACATCATGGTGTTTGATCCGAGGAGGCGCCATGTCCCATTTTACCCCACCTGATTACTTGCCTGTGTCTGTCTGCCCCTCATTGCGTTCTACTCCAACAATTGAAATCTCTCTCAATTGAACATTGCTTACCAAACCGACTCATTTGAAATACGTCAAGATGTCTGCCGTCGTCGAAAGCAAGTTTGACCCCAAGTAAGCCTCTCTGGTCCCGCCAAAATAAGCATAGCGAGCTAATGTGCCATGAAGGGATATGGAATTCCGGCGCCTGGGACCGGCTGGTCTCAAGGTCTCGGTCTTCTCCCTTGGCGGCTGGCTGACATACGGAGGAACCCAGAAGGGTTCCATCGTCAAGGACTGCATGCAAGAAGCTTGGGACCATGGTATCAACTTCTTCGACACTGCCGAGATCTATGCTGCTGGAGAGTGCGAGATTGAAATGGGCAAGGCCTTCAAGGAGCTGCAGTGGCCCCGTGACGAGTACGTCTTGTCGACAAAGGTAGGACATTGCTTGGCACATGATACTGTTGCTTGAGACTGAACCATCCACAGGTGTTTTTCGGTACAAAGAGAAAGGAACCAAACACTAGGTAAGCTGAGAATCTTCTTTACTGGTGCTCAACTAACGTCTGTGTAGGGGACTGTCCAAGAAGCATATCGTTGAGGGTCTGAAGAGCTCCCTGGCACGCCTTGACCACTCCTATGTCGATGTCGTCTTTGCACATCGCTTCGATCCCGAGTAAGCAAAGCATATGCTATCAAGTCAATTACGTGTGCTGATAATCTCCAGCGTCGGCATGCGGGAGATCGTTGAGGCTTTTACTCAGACCATCAACATGAACTTGGCTTACTACTGGGGTACTTCCGAGTGGTCGGCACAGCAAATCCAGGAAGCATGTGACATTGCAGAGAAGTACAATCTCATTGCACCAATTGTTGAACAACCTCAGTACAATGCGTTCCATCGTGAGAGGTTTGAGAAGGAATATGCCCCACTTTACAAGAAGTACAAATATGGAACTAGTAAGTCACATTTTTTTCCTTCACTCTACCACCGCCATATCACTGCTGACATCCCCATTGCCACGTGGAGTCCATTGGCCTCAGGAGTTCTGACGGGCAAGTACAACGATGGCATTCCTGAAGATAGCCGATACGCGACCAATCCCGAGTTTTTCAAGAACTCAGTGGAGGCACTGAAGACCGAAGAGGGCCAGGCTAAGATCAGAAAGGTCAAGGAGCTGACCAAGATTGCTGAGAAGCTTGGTGCTACCACAACACAACTGGCGCTGGCCTGGACCGCCAAGAACCCTAATGTCAGTACCGTTATCTTGGGTGCGACAAAGGTCGAGCAAGTCAAGGACAACTGTGGCGCTATCAAGCTGCTCCCAAAGTTGACACCGGAAATCATGGAGGAGATTGAGAAGATTCTCGACAACAAGCCGTAAGCTTGAGACTACAAGTCATAAACGATGGAGAAAGTTTCTGGTGACAACTCCAGATTTTGATAGTAGAAGTCATGGAGGAAATCACGAAGATTTTGAACAACACGTTACAGGTTTTTAATATGCCAGTGATGTCTACACGGTATTTACAGACATCTTAGGAGATTCTTGGCTAACAAGGGATATCGAAATGTGATTTCGAGTATCCCGGTTCTCAACTTGTAACGCACGTTGAAGCATGTGGTCCATATTCGTTATTTGCTTGAGTCTGTCTCTATAATTTACTCGCTAATGCTCACTAGCAAAACCACATCTGAATATATCTATTTTTTACCCGTTCAGCCACTACAGAACAGACGCAAGTCTAAGGGTATACAGAAAGCAAGTAGAACGAAAATCGATTGAATTTTTCGACAAATGACATGAGAGTTGGGTCTATAGATTAGTATGCAAAATATAGGTACCACAGCACTTTACAAGATATAAAGAATCCTTGTGCACATGAAGGAAATTCATCTCCAGCCTGCAATCGTCTGGCTTTCACCAAAAGATACGAGTTTAGGACATATGTTCTATTATCACATTGTAAGACAGTAGTAGAGCTTTGACGTGTATATACGTCAAGGTGTACATGTCTAGATTCATCTGCCATCTGACAGCCGATGCACATACACTGTCTATGTCTTTCTCCCCCTCTGCACAACACTCACACACAGACAACAATGTTGGCTCCATATCTACCAGAAAAGTCTTACGGAGCGAACGAGGACGAAGCAGCAAAACAATTCGATGATGATGATGATGATGATGATGATGCTTTCGGCGTTATTAGAAATTGCATACTCCTTGTTAGGGCGCTCGACGACTGGGATGAAGCATATATTTGGATACTCATGGCGGGGTCGTCATAGTGGATGATTCTACACGACCGAGGGTATAGTGTGGATGTTAATTCGCTCAAGGTACTAGTAGACTTGCGCGCTGAAATCGACGAGCCGAAGAAATGCAAGGGGGAAGAACTGGCTGCATATTGTGCTGAAATCAGCTACAGCGGCAACGGATGCTGAAGATGAAGATGAAGGCACAGTGGCGGTTGCAGAAACTCAAAACCAGGTGGCAATCGAGACATCCGACCTTGCTTTCCGCTCTAAACGTAAAATGCGGGAATGGCGTGAGGAGATGTAATTTTACAAATGCATGCTCGGATCCGAGGCTAGGGCAAGCCTGAGAAAAGTCGAATACCCCCCTCCGTCAGACTCATTGGTCCTTCTGGGAGAATGTCTGATACGAAGATATTAGGCCTAGACCTAGGTCCAGGTCCAGGCCCCAAGATGGCCGAGATGACCAAAAAATCTAAGTTTTTGTTGGACTAGGGACTCCTCAGGAGTTCAGGAGAAAGTGCTGACGAGCCAAGAGTTGGGTGGCGCTATGAAGCTGCTTCTGAAGTTGTCACTGGGAAGTCATGGGGGGGGATTGACTAGCAGCCTCGACAACAAGCCCTAAACGTTCATGACACAAATGACATCCAGGCGTCAATCTCTTATTAGGGCCTAGGCCTTGCGGGAAAAGCATGGTATCGAGGCAGAACAGTGTATGTAGTAGATTGAAATGTGTCGGGGTTTATGATGTGCATGGACAATGCCGTAAGAGATCGACGGGAAACATGTTGCCGGCTGTAAGCCGGATTGCTAGCGATTGGCTGCCCCACAAACTATATACCCTAGGCTGATCACCATGGGTTGGGTTTGGGGGGGGGGGGGAGGGGATTGCGCT
>Ga0265798_10007847_pt1 | contig 13731 bp, 23 predicted proteins | sample P3T30metagenome_FD_192430 | JGI IMG/M metagenome (GOLD analysis project Ga0265798, IMG submission 192430) | Plant litter microbial communities from East Loma Ridge, Irvine, California - P3 T30 | ecosystem: Environmental > Terrestrial > Plant litter > Unclassified | place: USA: California...
GGTGGATCTGATCTAGCTGAGATTGTCCGACGGATCACAACTTTTGATATCTCGACATCCACGTGGTAGGTGACGTTATGATCTTCCCTTCTTTGAGTTACCCAATCCGGTAATCCTTTAATGTGAGTGTAGAATTGATACGCCCCTATCTACATTCCGTAGTCACAGTCCTTTCTCACTCGACATATCTCACCCATACACCACCCACCATCTTACGCGTCTTGACGTGTACATAGTGTGTACGGACCATCACATCAGCAATTGACATTACTGCGTAATCAGCCTGGCTGGATTACTCTTGTTCCGCTACCGTACTCGTAGCGAGTAGTGTAAGAATTCACGTCATACTCTACTCAGGTAAGCAACTTCTCTGTTCCTGTTTTCTGTTTGAAACCCCTTTCTTTCTTTACACGTACTTTAGTACTGCTTCTAGTCACTTCCTCTCTATACTTCTACTTCTACTTCTACAAGTCGCGTTCTTTTAACCTACACTCGTTCCTCTGTCGTAGATAGATCCGACGAGAACGAACGTTCCAAGAAGCTTATATACTCTAGAACCTCTTTCATCTATCACTTTCACAAACCCCCATTCTTGAACCTTCCCCAATAAATCAGCATAAATACTTCGACTACCTCTCTACATCAACTACTCCCAATACCACCCTTTCACCACCACCGTCACCGCCTGCTTCAAAAACAACACTTGTAAAGATGGACGCAATGTTACCCGACCCCGAGCCCCAGGCTCCCCCTTCTGTCGAAGAGATCCGAGCGCACGTTCTCCGACTTGAAGAATCCTTAAAAGCCAAGAACCACGTTCTATCCGGTCGAATCATTCACGTATGCCATCACCTCCCCGTCGAGATTGTTCGCGTAGTCCCCCCCGAGCACCTCGAAACTGGGATCCTTTCCCCTCCAATGACCCCCGAGTTCAAATCAGAAGATGCGGACGCAAGGACAGAATCTCATGATGCTAAATGGCGAATTCACTCTCGAGCGGGTCATACCGCCATGGTATCTGGAATGAGGTCTTTATCCGATACCCACGAACAACTTGTCGTAGCTTGGACCGGAGAAGTGATGTTGCAATCACAAACTGCCCCTTCACCTCGACCTACTACCTCGACATTCTCGGCATTGGGTATGGTTCGAGGAAACTCGTTCCAGGGTCAAGGTGTAGGTGCAGGAGGAATCGCTGGTACTGCTCAAGGATTGAAACCTGACATTACCCCTGTTCCGGAACCTGCTGCCAAGAAAGTTTTCGCTGGTGAATTCAGTGAAGAGGAAAAGAAGGAGGTTGAGAAGGAATTGGAGAGATTCACCATTGTGGAATCGGAACATGAAGGACAGGCTCGGATGAAATATGTTCCTGTGTTTGTACCCCCTGCAATGTCCAAGGGTCACTACGAGCAGTTCTGTAAGAAGAGTACGTGTATCTCCACCAAGCCACCCAGGTCGAGATACTGATTTTCTAGCTCTATGGCCATTGTTCCATTACCTCCTATGGCTCGATACTACTGCTACCGTCCCCGCTCCTGATCCATCATGGGCAAACTACGTCAAGACCAACAAACTCTTTGCTAGCAAAGTAGCAGAAATCTACCAACCAGGAGATTTGATCATTGTACACGACTATCATCTCCTACTCGCCCCCAAGATGATCCGAGAAGCTCTAAGTTCAAGCAACTCGAACGGTCACGGCGTCGGGGAAGATGTTGCTCAAACTGGGTCAAAGGATGAAGGAGGTCGATTACAGAAATTGGGTGAAAAGTTGGGTAATGTCGCTTCGAATCTCGGTCATTCGATTGGAAATGCAAATGGAAAGAAGGATCAGAAGGTCAATGAAATCATGATTGGAATGTTTATGCACACTCCATGGCCATCTTCGGAAATCTTCCGTTGTCTCCCTAGTGAGTGATTTCCGCTTCTCTGATCTAAAAAAGCTGACGGGTTAGCTCGAAGAGAGATCCTCGAAGGAATGCTAGGAGCCAACACGGTAATGTTCCAAACATACTCCTACTCTCGACATTTCGTATCAACTTGTATCCGAGTTTGCGGCTTTGAATCCTCCGTCGGCGGAGTCGAATCCAATGGTCAATTCACAGCCGTCGGATACTGTCCAATCGGAATCGATATCAAGCGAGTCTCGCATGACCGTGATTCAGCAGGTGTAATTCCTAAAATGGAAGCTCTACGAATGTTGTACAAGGACAAGAAGATTATTGTTGGAAGGGAGAAATTGGATGTTGCAAAAGGAGTATACAACAAGTTGCAGGCTTTTGAGAAATTATTGGAAACTTATCCTAAATGGAGAGGAAAGGTTGTTTTGATTCAAGTCACTACGCCTGCTTTGAGTGAACATCCGAAATTGGAGAGAATGTGTGCGGAATTAGTTAGTCATATTAATGGAACATATGGGTCTTTGGACTTTACTCCTATCCATCACTAGTGAGTTCTTCTTCCTCTTTTTGCCTTCTTCCTTCGTCCTCTTTTCCCATCTGCTATCCCTATGGGCTATTGGAAGTCATGTCAATCACGTCAACCTTCACCTTTCAATGCGACCAGCAATCCGCTGGGTTGCACAGCGGAGTGGCCATCTCGGATCACTGCCTTTCCGGGATTCTCCACTCCCCCTTTGACTGCCTTCCAAGACGGTCATCTTCCCATCCTTTCCTTTCATTCCTCTCCTCTCCCTCGAACATCCGACTCCAGTGCAATCAGCAATCTCCTTATCGCATCTTCCCTATATAATACCCGAACTCCCGCTGACGACAGCCACCAAGCAATTGATCGAGACGAATACTTTGGTCTACTCTCCGTGGCCGACCTCGCCCTCATCACCTCGCTCCGAGACGGTATGAACACTACCTCGATGGAATTCACCTTGTGTCAAGACAAGACCAACAAATCCCCACTTGTTCTATCTGAATTCATGGGAACTTCCTCATCATTCCAATCCGCCCTTACTATCAACCCTCACGACCTACTCGGTGTTGCCGACGCTATCAACAAGGGATTGACCATGTCTCAGGAAGAAAAGGAGGAGAGGCATAATACACTACTTGATAGTGTATTAGGTCATACTTCTTCATCTTGGGCTCATACTATTCTGAAGCAGTTGTTGGAGAATGTGGGCGGTGAGCATACCGCTCATCAGACTCCTGGATTAGATTTGGCCGCTATGACCACTTCTTACAAGAATGCCAAAAAGAGGTTGATGCTATTCGACTACGATGTAAGTCAGGTCCCACAAGGGTTGTACTCGGGAAAGAGGGCTGACAGGTAGGGAACACTCACACCGATCGTCAAGGTCCCATCTCAAGCTATCCCTACCGACCGAACTCGACGTACTCTCACTGCCCTCGCTGCCGACCCCAACAATGTCGTTTACCTAATCTCTGGTCGAGATGGTGATTTCCTAGATGAACACTGGGGCAACGTACAAAACCTCGGTCTATCTGCCGAACACGGTTCATTCGTCAAAGCCCCTACTGAAGACGAATTCACAAACATGACTGAATCTTTGGACATGTCTTGGATGTCGGAGGTTGAAGAGATCTTTAGGTATTACATGGAACGAACTACTGGATCGACAATTGAAGTCAAGAAAGCATCCATTACATGGCATTACAGGAATGCAGACCCCGAATTCGGTGATTTCCAATGTAAACAAGCTCTCGATCTGCTCGAATCTTCCCTTGCACCTCGACGACCTATTGAAGTTTTGGTTGGCAAGAAGAATCTCGAAGTCCGACCTTTGGCAGTCAACAAGGGAGAAATCGTCAAGAGATTAATGTACGAAAACCCCGATGCCGACTTCATTTATTGTGCTGGAGACGATAAAACCGATGAAGATATGTTTAGAGCGCTTAGGACGGTATTCCCACCAGGTGGTCCTCAGGGCGATGATCCCGTCATCCTACCTGCTCCAGTAGCTGTTACCGCTGCATTGGAACCTGAAGAAGCAGAAGATATGGAAGATGTGGAATTAATGATTCGACCAGATCATATTTTCGCCACTACCGTTGGACCACCTGCAAAGAAGACTTTGGCCGGATGGCACGTTACTTGTCCTGAAGAGGTTGTGGATGCCATGGAGCATTTGTTGGAGGCTACCAAGGTGTAAATAGGGTGGTGATTAGCGAAGGATTGGGATGAGGATGGAGATGGAGAAGGTCTGAACGCGGATACGAAATAGATTGAATTGGTTGCATTGTACATAACACTTATACATGAATCGTGGTTTCCATTATCAAAAATAAAGTGACTGGCATAAAACAGCTAATTGAACATACCAGATTAGGCATGCTTCCTTACTAGTGTTGGAGAGACGGTTGGACAAGTATATCATGGGTATAAAACATTATCATCTACAGCTCACGGACCATCCTCCCTAGTCCTCTTTCGACCCTCATCAACCTCAATACTCTCTGCAATCTCCGCAACACCCCCTAATGCACCTCCGAAATTGAATCCCTCCCTAACAGCCCTCTCTACTACTTCTCTCAATCTCTCATCTGGATCCGTACCATCACGTTCACTTTCCTCCATTATACGTTTAGTCTCTTCTAGGAGATTTGTCGTTTGGGTAGAAGTATAGTTGTCTACTGCTAATGCTGATATTGGACCTTCTTCCTCTTCTGTCGTTGTTTGGGGTTGTGGTGCGGAGGGATCTAGGGAATAGAGGTAGGATGAGATTTGGGGGTGTTCGTCTTCGAGGGCTTGTGCTGGCTGGGATGTCAGTTGTAGGTCATTTCCTAGGTACGGAGTGAAGCATGACTGTGAGGTGGTTGAGGATAACGGGACTGAGTGGATTTGAAAGAGATCCCGTGCTGGTGAGGATATCGGCAAGACAACCGTGTACTCTGTGACGCACTGATCACTGTAGACCAGTCTCATCGATTCAACCATAGATCAGAGAGAGACTCACGCTCAATCCCTCTTCATTAACAACCCCCCATTCAGCCCCCCTCTCAATCATCCACATTGCCATCTCGACACTTTCAACCACATAAAGCGGTGTGTCCCCATCATCATCCCGTAGATTTATATCACCTCCAACTGAAATTAAATACTCTAGGATATCGGTATGTGCATAAGATGCTGCTGCGTGCATTGGAGTATAGGAATTTGGGTCGGCGATATTGGGCGATAGGTTCTGGGTTTCTATCAAGAACTGGTTATTAGTATTAGGTCCTGCTGACACCGTGCACTTAGGAGAGTAGAGAAGGTTCGAATACAGTAGGGGTGTAAGGTTGCTTGACTCGACTTGACTTACCCGGACACGGTCGAGATCACCATCACTGGCTGCTACCCAGATATTCTTGCTTGCTGAAGCTGCTTGTACCATCTTTAAGTTGTGAGATTGTTTCCAGGTCCAGCCTATGACTTGTTTTTCTCGGAATAGTGCTCTTCTGTCGTGATCTGAGTTATTACGAGTCTTGTATGGAGTATGATGATGTATAGAGTGGAATCCAACAAAATCGCATAATCATGACTTTGTGCCTTAATCAATCGTCACCGAAGAGTGCAACCCATTCACTCTACCTACCTGCTCACTATCCATATACATATACAACACACAAAGCTGGGCAAGATGGTATCAACAGCAGCCACGATACGGTCCCTTATCCCCACTCTTCTCGAGAACGAATTACAAGATCAAGTGACACAATACCTCAATGCCGAGTTTCATGATCTCGACTCACTCCTCGCACCGCCGGCATCAGCAGGTCCTTCAAGGAAGAAACGGAAGACGTTAGATCAGGAAATAGAATACTATGAGAAAATCGAAGCGGATGCTGCTAAAGAGGTACGTCTTCTCTACCATTCGAGTCTCATGAAAGAGCTGATGATAAGCTGGCAGTGACCAGGGTGGAATTACCTAAACTCCTAGAATCTACCCAGACCGAGATTCAGGCCTTGTTGAGTTCAACACAAGGTCTAGCAACAAGGAGGTTTGAGCTGGTCGATAAGCTCTCTCGACTTATTGTTGATCTGAACTCGAACGCTGGGGGTGAAGCCGGAGATGGGGAGGGAAGTGGGAGGGGAGTGACGGTACTGGAACAGCTGGAGGGATTGCAAGATGAATTAGGAAGATTGGAAGTTTCATATTCCTGGATCGAAATCATTGAACGGGTCGTTTCATTATCGTATGTCAGAGCTAGTTCATACGCTAAAACGGAATGGAGCGAGCTGATGAGTAGTGAGGAGATACTGGATAAAAGGAATCATTCCCCTTCACCATTATCTACATTGGGCAGGTATAAGTCTCTATGTGAGATAGTCGATGGATTGAGGAGGGATCTACCTTCTGGTATGACCTTGCTAGATGTGATAGAGGGAGTAAGGGAAAAGACTTGGGCAGGTCTGAAAGAGGTTATGTCAAAGTAAGTCCATTCCCTTGGTTCCTTGTTGTGTGAGTAACGCTGACGGAGGAGCAATTTGATATTAGCGGCCGAAACGCTCAAATGGCCGACCAAAATCACCTACTCGTCTGTTCCAGCTACTCAAAGACGAGCATTCGAGAGAACATATCAAGACCTCCTATATCTTCAAGCCGAGTACGTTCCCCGTTGCCCATTTCTTCACGTATGCCGTAAAGACGAAAGCATCACTGATGAACAGGGGAGAAAGGCTACATCCCCCGACAAGACACGATTGGACAAGTGGGCAAGGACTGTATCCTCTCCAAGCTCTCGTCAAGGCTATTGAATTGCGTTTCAAGTATCATTTCCAGGGAAGTAGGAATACGAATCGGGTTGATAAAGTGAGTCCACTCTGCTCTCTTGTCATTCAACCTCTTGGTTCCATTTGTCCCTTTCTGTCGCCTCCCGGTCACCCTTTCTTTCATTTCATTGCTTTTGAGTACAGCTGACAATATAGCCTGAATGGGCGTTTGCCAATATCTCGGATCAGATATATGAACATCATTCATTTATTCGGGATTACCTACAACCCCTCACGACAAGAGCCGGATACGATACAGACGTCAAAGTAAGCCTTCACCTGACTCCTGTTTATCAAACCAAAGAGAGAGCAGGCTCTAACGTACAGTCTGAATTTACTCTTCTCCTCTTCCCAATCCTACTCCAATTCCTCCGATCTCGAATCCCACATCTACTCGATCACCCCGCTCTACTCGCTCATACGATATATCAGACTATCTTGTTCGATGAATCCGTTAAATCAGGTGGATTCAATCTGGATGATACTTCCCTCGGCGAGAATTTGGGTGATAGCGGTAACGATTGGGAAGGTTTGTCAGGGGTGATCCTGAGACAGGAGGGATGGTATGAACAGTGGGTTGATGGAGAACGCAGGTGTATGTTTCATCTATCTTCATTTGACTGATAGTTGATCGCTGATCGCTGATGATAGTCGGGGAGAATCAGATCAACGAGATCATCTCGTCTTCTGATGCTTGGAATATATCGGAAGATTCATCAGAGGAAGAGATGTTGGGTGGATTAAAAGCGACAGTGTCGTCAAGGCAGATTAAAGCCTTGATTGAGCAAATCACCGGTACGTCCATCTTTCCCTCTCACCACCATTTTACCCGAATTCCGACAGTAAGTGAGAAACGACAAACTGATATTCAGACCGATACTCGCCTCTCCCTCAAATCACGCACAAACTTCCATTCCTCACTACGATCCAACTGCCCCTACTCATGACATACCATTCCCGGATCACTTCATCTCTAGACGCATTTGAAACTCTTTCATCGGCCTTTGTCCGTTCTGTGCCCGGCGCATTAACTCATATGAGGGGTGGGATTCACGTTGATCAGAAATCTCTGACGGGCGGTGTTGAAGGATTGGGGAGGTTGATTAAAGCTTATTTGAGTTTGAAATGGATAGAGGGGTCAATGAGGGAATGGGCTGATGATCCTGTATGTCCTGTCTAACTCGCGAATATGTCAAGCAGACAAGGAGTCAAGCTGATTAATAGTTCTTTATTGAAATGTCTGATCAACTACAAAATACCCCTTCTGTACGATATAGACTTCAAGCCGACCCATTACTTTCGAATCCAAGTTCGAACGAGGAATGGTCAGTATGGGATTCAGTCATTAGGCGATATGACTATTTGGGGTCCAGAGGGGAGGAGATGGTTGTTAGGTTGATCACTGCCGAAGTCGAGTTGGATCTAAAGAAGCATTTGCAGAGGTTTGTTATTATGTTCTTTTATTACTTGATCTTCAAGGCTGATGGGTAGACGATGGGATCAACAAATCACCCCTTCTCCTGACGACCCATCAAATACCCACCCCTCCTTTATCACTGCTCTAGTGACATTATCAACTTCCCTTTCTCACCTAGCCTCTTCCATCCCCCAAACTTCACTATTGAGGATCTACAGATTCATAACAGAAAACCTAGTAACCCATATATCACATCGAGCAGTACATTCAGGCTGGTCCAAATTCACTTCAATAGGCGGTACTTCCTTTACTCAAGAAATTCAGGAAATCATAACCACCTCGCAAGAAGCTCTTTCGGAAATCCCAGGAGAAGTAGTCGCTAGACCTTGGAAGGGATTGGTTGATATTGGGAAAGTACTGGAATTACCTAATGAGGGAGAAGTGACGTTTCAAGAGGGGATGGCTGCCGCGTGGGGTGGGGAGGAGGCTACAAAGTCGTTCGGACAGCGTTTGGGTGTGGAGTTCCAGAGTGCCGAGTTGCAAGCGCTTCTCAGGAGGAGGGTCGAGTGCTGGCGTTAGGTTGCATCTTCACTGTGTCCTAGCCGGGTTGTGTCGCAAGTGGTATATGTGCGAGTTCGGTGATGGCAAAGATGGTGTTGTCATGTATCATGCCTCGCGCCCACATCCCTCTATGCAATTTTGCTCTGCACTACTATTGATACAATTAACTTCGTCTATGGTATTCTATACTATGTTCGATATCTCATCATGAAGCTCCTGACTGTTTCGTGTCCAACACATTTGCGGTCGGTGACGTAAGGCGTTACACGTATATATCCTCCAAGGGAGATTTAAGCTTTGATGTCCACTCGCTTCGGTGAGCCATGCCAAAGCGGTTCGAGAGCATATTTTACTTTGCCCGTGGACGTGCTAGAGTCGATTTTGAGGGCCGACTAGAGATGACGCCTATGGCCCATTACACCATCGATTCCCCCATATATCACTACTCCTGACCCCACCTCCGGCAGAATCAACGGCTCCATCCCCTCTTCCGTCGTCTTGCCCAAAGAACCCATATGTCTCATTGGCATTGATCCCCCTTTGTGGACACTCAAATCCCATCCAAGCTGGACAAGTCCGATCTACACGATTACATACCCCAAGACAGGGTAATAATTGTTCATATCCATATCCTCCTTCTGAATTCGTTTGGGGAATTGAACGAGGTGGGATTACTTCGGGTTGATCTGAGAAACCGTCACTGTTGGTTACTGTGGGGTCGATACATCTTGGAATGAGGTTCCGACAGATCCAATCGCGGTAAGAGGTATGACAATCAAGGCAGGATGAAGTATGAGAGTAAAAGTCTCGCCCGCACGCTTTTGACGATAGCGAAGTTGAGAATGATTCGAGTGATTGCACTAGCGGATCGATTATGGAATCTGGAAGTGTGGTGAGAGGAGCAGGCGAGTTGAGAATCGATGTTGAATTTGGAGGCATTGGGGCTGAATAAGCGATAGAAGGGCAATAGGGTGTTGGAAGGACAAGTTGGCACTGGAACGAGGCTGAACGTCAGCGACTTTTCAGACACGCACGGGGACGTAACGTACACTGTTTAGTGGTGAACCAGATTGGTTGGCTCAGAGTTCGAGTACTTGGTTCAAGGTAATATGCCGTATAATTTGAACTTGGCAACAAACCGCCTACCACCCAATACGTCCGATACCCCTCTTCACCCCCTACTGCCATCCATTCCGTCGTGGCATTCACCACTAGATTACGAGCAATATTGCCAGTCGTGACATTTGCATCGAGCGCGGCACAATGGGAATTGTCTAGCCCACTTGCTGGAGGAGAAGAATCGCTCGGTACTACCAACAACTCGTAATTGGGGAAACTGAAATCGGGTAGTTGCGGTGGGGACATGGGTGCAGGGGGAAGTGTGTAATTTGGATAACTTGGTTGAGTCTGAGGTGAAGCCAGGAGAAGTGGGGAGAATAATAGTGATTGAGTAGAAGTCGTGTCCCCAAGATATAGCATCGTTGTCGATACAGCTTGTTGAGGTTCTACAGGTCAACATCGTATTCGTACACGAATCAATTGACCTACCCTCCACGCTCGCCCCGAGCTGTATCACCACATTCCCTTCACTCACTTCCTCACCTTCTGCGAAGCCAATCCTCATAACTACGCTATCCGCACCTTCATCATCGACATAAGTCCAATTAGCAAACCCCTTATCCCAAGCTAAAGCCCATACATCCGCTCCTCTCGCTTTCCTATTCGCCTTCTCCACTCCCCCCGACGCTCGGTCCGAGACTGAATTTTCATCAATATCAAAGTTCTCCGGGTCCAAGGCGACGAGCACTGCAGGAATGATAGAGGTGTTGGAGCCGACGGAACAGATTGAAAGGGTTAGGTATAAGGAGGTGATTGGTGATGCGGAGGTAATTGAGAGGTCGTATGCTTGAGTACTAGTATTCAAGGGTGGAAGAGCCACTGTAAGAGGTAGAGATGATGTCGAAACTGATAGCTGGGCGAGAGCGGTCGTACATATCGTCAAGGCCAATAAAACGAAGGCCATGAAATCTGGCGGACGGCGTGGCTTCACATATCGATTTCTTGCTGGGCGAGCATTGGGCCCGAGATCATCAAGGCGTAATGTCATATCGCGCTCTCCACTGTAGCTATCATCGTATGCTTAGCAGTGAGTGATGGTAGATGGCGGTATTTATACAAATGCTGATCACTATGCTGATCATCCAGTGCATTATGCACAGTTGATTCATATCTTTACTTTCCCACAATCAAATCTACTGTCCAATGGTCCGACGCGCCGGAACAAGTAGAGTAGTAGTAGTAACCTAACAATCAATCATACAAGCTATACAGTTCAGCATACTAGCTAGAACCTCATCCAGCCATATACAGTATTCGACAGGAGGGTCAGTCTCAATCAACGGCAACTTTCCCAGAGCCCGAAGTCCAAACCGGATTTGCAACACCCCAAACACGCCTCCTCCCCAAACCACCCTTCCTTTGACCCCTCGGTGCCTAGCAGTAATCACGATGCCACGCATACACTCTACAAAGACAACCACCCTCTATCTTCCACCTGTCAATCCTGATCCAAAAGTGGACAGGGAACCGGTCACGTTGGAGGTCTTGATGATGGCTCAGAAGATAGCGCGGGATAGAGGGTCTGTTTTCGATATTGAGGCTTTCATGCCGCATAGTCTGAGGGAGGAGTGGGAAGCTGTAAAGAGAGGCGAGGAATGGCCTCGGCCTACCAAGGTAGTGGACGAAAATGATAAGGAGGACAAGGATCATGGAGCAGCAGATAAGGGTCCCGCAGTGCAGGGGTCTGACACTGGGGTGGACAATGCGAACGGATTAGCCAATGGGGATGGGACAGGCAATGGAAATGGTAGTGTCACAAGAGACGGATTACCGGACCTTGGAAACGTCACAACCACAGCTCAAGGTGACGACTCTGTGCCCTCTGGGCCTGCAGACCCTGTACTGGACTCAACGGCATCCGACACCGATATTAAGCCAGCTACCACCGAAACTCCGGCCGTTCCCGTCAAACAACCGTTCAAACTCACACCGAATCATCCAGCCTTGATGAATATGCACTGGAAGCAACGTCAAAAGCGTCTCACCCAACTAGCAGCTCGAGAAGCAGCTATCGAGAAGGGTCAAATTCCGGAGTTTTTCCCCGAGCTAGAGGCTCTTATCAGGCTGGAAGAAGAAAAGGAGCGTGAGAAGGAAAAGGAGGTTGAAGCTGGACAAAAGAGGAAGCGAGGGATGACGGCTGCTGATATTGAGGGTATCAGGGCTAGTGCTAGTCATTGGTATGCTTGCATCCTTCGATCCGGACATTGAGGAAGCTAACGAGCAGGAACCACTTGCTTGTCGAAGCTAGACGCATGAGAGGACCTCAATGGGATTACAATACCCAACAATTCCTCGTGGATCGTTCGAGTGAGGATTACTATACTCACATGAAACCACCTCGAGCCGATACCGATATCAAGCAAGATCCACAGCAACTCGTGAACGGTCACTCAAATTCCCACGCTACCCCTTCCTCCAGTCAATCTGCCAATAGACCTTTACCTACAAGGCACTCGCAATCATCATCACCGGTCAAGCAACCTATGATGCAGATGCCTCCTCCAGGTCAACCGGATCAACGGCGAATGAGTATGACTGGGAATCAGCAACAGCAAATGCCTCAAATGAATCAAACTCCCAACCCGGGTTATCATCCTTCATCACATCAACCACAACAACAGCATCAGCAAATGTACAACAACCCACCACCACCTAATCAGTACCAGCCACATCAGCAGCAGCAGCCAGGGGGCTTCAATCCAGCTCAATTCTTGGCCATGCAGCAGCAACAACAGCAATCGAATGCGCAGAATCCAAACCAAAGCCAGAACCAGAACCCAGGAATGATGAACCCCGCATTACTCATGCAAGCACAACAACGGTTACAAGCGCAAGCTCGAGGTGGAGTTGGACCAGGTCAGGGACAGGGACAAGGGCAAGGGCAGGCGCAGGGACAGGGACAAGGAGTCAACATGGCATCGTTAATGGCTGGTCATGGACACGGTCAACCAGGTCAAGGGCAGGGACAAGGACAGACCCCCGCTTGGAACCCCAACATGGGTCTAAGTCCGGCTATGATGCAGAGTATGGGAGTCGGGATGGGCGGGGGAGGAAGTACTGGAGGTCAGATGCTAGGTGGACCCGGTGGTGGAGGGTGGACAGGTGCCCAGTAGACTCGTGCTATTCACATCATGTCAAATTCATTGTAGGGGCAAAGTGCCATTATTGTTGTATGCAATCATGAATATAGCGAACAACAGTGCATACGAGAACAAGTACTGAAGCAGGGAAGCAGGCTAGTAAATATGGTGACACCTGTACGATGTCTTTTTTCTTGTTTTTGGGGTTTTATGGTTTCTTGGTCGAAGACGGAACGAGCATTTTTTTTTTTTTTTGGGGAGTTTTCTTGTCGATTTTTGTCGTCGAAGGGTAGAGGGGATGGAACGGCTCGAGGGGGAGCTGGCTGTTAGAGTCGCATCATCTGGCCCGTCTGGTAAGAGGGGCGGGGGGGACTCACTGTAAGAGCCGAATTATCTGGCCCATCTTTGGATATGATAAGAGGGGCGTCATTGATTCTTCGGATCTTCGTTCTAGAATGAGAATGGGATTGTTCGAAAAGGTCTTTTGGCCGCGCCAAGATCGATTAAGGAGTCGATGAACGAGTGGGTCGAATAACGATCCGAGGACAATGTCTGTATGCGTGATTTCATGATGCGAGAAGAATGACCAGATGTGAAGTGATTGTACATTGGCGTTTTCATTCGAGAGTGGATGGTGAGTTCTATATCGTGAATCGTGAATCGTTAAACATCTATGGGCATCGTGAAGCTTTGAAGTCGTTATAGGGATTCTATACTCTATTTCGGGATAGTATTAAGGACTGTGGGGAGATGAACTCAACCCGCCTGGAGAGAGCGCTTGTCGGGCTGAAGAACTTTCGGCTCATGGTAGGAGATGATCATGGT
>Ga0265798_10007849_pt1 | contig 13731 bp, 10 predicted proteins | sample P3T30metagenome_FD_192430 | JGI IMG/M metagenome (GOLD analysis project Ga0265798, IMG submission 192430) | Plant litter microbial communities from East Loma Ridge, Irvine, California - P3 T30 | ecosystem: Environmental > Terrestrial > Plant litter > Unclassified | place: USA: California...
GCCGGGTGCTGCCCTGGCCGTTGTTGTCTTTCGATTTTGACATGCGAAGAATAGAGGGCAGGTTTAGTGTGTCAGATAGGTAACACCAATTATAGCAGATTCGTTGAATAACGAACGCATATTATACACTATGTTGTCTGCCTGGCGACGAAGTATTGTGCTTATGTAGCGCCTGCCCACCTAGGTAGCAAAAAGGCTGCCCTACCGAGTAGAACAGCCTTTTTGCTAGACAATATAGGAGCAGGCCGAAACGCTGGCTGCCTACTACTACGGCTACGGCGCCGAGGCCTTGGGCTTGGCGCTGCGCGCAAAGTCACCGGCTTTCACGATGGTCAGCTTGCTGTAGTCGAGGTACTTTTTGGCGGCGGCACTCACTTGCTCGGGCGTGAGGGCCGCGATGCGGCGGTCGAGCTCGGCGTCGTAGGCGAAGGTGCGGCCCTCAGCTTTGGTGAGGTACTGCGCCCAGGTGCTGGCCAGGTTGCGGTCTTGCGAGCGCTGCACCTGGAAGTTTTGCAGCGCGGCCGACTTGGCAGCTTTCAGTTCATCGGCCGTGACGCCGTCTTTGAGCAGGCGCTCCACCTCTTCCTTATAGGCTTGTTCGAGGCGGGCCGAGTTGTCGGGGTTGTAGATGGCATAGGAAGTGAAGCCGCCTACTTCGTCGTTATCGTCGGCATACATGTAGGAACTTACCCCGTAGCTCACGCCCTCTTTCTGGCGAATGCGCGTGGCCAGGCGCGAGTTCAAGAAGCCATCGCCTAGGATGTAGTTGGCCATGTACAGTGCGGCGTAGTCGGGCGAGTCGTCGCGCAGCGGGTACTTCATCATGGTCACGAACATGGCGTTAGCCTTGTCGTTAGTTTGCAGGGCCTGGCTCTGGGCAGTGCTTGGGAAGAGGCGCTGCGGAATACGGGCGTAGGGAGTGCTGGCCTTCCAGGTGCCCAATTGCTTGTCGAGGCGCTGGTGCAGAGCTGGCTCGTCGAAGCTGCCCACCACGGCCAGCGTGGCGTTTTGAGCGCCGTAAAACTGCTTGTAAAAAGCGCGCACGTCTTCGACTTTGATAGCTTTGATAAGCGCAATCTGGTCGTCATACGACATCGTTTCCATGATGTGGCCCTTGGCGTAGGGCTCGCTCAGGCGGGTGGCCAGGTTGAAGGCTAACGCCTGCGGGTTCTGTTTCTGGGCTTCCAGATTGGCCAGCGTTTCTTGCTTGAGCTTCTCAAATTCGTCGGCCGGAAAAGTGGGATTCCGCAAGCAGTCGAGCACAATGTCCATAACGCTGGCTAGGTGTGCTTTATCAGTCTGAATGCCCGCCGTAGCCGTTTGCCGGCCGCCATAGAAGTACACCTGCGCCTGGGCCTTATCGAAAGCGTCCCGAATCTGGGCGTAGGTACGCGTTTTGGTGCCGCGCTGGAGCATCGACGCCGTTAGGGAGCCGAGGCCTGACTTATTCGTGAGCGAGGCCTCCGTGCCGTAGCGCAGCTTTAGCTCCACGTTCACCGAGTTGCCGCGGGTTTGCTTTTGCAGCAGGGCGTACTTGAGGCCATTCTTTGCCTGGCCGCGCTTGGTGCGGGTGTCGATATTGGCGGGTGAGGCGTCGAAAGCTTCGCCGGCCGCGATGGCGGGCTCGCCCTTGTAGTTTTTGACCAGCGCGGCTACGTCGGGCGCGGCGGGTACGGTGCTGCGGTCGGGCTTGTTGTCGGGCTCGAAGAGGCCCACGGTGCGGTTGCTGGGCTTGAGGTAGGCGGCGGCCACGCGCTGCACATCGGCGGCCGTCACCTTGCGCAGGTTGTCGCGGTAGAGGTACACTAGGCGCCAGTCGCCGGTGGCGATATACTCGCTCAGGGTCAGCCCTAGGTCGTCGCTTTTCTGGAACAGCAGCTCAATGTCTTTGAGCAGCTTGGTTTTGGCGCGGGCTACTTCTTCGGCCGTGGGCGGCTGGGTGCGAGCCACGGCATCGAGGGCGCCGAGCATGGCCGTGCGGGCCGAGTCGAGCGAGCGGCCCTGACGCACATCGGCGTAGAAATACGCAAAGCCAGGGTCGTGCAGTGTGGGCGTGAAGCCCCAGGTGCTAGCGGCTTTTTTACTCTCTACTAATGCCTTATATAAGCGACCCGAGGGCTGGTTGGTGAGCACATCGACCAGCACGTCGGTAGCGGCGTAGTCGGGGTGGGCGCCGGCTACCACGTGGTAGGCCACGGCTAGGCCCTGGGTGTCGCCGGGGCGGCGCAAGGTCACCGAGCGCTCGCCGTCCTGGGTGGGCTCGGTGGTGTAGGTGGGGGCCAGCACGCGGGTAGGCTTCGGAATGGGCCCGAAATTCTGCTTGATGAGTACCAGCGTCTTGGCGGGGTCAAACTTACCGGCCACCAGCAGCACGGCGTTGTCGGGCTGGTAGTAGCGCTGGTAGAATGCCTTGAGGTTGTCAATTGGCACGCGCTCAATGTCTTCCTTCGAGCCGATGGTTGATTTGCCGTAGTTGTGCCAGAGGTAGGCGCTGCTCATTACGCGCTCCATGAGCACGCGGCTGGGCGAGTTTTCGCCGCTCTCAAACTCATTGCGCACCACGCTAAACTCGCTGTCTAGGTCCTTCTTGGCGATGAAGGAATTGACCATACGGTCGGCCTCTAGGTCGAGCGCCCACTTCAGGTTCTCATCAGTCGAGGTGAAGGTTTCGAAATAGTTAGTGCGGTCGAGCCACGTCGTGCCGTTGGGGTTGGCGCCGTGCTCGGTCAGCTCCTGCGGGATATTGGGGTGCTTGGTCGAACCCTTAAACACCATGTGCTCCAGCAAGTGCGCCATGCCACTTTCGCCGTAGCCCTCGTGCCGCGAGCCCACTAGATAGGTGATATTGACCGTGGCCGTGGCCTTCGACTGGTCCGGGAAAAGCAGCACCCGCAACCCGTTGGGCAGCTTATATTCGGTGATGCCCTCCACCGACGTCACTTGCGTGACGCCCGCGGGCAAGGCAGCGGCGGTTTGGGCCAGCAGTGGCCGGGCGGGCAGACCTAGGGCCAGCAATGCTCCTAGTAGGAAAGTGTGTTTCATACAAGCAAGTATCTAGGAATAGCAGAATAATGCGAAGTAATCAAAATTTCTTGATACTCAGCACTCTCTAGCTCCCAGATACCAGCGGCCCGGCGGCGGTTGCACGTCGCGGCGGCTACTTCAGCGTCAGCGAGTAGGCCACTACCTGCGCAACTTGGGCTGGCGTCAGGGTCTTATTGAAAGCTGGCATTTTTCCCATACCATTTGTTACCATATAAGTACGGCCCATAGTATTGAGGTTACTTTTGGTGAGGTCGTGGGCACCATTCAGGCCTAGGCGACCATCTTTGCCGTGGCAGGGCTGGCAGTTTTTTTGAAAAATTAATTGACCCGGCGTGGGCGGCGCGGCCTGGGCGCTGGTGCTCACGGCGAGCAATCCGAGCGCGAGCCCCGTGTTTTTATACTTATGCATAGCGATTGCCTAACGCGAAAACTGCGCCGAAAGTAGCCCCCGCAACAGGCTATGTAGCGCCCGCGTCGCTTTCGCGCCCGACCTTTGCTGCGCTATTCTATTCTTTACGTTATCCTAGACCTGTGCGCGTTGCTGTAGTTATTAATACTTCCTGGAACATCTGGAACTTCCGCCGGGGCCTCGTTAAGGCCCTACAAGCCGCTGGCCACGAGGTATTGGCCATTGCCCCGCCCGATGCCTATTCGGCGCGCCTGGAAAGTGAGTTAGGTTGCCGCTACGTGCCCATTTTGATGGAGAACAAGGGCACTAATCCACTTAAGGACGCCCAGCTAACCCGCCGTTTCTTAGCTATTTATAAGCGCGAGCGGCCCGACGTGGTGCTGCACTTCACCATCAAGCCGAACATCTATGGCACGCTGGCGGCCAAGCTGGCGGGCGTGGCCAGCATCAATAATGTGAGTGGCTTAGGTACCGTTTTTCTCATCGAAAACCTGGTAAGCAAAGTGGCCCGCGGGCTGTACCGACTGGCCTTCCGGTTTCCGCACAAAGTGTTTTTTCAGAATAACGACGACCGCGAGCTCTTCATTCGTTACGGCCTCATTCGACCCGAGCGCACGGGCCTGGTACCGGGCTCGGGCGTCGATTTGCAGCGCTTTCGGGTTCAGCCGTGCTCCCCAAAGCCCACCGGTGCGCCTTTCACCTTCCTGATGGTCGCGCGGGTGCTCTACGAAAAAGGCATTGTGGAGTACTTCGAGGCTGCCCGACAGGTACGAGCCGCCCTAGGGGCTGACCAAGTGCGCGTGCAGCTGCTGGGCGGCCTCGACGAGGCCGGCGGCGTGGGTGTGCCGCGTGCCACGTTTGAGCAGTGGCTGGCCGAGGGCCACGTAGAACACCTAGGCACCTCCGACAACGTGGCCGAGCACCTACACCGCGCCGACTGCGTGGTGCTGCCCTCCTACCGCGAGGGCACGCCCAAAACCCTGCTCGAAGCCGCCGCCTGCGGCAAGCCTTTGGTGACCACCGATGTGCCCGGCTGCCGCGAAACTGTAGACCACGGCCGCAACGGCTACCTCTGCCAGGTGCGCTCGGCTGATGACTTGGCTGCCAAGCTGTTACTCGTAGCCCAGCTTGCGCCCGAGCGCCTAACCGCCATGGGTGCCGCCAGCCGCCAGCTCGCCGAAGAGAAATTTGATGAGCAGCTCGTACTGCGCGAGTACCTGAGTGCCGTGGCCGAAGCCGGCCGGCAATTTCCTACCAAAACGCACTAACGCCTTTACTTTTAGCCTTTCTATGAAAGTTATTACACATCCTCTGTCCGGCCTGCTCGAGTTTCAGCCCCGCATATTTGGCGACCCGCGCGGCGCGTTTTTCGAAAGCTTTAGCGCCCGCACGATGGAAGGGCTGGGCCTGCCGCACCTCGACTGGGTGCAGGACAACCAGAGCAGCTCCAAGGCGGGCACCCTGCGGGGCTTGCACTTTCAGAAGCCGCCCCATGCGCAGGCCAAGCTGGTGCGCGTGGCGCAGGGCCGCGCTCTCGATGTGGTGGTAGATATCCGGCGCGACTCGCCTACCTACGGCCAGCACGCCAAAGTGCTGCTCACGGCCGAGCTCGGCAATGTACTTTACGTACCAGTCGGCTTTGCCCACGGCTTCGTGGCGCTGGAAGACAATACGCTCTTTCTCTATAAGTGCTCGGACTACTATGCCCCCAGCGCTGAGGGTGGCCTGCTCTGGAACGACCCTGCCCTAGGTATCGACTGGGGCTTTGAGGGCGAAGCGCTCGTTTCACCCAAAGACGCCATCTTACCCACGCTGGCCGAATTGGGAAGCCCGTTCTAGTTTTTGGTTGTTGGTTTTTCGTCTGGCAAAAACAATGAGTCAGCAAACCAATAACCAAAAACCCGCTACAGCAGGGGCAATAAGCTCTCCAGGCCCATGCCGCGCGAGCCTTTCAGCAAGATGAGCTGGCCAGCAATAGTTTGGTGGGCCAGCCACTCGGCGGCGGCGGCCTTGTCGGCAAAGTAGTGGGCAGACGGGTGTGCCTCGGCGGCTGCTTGCATCAGCGGGCCGATGAGCACCACGTGGTGTAAGCCCAGGTTGGTCAGCAGCTGGCCTAGGGCGCGGTGCTCGGCAGCGCTGGTATCGCCCAGCTCAAACATATCGCCCAGAATAGCTAGCCGGCCTTGGCTGGTGGCCACGGGGCGCTGCGCAAAGCTGCGCAAGGCGGCGGCCATGCTGCTGGGGTTGGCATTGTAGGCATCGAGAATCAGGTCGTTGCCGTAGTCGGTGTGTACGAGCTGCGAGCGGTTGTTTTGGGGGTTGTAGCCCGCCAAGGCGGCGGCTACCTGCGCAGCCGGCACCTCAAAAAAGGCCCCCACAGCTGCGGCTGCGGCCAGGTTTGGGAAGTTATAATCGCCTGTGAGTTGGGCGCTGACTTCAACATCACGGCCTAGGCGTAGGTGCAGGGCAGGGTCGGCGGCCAGCAGGGTGGCGGGGTACGTATCGCCGGGCTGGGGGTAGGTAGCGCGGTGCGGCACCGCCCCGGCCAGCCCCGGCAGCTTGGCATCCAGAGTATTCACGAAGGCCGTGCCGCCGTGAGCAGCCAGGTAATCAAACAACTCACCTTTGCCTTTCGCAATGCCTTCCTCGCCGCCAAAGCCTTCAAGGTGCGCCTTGCCGATATTGGTGATGAGGCCGTGGGTGGGCTCGGCCCACTGGCAGTAGTCAGCTATTTCGCCCCGGTGGTTGGCCCCCATCTCTATCACAGCAAAGTCATGCGCCTCGGGGCGCAGGCGCAGCAGCGTAAGCGGCACGCCGATGTGGTTATTAAGATTACCAATGGTAGCCAGCACGTTGTACTTCTGAGCCAGCACCACTGTCAGCAGTTCCTTGGTAGTGGTTTTGCCGTTCGAGCCCGTCACGGCCAGCACCGGGCCCCGGAACTGGCGGCGATGCTCTTGGGCCAGGGCCTGCAGGGCGGCCAGCGGGTCGGGGGCGTAGGTGTAGTGCGCTGGGTCGGAGGCGGCCAATTGGTCGTCGTCTACTACAGCGTGGCGGGCGCCGTTGGCCAACGCGCCGGCCGCGAAGGCTGCTCCGCGAAAGCTCGGGCCGTTGAGGGCAAAGAAGAGCGTGCCCGGCTGGGGCTGGCGCGAGTCGGTGCTAACCTGGCCTTGGGCGGCGAGGTACTGGGCGTAGAGGGGCGTGAGCGTCGTCATTACGGCCACAAAGGTGGGGCCCTAGGCGGTATTTAGCAGCTACTGCTTCACCACCCGGTGCAGGCTGGCCTGGCCATCGAGCACCGCACGCAGCAGGTAGAGGCCGGGCGGCAGCGCGGCCAGGCTCGGCAATGCCAGGTCTTGGGCCGGCGACTGGGTTAGGTGCTGCTGATGCAGCACGCGGCCATCGGGGGCCAGTAGTGTCAGGGTCGTGCTGCCGGCAGCAGGCAGCCGTACCGTCAGGGTCTGGTCAAACACGCTCGGGAACACGGCCACGGCCGCCGCGCCGGTGCGCACCGCCACCACTGGCGAGTAGTAGCTGGTGCCATCGAGGTCTACCTGGCGCAGGCGGTAATAGCCTAGGCCAGGCTGCGGCGGCTGGTAGCCAAAGGCATAGTGCTGCGCCTGGACAGTAGTGCCGGCCGCCGCCACCCGGCCCACCGGCACAAAGGTGTTACCGTCGGCACTGGCTTCTACCACAAAGGCAGCGGCCTCGCGCTCGCTGGCCGTTTGCCAGGTCAAGTTCACGGCCGGGCCCTGGGCTTCGCCCGCAAAGGCAGTGAGCGTTACGGGTAGGGGTTGAATAGTGAGCGCCGCCGTGTTGTAGGCCACAAAAGCCTGGTCGCTATTGCCGCTAAGCGTTATCTGAAAGCTCTTGATGCGGCTGTAGTCGCTGGCCGTAATGCCGAACGAAGAAAAATCGGCCGCCCATAGGCGCAGGTCGCGGCTAGTATTCGTAAAGCCTGTGCCTAGGGTCATGGGGTTTTGCGAAGCCTCGTAAAAGTCGGCCATCCAGTTTCCTACGATTGGCACGTTCACAAACACCACTGTGACGGCGGTACCCACCGCTTTACCGCTGGCATCCAGAAACTGGTATTTATCTCCCCCGGTATCGGGCGAAGCAAACTGAGTCACGAGCACATCGGGCACCCCATCGCCAATGGCTGCTTGGGCTACCGAATTGACAGCGAAGGTGAGGGTACCCGCTGGCAAGTTGGCCACCCCGGTACCTAGGTCGAGGCCCTGTACGCCATCGCTCAGGTAGCGCTCGTAGCCGCTGGCGGGCGGCGGCGAGCTTGGCCCATTGGATACTTTGTCGTAGAGCTGCCCTAGGCCAACCTTGGTGTTGGAGTTGATGATGGTTGAAGACGTAAGCCCGTCTACCGACAAGCCTTGGTACCGCCCCGGCTTGTACGTCAGCTCGTTGGCCTTCAACAGTTCGTCGTTGACGCCTGTCGAATAACGCACCCCATCCAGGGAAAAAGCTACCAGATTGTGTGAGTTGTCGGGTTTGGTGGGGCTGATAGATGCATTGCCGGTAGCACCGGTACCACTACGCCAAAACTTCCCGTAGTCGGTGACTATCTCTGTGACATAGTTGACCGTGCCCTGCGCACGAACTTGATTAGTATAAATTATAACTATTGCAATAAATAATAGTCTTTTCATAGATTATAATATGATTATTACTAGCACAAAGTAAGTACAGATTTTACACAAAGTCTAAATTTTGGACTTGATTCCAAAAAAGATTTTTCATTTTCTGGTTTTGAGCAGGCTAAAGCGCAACTTGTAGCTGTTAGGCTTGGGTTGTCATTCAACCCGCTGTCCCCTCTTTCTGCTCATGGCTCGCTCCTTACTCCTGCTACTCATTACCTGGGTTTTAACGTTGAGCGGACCGCCGGCCTGGGCCCAAACAACGGGTACTCGGTTTGGCTTCGAACCTGGGAGTGTAGCTAAGCTGGTGCAGGGCGCCGATACGCTGTCTCACGCCTGGGCAGGCGGCCTCAATGCACCGCAGTTCAGCAACATAGACCTGAACGGCGACGGCCAGCCTGACTTGTACGTCTTTGACCGTGAGGCCTCGCGCAGCTACACCTTTCTGAACGTGGCGGCGGGCAGCGGGCGGCGCTGGGAATACGCTCCGCTGTACGAAAATGCCTTCCCGGCCGACCTCGCCAGCTGGGCGGCCCTGCGCGACTACGACTGCGATGGCCGGCCCGATATTTTCACCTACGTAGAGGGCGGCAACATTCGGGTGTTTCACAACGAAGGCTCGGCCGGCGGCAGCCCCAGGTTTGTGCTAGCCAGTGCCGAGCTGGATTTTGCCCTTACCAGCACGCTTAGCGTTAATATCAACTCGGGCTACTACAATGTGCCGGCGGTGCAGGACGTGAACGGCGATGGGCGGCTCGACATTCTGACTTACGACTTCTCGTCTTCTATTAATCTGGAGCTGTACCTGAACACAGGCACCGGGCCGTGCACCGACCTAGGTTCGTTTCAGCGGGTTACTAACTACTGGGGGCAGCTTTCGGCGTGCCCCGACTGCGCCATGTACCAGCCCAACGGGGTGGCCCAGTGCCAGGCCCGGCGCGTGATGGGCCCTGCGCCAGGGGGCGGCACAGCCAAAGTCATGCATAGCATGGGCCACAACGTGCTGCTCGTGGACCTCAACGGCGACGGCGTGCTCGACCTGCTCGATGGGCGTGACAACTGCCCGCAGCTGTCGCGGCTGCTCAACACGGGCAGCAACAGCACAGCTGCTTCCTTCACGCTGGCGGGCATCAGTAGCGCTTTCCCCTTAGCCACGCCCCTGGCTACTTCAGTGTATCCGGCGCCCTATATCTTTGACGCTGACCTAGATGGCGCATCCGACCTAGTGATAGCACCTAACCAGGTTACGAACCAAGACGACCGCGTGAGCATGCGCCGCACCGTGCGGCAGTACCGCCTCACGAGCAGCGGTGGGGCGGGCGCGCTGCCCACCTACAGCCAAGTCAGCGACGGCTTTCTGCAAAATGATATGCTCGATGTGAGCGAGGGCGCTGCCCCAGCTTTCGGCGACCTCGACGGCGACGGGCTTACCGATATGCTGGTGGGCTCGCAGGGCGACCTCGTGAATGGCTATTACCGCAGCAGTATCTATTACTACCGCAATGTGGGCACGGCGCGCCGCCCCGTGTTCCGGCTCGTTACCGACGACTACCTAGGGCTGGCGGCCACGGCTGCCCGCACGCCAAGCAGCAAGTTTGAGAGCCTGCGCCCGGCACTGGTAGACCTTAACCGCGACGGTGCCCTTGACCTCGTGTACTCGGTGTATGCGGGCAGTAGCAACCGGCTGCACTTTCGGCTCAACCAAGCTGGCGCAGGTCAGGCAGCCGCTTTCGATGCTGCTGCCGATGACTACTTCCGGCCCCAGGGCGCGGGCGGCACCGGTGCCATCGCCACCTACGCGGGCGATACCCCGTGCTTCTTTGATGTGGATGGCGACGGCTACGTAGACCTACTGCTCGGCACCAACGACACCAGCGAGCCCGGCTCTAGCCTGCGCTACTACCGCAACCAGGGCGCGGGCGTGGCCACCAACAGCCTGTTTGTACTGGTCAACAATGACTACGGCCAGCTCCGCGTCGATGGGAGCCGGCCTAGCAACCTCAGCCCAGCGGTGGCTGACTTCGATGGCGACGGCCGCCCCGATTTACTCACGGTAAGCTGCCCGAGCAAAACTACGGGCGCCATCTTGGTGCGCTACTACAGCGACTTCCGTAATCAAGGGCCGCAATTCACAGAGCGCACCGATTTGATATATAACAAGCTAAGCGGCAGCTACCAAAGCGCGCAGCTGGGCCGCGGCACGCTGCTGCACTATGCCCCCGTCGCCGCCGACCTCAACCAAGATGGCGCGCCCGAGCTGTATATAGGTACCGAAATGGGTGGCATTGTGAGCTACCTCACGGGGCGGCAGACCCCGCTGGCCACCGAGCCGCCCACCGCTGCCCCGGCTGTGGCCCTAGGGGTGTACCCCAACCCTGCCAACCCCACCGACGCGGTAACTGTCGAAACGGCCCAGCTTACCAGCTTGCGCCTGCTCGACCTTACGGGTCGCCTCGTGCGCCACGATGCCGCGCCGCGGCGCACCCGCACCCTCAACCTAGGCGGCCTTGCGCCCGGCATGTACATGGTGCAAGCCACGGCCGCCGATGGCTCGACAGCCACCCGCAAGCTACTAGTGAAGTAGCTAAGCAATAGGGGAGAAGGCCAGGACGCATATTACTTCCTGCCCTTCTCCCCTATCCTTTACATCAATTCGTAGGCATCGGCATCGCTCAGGGCCGACAGCTGCTCGCGGGCCTCGTGCAGGGGGTGGCGCATGAGGCGGCGGGTAAGGATAGTGGGCATGGTGCCGGCCTGGGCCAGGTAGTCGCCCCTAGGGTCGAGCAGCATAGTGTGGCCGCTGTACTCTACGCCCAGGCCATCGACGCCGATGCGGTTCACGCCAGCCACGTAGGTTAGGTTTTCGATGGCGCGCGCCTGCAGCAGCACCTTCCAAGCATTAATGCGGGCGTGCGGCCAGTTGGCCACGTACAGCAGCAGGTCGTAGGGCTCGGCGGCGGGGTTACGGCTCCACACCGGGAAGCGCAGGTCGTAGCACACCAGCGGCTGAATGCGCCAGCCGCGCCATTCCTCTACCAAGCGGCCCGTGCCAGCCGTGTATACCTCGTGCTCGCCGGCCATCCGAAACAGGTGGCGCTTGTCGTAGGCGCTGTAGCTGCCATCGGGGCGCACCCACAGCAGGCGGTTGTAGTAGCGCCCGGCCTCAGTTACCATCACGCTGCCCGTCACTACGGCATCGTAGCGAGCGGCCTGCTCGCGCAGCCAAGCTAGCGTGGCGCCCTCGCCCGGCTCGGCCTGGGCTGCCGCGGCCATGCTAAAGCCGGTGGTAAACATCTCGGGCAGCACAATCAAATCGGTGAGCCCCGGCCCGGCAAGGGCGGCGGCTAGTTGGTCGGCCAGCGCTGCGCGGTTGGCTGCTGGCTCATGCCAATGCAGGTCGGTTTGCACCAGCGACACAGTAAAGTCAGACATACGTGTAAAGAGTATCTAGGAAGGCGAATAGTGATAATTAGTGCAAATAGCGCATACTTAGGTGATAATTAATAATTCTCTAAACAAAATTCGCCTAGGTCACCTTATCGGCGCAAGCGAGTAGCAGCGGCCTCTAAGGTAAGTAGCTCTTTAGCAAAGCAAAAACGCACTAGCCCAGGGTCGTAGCCATCGTGGTAGAAAGCCGACACGGGCACTACTGCCACGCCCCAAGCGCGCGCCAGCTCGGTGGCAAACGCCACGTCGCCGGCCTGGGAATACTGTTGATAGCCAGCCAGCTGGAAGTAGCCGCCCGGCACCGGCAGTAGTTGCCAGCCCGTGCCCGCCAGCAGCTGCCGAAAGGCATCGCGCTTGGCTTGGTAAAAGGCGGCCAGTCCGCGGGCGTGCGCATCGGTAGGGTCGGCGGCCAGTACGTCGGCCAGCGCGTGCTGCGTGGGCGTGCTCACGGCAAAGGTCACAAACTGGTGCACCCGCCGCACCTCGGTGCTGAGGGCGGGCGGGGCTAGGCAGTAGCCCACCTTCCAGCCGGTGGCGTGATAGGTTTTGCCAAACGACGACAGCACGAAGCTGCGCTCCCGCAGGGCCGGATGCTGGCGGGCACTGCGCGGCGCCACGCCGTCGAACACTAGGTGCTCGTATACCTCGTCGGAGAGCACCAGCACGTCGGTGCCATCGAGCAGGTTGGCCAGCGCATCCCAATCGGCGGCCGTAAACACGGCCCCGCTGGGGTTGTGCGGCGTATTAATCATAATGAGCCGCGTGCGCGGACCTAGGGCCGCCCGCACGGCGTCCCAGTCGGGCCGGAAGTCGGGGGCGGGCAGGCGCACGTAGCGCGGCACGCCGCCCTGCAGGCGCACGGCCGGCCCGTAGAGGTCATAGGCCGGCTCCAGGATAATGACCTCGTCGCCGGGGCGCACCACCGCGGCCAACACCACATACAGCGCCTCCGTGGCCCCAGCCGTAATAGTAATTTCGGTAGCGGGGTCGGGGGCTGGTGCGTCGGCTTGTAGCCGCCCTACCTGCGCCGCAATGGCCTCGCGCAAGCGCGGCAGGCCAGGCATGGGCGCATACTGGTGGCCGCCCGGCGCTAGGGCGTGGCGGGCCAGGGCCTCGCGCAGGGCCAGCGGCGGGTCGTAGTCCGGAAAGCCCTGCGCAAGATTCAGGGCCCCGGTTTCCTGGGCCAGCGCGGTCATTTGGGAGAAAATACTAACCCCGATATCGGGCAATTTAGAAGCCAGCATAAATGCGAGATAACGCTCAGTGCGGCGGCACGTAGAGGAGGCAGGAAGGTACCCAAAGATAAACCGACGTAGCAAGCCTAACTTAAGCTCGGCCTCGTTAGCCTCGGCTGTATCTTTACGTATAACTAAACCCTCAATTCACTACGCAATAAGTAAGGCTGCTAGATTTTATGGCTATTGTTTATCGTACTTCTTATTTATTACTACACCACGACCCCATCGGCGCTACTATCGAAACCGAATGGCAGGGGTTTGTGAATTCCGAGCAGCTGCGCACCTCGCTGCTGGAAGTGCTACGCCTGGCACGGCAATACCGCGTGAAGGGCTACATCGCCAACAACGTGCTGCTGCGCGCCATTCGCCCCACCGACCAAGAATGGATAAACGAGTCGTGGTTTCCGGAATTTGCTAAGCTTGGCGTGCAGCGTATGGCAGTCATTGTATCGCAAGATGGCCTTAATCGCATGGGTGTAGATAATATTATGCAGCGCGCCACGCCTCACCTACCCTTCGATACCCAGCACTTTGCCGATGCCCAAACGGCCCGGCAGTGGGCCGCCGTCACTGACACGGGGCGCCCACAGTTGGCCTAGGTTGCCTGACTATCGCCGAGAATAAGAAAAGCCCCGTCAACTACCGTTGGCGGGGCTTTTAAGTAAGGGGCCGGGCTTACAGCGCCTGCTTTAGCTCCTGCGGAAAGAGCTTGCGCACGTGCTCGACCTTGCGGGCCGATACGGCTTCGATGTAGGGGTTTTCGGGGTGCAGGCGGTAGTAGCCCTGGTGGTAATCTTCGGCATCCCAAAACTGCTTGAAGGGCACTACCTGCGTTACGATTTTAGTATCGTATTGCTTCGACGCATTCACCTTCGCAATGGTTTGCTCAATTACTTTCTTCTCCTCAGGCGTGCGGTAAAACGCTACCGAGCGGTACCCA
>Ga0265798_10007850_pt1 | contig 13731 bp, 15 predicted proteins | sample P3T30metagenome_FD_192430 | JGI IMG/M metagenome (GOLD analysis project Ga0265798, IMG submission 192430) | Plant litter microbial communities from East Loma Ridge, Irvine, California - P3 T30 | ecosystem: Environmental > Terrestrial > Plant litter > Unclassified | place: USA: California...
AGCACTGATACGTGTTAAGTCCTTTCAACTGTAGACGCACATCATCCTTGATCTTCTTCCAGATGATCCTAGTCATCTCATCACCATCAATCTCAACCACAGGGTTCTTGACTATTCATTAGCTTCGTCTCATTTGGCTTGGAGCGCATCTCCTCTGATGCAGAGGGGAAAGACATACCCTTGATCCTCTCGCCTCCTGCTGGAGTCGCGTAACTTCTAGCAGCCATCATGAGACTCTGATGGGAGCGAAGGGGGCTGAGACGGGCTCGGGTGAATGTGGATGTAAGCTGGACTTTAGCGTGGGGGAGCTTAGCCTCGAAGAGTCGGATCATGACTCACCATTTTGCAGACTCGGACTTCTGTCGTAATTCTATTATGCCTTTAATATAGACCTGCGTTACGCTCCTAGACTGTCCTCTACGTTCAAAGGGTGTAGGTACTAGTTGACAAGAGGTATAAGCAGTAGTTTGGCCCACTTGGTCTACCACTTGATTTCGGGTAATCACCCGAACCCCGGCCGAAACGGAGCATACATTCTTTACGTAAACATACAAGGGTGATCGCTCAGATGAGATTAAGATGCATTCGTTGATCGACTTTATACATTCACTGATAAAACCGAGAATGAGACCGACAATAAGACTACTAGCCACCGCTTCGGCACCATTACCACTCTCCATATCCCAAGCTTCAGCTCAACTCATTCCACCTATCCCGTAAGTCAACATCGTAGATCGCACGTCCTAGTTCCAGAGCTGATGTTCAGATTATACCGCCGCCTGCTCAGAGTTCATCGAACATTACCAGATGAAATGCGATTCATGGGCGATTCTTACGTCAAGTCTGAATTCCGCTTAACGAGGAAAACCGATAATCCATTACATATCATCGGATTCTTGTCGCAGTGGAAGAAATATCTGGACGACCTACAAGAAGGAGGAGTAGAGGGGAGAAGGCTGGATGTTGATTCTATGGATCGATTGAGTGTTGAACAGGTCGGACAGCTTTATGAGTTGATGCATGCCACCAAGGAGGTTTGGAAATCGTGAGTCCCCAATATCGGCGTGGCGGCGCATGGGGAGCTCTACTGACAGTCAGTCCGGCAGAATTGGAGAAACAGGCGGTCGAAGCTGAAGATAAGTCGAGTGGGAAAGGGGAGTAATTCGGAAACAGCAGAAGTATAATGGAAAGATCTAGATGATTGGCATGGCATGATTTACGTGAACCGGCTATCGCTGCTGTATCTAGGACAAGACATCATCATCTAGAGCGCGCATCAATAAATGGTCTCATTGCATGGACTCACAGTCAACATGGACTGCCCTGTGCCGCGTTATTCTGCCATCCTAACACATGTATCCACCTCATAGACTCAGTGCGAGGACTAATGTAGAGGTCATCCTTGGTCAGGCACGGGATCCACGTGAAAATCACGCTGCACTCAAAGTCAACTTGAATGCTCAATATTGACTGCCTACATCACCTCATCACAAAATGCCACCCCGTCTAGCAGCTATGGCTGGCGGAAGTAGCTCCCAGCTAGGCAGCTCAGTCTATCGAACATCCGACCCATCTGGCTCAAGTCGCGGGGACACGGAAATGGACGGCTCGACAGTTACTCTAGAGGAAGTGGATGTTGACACCCTCTACCTCCAACCTCCTGCTTTCAAGAGGAAGGAAAAGGGCAAATGGCAAGAGTCGGGGCATACTCTTGCGTTTGGACTGAATCCTGTTGATGGAAGCGTTGCAAGCTGGATCACCCAAAGGGTAAGTTCATTTATTTTATAGATGGCTAATTCCAGTCAACGCCAGAAACTAGTAAAGCCTCATCCTCCAAGGTCGCACCGCTGCCTCTTGTCGATCAACTCGTCTCGTTTTCATCGCTTATCAATATATCCCAACCACTCGCTACGTTATACACCGAATCGCATACCCTCTTCACCTCACTGCAACATATAGTGGCTTCCGCTATTCGACTACCAGCACCTGGACAAGGACTGAATGCTCGAGGTCTGGGCGTGGCGGAGGTATGGAACAAACAAGGCAAACAGACCAGTATGGAAGGATTACTCGGTCCACCTGGATCAGAGGCTGTGGGGCATATCAGGAGATTGGTGGGCATGTACCTTGAGGAAGTTGTCAAGCTACGTGAGAGTGATGTAGAGCCAGAAGTCAAGGCGAAGGTTGATGCTGTCTATCATGTTTTGAATTTGGCCATGATCCTATATCTACCCCAAGATGGAAGGGGAGAAGGGTTGCTGGGTGAAGAACTCCTAGATTGGGTCAATGATGTTGATCCCGGTACGTCAGCCCTTCTAACTTGGTATTGAGCTGACGGAAAGCTCCCGACAATTCACAAGGAAACGAGATCATGCAGACGAATCAACCTTGGGATCACCCCTCCTTCTGGCCATATATCGCACGATGTATTCTTCGGGGTTTTCACCTCCCAGCATCCTCGTTCATGCGAACACTCACCGACCATTCCCACGCGCCAATATCGAAATTAGCAGCAATCCTACATCATCACTTATCAGTGTACCCACGATCACATCAAACTTCGCAATACCCCCTCGAATCGCAGTTCGTGAGCGCACATCGCTCGTGGCTAAGCAGATTACGGGCCGAGGTATCGACGTTCTTAGGCGGTCGGCCTAAGGGTAGTTGGTTAGAGGAAAAGAACGGAGGCGGTAAAGATTGGAAGAGGTGGGAAGATGGATTTAAGGTCGTCGTTGATCTGATGGAGGGCAAGGCTGAGGCTGTATTGGAGCAGGCGGCAGATTGGAGGGAAGCGGTTGGGGCTTGGGGTGTTCTCGTGGATGTTCAGCTCAAGAGGGATGATTTACCGTAAGTCGTTTTCTGGATTGTGAAGCTAGGCTGACAAGACAGGACTGCGCTCGCACGCATAGTCGAGAAGCTGCCTGTCGATCCATCTGTGCTCGACGACACTATCGAGTCTAACCTGTGTAAAGGGAACATTATCCAGGTATGTTCTCCTCGAATACTAGTCCGTGGAAGCGCAGGGCTGATCACTAGGCCATGACCGGATGCCAGGAACTGGATATCTGGCTAGCGGCCCATCTTGGGGATGTCTTCGACAAGCTCGCCCTGATACCAGACGACGAAGAGAGGTGAGCTACCTATCAAGACAGTCCGGGCGGGAATTGATAATTCAGATTCGAAATGTCTTTACGAGACTATTTCCTCCTTGAATACGCCGACGTCCTCCAAACAAGTCCACAAGCCCAATCATTCTGGCGAGTCATATGCGACTACCTAGCAGCAGCAGGCGACGAAGGTCGAAACCGCTTAAAGAACCACATCCTACATATCAGCCTCAACCTCGAACCGCCCAAAGCCTCAGAACCGCGCGAAGCAGTAGATGGAGAATTGATGGAAGTGGAGGAACCGCCTGTTGATGAAAATCTGAGGCATTTCACCGAAGTCAGGGAAGCATGCGAGGAGCTGAGACTGGAGGAAGAGTGGAGGACGATGAGCAAGATTGTTGCTGAGCGACTTATCCGTAAAGGGGAGTACGGGATGGCTGCTGCCATGTGTCTGCAGGCAGAAGATAGCTTCACGCTATCACTCATCGCGGAGAGGATATGCGATGCGTACCTCGCTAAAGGTAAGCTTATAGTGCCGTGACCTAATGCTGATGAGTAGGTGACGCCGAATTCCTGAGACTGGTCGATACACTGCCCCCTAGCTTACTCAACGAGGCTCCACTTGCGCTCAGTCAAGTCCAGCCAGACGGTGCTAAACCACTCGATTTACCAAGTCAATCGGCAGTATCGGTATTCGCTTCCCGCCTGACCTTCCTAGCGGAATTTAGGGATTATCTCCTCTTCTTGAGCCAAGGAGCGAGGGACAGGGCAGCAATCCGCCTCGTGGACCTTTTACGCTCAGGTGTAGCTCCCGTAGGAATGTGGGCAGTGTTACTGGTGGAATCTGTAAATCTACTCGAAGGTGAGTCTGATGACCAAGGAGTGATCCTGATCTGATCATAGACCCCGATATCTTGTTCACGTCGAACGACTCGTTCGAGCTCCTTCGCGTCCTGGATGAAGTCACTCAGAACTCGACGTACGCTCCGGGAGAATATTTGGACAATCTCAACATCTACCTCCAGCGGAGCGAGGCGTCCACGGAAACGGCAGCAGGACAGGCTTCTGAGAAAGTGACGAAGATGGGATTACCCGAAGCATACAGGAAATTAGATCAAGTCAGACTTGCGTTAGCAAGAAACTTAGCTAGAGCATTAGTAGTTGGGTTCGAAAATCCATTCTGATATATGGATATCATGCATTGGAAAGTATGGACCAGACGCGCTTGATCGTCGGTGCCTTGACACAAGTTAAGTCAAGTTACCCCTTGGTCTATGATCAACAATCACTCACATTCGTATACATCGCACAGCTTCTACTCTTTGTACTTCTTCTTGATTATTATAGCTGGTCTATAGTGAGACCGCTGGTACGGTCTTTCTGCTGGTATTACTCGAGCCCCGAAGAACGCAATCTGGTATCGAGTGGAATCCCTCGGCAATTGATCACGCTATCACCTAACTGCATCACACTTTTCGGCCTCTCTCGCCTTCCAGTCCGCATGTATCAATAATTTACGATATCACGATCGAATTCCCAGCTTGACATCAGCTCGACATCAAGACCATGTCCCGAGGTCCATCACCTTCTCCGGTCTCGGTCCCAAGACCGCCCATTACCCATTCGGCATCTTCAGTATCACTTAGATCACATAATCTCCGCCTGAACCTCGACTCAAGTAATCACTTAAATCACCGTTCTCGATCAAACACCACCCTGTCCCCACCACCACAGAATGAATATATCCACCCTAGAAGTTTGAGTCTCTCACATCAACCCTCGCCAACAGAAGCAAAGGATGTAGTCCTAGCCGTCCGGAATCTTCGAGGAGACCTGGAAAGTCCAGCTAGATCTTATTCCAATTTAAGAGAGATGGTACTTGATGAAGAGGAAGATGAGGGGGATCAGGATGACAGTATGTTGATGGAATATGAAACTCCTGGAAAGACCAGGGATAGGAGGAGGGAGCGAAGTCAAACTCCCGCTCGGGCCGGTGTATCGACAATGCAGAGGATTATGAGGGCTCTGGAGAAAAGTCCAGATGAAGGGGATACGCTCGATCTGAGTAGGAAGGGCATTGATAATATCGGTGATGAGGAGGTTGAGATGTTCAAGTCGGGGGTTGGGAAGGATTTGAAGGGTGTCTGGAGGTATGTTCTTCCTCTCTTGACAGAACATGATTGACGAGTAGATTGGCACTGTCATATAACGCTCTAGATGATGGAGCTATCGTCAAATCATTTTCGACTCTCACAAGGCTGAGGTATTTGAACCTCAAAGGGAATCTACTCACCCAGTTCCCAGAAGCTGTAAGATTCATGCAAAGGTGGTGAATAAAGCTGACAACTAGCTCACTCATATGGAGGGTCTTGAGATCCTCGATTTGTCAAAGAATAACATCACCGCCTTTCCCGATGTTCCCAACAAATTGATCAATCTAAAAGTATTGTCTCTTACGCATAATGGAATATACACCCTACCGACATATATGACTACCTTTGATAAACTCAAAGTATTCAAGGTCGCCAGTAATCCAATAGAATGGCCTGTACGTTCTCCACTCATCTAGGGGTGACGCTAATCTCTAGCCTAGGGAAGTCTTGGGGGCTCTGATTACGGGCGAGATGGCAGAGAAAGATCCCGTTACTGGCAAGAGTCGACGTGACGAGGATTTAAGACCTTGGATTGAGAATATGAAGAGCTGGATGAGGCAAAAGAGCGTCGAGACTGAACGACTACTGGATCGAAGTAGGAACGAGGATGAAGCGTATCTCGCCTCTGAGTACGTCGTACACACGCTTAATGGACATTACTGACATACAGGGAGGAACCAACTTCAGCTGTCTCATTGGAGAATGGGCAGCGAACGCCATGGCAGGCTACACCGACTTCGACTGCTCCCTCATCTCAGCAGACCGTCAGACGTATCGGCCGGGACGAGCTCTCAAGAGCAGGTTCACCCTCACAACCACCCTTCTTTGGCCGACACGACTCATCCAACGCTTCAGCCTCCGAAGAAAGTCTGGATCAAATCTCAACCTTTCGCCGTCTACCCCACCGCTCAGGATCATCGAGCCACCTACGCCAGGCATCCACTTCATCATTCACACCACCAACATCAGCTACTACCGTATCCTCATCCGGTCATTCCCGAAACCCATCGATGACTGTCCCTCAGCCATTGCCCAATCCTGCCACTCATGGTCACTCGCGTGGAGGAAGCTACGAACCGAACCAGAGGTTGAGCGGACAATTGATGGGGAAGAAGTCATTACCGGATCTAAGGCAGAGTCACGCCAAGATCATTTCGGAACGAAGGGGTGATTCGACTCCCGCTGAACAGACTCGTCAACTTGGGCTTGGGATCGCCCCTGCCACTCCACCGGGCAGACCGGCATTTGTACAAATGGCGAGATCAGTCACCGGCGGTCCATCTTCGCCCCGAACTCTTGATGGTGGACTACGCAGGCGGTCCAATGAGTTCATGCGACGTCTAGGTGGGGATTTACAGGAAAAGCGATCCGCGCAAGACGACCCGCATGTGGATGAATCGAAAAACTCGTACTTTCGTCGATTGTCTACATTGCCGACTTCCTCTATCTCAAAATCAGTTCCTCCGGCTCTACTAGCTGTGATTGATGCCATCCGAGGAATGCTATTTGCGATGTCGCAATTACAAATGGCTCTTCGCCAATACCTTACTTTCGCCATGAATGAACGTGTCGCAGGCGTACTCAATCGAGTGATGGATCCCGCCGGGGCATACATGACTACTTTGATCAACGCTCTTGATCGATTCGATTCAATGTCGAGACGAAATAGTGTTCCTCCTCAAGCTATTCGAGCTGTTCTCGAAGCTACAAAGGAGAGCGTCTCGGTTTTCGGCAAAGTCGTGGCTGTACTCAAACTCCAGTCTCCCGCTTTACGGACTTGTGATCTACGATATACGAGGACCCTGCTGTTGATGATTTTCGGATCGATGTCGGAAATCGCTAGATCGTGGCAGGAGATGGTTCCTCTGTTGAAGGAGATCAAACCGCTCATATCTCTCGATGCGGGTATTGTGGCGAGGGCATTGGGTGGACACAAGATGATTCCCACAGGATCGTTTTCCGGTCGGACACCCATTTCGCCAATTCCTGAACGAGGAGAATCGCATTCACCTCAATCTGTCCCACGGGGAAGTCTGTCGACAGTCACGGGTGGATCGCCGATCGTAGAGGAGACTGTCGATTCTCTACGAGCAGATGAAGGGGATCCTCGACTGGCTAGAAATCGACGTCAAGGCGGATCATTCTCTACTCGAGATGTTGAGAAAGGGATGATGATGGGTTCACCTGGAATACCGAAATCAGGTGACAATGCACCTCTCGGATACCTTCGACATCGTCCTTCAGAATCTGCACATAGTGCTCTGGGACAAATGGAGGAGTCTGATCACGACGCAGATAACACCACAGTCACATTACCGTCTTTCCCCATCAAGGCAATATCGCCAAATGGGACTTCTGCCAATATCGCACTTACTCCGACCGATCCTGATCCAACATCTATGCCACCACCTTGGCCTCATGCTATGCGTAATGGACATAAACCAATGTCTTCCTCTGGATCAAGTCATGCGCTATCTATCGCTACTGGCCCTCAACCCTCTTTCCGGAAATTATCGGTCGATGTTCGCCCACCTACACCTACATCCGCTACGTTGTTTGACGAGGATCTATTGGATGTTATTGAGAGCGCGACCGAAAACGCGTTCACTACCTGGCTACGTCTCGCCGAAGATGTCGGTGGTGCTTCGCCTCTATCTGCCAACGGCTCGAGTCACTCGAAGTCACCATCCCAAGGTAGCTTGAATAGCAATTCCGACTTTTCACGAACATTCATGTCGAATCGACCTGATGATATATCGGCTCAACATCACGCGGAATTACTCGCCGTCTTGTCGCATGCCGAACAAACCACTTCTAATCTCCGAGAATCACTTATGGGCCTTCGAGCAAATCCGGCAAGTTACGCCCGAACAACTCTACCAGACGATACTCAAGCATTCATCCAAGTCGTTGTCCGCGTCTCGGGTCTCGTCAAAATCATCTCGGTAAACCATACATTCTCCCAAGCGGTTCGATCGAGTATATCACGCTTGACTCAATGTACAAGGGAATGCGCGATCCTCATGCAAGTTTCCTCCCTTCGACCTGGTGTGACGCCCTCGCCTTACTCTGCAAATTCCGCACCTGGGAAATTACATCGATCTCAGTTGAGTCTGACGAGTTCAGGACCTGGAGGTAGTAGTGAGGACCTGACGACTCCGCATTCGGCTTCTACGCCTGGCTCTGCTGGGTGGGGGTCGGCTACGGGTAGTGGAAGTGGGAACGGGAGTGGATTGAGGGGATTGCAGTTGCCAAGGAGGCAATTGGCTCTTAATCGGGATAGGAGCGGGACGATGGGTGGGAGAGCTTAATATGATTGACTTTACGAAGGACAGTAATGATGATGGTGATGCATTCCGTCGACACCTCTGCCAAGGCTGTATTCGTTTTGCGTATTTTAGGCTCGAGACATTTGGAAACGAGCCACAAGAATTTGAATAGGATCCGCAGTGTTCAACATTCTCATTGAAATCAGGCGTCAGCTCTGCAACGAAGTATTGCGTTGAGTTGCTTCTCTTCAGCCGAATGTCATCCCTGACTGATTGTCAAAGGAAGGAATAAGTCCTTTCAAGCCGATTAAGGGACATTGTTTCAAGTCGACTACGAACGTGCTAATAGCGCCCTCCTCTACATGGCCAAAGTTTAACACTGTATCAACTACTTGAGAAACTCCAGCCCTCTCGCCACCAAACCCCAGCTAAACATGTCACCAATCGGATATGCGACCAAGGCCGCAACAGACGCTGCGTCGCAATACGGCCCCAGATTATTATCAGCGGCTCTGAACAAGGCAGCCGTAGGGACACTCGATGAATTCCTGGAGCCAAAGCCTTCGCGGAACCCTTCCGATGGTTCGCAGCCACCAGAAGAACCAAACTTACTCCAGAGACACAAGAAGATGACCCGTCATGTGTTCACGACGTGTACATCTTTCGCCATTCCTGCCCTATTGTGAGTGGACCGAGTTGTGATACGTGATTGGTCCTGACAGCTGCAGGGCTGCCAACAAACACGGTCCCTCAGAATGCTCGGATAAGCATAGCGCTATCAGCACCAACTCTCCCAATTACGGTACCAATGTCTACTCCTACTTCAACGGAGCGCCCCCTGCTTGGCTATCTCCTGGACAGCCATCTTCATTCGCCAACCTCCAGCACGAGTATTACTCAAGAAGTCAGGTCCCCAATCCAACGATCACATGCTCTCTGTCCCATGCTCCGGATTTGGCCGGTCATAGTGACTCAGCTGATTCAACAACCAGGTCGAAACACATGTGCGCTCCTACTTCAGTGTAGTCGGCTCATAATCCCCGGGCGTCTTACTTCACCCCTGGGTTGGACTGGGTGCATGGTCAGATCGACCATGAACCGTTTGCCAGGCCGGGTCCATCATTTGTTTCCCGTTATGATCAAGAGTAAGTCAGTTCGATTACACAGAGAGCCATGACTGATATACCGAGAGCTCGAGGTGGATCTACAGCTAATCAGAGCGAGTTGGACTCGTTGGAGGAGGATGCGTTTAGCAGGGATCAACAATCCGGCTCTTCGGCAAACTCGGCACGTACCGCTTACAGAGAGGGATCGAGTCAGTGGTAGTCGTGTTGCGTGGATTCAGAATTGTATGTATGTATTGTAAGATTGCCGAGGACCGGTGCTGTATCCGTGCGACTTGTTTGTGCCGATGCACCGAGAAGTCATCCTGTGAGCCATTTGCGAGGTTTCGTAATCTGCATGCATGTCTGCAACTTTTGCGAATCCTGTAATACAGCAAGACTACAGAATCTCGGTATCGAGATCTCCAAATGGCTGTGCCCTGAAGTATGAATCCTCAAACTATACATCAGCTCATCGTCCATCTGCATTAGTATCAGACTTACCCAGTGAACTCGAACGAAACCATCCTCTGCTCCTGATGCGTATCCTTTTCCTTGTGGGTGTACTGCCAATGTATTGATAGGACCGCTATAGTGTCAGTCTGAATCCATGGATGAATGGTGAGAACGTACAAATGACCCTTGACTCGTCCGATCTCCTCCTCGAATAACTTGTGCCAGAACAATGCCTCGAACTTCCCTTGTCTCGATCCTGTCGTTGTTACGCTCATCGCATCCTGTCCTCCTCCTAGGATAATGTATGGCTTTCCAGGTGTGATACAAGCTGAATTCAATTCTGTTTGGGTGGAGTAAACCTTCATCTCCTGCAGTGTCTCGACATCCCACAACTAATCATCAGCTCCACCTAGAGGATCGTGACTGGGTGGAAAATGAACTCACCCTCGCTGTCCTATCTCGACTACATGTGATGAAGTAAGTTCCATCTGGACTCAACTGAATATCCGTAATCTCCTTTGCATGTGATCCCTCTACTGCCTCGACCTGTTCTCCAGATTTAGCATCGAATTTAGCGACTTTCCCATCAAGGTGGCCGGTAAGGATGTAATCTGATAGAGGTGCCCAAATTGCGACGGTGACTTTTGCGGATGTGGGTGGCAGACGGATTTCGGTGGTTGGTGTAGTTGTCTGGTTTGCGGGTTCTTCACGGTTGATTGGGAATACTCTGTCTCGTCAGCTTATACTCGATGTAATATTGATGGACTGACCTGATGACACTGGGCTGTCCACTTCGCTGTTCTGTAACCATCATGATACTCTGGTCATCCTCACTGATTCCGTCAGCCACTTGATCAAGAATCCATTAAAAAAGACCAACCTGAACTGAACACGCTTGACAGCCGTCAAGAAATCCCATGTGTAGAGACACTTTCCAGTCTGGATTTCCCACAACTTCATCGAACTGTCTGCAGCTCCGGATACGATGTATTTTGATTTAGCTACTTCATCAGCTTTTTCCAGATGGTGATTGAGAGGGGGACGTACAATCACAAGAGATGGACCAAATGGTACCATTATGTCCGTTGAATGTACCTAATCTCTCCCCGTTTGAAGTGAACCAGACATTGAACACTGGATCTTTTCCAGCTGTGAATAGTAGATCTCCTTCGGCATTGTATAGGATTTGAGTAAGGGAACGGACGTGTCCTGTATTGTCAGTCGCGATTTATTGTACAACGACAATTGTTGCAGCGGCATACCTTGTAGAATGATAGGTTTCTGGATATTGTCAGCGTATATACTGTTGGCTGTGAGGATCAGCTTACCATCTTTACTACTATATATGATGTATGTAGTCGTTGATGCTTATGAACAATACGAGTACAACTTTCCAACTTCTCTCATTCAATCGATAGGCGCGTCAATGACGGGATTAGAAAATTTGTGGCACATGACTATAAGCTGATGATGCATATGCAAGACTGCACTGCTCCCTATAGCTATGCATGCATGCGTGCAGGTTGCGAGGACGGTGTCGCAGAGTATGCATTGAGATAGCCCAGTCATATGCTTAGAAGCATTCAGTTCCGAAAGTGTAACAAAGGAGGAGAACGAAATGGCGTAAAGATAATCATTACTGCATGCCGAGAAATGGAATATGAGTACATACACACCGAAACGATACCCCGAACAGTGCCCTAGAATCGCTGCTTGAGCCTTGCTCCAACAGACTTCAAGTGAGCGTAAACCTTTCCTGGAAACGTCAGCCTCATTCTGCGATTGATCCATAGACGACATACCAGGTGGCGAACCCAAGATCAAGGAAACAACGGCATCTCTTGCAATCTTGATATTCTGTACCGAACCTAGGATATGTACGTTCCTGTTAATCAGCTGGATCTCAATACGTGAAGTGATAACTACGTACGTGTCTGCAAGAACGATTCGTGTACGACTAGCGTTCTCAATGGAGAATTTCACTTTACCACCTTCACCAGCTATACGTCCTGTCTCATCAGCCTACATCAAGCGTGGTAAAATACACATACCGATAGCTCGCGCGAGATGGTCTCCATGGAGGGTTTTGACATCTTTGATCTCGAAGGAATCGAGGTAGATATCGTCTAAACGTAGTAGGGCAAGAGAGTCCTGATCTATCAGCTTATATCCTCCTTGAAGCTCAGTACAGCTGAGAAAGCAATACTTACGTTAACGTCGAATCCTAGGACGTAGGCTTTGACGAAATCAGCTCCTTTTTGGATGGAACCAGAGTCGACCGTGTGGTCCGATGTCTAAGATTAGCATTTGTCCACAGGAAGTATTCTTGAGCTGCGTAGGGCCATGTTTGAGACGTATGGCTTGCACAGCCCATCCTCGTGTAGTCCAACAAGAGCAATCCGGAAGCAAGACTCACTCTAATCTCGACGCATCTCCTCTTCTCATTCATCCTGACCTGCAATCCCAAGTGCTCAACCATGGGAGTGTACATAGCAACCCAATCCCTCCTTAATGGCGACATTCGGTGGGCCGGAACCGGAATTCTCCTAAACTCATTCTTGAGTACTCCATTCGATTTACCCAAAGCAAGCGGCGCGAACCCAGATGAAGTAGATGTAGATGCTACTGGCGCAGTATTGGATGTGGAGGCGGTAGCATTATCAATCAAGATATCTCCATCATCATCTTCGACGTGTTGTGCTTCTGGTACTTGTGTTGGCTCGTCGACTTCCATAGATCCAGAGGAGGCTAATGCAGACGCGGTGGTGGACGGTTTAACCTTTTTGGTGACCTTTTTCTTTGGTTTCTCTTCATTGGTGATTAATGAGATTGCAGGTCGTTCCTCCAATTGAGACTGGAGTGCCTTTTGTCTATGTGATTTATGTGCCATCTTGCCCTTTGTCGATTGTTATTAAGTGTATAGGATGCGTCAGGTGGACAATCTTGAATTGAACTTTTATCAAACCCTGAATGAGTAGCATGACGTGTGATATATGTGTATGTATTCAGGCACTATCAACTATCAGCTATGCATCGTCGCGTGCAGTTAACCATCTCTATCCATTCCTATACTTCCTATCTTCCTTCCCTCTTTCACCTTTATACAATACAACAATGCCCCCCTCACGTCAGCAGACAACATCTCATACATCACATAAACCACCATACCCGAAACACAGATATGTGAATGGGAATCTCCCACCGAGGCATTCTAGTACAGGTAGTACCGGCGCGACCGGGTTAGTAGAAGCTGCGGCAAATTCAAGTCCGGGAAAGAAACCAGGCATCACTCAAGAGAGGAATTTAGGGGAGAACGAAGAAGGCAAGATAGACAAGAAGAGGAGGAAGAAAGCGAGAAAGGAGCGAGAGAGTAATGTGGACGTCGGTATGGCCACCAACGTGACCGCCGAGGATCAAGAGGTGAAGGAAGAGAAGGTAGTCAAAGCGCGACCATTAGCGCCTCACGCCATCACTCAGGCTCAAGTCGATACTCGCAATGCCCCAAACCAATGTCCACCCCAACACCATGCTCCCTCTCACTCAGCTCCGAAACATGGTATCACCAACAACGCGTCACAACCAAACAAAGCCGAGTCCAGGTCTCACAAATTGGAGCAGAAAGTAGAGAAACAAAAGATAAAGT
>Ga0265798_10007852_pt1 | contig 13728 bp, 12 predicted proteins | sample P3T30metagenome_FD_192430 | JGI IMG/M metagenome (GOLD analysis project Ga0265798, IMG submission 192430) | Plant litter microbial communities from East Loma Ridge, Irvine, California - P3 T30 | ecosystem: Environmental > Terrestrial > Plant litter > Unclassified | place: USA: California...
CGTCCGATTCGTCGCGGACGTCCGCCATGATCGGCAGCTTCTTGTCGTTGACGATCGCGGCGAGCTGCTCGATCAGCTTGCCCTTCTGCACGCCGTACGGAATTTCGGTGACGATCGCGGTCCACGTCCCGCGCCCCAGATCCTCGACTTGCCAGCGCGCGCGCACACGGAAGCCGCCGCGACCGGTCGCATAACTCTCCGCGATCGCGGCGGGCGAATCGACCACCAGCCCGCCGGTCGGAAAGTCCGGCCCGCGAACGTGATCGAGAATGTTGAACCCCGTCAGATCCCCCGACCGGTCGATTAGCGCGATCGCGGCGTCGTACAGTTCGGCGACATTGTGCGGCGGAATGTTGGTCGCCATGCCGACCGCGATCCCCGCCGCGCCATTGGCGAGCAGGTTGGGGAAGGCGCCGGGGAACAGCTCGGGTTCCTGCTCCTCGTTATTGTAGGTCGGCTTGAACGCGACCGCGTCCTCGTCGAGCCCCGCCATCAAATCGATCGCGACCTGCGTCAGCCGGGCTTCGGTGTACCGGAACGCAGCGGCGTTATCCCCGTCGATATTGCCGAAATTACCCTGCCCCTCGACCAGCGGATAACGGACCGAGAAATCCTGCGCGAGCCGGACCATCGCGTCATAGACCGACTGGTCGCCGTGCGGATGGTATTTGCCGATGACTTCGCCGACGACGCGTGCCGATTTCTTGAACGCAGTGCCCGGGTCCATCCGCAGCGCGCGCATCGCCCATAGCAAGCGGCGATGCACCGGCTTCATCCCGTCGCGCAGATCGGGGAGCGAGCGTGCGGTGATCGTCGACAGCGCATAGACCAGATAGCGATCCGACAGCGCGCTATCGAACGGTGCGTCGGCGATCGCGTTGAAGGGATCGTTGGGGTCGATGATGTCGGTCGCCATCTGTTCCGGTTAGCAGGCCGGGGCCGCCTCCGTCCACCGCGACTCATCCGATGCTCATGAGACCCCTTCGACAAGCGCGCGGGGGCGTCGTATCGATGCGGGGATGCTCAGATTCGCCCTCGCCGCCGCCGCGTTGTTCACCCCCGTCGCGGTTGCCGCGCAGGACACCTCCAAACCCCTGCTGACCTGGCCCGACCTGACCGAACGCGCCAAGCCAAACCCCGATGCGACGGTCGACTACGGAACCGATCCTTACCAGAAGGTCGACGTCTGGGTGCCGCAGGGCAAGGGGCCCTTCCCGACCGTGCTGATGGTTCACGGCGGCTGTTGGACGACCAGCATTGCGGACCGCAGTCTGATGAACTGGATCGCGGACGATCTTCGCAAGGACGGGATCGCGGTGTGGAACATCGACTATCGCGGGGTCGATCGACCGGGCGGTGGGTATCCCGGCACCTTCACGGATGCGGCAGCGGCGGCGGATGCGTTGAAGGCCAACGCGCACAAATATCACCTCGATGCGAAGCATGTCGTCGCCGTCGGACATTCGGCGGGCGGGCATCTCGCCTTGTGGCTAGCTGCGCGTGGGAAAATTGCACGGACGAGCCCGCTCTACACCCGGTCGCCGCTCAAGATCGCCCATGCGATCAGCCTTGGCGGCCTCCCCGATCTCGAGGCCACCGCCGCCAGCCCGGACAATGGCTGCGGGGTCGAGGTCGTCGGCAAGCTGGTCGGGGCACCCGGTTCACGCCCCGACGTCTATGCGGACACGTCAGTGCCGCGCCTGCTGCCGCTCGGCGTGGCGCAGGATCTCGTCAACGGGCAGGACGACAAGATCATTCCGCTGCGGATGGGCACCGATTATGTCGCCGCCGCGCGCGGCAAGGGCGATCGTGCCGCGTTGCACATCGTCGCGCAAACCGGTCACGTCGAGCTGATCGCGCCCGAAACCGGTGCCTGGGCGACAACCAAAAGCCTGGTCCGCGAGGCTTTTGCGAAATGACCCCCGCTGAAGCCCAGGCGCGCGATGCCGCCGATCCGCTTCGGGCGTATCGCGATGCGTTTCATATTCCCGATGGCGTGATCTATCTCGACGGCAATTCGCTCGGGCCACTCCCGCGAACGACCCCGGCGGCGCTCGCCGACATGGCCGAGCGTCAGTGGGGCGATCGGCTGATTCGCAGCTGGAACGAAGGCTGGATCGAGGCCCCCCGCCGCGTCGGTGCCAAGATCGCCCGGCTGATCGGCGCGGCGGAGGACGAAGTCATCGTCGCCGATTCGACCTCGGTCAATCTGTTCAAACTGCTCGTGGCGGCGCTGCGCCACGCAAGCCCGCGCGGGACGATCCTGAGCGAGATGGGAAACTTCCCGACCGACCTGCACATTGCAGAAGGCGCGGCCGGTTGCGTCCCCGGTGCGCGCCTCCACGCCGTCGCGCGGGACCAGTTGGCGACATCGCTCGACAACGAAACCGCGCTGCTCATGCTGACGCACGTTCATTACAAGACATCCGAATGTTTCGATATGTTCGCGTGGTCCGCGAAAGCACGCGAGAATGGTGCGCTAACCCTATGGGATCTCAGCCATAGTGTCGGCGCAATCCCGATCGACCTCAACGGTGCCGGCGCGGATATGGCGGTCGGCTGCGGCTACAAATATCTCAACGGCGGCCCAGGCGCGCCCGCGTTCCTTTACGTATCGAAGCGCTTGCAGGACACGCTCGCCAGTCCGTTGTCGGGATGGATGGGCCATGCAGCCCCGTTCGGATTCGCCGACGCTTATGCCCCCGCGCCGGGCATGACGCGCTGGCTTGCGGGAACCCCGCCGATGCTCGGAATGGCAGCGCTGGAAGCTGGCCTCGACATCTGGCGCGACGTCGACCAGCAGCAGGTCGCGGACAAGAGCGCCGCCTTGTTCGACACGCTCGCGGCAATCGGCGCGGGTGCCGGACTGGAATGCGTCAGCCCCGCAGATCCGGCAAAACGCGGAAGCCACATCTCGTTCCGTCATCCCGAAGCCTACGCCTTGTGTCAGGCGCTGATCGATCGCGGCGTGATCGGCGACTTCCGCGATCCCGATATCCTGCGGTTCGGGCTGACGCCCTTGTATCTCGGCTTTGCGGACGTCGTTCGCGCGGGCGAGATCCTGCGCGAGATCATGGCGAGCGGTGCCTACCGCGATCTTGCGTATCAGGCGCGCAACGCCGTTACGTAAACGTCCCCCAAGCGATTGATTGCACCCCCGGCATCGATCCGGTATAGGCACGATCTTCCCGCCCCGGCCCGCGTGATCCGCGTTGCCGGGGCCGCTCATTTCCAGGGGTTAGCGCAAACATGGCACGCCGCCGTCAGATCTACGAAGGCAAGGCCAAGATCCTGTACGAGGGTCCTGAGCCGGGTACGCTGATCCAGTATTTCAAGGACGATGCCACCGCTTTCAACGCCCAGAAGAAGGGCACGATCAGCGGCAAGGGCGTGTTGAATAACCGGATTTCCGAGCACGTCTTCACGCTGCTCGGCGCGATCGGGGTGCCCACCCACTTCATCCGCCGCCTCAACATGCGCGAACAGCTGATTCGCCAGGTCGAGATCATCCCGATCGAAGTCGTCGTCCGCAACGTCGCGGCGGGGTCGATCTCGACTCGCCTCGGGATCGAGGAAGGCACGCAGCTGCCGCGCACGATCATCGAATATTACTACAAGGACGACGCGCTCGGCGATCCGATGATCACCGACGAGCATATCGCTGCGTTCGGCTGGGCCGGTCAGGAAGAAATGGCCGATATCGCCGACCTGGCGATTCGCGTGAACGATTTCCTGTGCGGCCTGTTCGCCGGGATCGGGATCCGCCTGGTCGACTTCAAGCTCGAATTCGGGCGCGTGTGGGACAATGATTACCCGCGCGTGATCCTCGCGGACGAGATCAGCCCTGACGGCTGCCGCCTGTGGGACATGACCACCAACGAGAAGCTCGACAAGGATCGCTTCCGCCGCGATCTCGGCGGCGAAGTCGAGGCGTATCAGGAAGTCGCACGCCGGCTCGGGCTATTGCCCGAGGAAGCCGATGGCGCAGTGCTGGACATGGAACAGCACCGGCTCAACAAGGGCAAGTAAGCCGCTCGGCTTACTCCACCCTCCTTTCTTCCCCGGCGAAGGCCGGGGCCCAGGCGGACAGGTCGTGGTAACGGGTACAGCGCCCGCCATAACCCGCCCTCTACTGGGCCCCGGCCTCCGCCGGGGAAGCACTATTGAGGATGTGTAGCGGACGATCCCCCGCATCCACCCCTTGCAGCCCGTAGCCCGGGCGAGCATAGCGACCCGCATCCCCTACCGTCGCAGCAGGACATATCTATGAAGCTCCGCATCTTCGTCACGCTGAAGCCCGGCGTGCTCGATCCGCAGGGTCGCGCGATCCACAAGGCGCTGGACGGCCTCGGCTTTGCCGGCGTCAATGATGTCCGCGCAGGCAAGCTGATCGAACTCGACGTCGCCGACGACATGGCCGACGCACAGGTCGATGAAATGTGCCGCAAGCTGCTCGCCAACACCGTGATCGAAAACTTCCGGGTGGAACGCGCATGAAGACCGCGGTCATCGTCTTTCCGGGGTCGAATTGTGACCGCGACGTCGCGGTCGCACTCCGCGAGGTGAGCGGGACCGCACCGACGATGGTGTGGCACGGCGACACCGCGCTGCCCGACGGGATCGACCTCGTCGCCCTCCCCGGCGGCTTTTCGTACGGTGACTATCTGCGTTCGGGCGCGATCGGCGCGCGGTCGCCGATCATGCGCGCCGTGATCGACGCTGCCGAGCGCGGCGTGCCGGTGCTCGGCGTGTGCAACGGCTTCCAGGTGCTGACCGAGGCGGGCCTGTTGCCGGGTGCGCTGATGCGCAATGCCGGGCTCGATTTCGTGTGCCGCGATGTCGCGCTGACGGTCGACAATGCGCAGACCGCGTTCACCAGCCGCTATGCCGCTGGCGAGAAGATCATCATCCCGGTCGCGCACCATGACGGTAATTATTCGGCGGATGCCGAGACGCTCGATCGGCTCGAAGGCGAAGGGCGCGTTGCGTTCCGCTATGCCGAGCCCGTCAACGGGTCGGCGCGCAACGTTGCGGGCGTCCTGAACGCCGCCGGCAACGTACTCGGCCTGATGCCCCACCCCGAGCGCCGCATCGATGGCGCAGCGCACGGTGGGAATGACGGGCGTCGGATGTTCGAGGGCCTGCTGGAGACGGTCGGGGCGTAAGCCCCCCGTCTCCCATATTCATTCGGGCTCGTGGCCAAGCGCCATTGCATCGGCGGGGCCGACCTGCTGCTCGCCGTCGAACAGACGGTCGAGACGGGCACGGATCTCCCCGCGATAGCCTTTTGCCGCAAGCGAGCGCGGCGCGGTGACGGACACTTCGTCGGCGATGGCGTCCTTGATCCGGTCGATCGCGGAGTCGTCGAGCACGTTCGCACGCTTGAGCTCATGACAAAGCTGCACGAGCCCCACTGCGGTCGCCTGCGCGCGCAGCCCCACGTTGGTCAGATCGAAATGCAGCTTCTTTTGCTTGTCATACGCGGTGGTCATTGGAGTTTCCTTCCACGATCCACCCTAAGCCTCGATTGCGCTTCCGGCTAGGGCAGCAGCACGGCACGCCCCGTACGCAGTTCGGCTGACCAGCCGGCGCCCCCGATCAGACGCCCGCCTTGAACGGCGAGAAGTCGGTTCCACGGTCGTACACGTCGATCCCCTCGCGACGTTTGAGGAACCCTACGACGAGATAGGTGGCCGGCGTCAGCAACACCTCCCACGACACCTTGAGCACGAACTGGCTGAGCATCACCGACAGCATCGCCTCGACCGGCCAGTCGGGCGCGCCCAGGAACGCAAGCGGATAGAAAATGAGGCTGTCGAACCCCTGCGCGACGATCGTGCTGCCGATCGTGCGAGTCCAGAGCATCCGGCCTTTGGTCAGAATCTTGAGTTTTGCGAGCACGAAGCTGTTGGTGATCTCCCCGACCCAGAAAGCAGCGACCGATGCGACGATGATCCGCAACCCCGTGGCAGCCGCAGGATCGATCAGGACCGAACGCCCGAAGACATACTCATAAGCCGCCTGCCCACTCCACCCCGCCGCGGGTGGCAACGCGACGACGACCTGCTCCATGACGGCCAGAAAGACGAGCGCACCGAACCCCGCCCATACACAGCGCCGCGCACGCGCGTAGCCATAGACTTCGGTCAGCACGTCGCCGATCACATAGCTGACCGGGAAAAACAGGATCCCGGCACCGAACGGCCACAGCCCGATCCCCGGCAGTTCGATCACCGATCGCTTCCCCGCGCCGACCACGTTGGACAGCAACAGGATCACGACGAACGCGACCATGACGAAATCATAATATCGGAAAGCCCGCCCGCCCAGGTCGCGCGCGGCTATGCTCTTTGGTGCGTTCATCGGCCCCCGTCCCATCCGCATCACCGGTATGAAGACCGTTTCGCAAACGCGCAATCCACGCTACAGCCGACCCCGGCGCGCGCCCGTAGCTCAGTTGGATAGAGCAAGGAGCTTCTACCTCCTCGGTCGGGGGTTCGACTCCCTCCGGGCGCGCCAACTTCTGCCGGGTGACGCCATGGTCTTGCTCAGCCTATCGCATCTCATGAATGTCATCGTGGTCACGATCATTCCCGTGCTGATCGCACGCGATTCGCCGGCGATGGCGGCCTGCTACGGCCCCGATAGTGCTGCGCGGCGGATCCTCGCCTGCCTCTACGCGACGATCGCCATCGCAAGCGCCGTCGCCCTCCTCGGTCAGGCTTCGGGCAATGCGGCGTTGGCGATCGCTATCGCGGCCGTGCTGTTTCCGATGCAGATCGCGTACAAACTGATGACCTTGCCAGCGGTCGGCTGGCGCAATCCGGTGGTGAAGAGCAACATCGCCATCGCTCTGCTCCACACGATCACCCTGACTGCGCTCTGGCAGCAGGGCGCCGTATATGTCGGCAGCGAATAACGCCTCAACCAGTCGAACGTGTGGCCCGACTTCAATCCAAATCGCCTTTGACGATCATCCCTTGTTGATGCGCGCCAGTGAAGCAGGTTCCGGTACATCTGCAGGAACGATCGAGTCTCGGAGCGGACGACCGATGCTGAGCGAGATGGGAACGACCCCTATCCAGGTTCGGTCGCCCGAATGATCATAGTCGTCGATTGGCGGTCCATTACGAATCTTGGCTGAGGCTGTTTCGATTTCGACAGCCAGAACTTCGGTTTGGCCGAGTTCGCTTGCCAGCGGTGCACGCACCTCGTCCCACCGTCCCGGCAAATTGTGTTCCGAGATGCACCGCAGTGCGCCAAGGCGTTCGGTCGGGTCTTCGATTGCTTGCGCCCGCCCGTGGATGACGACAGCACGATAGTTCATCGAGGATTCGAAGATCGATCGTCCCACGACCAACCCATCGACAAGCGTCACTCCAATGCTGACGGGCATCGTGTCCATCGTCCTGGCGATGCGTGACTTCTTGGCGCCATGAACAAAGATGCGATCTCCCCTCCGTCCGTAAGCCATCGGCATGACGACAGGTCGGCCATCCTCGACGAAAGCGACATGCGCGACGAGGCCACGGTCAAGAATACCGAACACAGTTTCACGATCATAATGCCCACGGTCGCGAATCTGCCTCACGCGGTTTTGGGCGGTAACGTCGAATGAGCCTTGGTCGGTACTGTTCGTGACATTCATGGCGAAAGCTCCCTTTCGGAGGGCTATGACCGAAAAGCGGTAGGGTCCAAATGGCCACTTGTCGGATTCTGACCAGTCCGGTTAGGTGCAAACATGACGACAGCGCCAATCGGATGGATCGTCCTAGATCGCGGCAGAGCGGACTTGACCGGTCAGTTGTGCCGCGTGCTCCGCGAACGCATCCTGGCAGGCGAGTTGGGACGTGGCGCGCGCCTGCCGTCGACGCGGGTTCTTGCCAAGGCGTGCGAGGTTTCGCGGTCAACCGTCGTCGAAGCGTATGACCGGCTGCACAGCGAGGGCTTTTTGATCGCGCGCAGAGGCTCGGCGACCCGCGTCGCGCCCCTTTCCAGTGTGCCGGTGACGTCAAAAGTGGTGACCCGCTCGGCGGTGGCGACAAGCCTCGCGTTGCCGACGTTACGCTTCGTACCCGGGAGCCCATCGCTCGATGCGTTTCCGCGCAGACTTTGGGCTCGGTATCTGGGCAACAGTGGTCGGTCTCTCAGTGGCAGCGGCCTGGACTATGCCATCAATCCGAACGACGCCAATTTACGGCGGGCGATTTGCGATCATCTGGAGAGGCGACGCGGGGTAAGCGCGGACCCGGAATGCATCGTGATCATGCCCTCCACAGGTTCGATAATCGATGCCCTCGCGCGCACGGTTGCAGCAAACGGGAACGATCACGAACACGTCGCGTGGGTCGAGGATCCGGGATACCCTCCCGCGCGAGAAATCTTGTCCAATGCCGGGTTCAAAGTCGTGGGCGTTCCTGTCGACGGCGCGGGCCTCGACCTGGCCCAGGGCCGAGGACAGCCCCCCGCGATCCTGTATGTTACGCCATCTCATCAATATCCGACTGGTGTAACAATGCCCCTCTCGCGTCGGCTTGACGTGCTTACCTTCGCGCAGATCTCTGGCACGCTGATCCTGGAAGACGATTACGACAGCGAATTTCAATATGACGGGCCGGCGATCGCTGCGCTGCAGTCGATCGACCGACAACAGAGCGTGGCTTACATAGGAACGCTGTCAAAGGTCCTGGCACCGGGGTTGCGCACCGCTTACGCGGTCGTTCCGGACAGGCTGATACAGGCTATGTTGGCCGATCAGCGGCTGCGTGGTCTGTCCCTTCCGGCCCACACGCAGGCCGCGCTTGCTGCATTCATCGACGATGGTCATCTCCGAGCGCATGTCCGGAACATGAACCATCTCTATGCGCCGAAGATGAAAAGTCTGCGGGACGCGCTTGGACTGCGCGGAAGCCGGGTCTTCGAAATCTCGGAAGGTAGAGGTGGACTACAGCTTGCCGCATGGTTCCGTGATCAATCCCTCGATGACGTCGCTTGCGTGAAACGGCTTCAATCGATGGGATATGGCATGGCGGCGCTTTCCGCGTTCTTTCTCTCCAATCCGAGGTCGGGCCTGCTGTTCGGTATTGGCGATGTTACAGAAGATATCGACCAAGTCGTCCGCAGCTTGATCGAACTCTTCGAAAGCGCGCCGATGAACCTCTAACATGATGGTTAGGCAAATTGCCTCGAGGCCGCTTTACGACATCGCGAAACGGCTCCGAGACTGGCCCTTCAAGACCGAACTGGAGTGGGCTGTCAAAAGATAGCAAGAGAAGAACGAAAGCCGCAAATAGCCGAGGGCGGGACAACCGCCAAGACTACGCTATTGCCCCCGTCCGTACTCTTTCACTCCCACTCGATCGTGCCGGGCGGCTTGCTCGTATAGTCATAGGTCACGCGGTTGACGCCGCGGACTTCGTTGACGATCCGGGTTGCAACGCGTGGTAGGAAGTCGCCCGGGAACTGGAACGCCTGTGCGGTCATCCCGTCGGTCGACGTCACCGCACGCAGCGCGAGCACGTAATCGTACGTCCGCCCATCGCCCATCACCCCGACCGAGCGCACCGGCAGCAGTACCGCGAACGCCTGCCAGATCGCGTCGTACAGCCCGGCACGGCGGATTTCGTCGAGATAGACCGCATCCGCCTTGCGCAGGATATCGCAACGTTCCTTGGTCACTTCGCCCGGGATACGAATCCCGAGACCTGGCCCCGGGAACGGATGCCGCCCGACGAAGATCTCGGGCAGACCGAGTTCGCGACCAAGCGCACGGACTTCGTCCTTGAACAACTCGCGCAGCGGCTCGACCAGCTGCATCTTCATCCGCGCGGGCAGACCGCCGACATTGTGATGGCTCTTGATTGTCACCGACGGCCCGCCGGTGAAGCTGACGCTCTCGATCACGTCGGGGTACAGCGTCCCCTGCGCGAGGAAATCCGCCCCGCCGATCGCCTTGGCTTCCGCCTCGAAGATGTCGATGAACGCGCCGCCGATGAACTTGCGCTTCGCCTCTGGGTCGGTGACGCCGGCCAGCCCGGCGAGGAAGGTTTCCTCGGCATCCACATGGACGAGCGGGATGTTGTAATGGTTGCGGAACAGCGTGACGACCTGGTCCGCCTCGCCGCTGCGCATCAGGCCGTGGTCGACGAACACGCAGGTCAGCTGCTCGCCGATCGCCTCGTGGATCAGCACCGCCGCGACCGCCGAATCGACCCCGCCCGACAGGCCGCAGATCACCTTGCCGCTGCCGACCTGCGCGCGGATCTCTGCGATCTTGGTCGCGCGGAACTCCGCCATCGTCCAGTCGCCGCTCAGCCCGCAGACATGCCGTGCGAAGGTCGCGATCAGCTTGGCGCCATCGGGGGTATGGACCACCTCGGGGTGGAACTGCATCGCGTAATAATGCCGCGCATCGTCCGCGATCACCGCGAACGGCGCGCCGGGGCTGGCCGCGACCGGACGGAAGCCGGGGGCGAGCTCGGTCACCTTGTCGCCATGGCTCATCCACACCTGATGCGACTCGCCCGGCTCCCATGCGCCATCGAACAACGCGCAGGTATCGCGAATCTCGATCACCGCATGGCCGAACTCGCCGCTGTCGCCCAGCGTCACCGTCCCGCCGAGTTGGTGCATCATCACCTGCTGGCCGTAACAGATCCCCATGATCGGCACGCCGCTGTCGAGGATCGCCTGCGGAATGCGCGGGCTGTTCTCGTCAAGGACCGAGGCGGGGCTGCCCGAGAGGATCACGCCCTTGGGCGCCATCCGCTCGAACGCGTCGGCGGCGGTGGTGAAGGGGGCGATCTCGCTATACACCCCCGCTTCGCGCACGCGCCGGGCGATCAACTGAGTCACCTGGCTACCGAAATCGACGATGAGGATGGAGTCGCTGGGATGTGTCATGCGGCCAGATAGCAGAAGTGCGCCGCGATGCCAGAGGCCGTGGGAAGAATTGGCGGGAGCAAGCCGTGGCCCGGCCCTCTTCCCCCCATCCCTGGAAGGGAGGGGATCGAGGGGTGGGTCGCTCTCAATGGGAACGTCACGCCAGCCTCATGCCAACCCACCCCCAGCCCTTCCCTTGCAGGGAGGGGAGAGGATTGATTGACGCGCTATCTACCCCCCGCCAGATCGCTCTACTGGACCGGCTTGACCTGCAACCCGGTCCATTTTGCAGCAAACGCCCACGCATCCGCCGTCTCAGCGATGACCTTGTCGGTCGGCTTGCCCGAGCCATGCCCCGCCCGCGTCTCGATCCGCACGAGACGCGGCTTTGGCCCCAAGTCCATCGACTGAAGCATCGCCGTGTATTTGAACGTATGCCCCGGCACGACGCGGTCATCCGTATCCGCCGTCTCGGCGAGGATCGCCGGATAGGGCTTGCCCGCCCGGATGTTGTGGTACGGCGAATAGGCATAGAGCGTCTTGAAATCGGCTTCCTTCGACGGATAGCCGTAATCGTCGACCCAGTAACGCCCCGCGGTGAACCGGTCGAAGCGCAGCATATCCATCACGCCGACCGCCGGGATAGCCGCTGCGAACAGGTCCGGCCGCTGGTTGGTGACCGCACCGACGAGCAGACCGCCGTTGGAACCGCCCTGGATCACGAGCTGGTCCTTGCCGGTGATCCCCTGCGCCTTCAGATACTCGCCCGCCGCGATGAAATCGTCGAACACGTTCTGCTTCTGCGCGAGGCGGCCACCGTCGTGCCATGCTTTGCCATATTCGCCCCCGCCGCGAATGTTGGCGACCGCGAGCACGCCGCCTTGCTCCAACCACGCCAGCCGAGTGGCGGAAAAGCTCGGCGTGACGGAAATGTTGAACCCGCCGTAGGCGTAGAGCAGCGTCGGTGCCGCGCCGGTAACGTCCTTGCGGCGCACCACGAACATCGGGACGCGCGTGCCGTCCTTCGACGTGTAGAAGCGCTGGTCGACCTGATAGCGCGCAGGATCGAACGCGACCTTGGGGCTTGCCCACGGCGACGCTTTCCCGGTCTTCACGTCATAGCGATAGATGGTGGTCGGGGTGGCAAAGCTGGTGAAGGCGTAGAACGTCTCGCTATCGTCCGCGTCACCGCCAAAGCCGCCGACATCGCCGATCCCCGGCAGCGGCACGGTCCCGTCGGACTTGCCGTCGAGCGTGAAGCGACGGACGTCGCTTTTCACATCCGCAAGATACGACACCAGCAACCGCCCGCCGACGAGATTCGCGCCGTCGATCACGTCCTTGCCTTGCGCGACGATCTCGGTCTCGGGCACTTCGGCCGATCGGGCATACAGGTTGGTCGCGACGATCCGCCCGCGCGGCGCACCCTTGTTGGTCACCCAGTAGAAATTTCCCCCGACATTGCCCGCGAGGGTCCATTCATTCTCCAGCCCCTTGAAGATCGTCCGCGGGGTAGGCTTGGGCGCGGTCAGGTCGATCACGGTGATCTGATAGCGATTGTCCGTCCCCTCATGCGTCGTGATGACGAGCCACTTGCCGTCGTCGGTCACCGACGCGGTATGGCCGAGCCGCGGCTGCTCGGGGGTCGCATAGATCAGCGCGTCCGCAGCCTGAGCGGTACCGAGCTTGTGGAAATAGACCTGCTGGTTCTCGTTGAGCGCCTGGAACTTCGCGCCTTCTGCGGGGGCTGCAAAACGCGAGTAATAGAAGCCCGAACCGTCCTTCGCCCAAGCGAGGCCCGAGAACTTCACCCAGTCGATCTGGTCCGAAATCGCGCCGGTAGCGACGTCGAGCACCTTGACCGTCCGCCAGTCGGTCCCGCCGTCCTGCACGGCATACGCCAGCCTCTTGCCGTCCTCCGATGACGACCATTCGGCCAGCGCGGTCGCGCCGTCCTTCGACCAGCCATTCGGATCGATCAGCACCCGCCCCTGCCCGTCGACGCTATCGCGGACGTAGAGCACCGCCTGGTTCTGCAGCCCCGCGTTGCGGCTGTAGAAATAGCGTCCGCCCTTCTTCACCGGTACGCCGAACCGCTCGTAATCGAGCAACTGCTTCAACCGTGCCGCGAAGATGTCGCGGCCGGGCAGCGTCGCCAGATAGGCGTTGGTCACCGCATTCTGATCCGTGACCCACTTGGCCACCTCAGGATCGGTACGGACGTCATTCTCGAGCCAGCGATACGGGTCGGCAACCTTGACGCCGAACTGTTCGTCAACCTGCGCGGTGCGGCGCGTTTCGGGATAGTGCATCATGGGAGCCTGTGTCTGCGCGAGGGCGGGGGAAGCCAGAAGAACCGCGAGGATCGGAAAAGGACGCATGCAAACCCCAGAAACGAAGAAAGGAGCCACACTCTGGACGAGTGCAGCTCCTTTCTCAACGTCCGATGACGAAGGGCTTATGCCGCCTCGTCATACTCCTCGCCGGTCATCACCGGGCCCGAGTCCTGGCCCTTTGCGGTGACGTCGCGGTCGACGAATTCGATGATCGCCATCGGCGAAGCGTCCGACAGGCGGATGCCGGCCTTGATGATGCGGGTGTAGCCGCCGTTACGACCGGCATAACGCTCGGCCAGAACGTCGAACAGCTTGGTCAGCTGCGCATCGTCGAGCAACCGCGCATGCGCGAGACGACGGTTGGACAGGCCACCCTTCTTCGCTAGCGTGATCATCTTCTCGATGTACGGACGCAGTTCCTTCGCCTTGGCGACGGTCGTGGTGATCTGCTCGTGCTTGATGAGCGCGGCGCTCATGTTGCGGAACAGGGCAATGCGGTGAGCCGAGGTCC